>Ga0182016_10000606_pt1 | contig 44695 bp, 36 predicted proteins | sample 712S2MmetaG_FD_120491 | JGI IMG/M metagenome (GOLD analysis project Ga0182016, IMG submission 120491) | Permafrost microbial communities from Stordalen Mire, Sweden - 712S2M metaG | ecosystem: Environmental > Terrestrial > Soil > Wetlands > Permafrost | place: Sweden: Stordalen | collected...
AAGTTGTCGGTGATCTTACCGCGGGGGTTCCACCCGTTCCCATCCCGAACACGGAAGTTAAGCCCCGCTGGGCCGATGGTACTGCGCGCGAAAGTGTGTGGGAGAGTAGGTAGTTGCCGGCATAAATAAAGGCCAGTCTGAGAAATCAGGTTGGCCTTTTCCGCTTCTAAGCAAATCTTGTGTGGAGCGGGCGCCCCCGCCCGCTGCCGTTGGTTTTGCGGTTGCTCTTGATCCTACCCTACCCACAACCACCGATAGTCTTCCGGCCGGCTCACCAATCCGCGTCGCACCGGATTCTGCCGAATATATTCCACCTTCTCCTCGAAGCTCTTCGCCGAGCGCAGCACGTGGTCGAAAGACTCTTCCTGCCAAACCGGTCCCGACCGTCCCAGCGCCCGGTTCAAGCTATGCGCGGGAGCCGATTTAATCCCCTGAAGAATCTCAACCAGACTGTAAGCACTCCCGTCTAATTCGCGAAGCGGAGTCAGCAGAAGATGTCGCTGCCGGCGGTGCGGCGGCCCACTTCTCGAAAATCGCGAGAAGTGGAGCACCTCCAGTTAGTTCACTCAACGATCACCACCCGACCCTCTTATTCCCCGCAACCCAATCAAAATGCCGGTCGCGGCTCAGCAGCGGAAACGAATGCTGGCGGCAGAGGGCTGCGATCCAAATGTCGTTGGTGGGGATTGGCTTGCCTTTGCGCTTTAATTCTAGAGTGATTTCTGAGTAACAGTGTGTGGTCGGTTCGGTGATGTCGAGCACGGTGCAGTCCCGGAGTAATCCCGCCAGCCAGTTTTCGTAGGCGGCGCGATTTCGCGACTGCGCGATTCCGTGGCGATACTCACCCAGCACAATGACCGGAATCGCCATCTCGTCGGCGCGACCGAGCTCGGCAATCACTCCAGGATCGTCGTCGGCTGCGGCCGACAGTGCGTTGGTATCGAGAATCATTGTTATCTCGAATCAGCCCAGACTTCCGGATCGATCCGCTCGAAGGCTTCCTCGACCCGCTTCTCGATTTGCTTCCTCTCTTTATGCAGGTGTTTGAGCTTCCCGAGATGCTTTATCCAGGGCCTTTCCCGCGGGGTCGTTTTCAATTTCTCCTGCACCGCTTCGGTGATCAGCTGTCGAAGGGGAATGCCTCGCTCGGCCGCGACGGACTTAGCGCGGCGGAAAAGGAAATCGGGAATCTCGAGAGTTGTCTTCACGGAGCCATATTACCATATTTATGGGGATGTGCTGTTGGATCGCATCAGGGCCAATCGTCTCCTTAGGATCCCCGGCCCATAAATAAACGTTCTTTTTTCCGATCGTGAGGGAATTTCCGGCCCGACGTCGCTTTATAAGATGAAGGACGAAGGGCAATCTTTTCCGGCAACCCCTTCGCATCCCGTCTGGCGCGGCGCAGAAGTTCGCCCGGGCTCCTTCGAACAAAATTAATTACTCCTGGGAGACTGACCGTGAAAACCTCGCGCATCCTGCAACTTGCCATCCTCACGCTGCTCGCTATCCTTGTTCCGGTTCTCGGGCACGCTGCTACCTCGCCCCTAAACTATCCTTATGGATTGGCGACCAATGCCTCGGGCGATTTATATGTTGCCAATTATTCCGGCAACAACATTCTTGTCTACAATCCGGCTCACGCCCAGACCGGCCGCGTCACGCAGGGCGTCTCGGGCCCCAACGGAGTCGCAATTGATCCCAGCGGAAATTTGTGGGTGGCAAACGGCCTGAGCAACTCGGTGACGAACTATTCATCGGCCGGAATTCAGAACACGGCGGCTACGATTACCTCCAGCGTCTATAACCCAACCGCCATCGCGGTCGATGGTCTTTCTGACGTGTTGATCGTGAATAACTATTATTTGCTGGGAATTTGGCCGAGTCTGCTGCAGGGGGAACCGCTTACGACCCAGACTTTCGGCGGCGCCTCGATCACCGGAGTGGCCACCTACAAGGATCTTTTTCTAGTCGGCGGCAACAACAACTCGTTCTATGGCGAAAACTACACTTGGGTGCAACAGGGGATCTCTCAGCAATTGCCGCCCACCTGTTTTGCGCCGGCCTTCGACACAGCGGGCGATCTCTATTGCGGAAACATCGACAACACGTTGACCGTGGTGCTGCGCAACTCCGACACCGTGACCATGCTGGCCCACCTTCCGTTTTTTCCCAACGGAATTGCGATCGACACCAAGCGCGGTTGGATTTACCTCTCCAACGGCACCGGCAACGAGATCGCCGTGTATAGCATCAACGGCAAATTGCTGCACACGATTAAATAATTTTCCGGGGGCAGCCAACTAAACGTTCGAATCCGGTGTCTCCCCTTGCCCGCGCTCACAGGCACGATGCTCCTGCAAGAGGAGGCTCGATTGGCTATCCTGTTAAAATATGTCCGGCAGAAAGGAATCTCCGGATGAAAATCGCAGAAGCGTTAGCACTGCGTGCGGATCTCCAAAAGCGTTTGGAGCAACTGAAACAGCGGCTGGTTAAGAACGCTCGCATTCAGGAAGGCGACGTCCCGCAAGAAGATCCGGTGGAACTCCAGGCCGAGCTTGAAAAATCGGCACAGGATTTGACTCTGCTGATTCAGCGTATTAACCGAACTAACGCTGCCTCGCGGTTCGGCGATCAAACACTCGCCGATGCTCTCGCCGAGCGGGACGTGCTGAAGATCCGCTACAACACTTATCGCGAACTGGCGATCGCGGCCTCCACCACGCAAGGTCGCACTACGCGATCCGAAGTCAAGTTCATCAGTACGGTGAGCGTTGCGGCGACGCAGCGGAAGGCGGATGATCTTGCCAAGCAGTACCGGGAACTCGACACGCGAATTCAGGAAGCGGATTGGCTAACAGCTTTGTTGGACTAGTTTGTTGGACTGGGACGAGCAGGTAGTCGGCGCGACGAGAAGTGAGCACAACCCTCCGGCGGGGCAATGCCGACTCGGGTAGTGCGAGGGCAGCACTAGTCGGTTCGATTCCGACCCGAACAGCGTATGCCCAGTAGGGCGCACAAACGCACGGCGTATTGTAACCGTGTATTACCATGTGCTGATCTCGGAGCGTCGGTGAGGGTGGGTAAGGGGCACTCGTCCAAGTTCCAACTTTCACGATATGAAGCCGACTATCCAATCACGATTCCATCGACGATAACCTCCCCGCCTGAATCAAGCTCCCCGCCTTCGGTTTCACCCCCATCAGAACCGTCCACTGAGAATTTTCTACCCACATACCGCACAAAAACTCAAAACCGTAGTGAGGAGCGTACATTGCTGTCCGCTTCGATTGTTCTTGCGGTTGCACTAGCCGGCTCAGGCCCTAATCCTCTGCGGAACAGCGACGTGCCTCCTGTTATTGGCTTACTGGAAACGTTGTTGGCAAAACCGCTGCGTCCGTAGTCAAAATGAACTGCGCGCCGCCGCCCGACTGTTGCACGCTGCCATCCAGTCCATAAACAATCGAACCGTTTTCTACGTCAACCCGCTGAAATCTCCAAAAGCGCCCGTGACAGATCCATATTTATCTACCTTAAACGAGAGTGAACGAAGCAAAGGTCGCTGCCGTCGTTAGTGAGAGCGGACAACAGATAGCCGACAACAGATAGCCGACAGAACATCAAAGATCTGAGAGAGTGATCAGTCCTAAATTCATGATTCTAAGAGACCGAAGAACGAAAAAGTCGTTTTCGTAGATAACTCTAGGGCGGAAAACGAACCTGCCGGTGCTGACCTCCCTAGCGGGTGTACCCTTACTCATGGCTAGCTTTCCCCCGGCGACCGTCGCCCGTGTGAATTCTCCGCGCTCCCGAGTGAACGTTGCGATCGCTGTGCTCCTCGGTCTGATCCTCGGCGTGCTCCTCGTCGCCTCGGTCGGATGGTTGATGCTTTCACAGCATGCCGGGCGCACTGCGTTGAGCCGTCTGTTGTCTTTCGTCAGCGGAAGAACGCTGACCATCGATGTCAGCCAGCCCACCGTGGTCGATCGCATCCAGCGCCTGCAGCGGCTTGAAACCGTCGTTTACACCATGGACAAAGTGGTGACCGGGGCGAAAGAAAATCCGCTCCTTCCCGATTTTCTGACCGGCGATCGCCTGCTGATGCTTGTCCACGGCGAGGTCGTTGCCGGGATCGATTTCTCGAACCTGAAACCAGACGATGTCAAAGTGAATGGCAAACAGGTTCTCTTGCATCTTCCCGCCGCACAGGTCTTTACCACGCGACTCGACAGCGCGAAGACGCGCGTTTACTCGCGGCAGACGGGATTGCTGGTATCTTCTGACCCGAATCTCGAAACGCAAGTGCGTCAGGAAGCCGAGCGCCAGTTGCAGGAAGCCGCTCTAGCCGACGGCATTCTGCACACCGCACAACTGAATGCGACCTCGACCATCAGCAGCCTGTTGCAGGGGTTGGGATTCGAGAAAGTCGAATTCGACTAGCTTCGTACCGTACAAAGTACAAGCGAAGGGTGAGTGAAGACGACGCTTTGGGCGTAGCCATTATTTCTTAACTATCGTACGAACCAGAGTTTGGCTCTTTCCGTCCGTGCTGTAGATCAGGCTGCCGTCCTTCTCTTCGATGTGGCTGATTGCAGGCATCGATGAATCGACGAAATCGTCGACCAGTTCGTACGAGCCGTTGTTGACGCGAAATACGAAGTAGCGCGAGGCGTTGGCGCGCGGAATTTCAACCACGAAACCTGTAACGGAACTGTGTTGCCAGTCGTCGCCGAATCCGCCACTTCCATATCCGGGAAAAGTGACCGTGCCAACGGCTTCGACAGCCTCTTTGCGGCTCTTGAAGGAATGAGCGATGTGCGCTTCCGTCACCATTCGCTGCACGCGGGCAGTCTCAGAGGGATCGATATTGTCGGGATCGTCTTTGTAGTCTTCGTAGCTGTAATAGAACCTGGAAAGCTTGATCTTCTCGCCACGGTAGTCGATCGAACTCGGCAGCACTCGAGGCAAACCGAAATAGAGTGCGATGATAACGATTGATGCAGCGATGGCGCCGTGTCCACTCTTCATAATCGCCCCGCCCCGCGACTAGCAAGAGTGTCTTCTAACGACGAATCGAAGCAAAGTGACGTGAGTAATCACCGCCCAGCAGTTGGCTAGCGGCCTTGCGAAGCCTTCGTCGTGGCCTGATACATGGCGTCTAACAGGTCCTGAGAATGGCCGTCGTAGTCCGCGTCCAGAGACCACATGAACGTGCCACCTAATCCGAGAACCCAGTCGGCATAATAGACGCGGGTGTAAGTGGAGAAAGCGTCGTCGTAGGTGATGAAGCCATTCCCTCCGTCTGCTCGCACGAGATAAGGCACAAGCGCAACGGGATCGTAATAGCGTTGCCATCCCTTCTTGTTGACCAGTTGCTTGATATTTGGGCCATAGTTCAAAGTCGCAACCGTGTTGTCGCAATCGCCGTCGTGGGTTTGCGAATCGTTCGGGCATGCTGCAAAGATCTGGCTGATGTTGGTGTAGTCATACCCGTAAAACGGAGTTCCCATGTTGAGCTGAGAAGCGGGCACGTGTTTCAGGTACATGGCTGCGGCCTGCTGGTCGCTGCCGCCGGGCTGACATTCGTCAGGCCGCGGATCTTTCTTGTCCCAGAAGATGGGCGAATTGAGATGCCCAATGCTGGTCCAGGGTCCAGCACAGTCGTAGACCATGAGGTTAAAGAAATCTGCCTGAGCCTTTAATCCATCCAAGTCGTAGTAAGGGATGTTCCAGGGCGCGAGATCGGCCGACAGCGTATAGCGCGGAGTGGGAAACGTGTCGCGCAACCGCGTCATGAGCGTGACGAAGAAAGCGCGATCGGTGGAATCGGAAGGAAACTCCCAGTCGATATCGATTCCGTCGTAATCGTTCGCGACCACAAAAAGCTGGAGGTTCGAAAGCACGGTATCGAAAACCTGCTCGCTCGTTTCGATGGCTCCGAAGTCGCCGCCGGTTAGAAGCATGACCCTGACTCCATTTTCGTGCGCGCGTTTGATCAGTTGTGGCTCAACGAATCCGTCGGGTACGGAGAGACTGCCATCGGAATTCCAGGGCACTCCGGCATGAATAATGTGGGTCAGCTTCTTAAACGGAATCTGCGGAACATCGTAGGGAGGATCGAGATACTTGCTGCCCGCCGTGTAATCCGCCACAAGGCGCTTTGGAAGCTGGGTTGGGCTCTCTTGAGCCTGAGTTGGCCGCACCCCGAGAGTTAAGGTCAAGGGGGCAGTAATGATGGCAAACAAAAGCATGAGCGAGCAGCGTAGGTTCATGAAGTGATCTCCCTGAATCCAGCCGAGCCGCTGGAGAGCGTGGGGCACGACCGATTTGCGACAGACCAAGTCTACTATGTTGTTGGGAAACGAGATGGCGACGGGCGCCCATACCCGCTTCGGGTAACCTGTGGGCTATCACTTGGGTAACGTAGTCATCTGGGCCATCTGCAACTAATCTCGCCGATGGGGGTTTCTATCCACATGAACAATACATTCACCAAGTCGCTGCTAGTTCTGGCAGTCGGGGGACTCATGCTAGCCGGTTCCGCTTCTGCTCAAACCACAACCACTACTTCAGGAGCGGGCCCTGGCGTTGTCGATCCGGGTCATCCGCGCGTGAATGAAGTGAATCAGCGGGAAGAAAATCAGCAACAGCGCATCGGCCAAGGTGTCAGCAGTGGCAAGTTGAACTCGCAACAGACGGCTAATCTTGAAAATCGCGAGACCAGTGTGCAGAACCGTGAACAGAGAGACATGGCGAAGAACAACGGCCATCTGACGAAAGCTGAACAACGCGGAATCAATCGCCAGCAGAACCGCATCAGCAAGAGCATCGCCAAGGACAAGCACAGCCAATAAGCAATCGCGTAAATACGAGTTTCAGAAGGAGAGACAGCCGCAGATAGTTTTGCGGCTTTTCTTCTCTCCCGCAGGACTGGCGTCATCTCCAAGGTTCGCGAATTCGGTTGAGGGCTATTTTTTCAGGGAGCGAATGTACTTGAGGACTTCGCGGATCTCATCTTTGGAGAGTTTGCGATCAAAGGGCGGCATCCGGTTCTTGCCTTTACTGATGACGGAAACGAGTTCGTTGTCGGATTGATTTTGTACCTCGTCGGACGCCAGAGAGCGAATATCGAGGTTCTTGCCGAAAATAGTGTCACCCTTGCCCGCTTTCCCGTGACATGCAGAACATCGTTCCTTATAGATTTCAGCGCCGTTGTCGGCGAGCGCATTGATAGAGAAGAACGAAGCGACCAGCAAGGCGACGAAAGGTGCGCCGCGAAATCGGATAATAAAATGACGCCGGGCAAATGGGGCGGCAAGTGACGACCTCGCGGCTTTAAGAATACGAGACCCTCCGAACGATGCTTGGCGAGAGTAGCCTACGCTCCAACGCAACCTCGGCCTTTTGGGCAACCCGCTACTCTCCTTCGAACCAGGTCCTGCAGCCACGAATCGATTTTACCAGTTCAATTTCAGGGCGAACTGGAACTGCCGTGGATCGTAAGCGGCGGTGGCCTGTCCGGCATTGGTGAAGAGCGGGCTGACGGCGGCGACGTTGTAAACGTTGGCGATGTTGAAGGTGTCGGCAATCAGATCCATATTGAACCGTTCCCCGAAGAAGATGCGTTTTGCGACACGCATATCGTTGAAGACGGTCCAGGGTGTGGTGCCGGCGTTGCGGCCGAGGTTGCCGTCGAGGGAGGCTAGGGTGCCGTTGAAGCCGAGGATACAGGGCTCTTGGAAGAAGCCGGTCGGCGAAAACTTGGAAGCTACAATAGGGTAACCGCAGCCGTTGGTCGGTGTGCCTGGCGCAACCACGTTCGGACGACCCGTGAGAGACGACAACTGCAGGTTATCGTCATTGCCCGTAATGATATTGAACGGACGCCCTGAACCGAATTCAATGAGCGGAGCGAGCGTCCAATTGCTGAAGAACTTGCTGGCGAACCCACTTCCGCTCAGCTTCCCAGACTGGTAGACACCATTGAACACAAAACGATGGCGCTCGTCGAAGGTGGAAGTGGCGCGGTCTGCACTCGGGTAATAGCTGTCCTGTGGGGTTAACGTAGATTGCAAATCCGTGGAGTCGTCGATTGCGTGGGACCATGTGTACGAAGCTTGGAACTCGTAATGACTCCCAAAACGTTTGCGGAGATTGGTGGTCAGTCCGTTGTAGTTTGATGTGCCATTCGAGTAGTTGGCATCCATGTCGCCGAAGGGAATGCAATTTGTGTATGGCGGGATCGGATCGCATTTGGTATTGAAGCCCGGAATTGTCATCAAAAGTGCCTGTGCTTGTCCCAGACATGCCATTTGGGTGGGAGTGCCACCAGCAAAGGCGGCAGCGATGGACGGGTTCAGTCCGCCGGGGCGAAAGAAATTCATCACCGAAGGATCGACATAAGGTAACGGGTCCCCCGGAAGATTACAGCCACTGACAGTGAACGGACTGGCCGGGGCTGTTCGACCGGGGATGACATTGTGCGTCGCGTCGTATGACGCGGCTAAGAAATTGGCAGTGAGCAGGTCTCCACGAATGGTATTTGCATTGATCGGCCGGTTGAGGTGGCGACCCAGATTGAGGTTATAGCCGATGTTGAAGGAGTAGCCGTTGCCGAGGTCACGCTCAATGGTAAGGTTCGCCTGCTGCGAATAGGCATAGACAAAATTCTTAGCCTGCGGATAGCCGAAAGGTTGAAATCCGAGAGGCAGGAATGTTCCCTGCGAAAGGTTGAGATAGTTCTGATTGAGAAAAACTGAATTCGGATTATTTAGAGCCTGAAACTGCTGCTGGTTCGGCTCGTAGAAAAGATTCGTATTCGCTTGGGGAAAAGGCGAGGGCGTGCAGTTTGGCTGATTCAGCGTGCCTTGGAAAATCGTGATCGCGTTCAGATTTGCCGGGTTTCCTGCACCGGCGCAGGTGCTGGTGCCAGCAAAGGCGAGTTGGCCACTACTCGATCCGTCGGAAGCATCTCCCAAGAAATACAGTCCGAGCAGAGGGTGGTCGTAGAACATTCCATACGATGCGCGGACTACCGTTTTTCCATCTGATCGGGGATCCCACGCCAAACCGAAGCGCGGCTGGATGTTGTTCTTGTCGGTTTGGATGCCCTTCTGCAATCCAAGGGCGTTATAGGCGGGAAGCGCCAGCCCTTGAGGAGCTTTCAGCTGCGGAGGGAATTCGATATCGTAACGCACGCCATAGTTCAGCGTGAGGTTGGGGCGCGCGCGCCATGAGTCTTGCCAGAAAACGCCGAGTGGCTTGTTGGAGAAACTGTCGCTCGGACTGCCAATTCCTTGAATGAAATCACTAGGGAGTCCAGCGCCATAGGATTGCACCGGCGAGAGGTCCGGAAACCCAGGAAGCAGCGAAGGCGCGGGATTGACGAAGCCGAGGCTTGACGAGCTAGAGGCTCCGATGTCATACACGCCGCCATAGTTCACGGTGAAGGTCGCAGTGATTGGAAGATAATTGAAATCGCCGCCAAACTTGGTGTCGTGACGTCCAAGTGTCCAGGAAAAATTGTCAGTGAACTGGTAGCGGTTTTCGACGCGCTGAATATAAGAATAGGGTTCGCGTCCGAAATAGGCATAACCGGGAATGTTGACGGCCGGATCGGCGCCGGCCGGAATTTTCGTGTTGTAGAAATACGATAAGCCGCGGCGGGCATACTGAAAGCGGAATTCGTTAACCTTGTTGGCGCCCAACGTCCACGTGTCCTGCACGACCCCGGCCACGTCCCGATACGTCTGTTGCGAGGTGCGCGAATAGGCGTTTTGGCCGAAGGGCTGATCTTGTCCGCTGACTTCGATACCCGTCACAGTACTTGGACTCGCGTTGACCCGGAAGGTCAAGCGGTTGCTATTGCTGACGTTGTGATCAATTCGCAGAGAGTAGAGGCTCGTGCCCTCAAAGACTGGGAAATTGCCTTCCTGTGAAGTAAGAGTTTGATAAGACTGCGGTACCGCAACGCAAGGACCTGGTGGAAGACAACTGGTTGGGAATCCTGCCCACGTGTTAAGAAATCCTCCGGTTAACCCCTGCACGAGACCGGTGGGCCACACCCCCTGTACTGCCTGGCCCGACGAGGCCCCGGCTAGGATCGCGTATTGCGCGACTTCTGTGGCGTAAGCGGAACTGGCTTGCTCCTCGCCAAGTACGGTGGGATTGGTCAAGAAGCCGATCTGATCCGGAGTCAGCTGCAACACGCCGTAGGGCAGACCTACTTGTGAGGTATCGAACGGCGTCAGGCCGAAATTGCCCTGTCCAATGCTTGAGAACCCCGTCTCGTGACGCCGGGTAACCTCATAAGAAAAGTAGTAATAAGTTTTATCTTTCTTGATCGGTCCGCCGAACGCTACGCCGGCCTGGACCCGCGTGTAGGCGGGATCGGGCGTCGTGCTGAAGGGGTTCACGGCCTGAAAATTGCGATTGCGGAGGTATCCAAAGACGTCGCCGTGGAAGTCATTTGATCCCGAACGGGTGATGATGTTGACGACTCCGCCGGAGGCGCGTCCGTATTCGGCGGCGTAGCTGTTGGTGATGATCTGGAATTCCTGGACGGCTTCTTGGGAGACCGTGGAGCGGACGCCGTTGACGGAGTTGTCAGTGGCATCGGCGCCATCGACGTTCACGAGGTTGGAGCGGGCGCGCTGTCCGCTCATGTTGAGGCCGGAAGTGGGTGCGGCTCCGGTATTCGGAGCGTTGTCGCGGACGACCTGCGAATCCGTCAGGGTGAAATTGATGTAGTTGCGGCCGTTGATGGGGAGATTGTCAATGCGCCGCTGGCCGATCGTGTCGGTGGTGGAACTACGCGAAGTTTCCACCAGTTCGGCTTGGGAACTGACTTCGATGACTTCCTTTCCACCGGCGACGGTGAGGGCGACGGGCAATTCGGCCATCTGCCCGACGGTTACGGCAACTCCTGCGGCTTCGGCCTTGGCAAAGCCGGGTACGTCGACGCTAACCGAATACGTTCCGGGAGCGAGTTGGCGGACGCTGTAGCCGCCCTGTCCGTCGCTGCTGGCGGCGCGCTCGAGGCCTTTCGCCACATCGCGGACGGTGACGGTGGCATTGGTTACCACACTGCCCTTGGGGTCTTTCACGGTGACGTGGAGGTCGCCGGTGGAGGCGGCTTGGCCGAAGGCGGATGGGCGGACGAGTAAACACACGACCGCGAAACAAAAAAGACGCAGTGTCGCTTTCATAAAGCTCCTGGGGACCTCCGCAACATCGGTTCTGCGGAAGGCGGGTGTCAAACTACGCGGTTTATCACCAGCAAATCGAACTTCGAGCACGTGGATAGGACGGGATACCGCTGATATGTACATCAGAGGGGGGTGTTTAGGCAAGCAATAAGGTAGGTTACCGGGGGAGAGTGATTGCGTTTGGGTTCGCGATTCTTTAGATTTCTGGAGCGAAGACAATCGAAGGTGGCTGGGACGAAATGCCGTTTTTGAACCCGCGCTTTTTAACAATATGACTGCAGAAAAGTTGAACGGACATTCCATGACGGGCGAACTGCTGCGGGTGATGGTGTGCTCGCCAGTCAATGCCGGATGGAATGATCCGTCAAGAACAGAGGTTTGGCAGGAACTGGGGTTTCAGCGAGTTCCCGATTTTGCGAGGGCGAAGCGTGAGCACGAGATCTTTTGCGCATTGCTAAGGGAAAGAGGCGCAGAGGTTGTTGTTCTTCCAGCGTCTGACTTCCTCACTCTGGATGCCGTCTACGCACATGATGCGTCGCTGGCCACCGATCTCGGTCTCTTACTCATGAACCCTGGCAAAAAGAGTCGCCGGCCGGAGGCAGCGGCGCACGCTTCGTTTTGCAGTCAGTTGGGAATCCCAGTGCTGGGGGAGATCGTGACGCCAGGCATCAGCGAATCCGGCGACATCGTCTGGCTTGATGCGCAGACTTTGTTAATCGGGCAAGGCTTCCGCACGAACCGGTCGGGAATTGGGCAGATCCGCGCGCTCCTGTCGTTCGAGATAAAGCCCGGGAGGCCGTCGAGGAAAATTGAGGTGCTGTCAGCGCGCTTGCCTTATGGGGCTGGTCCGTCGGCGTGTCTGCATTTGATGTCGCTCATGAGCATGCTGGATGAGCGGACGATGCTCGTGGATCTGCCGTGGCTGACGGTGGACACGGTTGAACTATTGAAGGCGCGCGGTTTTCGGTTCATCGAAATTGAACCGAGCGAGCGCGAGACGCTGGCCTGCAACGTACTGTCACTCGGCCACAAACGTCTGGTGGCGATCGAAGAAAATTCAAAGACGAATCAGCGTCTTCGAGATGCCGGGTTTGAAGTGGCGACGTTCCCCGGATCGGCTCTCTGTATCAATGGCGGTGGCGGGCCAACTTGTTTGACGCGGCCGCTGATGCGTGGATAAAAGCATCAGAGCTCAGATTTAGTCGGGCACCGGTCGGAGACGATGGCGGAAACCTCAAGAAAAGAGTTTGCCCGGCTACTGACTCTCAGTCTTCTCCAGTTCCGCGTTCAGGCGGACGTTGCTGCCCGCAGTGACCTTCAATTTTCGCTCCCAATTTTTGAACCCAGTTTTCTTTACGGAAACGGAGTGGTCGCCCTCCAGTACCTGCACATCGGATGGCGTGTTTCCGACGAAACTGCCGTCGACCTCGATGTCAGCGCCGTCAGGGACAGAGATCACGGATAACTTCCCGTTAGTTTGTTTCTCCGAGACGACGACAGGTGAAACCTGGATTTGGGCAGGACTAGTCTTAATCAACGCGGCCGCTGCTGCCGCGCGCATGGCCGGACCATGTGCCGCCCAATCGTTGGTGACGGCCTCGCACGCGTCCTGAACGGACCCGCCGAGCGAAAGAGTAGATTTGCTCGTGATCGTATCTCCGCTGAGTCTAGCGAAGACCGCTACTTTGTTCTTGTGCCGCAGAGCACCCTTGCCACCCTCGTGATCGAGAAGGACGATGTAATCGGTCTTCTCTGCGATGTTATTAACCATGACGTCGGGGCAGCGCTGGCCAAAGGTTTTGATTATTTCTGCGGTTTGTGGACGAGCGCCTCCGCTAAAGCCGCCGCCGTAGTTTCCTCGCGATCCGCCTCCACCGCCAGCCGTTTCCCAAGATTCGCTGTCGCTAATAAACACGCGGGCCTTGGCTGAATCGTCAGCCGGGGCTGACGCTTTCTCCTGGCAGTTCCCCAAGGCAACCGCACCACAAAACAACAGAACGAATAGAGAAAGACTGCGCATAGTTTAGATCCTCGAAAGCCGCAGACAGTCTACACCCCCCTCCGCCGGGGAGGCTGTGATTCAGCGTCGTTTTCGTTCGGCTTGATAGAATCAGAGCGTAATGCTTCTGCCTTTCGTCCGCGAAGTTTTCGCGGAGGTTGAATTGTTGCCCGGCTTCACGCGTGCGGCCTCCCATCTCCGGGAGAGCGCGGGCCGGATTCGTGTGACTGGACTTTCTCCGGCTGCGAAAGCTCTGATCGTTGTTTTGTTACGACGGACGGTGGAACGTCCTTTTGTTCTGGTGGTGGCCGACAATCGCGCTGCCGAAGAACTGATGCCGATCATGCGGGCTTTCTGTGAACTGACCGGGGCGGCGGATACCGATTCGGTGGTGAGTCTGCCGGCTCGCGATGTGCTTCCTTTTCAAAATCTATCGCCCCATCCGGAGATTCAGGAAGAACGTGCAACCGCGTTGTGGAAGATCGCCTCCGGTCGAGCCGCAATTGTTGTGGCTCCCGTCACGGCAACCACGATCCTGCTGCGTCCCGCCGAGTACTATGCCGACCTGGCGCGGGTTTTGCGTCGCGGCGAGACTTTTGACCTGGAAAAACTGCTGCAGCATCTGAACACGGTTGGCTACAACGCAACCGACGTGGTGGAGATGCCGGGGCAGTATGCGGCGCGAGGCGGCATCCTCGACGTTTATTCGCCGGAGGCCGACCGTCCCGTGCGGGTTGAGTTTTTTGGCGATGAAATCGAGTCGATGCGCAAGTTTGATCCTGCCAGCCAGCGATCCTCGAATCCAGTGGATGAGGCTTTGCTTCTGCCTTTGACGGAAACGCCGGTCACGGAAGATTTGCTGGGCTCGATCAACGCGCGGCTTTCGGGAAAGCGAATCGCGGGGTCGGCCGAGGTGGTTGAGCAGGCGATGCGTGATTCGGGCGCGGGAGTTTTCCCCGGTTGGGAGTTCTATGCTCCCGTGGCGGGCGCGGATCGAACTGTTTTTGGCTTGCTTCCGGACGCGCAGGTGATTCTCGACGAACCCGAAGCCTTGGCTTTGGAACTGGGCAAGGTCTGGGCGCGGATCGAAGAAGCACACGAGCGGAGCGAGATCGGGAATCTGGTACGCCCGTCGGATCTTTATTTGACGCCCGAGAGTTGGCGTGAAAAGACGGCTGCGCTGTCGGGAGCAGACTTCGAATACCTGGCTGTGGCACGTGAAGGAAAACCCGAGGCGGCGATTCTTTCGCAACCGGTTACACGATTCCATGGCGCCGTCCCCGCGCTCATTGAAGAAGTACAGAAGATCGTGGGATCGGGAACGCAGGTCGTTCTCGCGGTTCCAAACACGGGAGAAGTTGAGCGCCTCGCCGACATGTTCACCGAATACAACGCTTCGTATCGCTTGGGGAGCCGCACACGGAGCGGGGAAAGCTATGCGGACGAGACTTCGTACTTTGCCGGGGATGTTCTGACAACGACTCTGGTGAAAGCGTATCTTCCGGACGGCTTTGTTCTGCCGGAGGCCCATCTCGCGATTTTTGGCGCGCGCGACCTTTTCGACGAATCGGATTTGGTGGCGGCGCGACCGCAACGGCAGAAGTCGAAAGTCTCGGCGTTTCTCTCTGACTTTCGCGATTTGCAGGTAGGCGATTACGTCGTTCACGTCGAGCACGGAATTGGCCAATATCACGGCCTTAAGGAAATCAATCAGGGCGACGGCGCCGCGGAGTTCATGGTGCTTGAGTACGCCGATGCGGCGCGGCTCTATGTTCCGCTGACTCGCCTCGACCTGGTACAGAAATACCGATCGGCGGAGGGTGCGAAACCCGTCCTGAATCATCTCGGCACGCAGGCTTGGGGCAAGACCAAGGCGCGCGTACGCAAGGCGATGAAGGACATGACCGATGAACTGGTCAAACTCTATGCCCAGCGACAGGCGGCACGCGGCCACGTGTTTCCTGCCGACACGGAGTGGATGAAGGAGTTTGAAGACTCGTTCGAATTCACCGAGACGGAAGACCAGGCGCAGGCCATCGCTGACGTGAAGCGCGACATGGAATCGCAGCTTCCAATGGATCGCTTGCTGTGCGGCGACGTTGGCTATGGCAAAACAGAAGTTGCGATGCGAGCCGCCTTCAAAGCCTTAAGCGACAACAAGCAGGTCGCTGTGCTCGCCCCGACCACCGTACTGGCTTTCCAACACTACGAGAATTTCAAGCAGCGATTTGCGCCGTTTCCGCTGACGGTTGAGATGGTGAGCCGCTTCCGCACTCCTAAGCAAGTCAAGGAAGTGTTGCAGAAAGTGGAAGCCGGGAAAGTGGATATTCTGATCGGAACTCATCGGCTGCTTTCCAAAGACGTAAAGTTTGCTGATTTAGGCCTGCTGGTGGTGGATGAGGAGCAACGCTTTGGTGTGCGCCACAAAGAACGCATCAAGCAAATGCGCACCGAAGTGGACGTGCTCACTATGTCGGCGACGCCGATTCCCCGCACGCTGCACATGTCGTTGGTCGGGCTGCGCGATATGAGCGTGATCGAAACTCCGCCGAAGGATCGCATGGCGATTCAAACAGTCGTCGCCAACTGGGACGAGAAGCTGATCCAGTCTGCCATCGAGCAGGAGCTTGATCGCGGCGGACAGGTTTATTTTGTGCATAACCGGATCGAGACGATTTTTGAAATCGCGGCGAAGATTCAAACCATGGTTCCGAACGCTCGCATTTTGATCGGTCACGGTCAGATGGGTGAGGGCGAACTAGAAAAAGTGATGCTGAAGTTCATGCATCACGAGGCCGATATCCTCGTCTCGACCACTATTATTGAGAACGGTCTCGATATTCCCCTTTGCAACACCATCCTCATCAACCGTGCCGACCGGCTGGGACTGTCAGAGTTGTACCAATTGCGCGGGCGCGTGGGCCGCTCGAACCGGCGCGCGTACGCATACTTGCTTCTTCCGTCGGAGATCGAACTGACCCCAATCGCGAGACGCCGCCTTGCTGCTTTGAAGGAATTCTCCGACCTGGGGGCTGGTTTCAAGATTGCCGCGCTTGATCTTGAACTGCGGGGCGCGGGGAATCTCTTGGGTGGTGAACAGAGCGGCCACATTGAGGCCGTCGGGTTTGAACTCTACACGCAGATGCTGGAACGTGCGGTCCGTGAAATGAAAGGCGAGGCTGGAACCGAAGTTACGGAGATCCAACTTAATTTGGGGCTGAACATCCGTATTCCGTCCGATTACATCAAAGAGGAGAATCAACGGCTGCGGATGTACAAGCGAGTCGCGGGCGTCGAGACGGACTCACAACTGAAAGATGTGCGCTCGGAACTTGCAGACCGGTACGGCGAGGCACCGAACGCGGTTCGAAATCTGCTTGATTATGCCGCACTGAAGTTGCAGGCAATGAGGGTGGGCGCGAATGCAATTGAGCGCAAGCGCGAGTTTGTAAGTATTAAGTTCAGTCCGAATGCGGCAATCGATCCCGGGAAACTGGCGCGTTTCGTGGCGTCGCAGCGTGGGGCGCAGTTTACTCCGGAGGGAACCTTGAAGTTTTCGATCAAGATCGACAGCGCCGGGGGGATCCTGCAAACCCTGCGTGATCTACTGGAAGAATTAGAATCGCGACAAGAAGCAGCGCGCGAAGTATAAACGCCGCTATTGGACTTCTCGATAATCATGATGAATAAAGTGACCAACGAGCGACGAACCGAAGGCGACCGGCGCAAAACCCGTAAAGTACGCAAGGCAATTTTTCCCGCTGCTGGATTGGGCACTCGATTTCTTCCTGCCACCAAGGCCCAGCCCAAAGAGATGCTTCCCCTGGTGGACAAGCCCATCATTCAATATGGGGTGGAGGAGGCAGTGGCGGCGGGATGCGATCAGATCATCATGATTACTGGGCGCGGCAAGAGCGCGATCGAAGATCATTTCGACGTCAGCTATGAACTTGAGAAGATGCTCGAAGAAAAAGGGAAGCACGATTTGTTGAAGATCGTGCGCCAGATTTCGGACATGATCTTTGTAGCGTACGTGCGTCAGAAAGAGGCACTGGGCCTGGGACACGCGGTGCTCACGGCGCGGGAATTGATCGGCGACGAACCCTTCGCCACGTTGTTGGCCGATGATGTGATCGACGCGAAAGTGCCGGTGCTGAAGCAACTGATGGACGTTTTTAATGAAAAGCAGTGTTCGGTTATCGCGACGCAAGTCGTCGAGGGGCCGGCGATTTCTTCTTATGGCGTCATCAAAGCAAAAGAGGTCGAGGGCTCTGGAGGAAAGCTTTACGAAGTTTTGGATTTAGTGGAAAAACCCAAGCTCGAAGATGCTCCTTCGAATCTTGCGGTGATTGGGCGCTACATTCTGACGCCCACAGTTTTCGAAACTCTTTCTGAGATTAAACCCGGTGCTGGTGGCGAGTTGCAGTTGACCGACGGGCTGCGTGGACTGCTGCAACGCGAAAAGATGTACGCCTACGTCTACGAAGGCCGGCGCCACGACACGGGAGATAAACTCGGCTTCCTCAAGGCGACGGTTGAGTTTGCCTTGAAACGCCAAGACTTGGGCGGTGACTTTCGAGAGTATCTGAAGGGCTTGAAATTGTAGCCCTCTTCTCGCAACGACAAGTTTTTCAGTTTCGCTATCCGACTCCTCACTCCTCCATCGTTGCATTCAGCTTCTTTGATTTTTCTTCCACGCCGCGGGCGAGTTTCAGTTTGTAATCTTCCAGTTTTTTCGCGATGCCTGCATCCGCGACCCCTAAAATCTGCGCGGCCAGAATTCCGGCGTTGGTCGCGCCGGGCCTCCCGATGGCGACAGTTGCCACCGGGATTCCCGCGGGCATTTGGACGATTGCCAGCAGAGAATCCATGCCTTGAAGAGAGGTCGACGGGATAGGGACGCCGATGACCGGCAAGGTTGTGTGGGCAGCGATCACCCCCGCGAGGTGCGCGGCTCCACCAGCCCCTGCGATGATTACGCGAATTCCGCGTTGGGCGGCTTTGCGCGCATAATCGGCGGTGCGATCTGGCGAACGATGGGCTGAGGTTACGTCGATTTCGTAGGCGATTCCAAATTCGTCGAGAGCCTTGCCGGACTCCCGCATAATCTCCAGATCAGAGTCGCTGCCCATTACGATGGAAACTTTTGGATTGCTCATGATGGCGTTTTCTTTCGTCCTCGCTAGTGAAATAGTTTACTGCTTGGCTCAATTCTTTTTCAGCGCCCGCGCTGCGATGTCCTTCCTGTAGTGGGCTCCTTCGAAGGTTATCATTGAGCACGCTTGGTAGGCGCGCTGTACCGCCGCTTCGAGTGTTTCCGCCCGGGACGTGACACCGAGAACCCGACCGCCGGCGGTATAGAAATCCTCGTCTCTCTTCGACGTACCGGCGTGAAAAACTTTCACCCCGCTTAATTTCGCGGCTTCCTCGAGGCCAGTGATTTTCTTGCCTGCCTCGTAGGCTTCGGGATATCCACCCGAAGCTATCACAACGCAAATCGCGGCATCGTTCGACCATTTAAAGTCGCCATCGCTGGTGCGACCATCGATCGATGCTTCCAGGGCCTCAACGATGTCGCTTTCGAGGCGCATCAGGATGGGTTGCGTCTCGGGGTCGCCGAACCGGCAGTTGAATTCGAGGACCATGGGGCCGCGTGCGGTGATCATGAGCCCGCAATAGAGGACACCCTTGTATTCCGCACCTTCGGCTTTCATGCCGGCAACGACCGGACGCGCGACGTGAGCCAAGAGCCAGTCGCGCATCTGGTCATCGATGATTGCCGGGGTAGTATAGGCGCCCATTCCTCCCGTATTGAGACCGGTGTCGCCGTCGCCAACGCGTTTGTGGTCTTGCGCCGCGACGAGCGGTGCGACTCGCTCGCCGTCGCTCACAACGAGGAATGACAGTTCATCGCCCTGCAAAAACTCTTCAAGGACGACGCGGGCTCCGGCCTCGCCGAGCATCCGGCCGCTTAGCATTTCATTCGCGACGGTGGAGGCTTCGTCCTTGGTCTTGGCGATCACCACACCCTTACCAGCGGCCAGACCGTCGGCCTTTACCACGATCGGAGTGTGGAAGTGGGGTAACGCATCCCGCACCTGTTCGACGGAATCGCAAATAGCGTAGCGTGCCGTGGGAATGTGGTGGCGTTGGAGAAATTCCTTGGCAAAGCTTTTACTGCTCTCGAGTTGTGCGGCGGCTTGTGTCGGGCCAAACGTACGCCAACCGCGGCGGGTGAATTCGTCGACTACGCCGAGCATTAAAGGCAATTCAGGACCAACGATTGTGAGGTCGGGCTGAATTTTATTGGCGAGCGAGACCATGGAGTCCAGGTTCTTTACGTCGACGGCCACGCACTCAGCCTCGTCCGCGATACCGCCGTTGCCGGGCGCACAGTAGATTTTGGTGACACGCGGCGATTGCCTCAACTTCCAGACCAAGGCATGCTCGCGTCCGCCGCTGCCGATAACGAGGACTTTCATAGAGGAAACATTTAAGGGTAGGGGCGGGAGAAGATGATGTCAAACGGAGTCTCTAAGAAAAACTCGCCGGATCGCGCAACCGCAGCGAGGGAACGTTGGAACTCTGGCGGTCGATTCGGTAAGGCCAGAAAGCGTGAACCGGAAAACGTTACTCCAAATTAACCATAATTAATGCTTCACCGTATAATAGGGTTCACGTGATTACGGTATCTAAAGAAGATTATTTGAAGGCGATTCTCGAAGCGGAGAGCGAGGGCGAATCCGTTATTTCGGCGACGCTCGCGCACTGGCTTCACGTTTCTCCGCCGGCTGTGACCATGGCTTTGCGCCGTCTGAAGAAGGACGGACTGGTGCGTGTCAAAATCGACGGGCACGTTCGCCTGACGGCTTCTGGAAAGAAGATTGCCCGTAAACTGACAGTTCGGCACCATTTGATCGAGCGCATGCTCGCCGAAATTTTTGGGATGGAGTGGTTCAAGATACATGACGAGGCCGAACGACTGGAACACGCGGTTTCGCCCGATTTTGAAGCCCTTCTGCTCGCCAAGTTGGGACGTGGAGTCGCATGTCCACACGGCAATCTGACCGAAATGGAAAGCCCCGCGAGCCGGCGCCGGCGGGGACTGCTGTTGCTGTCGGAGGCTGAGGTCGGAAAGAGCTTCGCTGTGAGCGGAATCTACGAACGTGACCGGCGCCTGTTGGAGTTCCTCGAAACTCGCGGCATTCGACCCGGCGCGAAGCTTAAAGTGCTCGAGCGCAATTATGACAAGACTTTGTCGATCCAGGCAGCGACGGGTGTCGTGGTTCTCGGCCGCCCGGCGGCGGATAAAGTGTGGGTTGCGGGAAACTCGTCTCATCTTGGTAATTAACTAGGATTAATATCAAGGTATACACTGCAGTGTACAGGTCGCACTTCGCCGAACTGCCGAAATGGAAATCCGAAGGATGGCCAAGACGGAAAAAGACACGGACATAAATACGGTGCAAACGGGGCTACCGCTGTCCGACGATCGCATCAGCGGTCACGTTTCGCTGGAAAATGTCCACAGCTCGATCGACGTGCCACATCATCAGGCTGGCTTCTGGCAACTGTGGCGTGCATTTGTTGGTCCGGCGATTCTCGTCAGTGTCGGCTACATGGACCCAGGAAACTGGGGAACGGACCTGCAAAGCGGGGCTCAGTTCAAATACGGACTTTTGTGGGTGGTCGCGCTGGCCAGCCTGATGGCCATCTTCATGCAGGTGATTTCCGCTCGATTAGGGGTGGTAACGGGGAAAGACCTCGCACAATGCTGCCGCGACTGGTATCCGGAGTGGACGCGATGGCCGAATTGGCTGATGAGTGAAGTCGCCATCGGCGCCTGTGATTTGGCAGAAGTACTAGGGAGCGCAGTGGCGCTCAACCTGATGTTTCATATTCCAATGCTTTGGGCCGTCATTATCACGGGGCTCGACGTGCTCCTGTTGCTGGCTTTGCAACGTTTTGGGATGCGAACGATCGAGGCGATTGTCCTTTTGCTCATTGCAACCATCGCCGTTTGTTATTTCATAGAGATTTTTGTTCTGCCCCAGACCCAACCCAGTTTTCTCGAAATGGGGCGGGCCCTAATTTCGCCGCACATCCGGCAGGCCGGACTCTTGTATCTGGCGATTGGGATTATCGGGGCGACTGTGATGCCCCACAACTTATATTTGCACTCGGCGTTGGTGCAAAGCCGCAAGCTGCAAAAAGATGAACCGTCCATACGAAGCGCGATTCGCTTCAACACCATCGATTCGATTGCAGCCCTGACGATCGCCTTTTTCGTCAATGCAGCCATTCTGGTTCTCGCTGCGATGGTCTTTTTCGGGAAGGACAGTGTGGTTGCTTCGGGCGGCCACCTGGTTAAGTTCAGCGCCGATAGCGATTGGATCCGGATCGCCTACTTGACGTTGGCTCCGCTACTGGGCACAACGGCCGCGAGCACGTTATTTGCGGTTGCTCTTCTGGCCAGTGGCCAAAGCAGCACCATCACGGGCACCCTCGCAGGACAAGTGGTGATGGAAGGTTTTATGCACTGGCGCATTAAGCCCTGGGTGCGACGGCTGATTACCCGCACGCTCGCGATCCTGCCAGCGGTGTTTATTATCGGTTTGCGCGGTGACAGCAGCGTCACCGACTTGCTCACGCTGAGTCAAGTGGTGCTGGCCCTGCAGCTTCCGTTCGCGATGTTTCCGCTGCTGCACTTCACAAGTTCGGGGAAGCGGATGGGGAGTTGGAAGAACGGCTGGTTTCTTCTGGCCACTGGTTGGGGCAGTGCTATTCTGATCACCGTCATGGATGTCTACGGTATACCGGACTCATTGAAAGCTGCCTGGCATGTTGTGGCGGGAGGATAACAGCTGGCGGATAACACCGTGGCTTGGCGACCAACGGGATAATTATGTACGACACAATTCTGGTGACGTTAGACGGAACCTCTACGGATCGTCCGATCATCGAGCACATCAAACAGCTTGCAAAACTAGCGCACAGCCGGTTGGTCTTGTTGCACGTAGCTGATGGATGGGCGGCTCGCACCTACGGCCCGGACGCGGTCAGCGCGGAAATCACCGAAGACACGGCTTATCTGAAGAAGGTGCAGGCGGAATTTGAAGCGGCCGGCATCCAGGCGCAAGCCGAGCTCTCTTACGGCGAGCCGGCGGATCAAATCATCAAATGGGTTCAGCAAAAAGGATGCGATCTGGTCGCCATGAGTACACACGGACATCGCTTCCTTGCCGACGTCTTTCTCGGAACCACGGCGACTCGAGTCCAGCACAACATCAGCGCCCCCGTTCTCCTGCTGCGGGCAAAGTGAAAAGTTAGCTTCTGATTTCCTCCCTCCCAAACACCCACGGGTATGACATGTAGGCGGCAAGGCGACCCACACGGGCCTGCGAAACCGATTACACTAGTGGGTTCCCTTGGACTCTGCACTTCGCTCCTGCGAAGCTCGTGAAGGAAGGCCATCATGTCGTTGAATAGCTTCGGCGCTCGCTCTAATTTCAAAGTCGGTGATAAGGAATACGAACTTTATCGGATCGACGCCCTCGATAAGCAAGGCATCTCCACGCAACATCTACCGTTCTCATTGCGCATCCTGCTGGAGAACCTCTTGCGTACAGAAGATGGCCGCAACGTAACCAAGGACGAAATTCGCGCCCTCGCCGCCTGGAACAGGAATTCAAAGGCTGAGAAGGAAATCGCTTTTACGCCCAGCCGCGTTCTCTTGCAGGATTTCACTGGCGTTCCCGCAGTGGTCGACCTTGCCGCCATGCGCGATGCCATGAAGCGCCTGGGCGGCGATCCAAAGCTCATTAATCCTCTGCAGCCGGCCGAACTGGTAATCGATCATTCGGTGCAGGTGGACGAATACGGATCGTCCAACGCCTTCGATGTAAATGCTCTGCTTGAATTTCAGCGGAACCAAGAACGATATGCGTTCTTGCGCTGGGGCCAAACCGGTTTCCGCAATCTCGCGATTGTCCCGCCCGACACCGGCATCGTTCACCAGGTGAACCTCGAATACCTGGCGCGCGTCGTTTTCGTCCACGAGGAAGGCGGCAAGCGCACGGCGTACCCCGATACGCTGGTTGGCACCGATTCGCACACGACTATGGTCAACGGACTCGGCGTGCTGGGCTGGGGAGTGGGCGGCATTGAAGCCGAAGCGGCCATGCTGGGGCAGCCGGTATCGATGCTGATTCCGCTGGTCGTTGGCGTGAAGCTCACGGGACGCTTGCCGGAAGGTGCGACGGCCACTGATCTCGTCCTTACCATTACCGAAATGCTTCGCAAGCACGGCGTAGTCGGAAAATTCGTCGAATACTTTGGCCCCGGCCTGCAAGACTTGCCCCTCGCCGACCGAGCGACTATCGCGAACATGGCCCCAGAATATGGCGCGACCTGCGGCATATTTCCAATCGACAAAGAAAGCCTCCGCTACCTGCAACTCACCGGACGCAGCGCGGACCGGATCGCATTAGTTGAGTCCTATGCGCGCGAGCAGGGCCTTTTCCATGATGCCCATACCCCTGAAGCGGAATACTCCGAACTGTTAAGCCTCGACCTTGCCACCGTCGAGTCCAGTCTGGCCGGACCAAAGCGCCCGCAGGATCGAGTTGTGTTATCGAAAGCCGGAGAATCGTTTGCCCAGGCGTTACCCTCGCTAATCAAGCCGAAGACGAAGGCTGCGGCCGCAGCTCCATCCGACGCCGCTCGCAAGCAAGTGAACAGCTGGGAACAAGAGGGTGGAAATCCCACCTCCGTTGGGGTGGAAGATCCGAACATCCACGAGCACATTGCCGGAAATGGCAAGGGTCTGCGCCATGGCAGCGTTGTCATTGCGGCGATTACAAGCTGCACCAATACTTCGAATCCTTCCGTGCTCATTGCCGCGGGGCTTCTCGCCAAGAAGGCGGTCGAGCGCGGATTGCAAGTGCCCGCGACCGTGAAGACCTCCTTGGCTCCGGGCTCGAAGGTTGTGCTCGACTATCTGCAAAAGGCCGAACTGATGCTCTATCTGGAGAAGCTGAAGTTCCACATCGTGGGCTACGGCTGCACCACTTGCATCGGAAACTCCGGCCCCCTCCCGGTCGAGGTTTCGAAAGAGATTGAAGACAAGAATCTGGTCGTCGCTTCGGTCCTCTCCGGCAATCGTAACTTTGAAGGGCGAATTAATTCTGAAGTCCGCGCGAATTATCTGATGTCGCCGCCGTTAGTCGTGGCGTTCGCGCTCGCTGGCCGCATTGACATTGATTTGCGCAAAGACGCCGTCGGCACGGGAAAGGATGGCAAGCCGGTTTACCTGGCGGATATCTGGCCTTCGCAGCAGGAAGTCGAGCAGTCGATGGCGAGCGCCATTAACTCGGAGATGTTTCGCAAAAGCTATGCCGAGGTCTACTCCGGAGACGAACGCTGGCGCGGGTTGCCCGTTCCGAGGGGCGAGACATACGCGTGGGAAGGTAATTCCACCTACATTCGGCAGGCTCCTTACTTTGATGACATGAACCTCAAACCTTCATCCATCGAGGACATCACCGGCGCACGCGTCCTGGCGGTTCTAGGCGATAGCGTTACCACGGACCACATCTCTCCTGCCGGTTCGATTAAGAAAGATGGTCCAGCAGGAAAATATTTGATTGCCCATGGTGTGCAGCCTGCGGATTTTAATTCGTACGGGTCGCGTCGCGGCAATCACGAAGTCATGGTGCGCGGTACGTTTGCCAACGTTCGTCTGCGGAACAAGATGGTAAACACAGAAGGTGGATTCACACGTCACTTGCCGGACGGCGCAGAGATGTCGATCTTTGAAGCCTCCGAAAAGTACCATATTGAGAAGACGCCGCTCGTGATTCTTGCCGGCAAAGAATACGGCTCTGGATCTTCGCGAGATTGGGCGGCCAAAGGCCCTCGATTGCTTGGAGTTCGGGCGGTCATCGCTGAGAGCTACGAAAGAATTCATCGCTCGAACCTCGTCGGCATGGGCATTCTGCCGCTGCAATTTCTGCCGGGAGAAAATGCCGACACGCTGCACTTAACCGGCGAAGAAATATTTGAGATCGCGGGAATTCGTCAACTTGTCGAGAACTTTTCCTCCGGTCGCAAAATTACCGTGCGCGCAAAGGGTGCCCACTCCGCGGAATTTCAGGCTGTGGTGCGTATCGATACTCCGCAGGAAGCCCTTTACTACGCGAACGGCGGCATACTGCAGTACGTCCTCAGGCAGTTGCTGGCTGGGAAGGCACAACCCGAGACAGTGACGGCTTAGTTCCGTTGGTGCGATTTACGTTGTTTTTGAGTCGAGGGAATCCAACATCCAATACGGGGCAAAGTCGCAGTGATCGCGGTTTTCATCGTGCGCAACGCTGTTGATCCCACGACCGTTCTGACCGCGTGCTAATCTCAAAACTCCGAATGCCTTTCGCAACTCAATATATTCCGGCTGCGTATGGCCTCACTGCGGTCGGCGTCTGGGGCACCAGCGATTTTCTAGGCGGAATCGGCGCACGGCGGGCGAACGCGTTCCTGTTCACAGCTGTCGTGCACCTCAGCGGCATGGTCGTAGTCGGTGGTTTGGCTCTGATGACGCACGCTTCGTTTCCGGGACGAGCAAGTTTGGCGTGGTCGGCCATGGCCGGATTACTCGGCGGCTTGGCGCTGGTCTTTTTTTATCGTGCGTTGTCCGGCGGAAACATGGGGCTCATCGCCCCCGTCGCAGCCGTTCTGAGTGCAGCAATCCCGACTGTTGTGACCGCGTTCGAGGGAGGCCTACCCGGCACTCGTCACGTCGTCGGATTCATTCTTGCAGGTGTTGGCGTCTGGCTCATCTCGCGGACAGAAGGCGCTCTCGGCCGTCCCGAGGGATTAGGCACGGCAGTTCTCTGCGGGATCGGCTTTGCCGGCTTTTATTTGTGCATTCACCGTGCTGGCGATGCGTCAACGTTATGGGTCGCGGCCGTCTCGCGCAGCGCCTCCTTCCTGATTACCACAGCTTTCGTTGTATTCGGAAAACACATCCGCGCGATTCCCGCGCCAGTCCTAGGGATAGCCGTTGTGGCTGGCATCCTCGATATCTCCGGCAGTGCCGCATTCATCCGCGCGGGGCAAATCGGGCGGCTCGACAGCGCCGTGGTAATCAGTTCCCTCTATCCAGCGGTTACGGTAATCCTGGCCCGCATTTTTCTACACGAACATTTCAGCCGGACGCGTACCATCGGCATGGTGGCTGCGCTCGCCGCGGTTCCGATGATCGCAGGATGATTGCCGGTTGATCGCAGTATGTCGTTTTTGCACATTCTGAAATCGAAACGCAAGAGCAGAAGTTTCCAAAGCGGTGATTCGTGGCTCTAGTCGAAGTTCGCAATCTCGCGAAAGTCTTTCATCTCTCCGAGTCCCCGTTCGGTGGCAGCAGAGGAGCAGTGATTCGAGCGGTGGACGATGTGTCGCTCGACATCCGACAAGGCGAAACACTCGGCCTGGTAGGCGAATCCGGCTCAGGCAAAAGTACGCTCGGACGTCTGATTCTTCGCCTCCTAGAGCCGACTGCCGGGCACATCACTTTTGACGGGGTTGATCTCATCAACGCATCCCGTTCGGAAGTGCGTCGGCTTCGTTGCGGCATGCAGATCATCTTCCAAGACCCGTTCGGCTCGCTCGATCCGCGCTATCGGGTTGAAGATGTGATCGTTGAACCGCTCATTCTGCACGCAAGCTCGTTGTCTGAAAAACTCAGTCGCGATGGCCGCAAACGCCGCGTGGGAGAACTTCTGCGCGCAGTTGGGATGGACGAATCGGCGATGTCGCGTTACCCGCACGAATTTTCGGGAGGGCAGCGACAGCGCATTGGCATCGCGCGCGCCCTGGCATTACGGCCCAAGTTCATTGTTGCGGACGAGCCGGTGTCCGCTCTCGACGTGAGCGTAGGAGCGCAGATTGTGAACCTTCTCCAGCAACTACAACGGGATTTCGGTTTGACGTTTCTCTTTATTTCTCACTCGATGCCCGTAGTGCGTTATCTCTCGACGCGCATCGCGGTGATGTACCGCGGCAAAATTGTTGAAGTCGGAGTAGCAGAACAGGTCACATCTTCTCCGCAGCACGACTACACGCGCAAATTGTTATCGGCCACTCCAGAAATGGCCGCATCCTAGCTTCTTCGTTCATTCCTGTTGTCATTACGGCAGCACGAAACTACAATCTCTTCCTGTTCGGAGGAGAAGACATGGCTAGCAACCCTTCCGCGCCAGCCCAACAACCGCAAATCTCTCAGGTTCCCGATCGGGAAGTGGCTCGGTTGTCTGAAGGGCGACGACTGTTGAACACTTTCTTCGCACCTAGCAAAACTTTTACCGATCTCAGGAGAAGTGCCAGCTGGTGGGCACCTTTCCTGATTATCGTGATTGTTTCCACGTTGTTTTGCTATGTCGTTGACCAGAAAGTCGGCTTCCGTAAGGTCTCCGAGAATCTCATCCAGTTGCAACCGAAGCAGGCGGAGCGAATCGACAGCTTGCCGGCCGATCAACGCGAACAAGCTATGAGGCGACAGGCAGTCGCGACCAAAATGTTTTCTTATGGCATTCCGGTCATCGCGCTGATCATCTACGCAATAATGACGGGCGTTCTATTTGCATCCATCAAGTTTGCCGCGAACGCTGACGTGAAATTCAAGACCCTGTTCGCGCTGGTTGTTTACAGCCGCCTACCGCAATTGATCATGTCACTTCTGGCCATGCTTTCATTGATGGCAGGAGTGAGCAGCGACGCTTTCAATATTCAGAATCCCGCTGCGACCAATCCTGGATATTTTCTAGACCCGAGCGCCTCTCCCATATTGCGCACATTGCTATCGTCGCTGGACGTTTTCAGCATCTGGACAATGATCCTACTTGCGATTGGCATTACCTGCATCAGCAAGGTCAAACGGGGCACTTCTTTCGCCATCATCTTTGGATGGTGGTTCCTTCTGCTGCTAATTCGACTTGGTTGGGTGGCGGCGTTCTCCTGAGTCGCTTCGCGATCGCAACCGTATGCGCTAAACATAAACATAACAATGCACACTGCGGACGTCGTTCTGATCGGAGGTGGCATCGTCGCCTCGAGCATTGCCTACCACCTGACTGCAGCTGGCTGTAAGAATGTGCTCGTCATCGAGCGCGAATCCGCACAGGGCAAGGGATCAACCGGTAAGAGTATGGGCGGGGTGCGGGCGCAATTTTCCACGCCGGTCAACATCCAGATGTCGCTTTACTCGATTCCCTTTTATGCGAGCTTCGAAGAGCGGCTTGGTTGTCCGTGCGATTACCGTCCTCAGGGGTATCTTTTCTGTGCAACGCACGAGAAGCACATGACCTACCTGTGCGCGAACTATGAAAAGCAGGTAGCCATGGGACTAAGAGATGCTCGAATCATTTCCGCGGATGAGATTCGCCGCCTCTTTCCGCAACTCCGTGGCGATGACATGGTTGGCGGCAGTTTCTGTTCGACCGACGGATTCGTCGATCCCAATAGCGCCATGGTTGGATTCATGACTTGGGCCAGCGATCACGGAGCCTTGCTCTGGAAGAACGCCGCCGTGACTGGAATCCGCAGCAAAGACGGGAGCTTCGAAGTTGCGACCACTCGCGACACTGTCTCGACGCGCACAGTCGTCAACTGCGCGGGAGCCTGGGCGGCTTCGATTGCAAAGATGGTTGGCATCGACCTTCCTGTTGAACCCTTGCGTCGCATGCTGGTTCCGACGGAACCTTTCGATCAATTCCCGCACACCGCCCCGATGATCATCGATATGTCTACCGGCTTCCACTTCCGGCCCGAAGGTCGGGGATTTTTGCTGGCGTGGAACGATCCCGACGAAACAACCGGCTACAAGACTGAGTTCGATCCAAGCTTCGTGGAGAAGATCCTCGTTCGCGCCGCAGATCGTGTTCCCGTCTTCGAAAATGTTGCCGTCAATCCCAAGCGTGCATGGGCTGGACTTTACGAAATGACGCCCGACCATCATCCGATTCTGGGCGAATCTCCAGAGGTACCCGGCTTCTTTTTTGCCAATGGTTTTAGCGGGCACGGCGTCATGCACTCGCCTGCCACCGGCAAGATTCTCAGCGATTTGATCCTGACCGGAGAGACAGATCTGATCGATGCATGTCTTCTAAACTTTTCGCGATTTGCGGAAGGGCGGACGATTCACGAGACTGCAGTACTGTAGCCGAGAGGCGAGCATTTACCATAGCGTCGTCATATCAGGACCTGGGCAAGAAGCCTAACCCGCTGTGGGCTGTTCTGGTTTTAGGTTCTTTTCCAACATGCCTCGGGAACTCAACTACTGGCTAACCACTGTCCGGATGCCGGCCGGCTCGGCTGAGCCGTTGCCGGAGCTGGCCGACGTTGCCATCGTCGGCGCAGGATATACCGGCCTTTCCGCTGCCCTATCACTTGCCAAACGCGGCGCAAAAGTCGTCGTGCTGGAATCGGAGACCATCGGCTGGGGTGCAAGTTCGCGCAACGGTGGCATGGTTCTCACCGGACTGAAACTCGGCGTCAACAAGCTCATCTCAACTTACGGCCGCGACCTGACGCGCCGCATGTACGCCGCGTCTCTGGAGACAATCGACACAGTCGAGGCCGTCGTAAAGAACGAAAGTATCGAATGCGACTTCAGCCGGTCCGGCCATCTCGAAGTTGCGTGTAAACAAGCGCACTTCGATGACTATTCCCGGCAGGCGGAGGTGATCGCACGCGAATTCAATCACCAATTGCGCGTCGTGCCGCGCGATCAACTCCATGGCGAGACCGGATCTGGCATCTATTACGGCGGTATGGTCGACGAAGTTTCGGCCGGACTAAATCCCGCTCGCTACGTAGCAGGCCTCGGCGCAGCCGCAATCCGCGCCGGCGCCCAAGTCATCGAGCGCACTCGTCTGCAGAATATTCAGCGTGAATCGCACAACGGCGCGCCTGGCTTCCGGCTGAATACCTCTCGAGGTACGACCTGGGCACGCAGCGTTTTGGTGGGCACCAGCGGTTATACGGGTTCAGCAACTCCCGCACTCAGAAAAAAAGTTATTCCGATTGGCTCGTTCATTATTGCAACCGGAATTCTTCCGGAAGCGTTGGCCCGCGAACTGAGTCCTCGCAACCGACAGATCTTCGATTCCAAACACTATCTCTATTACTATCGGCTCACTCCCGACAACCGTATGTTGTTTGGCGGCCGAGCTGCCTTCTTTCCTGAAAGCGATCAAACGATTCGCAGGAGCGCGGAAATTTTGCGCCGCGGCATGATCGAAGTCTATCCCCAACTGCGCGATATCAAAGTCGAATATGTATGGGGAGGCACGATCGATTTCTGCTTCGATATGATGCCGCATGCGGGCAAGATCGACGGGCTGTATTTCGCGTTGGGATACGCTGGACACGGTGTTGCAATGGCAACCTATCAAGGCTTAAAGATGGCCAATTGGATCGCGGAGGGAGAGACGGACAATCCCTTCACACAAATCCCCTTTCCCGGTGCTCCGCTCGGGCTCTACAACGGAAAGCCATGGTTTCTTCCGTTCGCCGGGGCTTATTACAAAGTTCTAGACTGGGTGTCGTAGGAGCAGATGTCGGGTCTTAGGTCTCAGGGAAGATCTGGTTCGGGCTTGGTTTTCGTAAAGATCTAACACCTGACACCTGAGACCTTCTCGGAGAATACATGGCTATCTTTGGACTGATCGAATACTCGGACGCAAGCCCTGAAGTTCGCGCGATTTACGACGACATTATGTTTACGCGCAAGACCGACTGGATTAACAACTTTTGGAAGGCGATTGCACACGATCCAGTGATGCTGAAGCGGACATGGGAGGACATCAAGCAGATCATGGCTCCCGGAGCCTTGGATCCCCTGACTAAAGAAATGATCTATGTGGCAGTTTCGGTATCGAACCAGTGCGAATATTGCATTGCTTCGCACACAGCCTCGTCTAAGAATAAAGGAATGACCGACGCTCAGTTCAAAGAGTTGATGTCTGTCGTTGGAATGGCCAATGAAACGAATCGGCTGGTCGCTGGATACCAGGTGGAGGTCGACGAGCGTTTCAAACCAGAGACTAAGAAGTGACATCTAAGGTCACGGATTGCTGAGCAGTTGACGAGTGATCGAACTGCACCGACCGCAAGGTTTTATAATCAGCGGGCGCGGTCGAAAACGCACAGGGTAAAGCGCCGGATGTAAATTATTAGTTGTCGATCATCAGTCATGAATCATCAATCACGTATCAGATAACGATCAACGCGCGAAAGAGGCGGCAGTATGGCTGAGATGACGGTGACGCCGGTTGCAACCCACGGGTTCTTCTTGGACGGGAAGTGGCTGGAAGAGGGGGACATCGTCGATGTTCATGCGCCCTACGATGGCGCGCTGGTCGCGCATGTTTATCAAGGCCGACGTGAACACGCAGAGGCAGCGATCGCCGCTTCCGTGAAGGCTTTCGGGACGACGCGACGGCTGCCCGCCTTTGAACGCCAACGGGTTTTGCGGCGGATCGCCGATGGTATACAAGATCGTAAAGAGGAGTTTGCGAGCACGATTGCCCTGGAAGCGGGCAAACCGATCAAGAGCGCCCGCAGCGAAGTGGATCGCGCGGTATTCACTTTCCAAATCGCAGCGGAAGAAACGATTCGCGCGTACGGTGAGTATCTGCCGCTGGACTGGCAACAATCCACGGCCGGACGTTGGGGGATCGTGAAGCGATTCCCGCTCGGTCCGGTCGCTGGCATCACGCCTTTTAATTTCCCGCTCAACCTGGTCGCACACAAGGTGGCCCCGGCCATTGCTGCCGGCTGCTCCATGGTTCTCAAACCCGCTCCGCAGACGCCGCTCACGGCCTTGCTGCTTGCAGAAGTGATCCAGCAGGCGGGATGGCCCGACGGGGGGTTTAATGCCGTATTGCTCTCAAATGAGGATTCTGGATCCCTAGTGAGCGATGAGCGCATCAAGCTCATCAGTTTCACCGGAAGTGCCGCCGTCGGTTGGGCCATCAAGAATAATGCGGGCAAGAAGAAGGTGGTTCTCGAATTGGGTGGGAATTCCGGTGTGATCGTTCATAGCGATGCTGATCTCGCTTACGCGGCCGACCGCTGCGTGACCGGAGGATTTGCCTATGCGGGGCAATCCTGCATTTCTGTGCAGCGCATTCTTGTCGAGCATTCTGTTTACGGCAAATTTACCGAGCTGTTGCTGGCGGCAGTGAGCAAGCTCAAGGTCGGCGATCCACTCGATGAATCGAGTGACCTTGGGCCGCTCATCCGCGAAAGCGACGCCATTCGAGCTGCGGAGTGGGTGCAAGAGGCGGTCCGTGGGGGAGCCCGTCTGCTTTGCGGTGGCCATCGCAAGGGCTCGTTGTTCGAGCCTGCCGTGCTGACGAGCACCAAGCCAAATATGAAAGTGAATTGTCAGGAGATTTTTGCGCCCGTGGTAACGGTCGAGCCCTACAACGATTTCGCTTCCGCGCTGAAGCAGATCAACAACTCTCCTTATGGCCTTCAGGCAGGACTGTTTACGCGCGACGTCAAACTCATTTTTGATGCTTACGACGAACTTGAAGTGGGCGGTTTAATTGCGGGCGACGTCCCCACCTTCCGCGTCGATCACATGCCGTATGGTGGAGTTAAAGATTCCGGATTGGGCCGCGAAGGTTTGAGGGATGCGATCCAGGAGATGACTGAACCGAAACTTCTGGTAATGAATTTGCGCTAAGGATTTTGGCGTTCGTTCAGATCGGTCAAGTTACAGGTCGCCGTTTTAATCAACGCGAGAAAAATTTCTGTCTATTTTTTCTACACGATCTAAACTTCGTCTTGCGGCAGATAAAAAACTTTCTTTGTCTATTCCAATTCGTGGGTGAGCTGTTATACTCACGTGTTTCAGTGTCCTGCGTCACCGAACTGCGTGACGTAATTCATGCCCACGTGTTCAGCCGGATGCGGCGCGAGCCGGTTCCGCAATAGATAAAGACGTCATATTCGATGCAGATTTTTCCGCGCAGCAGTAATGCCATAGCCCGAGCCTCTTTGGCCTTGGTGGTGATCGCCGTGGGCGGGCTTTTCTGGGTCTTATTGCAGTTGGAGCGGACTCCGTACATCACCAACGCAGGGGTGCGGAAATCGCAGCCGGTCCCATTCAGTCATCAGCACCATGTAACTGGGCTTGGTATCGATTGCCGCTACTGCCACACTTCGGTGGAGACATCGAGTTTTGCCGGAATCCCTCCGACCAAAACCTGCATGAATTGCCACGCGCAGATATGGACCAATGCTGCTTACCTGGAGCCGGTCCGCGACAGTTACCGTACCGGTCGCTCTATTGAATGGACGCGAGTCAACCAGTTGCCGAACTTTGTCTATTTCAATCACAGCATTCATATCAGTAAAGGCGTCGGCTGCAACACCTGCCACGGCCCGATCGACAAAATGCCGTACACCTACCAGTACGCGTCGCTGCAGATGGAGTTCTGTCTCGATTGCCACCGCGCTCCCGAGAAATATCTTCGGCCTCGCGAGCAGGTTTTCAACATGCGTTATGAGGAACCTTCGTCGGGCGAACCGGTGGTCGTGAACGGAACTTCATTCTCCGATCAAGAGACGCTGGGAAACTCCCTGAAAGAGAAGTACAAAGTGCGTTCCGTGAAAGACATCACCAGTTGCAACACCTGCCATAGGTAACACCCGGTTTTTACTGAGAACTGATCGCTGACAGCTGAGAGCTGATTTAAATCAAAGATGAGCATCGACGAGCACAAAACGAAGCCGGTCGAGAAGACTGCAAGCCCTTCTGCCGTCGCCGACGTCTGCCCCACCAAGCGGAAGCAGCTTGACCTCGCAACGGTCAAAGAGCAAATCGCGGATACGACCGGTCCGGAATATTGGCGCAGTCTTGAAGAATTGGCTGGCAGCGAAGAATTTCAGGAGATGCTGCACCGCGAATTTCCCAAAGGCGCTTCGGAGTGGCTGGACGATTTCTCTCGCCGCGGCTTCCTGAAGACGATGGGCGCGTCGCTCGCGCTGGCCGGATTAACCGGATGCACGAAGATGCCAAACACTGAGATCGTTCCCTACGTGCGGCAGCCGGAGAATTTGATTCCCGGCCGTCCGATGTTCTACGCCACCGCGTTTACACTCGGGGGCTACGCCTCGCCGATCCTCGTCGAGAGTCATCTTTATCGGCCGACGAAAGTCGAAGGCAATCCGCAGCATCCGGCGAGTCTCGGCGGCACCGACATTTACGCGCAAGCTTCCATCCTTGAGCTCTACGATCCCGACCGCGCGCAAAACGTAACTTATTTGGGTGACGTCCGATCGTGGGACGCCTTTATGGAAGCGGTTCGCGGCCCCATGAACGTCGAGAAAGGGATCGCGGGCGGCGGCGTTCGAATTTTGACGCAGACAGTTTCGTCCCCGACGCTGACGGCGCAGACTAAAGATTATCTTGAAGCCAATCCGCAAGCGAAGTGGCACGTCTACGAGCCGATCAACCGCGACAATGTCTATGAAGGTGCGAAGCTGGCGTTCGGAGAGCCGGTCGAAACGCGCTACGACTTGTCGAAGGCCGACGTCATTGTTTCGCTCGATGCCGATTTCCTCTACGCCGGATTCCCCGGCTCCGCCCGCTACACCCGCGATTTCGCAGCGCGCCGCAATCCCGACGCGAATATGAATCGGCTGTACGTGATCGAAAGCACGCCGAGTTCGACGGGAATGAAGGCCGATCATCGGCTGCCGATGCGTGCTGGCGATATTGAGAATTTCGCCCGCATTCTTGCGGGCTCTGTGGGACTGAATTCTGGCGGAAATGGCAGCAGTGAGCCGAAGCTCTTCGTGCCTCCGCTGGCAAAAGATCTGCTTGCGCACAAAGGTTCGTCGTTGGTCATTGCAGGCGATCACCAGTCGCCCGCGGTTCATGCCTTGGCGCACGCCATCAATCAAGCGCTCGGCAACGTCGGCCAAACCGTCTTCTACACCGACCCGGTGGATGCTAACCCAGTCAACCGCAGCGAATCACTCCATGCGCTGACCGAAGACATTCGCGCCGGCAAAGTCGATCTGCTGCTGATTCTCGGCGGCAATCCCGCTTACGACGCACCCGCCGAACTCGAATTTGCTTCGGCTTTGAAATCGAATGCAGTCGGCCTGAAAGTTTTTCTTGGCTCCCATCGAAACGAAACGGCTGAACTCTGCCAGTGGCATGTGCCTGAAGCGCACTATCTCGAATCATGGAGCGACGCTCGCGCCTACGACGGCACTGTAAGCATCGTTCAACCTCTCATCGAGCCCCTATATGGCGGCAAGACGGCGCATGAATTAATTGGCGTTCTAGCGGGACAGTCTGGCGTGGCTGGGCGAGATCTAGTTCAAAGTTACTGGCAGAAGCAGCATAGCGGGGCGGATTTCGACGCGTTCTGGCGCAAGTCTCTGCACGATGGTTGGGTAGAAGGCACCACTTACTCCCCTAAGAATGTTTCGCTGAAATCTGCAAACGCGACCGCGCAATCCGACTCCGCGGCTACGCCCGGTTCAGGTACGTACGAAATCAACTTCCGCCGCGACCCCTCCATTTATGACGGCCGTTTCTCGAATAACGGTTGGCTGCAGGAACTTCCGAAACCTCTGACCAAATTGACCTGGGACAATCCAATCATGATTGGGCCCGCCATGGCTCAACGGCTGAATCTCAGTTTCAAAGACGTTGTCGAGTTGGAATTTAACGGGAAAAAGGTCAGCGGCCCCACCTGGATTCAAGCCGGACATCCCGACAACTCGATCACGGTCTTTCTGGGCTACGGCCGCACTCGCGCCGGCCGCATCGGAACCGACACTGGTTTCGACGTCTACCCCATGAGAACCAGTCAGTCTCCCTGGTTCGCCAACGGAGCCAAGCTCACGCCAACCGGTGGAATCTATCAGCTCGCGAGCACGCAAGGCTATCAGACGATGGAGACGCCCGATGGCAGCGAGCGCGCTTTGGTCCAGGAGCGCAGTCTCGAGGAATATAAGAAAGAACCGAATTTCGCGAAAGAAGGCGAGCCGCCTAAGGAACTCACGCTCTACAAGCCAGAAGAGTTCGCCTACCAGAAAGAAACTTACGCCTGGGGCATGGCAATCGACTTGAACGCCTGCGTCGGCTGCAACAACTGCATCGTCGCTTGCCAGTCAGAAAATAATATCGCCGTGGTTGGTAAAGAGCAGACTCTCAAGGGCCGGCACATGCACTGGCTGCGCGTCGACGCTTACTACAACGGCCCGCGAGACAATCCCAAGGGATTCTTCCAGCCCGTCCCCTGCATGCAGTGCGAGAACGCTCCGTGCGAGTTGGTTTGTCCCGTGCAGGCGACCGTCCACAGCAGCGAAGGCCTGAACGATATGGTCTATAACCGCTGCGTCGGCACCCGCTATTGTTCCAATAACTGCCCCTACAAGGTACGTCGATTTAATTTCTTGCTGTTCCAGGATTGGGAAACTCCCCAGTTCAAACTCATGCGCAATCCCGACGTATCGGTGCGAAGCCGCGGTGTCATGGAGAAATGCACCTACTGCGTGCAGCGGATCAATGAGCGCCGCATCGACGCCGAGCGCGCCGACACAACCATCAAAGAGGCCGATCTGCAGACTGCGTGCCAGCAGTCGTGTCCTGCCAACGCGATCGTCTTCGGCAACATCAACGATCCAAATAGCCAGGTGAATAAATGGAAAGGGCTGCCCAGGAACTACTCGCTGATGGGCGAGTTGAACACACGGCCGCGCACGACCTATTTGGCGGAAGTTCGCAACCCGAATCCCGAATTAGAACAGGCAAAATTAGAAGTTTCGAAAACAGATTCAACCGCGTAAAAGGCACGCAGCAGACGATCGTGGAGCACAAGTAAGGTATGGCTACCAACACACAAATCCCGGCGGCAGACAGGCGAGTACCGGTTATTGCGCCCGGCCACACCTTCTCCACCATTACCGAGAAGATCAGCAACATTGTTCTAAAGCGGCCCGTCTCGCTGGGATGGATCTTCGGTTTCCTGATCATGTTCTCGTTGATGAACATGCTGATGATCGCGCTCGGCTATTTGTTCATTAAAGGTACTGGGATTTGGGGCATCAATATCCCGATCGGGTGGGGCTTCGCCATCGTGAACTTTGTCTGGTGGATCGGTATCGGTCATGCCGGAACGCTGATCTCTGCGATCCTTGCGCTGCTTCGGCAGACATGGCGTAACTCGATTAACCGATTTGCGGAGGCCATGACGCTGTTTGCGGTGGCTTGCGCCGGTATTTTTCCGCTGGTGCACACCGGCCGTCCGTGGCTTGCTTACTGGCTCTTTCCGTATCCGAACACCATGCGCTACTGGCCGAATTTTCGAAGCCCGCTGGTGTGGGACGTCTTCGCGGTTTCGACCTATCTTACGATTTCGCTGGTGTTCTGGTTTATCGGATTGATTCCCGACGTAGCAAGTTTGCGTGATCGCGCCGAGAATCCGATTCTGCAGAGAGTTTACGGTCTGCTCGCGATGGGATGGCGCGGTTCCGCCCGGCACTGGCACCGGTACGAGACCGCGTATCTTCTTCTGGCGGGGCTCGCGACACCCCTGGTGCTGTCGGTGCATACCGTTGTCAGCTTTGATTTCGCGGTCGGCATCGTTCCGGGGTGGCACACCACGATCTTTCCGCCTTATTTCGTCGCGGGTGCTATCTACTCTGGATTCGCTATGGTGATCTGTCTCGCGATTCCGATCCGCTCAATCTACGGATTGAAAGATTTCATTACCGAGCGGCATCTCGAGAACGCCGCGAAGGTCATGCTGGCGACCGGTCTTATCGTAGCCTATGGCTATGGCATGGAAGCGTTCATGGGTTGGTACAGCGGGAATAAGTTCGATTCGTTCCTCTTGTGGAACCGCCTGCATGGACCGTACCGGTTTTGGTACGCGGCGTTGCTCGCCTGCAACATTGGCATTCCACAGGTGCTGTGGCTCAAGAAGTTCCGAGTCTCGACGGGCTGGCTCTGGATCATCTCGTTTGTCGTGTTAGTGGGCATGTGGCTTGAGCGCTTTATTATCGTCGTCGTCAGTTTAAGCCGCGATTTCATCACTTCATCGTGGGGAATGTACTATCCGACGAAGTGGGACTGGATGACGTTCATTGGGACCCTCGGCATGTTCCTGACGTTTATGTGGCTTTTCGTTCGCGTGCTGCCTATGATTTCCATCTTCGAATTGCGCACACTGCTGCCTGAGTCGCATGTGCACGAGGAGACGGAGGTGAAGCAATGAGCGATGTATCGGTTTACGAGTCGCCGATCCAAGACTCGCCCAGCTACGGCTTGATGGCTGAGTTTGACTCCGCCCAGGAACTGATGGATGCGGCGCACAAGACACACGCCGCCGGATATCAGAGGATTGACGCGTACAGCCCATTTCCCATCGAAGGTCTCGCAGAAGCGATCGGCTTCCATAAGAACCGCGTTGCGCTGGTCGTTTTGATTGGCGGAATCATCGGAGGACTGTCCGCCTACGCGCTTCAGTATTGGGTGGCCGTGATCACTTACCCGACAAATGTTGGCGGACGTCCTTATCACTCCTGGCCTTCGTTCATTATTGTGACTTTCGAACTGACAATTCTCTTCGCGGGACTCTCGGCGGTGATCGGGATGCTTGCGCTGAATGGTTTGCCGATGCCATATCACCCCGTCTTCAACGTGGGGGAATTCGCCAAGGCTTCCGAGAACAAGTTCTTTTTGGTTGTGTTTTCGAGCGACCCCAATTACGACCCGGCCGATACGCGAACGTTTCTCGCGGGCCTATCTCCACGCATGGTCGCGGAGGTGCCGAGCTAACTATGCCTTTCGCTCCCAACCTCCGAAGAGTATTACCTGCGCTCGTGGCGCTGCTTGCGGTCACTGCAGGATGTCGTCTCGACATGCACTTGCAGCCCTATTATCGCCCGATGGCGAAGAGCGATTTTTTTGCGGATGATCGTTCCGCACGATTGCCCGTCGACGGAACAGTCGCACGCGGCGACCTTCGCGAAGATACTTATTTCTACACCGGAAAAATAGGAACGGCGCTCGGCGACTTTATGCCTTTTCCGGTGACTAAGGAAGTTTTGGAACGCGGACGCGAGCGCTTCAACATCACCTGCACGCCCTGCCACGGTCGCGTGGGCGATGGCAACGGATTTATTCCGACCCGCGGTTTTCGGCGTCCGCCCTCGTTTCACATCGATCGCCTGCGAAAGGTTCCAATCGCGTACTTCTTTGACGTAGATACCAACGGATTCGGTGTAATGCCCGACTATTCTGCGCAGGTTTCGACACGCGATCGCTGGTGCATCGCCGCGTACATCCGCGCGCTGCAGTTGAGTCAGAACGCGACCAAGACCGACGTGCCGGCAGGCCAAGAGTTTCCCGCACCCGCGCCAAAGTTCCGCGATATCGGCACAGGAGCCACGTTGCCGCAGCTGGCGCCCCACGCTCCCGCCGCGGAAGGGGAATCCAAATGACCACGGCCACCTTGAACAATTCCGATTTAATGGCGCCGCCCGTGGTGCAAACGCTGCAGACGCAGTCGCTCTTCGTCGGCTTGATCGGAGCGATCGCCTCCGTAGCCGGCGCGTTCCTGATTCCCGAAAGTTTCTATAGCGCATACCTCGCGGGCTTCATGTTCTGGCTCGGCCTTTCCCTGGGATGCATGGCCATCCTCATGCTCTATCACTTGGTCGGAGGCGCGTGGGGCACCGTAATTCGCCGCATCCTCGAATCGGGCATGATGACGCTGCCCATGATGGCCGTTCTGTTTCTGCCGATTCTCTTCCACCTTCCCCGGCTCTACCGCTGGGCGCGGCCCGAAGTCCTATCCGATCCGAGGACCGATCCAAAACTCATCGAAATCGCCCACGATTACCTCAATTTCAACGGCATCCTGATCCGCTACATCCTCTACTTCGTGATCTGGATCGCGATGGCCTACTTCCTGAATCGCTGGTCCACCGAACAAGACTCTGTCGCGGGTCAAAGCACGTTACGCTTCCGCGCCATCAGTTCCATAGGACTCGTGATCTACTCGCTCACGATCTCCTTTGCTGTCATCGACTGGGTGATGTCGCTGCAGGCGCGCTGGATCTCGACGATCTACGGCCTGATCTTCGTTGCCGGCGAGGCCCTCTCCGCCTTCTGCTTCTGTGTGGTGATCGAGAGCATCCTCGGCAAGCGCAAGCCTATGTCGGAATATCTGACCGACACCGAAGTTCACGATCACGGCAAGCTGATCCTGGCTTTCGTGATGGTTTGGACCTACTTCAACTTCTCGCAATGGCTCATCATCTGGGCGGGCAACTTGCCCGAAGAAATTCCCTGGTACATAAGCCGCATGAATGGCGGGTGGGAGTACGTCGGCCTGTTCCTGGTTTTATTCCAGTTCGCCATCCCGTTCGCGATGTTGCTTTCACGCCAACTGAAGCGCAAGGCGCGCACTCTGGCGCCTCTCGCGCTATGGATTTTGCTGATGCGTGTGATCGACATTATCTGGCACATCGAACCGGTCTCGCATCCGACGTTCCATATAAGCTGGCTGCACATCACGGTTGTGGCCGGAATCGGCGGCCTTTGGCTGGCCTACTTCTGTCACAACCTCAGGTCGCGTCCCCTGCTGGCGGTCAATGCGCCGCAAACGTTGCGATTATTTGAGGAGCGGTCACATCATTAAGTAAGTTGGGTGAAGAAAAATATGACTGACGAAATCAATCACGGGCTTCACAGCGACGATGTCGGTTTCGAGCACGAAGACCTCGGCACACGCGGAGTCTTTGCGTTCATGATTGGCCTCGCGGTGGTTGGCATCGTCATTTACTTCATCGTGGTTGGGATGTACACGTTTCTTGATAAATACGAACGTTCGCAGATGGCCACATCCAGTCCTTTGGTTACTACAAAAGGCGCCATGTCGCGCGTGGTCACGCAAGCAGACATGGATCGGACGTTTAAGGACAACGGTGCGCCCATGCTCGAGACCAACGAACGCGGCCAAATGCTCGACTTCCTGATGAATCAGGAGAACCAACTCAACAGCTACGGCTGGGTCGACGAGAAATCTGGCGTGGCGCATATTCCCGTGGAACGTGCGATGGATTTGATGGTGCAGCGTGGTGTGCCGGTGTATTCGGGACCGGGCAAAGATTCGAAAACAACGGTCGCCGCAAAGTCGGCAGACCATCAATCGGTAGCGGCTAACAATTAGAAGCTGTTTCCGGCGATCTAGCGGGACGTTAACACATGGGGGGCGGTCGTCGCGGCCGTCCCGTCGAGCGAAGCTCGGCGAAGGAAAAAGCAGTGCGCAGAATTGGTTTCACCAACTCGATCACCAAGGCAGCGTTGCTGTTGACGTTTGCCATCGCCCCACTTTTTGGGCAGGTGCCGCGCGGTCCAATGAGTGGCGGGATCATGAGTCCGCCGGCGAATCAACGTCCTCCCGGACTCGAATTTGTTGGGATCGAGCAGCACCTGAACGCGGACGTTCCCACAAATCTTGATTTCCGCGACGAACTCGGAAAACCTGTAAAGCTCTCGGATTATTTCGGTCAGGGTCGTCCTGTCATTCTGAATCTCGGCTACTACCAGTGCCCCATGTTATGCAGCGAGCTGTTGCAAGGGCTGGTTGGTTCGATGAAGGCGCTGACTTTTGATCTGGGCAAAGACTACGATGTGGTCACAGTGAGCTTTGATCCGCGCGAGACCACCGAGATGGCTGCCGAGAAGAAGCGCGACATCATGAAGCGCTATGGCCGTCCCAATACCGAGCAAGGCTGGCATTTTCTCACCGGAAAGGCCGATCAAATTGAGGCGCTCACTAAGGCTGTGGGATTTCAGTTCCAGTTCGATCCGAAGACTGAACAATACGCGCACGCTGCGGCCATCGTAATGTTGACGCCCGACCATCATGTTTCTGGATACTTCTACGGCGTTGAGTTTTCGCCCAAAGATTTACGCTTCGGACTGGTGCAGGCCTCCCAAGGCAGGATCGGCAACATCGGCGACCAGGTGCTGCTCTACTGCTATCACTACGATCCGCGCACCGGAAAATATGGCGCGGTCATCAGCAATATTCTGAAACTCAGTGGCCTCGCAACCATGCTCGTTCTGGGAACCTTTATGTTTGTCATGTTTCGCATCGATCGACGTCTCGCTCAGGCTTCCGGTCGCGCTGCGGGCCATGGCGAATTGGGTCGAGTCAGGTAATTATGTCGAAATTTCTACCATTGTGGCCGGATCAAGCGTCGACCATGGCGAGTCAGGTAGATATGCTTTACATCTATCTGCTCTTGGTTGCCGGCGTCATGACGACGGTCATCTTCCTCGCCGTCACCGTCCTTGCGATCAAGTATCGCCGCGTTCCAGGTCGCGAAGCCACGCCGATCGAAGGATCCACCATTCTTGAAATCGGCTGGTCGGTGATTCCGTTTTTTGTGATGCTGACGTTCTTCATCTGGGGCGCTGTCCTATTTTTCAAGGAGCGCACGCCTCCTGCAGATGCCACAGAGGTTTACGTGGTCGCCAAGCAGTGGATGTGGAAGGTCGAGCATATGGAGGGCCAGCGCGAGATCAACCAACTGCACGTTCCTACGGGTCAGAACGTCAAGCTCATCATGACCTCGCAGGACGTGATCCACAGCTTCTTCATTCCCGCATTCCGCCTCAAGCAGGACGTTTTGCCCGGCCGCTACACGACCCTCTGGTTCAAAGCGACTACGCCCGGGCGCTATCACCTGTTCTGTGCGGAATACTGCGGAACGATGCACTCCGGAATGGGCGGCGACATCGTTGTTATGGAACCACAGGACTACGCGCAATGGATGGCTAGCGGCCAGACCGCACCGTTACAAGATACCGGCAAGGAGTTGTTCGCGACCTTGGGATGTGCGACCTGCCATCGTTCCGACGTGCAAGGCCGGGGCCCAAATCTCGAAGGCGTCTACAACAAACCAGTCCTGCTTGAGGACGGTCGCACCGTGACTGCGGACGAGAATTATGTGCGGGAGTCGATCCTCAATCCTACGGCAAAGATCGTTAGTGGATTCAAGCCCGTGATGCCCACCTTTCAGGGCATCGTGAGCGACGAGCAGTTAAACGCGCTGGTGGCTTATGTGAAGTCATTAAGCCAGCCACCCACGGGAACCGCCGCGCTGCAAACCCAGCCGGCGAGTTCTTCGGCACAACCCCAGAATATGCAGGTGCAATAATTATGGCGAGTGCAGTCATACCCGCGACGCAGGCTCCGAAGCTGAACTATCTCAACAACGGGCACAGTCTCAAGTCCTGGCTGTTGACGACCGACCACAAGCGGATCTCGCTGCTCTATCTCGTCTCGGTTACGATTTTCTTTTTTCTTGGCGGATTCTTCGCGATGCTCATCCGCCTCGAACTACTTACGCCCCAGGGCGACCTGATGCAGGCGGACACCTATAACAAGGTGTTCACCATGCACGGCATGATCATGGTCTTTTTCTTTTTAATTCCTGTTGTGCCCGCGGTGCTAGGCAATTTTCTTGTGCCGCTGATGATCGGCGCGAAGGATCTGGCATTCCCGCGCATCAATTTGTTGAGCTGGTATCTCTACATCATCGCCGGAACCCTGTTCCTCCATTGCATGTTGACCGGCGGCGTTGACACGGGATGGACGTTTTACACTCCCTACAGCACAGTCGGCAGTAACACCAACGTGATCGAGGCCGGACTGGCGGTGTTTATCGCCGGTTTCTCTTCCATTTTTACGGGTCTCAACTTTATCGTCACGATTCATCGCATGCGCGCTCCTGGCATGACTTGGGACCGGCTGCCGCTTTTTCTGTGGTCGATGTATGCGACCAGCCTCATCATGATTTTGGGAACTCCGGTTGTGGCCATCACGATCGTCCTGGTTGCTGTGGAGCGTCTCTTCCATCTCGGCATCTTCGACCCTCACCTCGGGGGAGACCCGCTCCTGTTTCAGCACTTATTCTGGTTCTACTCCCATCCGGCGGTCTACATCATGATCCTGCCTTCCATGGGTGTGGTCAGCGAACTGATTGCCTGTTTTGCGCGCAAGCGCATCTTTGGATATAAGTTCGTCGCCCTTTCGAGTGTCGCTATCGCAGTTCTGGGCTTCCTCGTTTGGGCTCATCATATGTTCGTGGCCGGTATCTCGCTCTACGCCGCGATGATATTTTCCTTCCTCACCTTCTTCATCGGAGTGCCGTCGGCAGTCAAAGTCTTCAACTGGACTGCTACCCTCTACAAGGCTTCGATCTCCTACACAACGCCAATGCTCTATGCCTTTGGCTTCATCGGCCTTTTCACCATAGGCGGATTGACCGGCTTGTTCCTGGCCACTCTTGGCATCGATGTTCACGTCACAGATACCTACTTCGTGGTCGCTCACTTCCACTACGTCATGGTAGGTGGCGTCTTGATGGGTTATCTCGGGGGTAT
>Ga0182016_10000613_pt1 | contig 44462 bp, 43 predicted proteins | sample 712S2MmetaG_FD_120491 | JGI IMG/M metagenome (GOLD analysis project Ga0182016, IMG submission 120491) | Permafrost microbial communities from Stordalen Mire, Sweden - 712S2M metaG | ecosystem: Environmental > Terrestrial > Soil > Wetlands > Permafrost | place: Sweden: Stordalen | collected...
ATCGGCGGCGCCACCGCGATTGCAATCGAAGCATTTCATCGCGCCGGTGGCTGGCACGCCGTCATGACACAAGTCGATCCAGCGGCACTCTCGCTGATCCGGCCCATCGGCGATGCCGCGGTGCCCTGGCCGGGCCTTGCCTTCGGTATCCCGGTGCTCGGCTTTTACTACTGGTGCACAAATCAGTTCATCGTTCAGCGAGTGCTCTCGGCGCACGATGTCGAGAATGGACGCCGCGGCGTGCTGCTGGCCGGACTGCTCAAGTTGCCGGTACTCTTTCTAATGGTACTGCCGGGGACCTGCGCCATACTGTTGTACCCGCACCTGCCCCGTGCGGATGCGGTTTATCCCACGCTGATCTTCCATCTGCTGCCGGCGGGCGTCATGGGACTGGTCGTCGCGAGCTTCATCGCAGCCACGATGGCTTCGGTGGCCTCGACCCTGAATTCGGCCTCGACTCTGCTAACGATGGACATCATCAAGCGTTCCCTTCCAGGCCTGTCCGATGCACGACTTGTGCGAATCGGTAAGTTCAGCACCTCGGCCTTCCTGGTCTTCGCGGTTCTGTGGTCCGCGAGAGTCGCCAGCTTCGGCTCGCTGTGGCAGTACCTGCAGGCGGTGCTGGCATATGCAGTGCCGCCGATCGTGGCGCTGTTCGGGGTCGGATTATTCTGGCGCGGCGCGAACGCTGCCGGTGCCTGGGCGACGCTGCTCGTCGGAACGGCGTGCGGATTCGGCCTTTTTCTGACGAACGTCGTTTTCGGCATCACGCACCTGCACTTCTTATACGTGGCTCCGCTGCTGCTCGTCATCGACGTGGCCGTGCTTGCGATCGCGAGTTACGCGATGCGCCGCGCGGGCGGCCCGAACATCGACGCACTGATGTTTACCTCGGCGGCCCTGCGCGAAGACAGCCGCCAGCTCGAGGATGTACCGCTATGGCGCAACTATCGCTTTCAGGCGCTGTTACTCCTGGCTCTGACGGCCTGCATTGTCTGGATGTTCCGATAGGCGAAGAAGAAGTGACCGATCACTTCGTCAGCAGCATCACCGAATTGGTGTTGTCATCGTTGAAATAGACGAGTTGGTTTCCCGCTCCATCGACGGTGGCGGCAATCCCAAACAAAGCGCCCGGCGTACCGCTGTTATCGAGTTGTACGGGTTGCCCCACAAAACCGCCGGCCAGCACAGGGGACACCTCCACGACGAGATTGGGCATCTGACCGGCGCTGATGCCTATATCACTGTTGGCGACGATGAGATCGCCATCGGAGAGCAGCGCGGCGCTGAGGGGCGCAATTAACGGGCCACCGTTGGCAATTGCGCGCGCCGAGGACGCTGAGGCGCCGCTGAAGGTCGGTACCGGCGTCGGCGGAGCAGACGTGGCACCGCATTGTCCCTGCACGACGATACCATCCGCGCCGATGCTCGAGACGTTGGCGAACGCCACCACGCTGTAGGAACTGGTATCCACTATATAAAGAGTGTCGTTCGATGCGTCATAGGTGAGTCCGGCCGGTGCATAAATGCCACCGGGTGCGCCGCTCGCACAGAAGCCGCTCGCTATCTGCGTGAACGTATTCTGCGCATCGCCACTCAGCGTGATGCGATCGATCGAGCCGTCGGCATTGGATATGTAAAGCGCAGCAGATCCAGATTGTCCGCTTGCCGAGGCGTAAGCCTGTCCCCATGGCCTGGCGAAGGTGTCAGCCGAGAAAGGTGTGTTCACGGTGCCATTCGGTGCGATCAGGGGATTCTGATTGGCCGAATAGGCGGCAGCCGAAATGCTGTCATCGGACAGCATGGTCAGCGAATTGCAGCCCTGCAGCAGCGGTGAGTCGGCGATGCGATAAGGAGTTGCCCCGGCAGTAGGGTGCAGCCCCACGATGGTGGTTCCGAGCCCCTGTGTGTTGGTGGCGCCATCGTTGAAGTTGCAGACGATGAGATCTCCGGCCGTGATCAATCCGGCCGTTGTCGGGGCAATCGTCAGTCCGTAAGGATTGCCGCCGTGCTCGATCGGATCGAGCGTAAGTCCGATGGTCGTGATCCCAGATGGCGAGAGTGTGCTCAGGATCGAGGGATTTACCGTCACCATAGGGGTAGTCGCCGATGCCATGCCTCCGGCGCCCGAGCAGCTCAGCGTGTAGGTGACGCTGCCCGAACCGGTCGGTGCCACGGTGGCCGTGCCACTTGTGGCCTGGGCACCTGTGAACGCGCCGCCCATGGAACTCGACGTCATTGCGGTGCACGAGGAGGCGTTGCTCGACGTCCATTTGAGCTGCACGCCCTGACCGAAGTTGATGGCCGACGCCTGGGCAGGCGCTGTGATCGTCACGGTCGGCATGGGGCTACCCATGTTGTAGCTCATGCCGTTGCCGCCATAGCCGCCGCATCCGATCAGCAGCCCTGTCGCTATCGCAGACGCTCCCATAACCGACACGATATGAATGGTTCGCATCGCAGATTCCTTGTCGAGGATTGTCCGGCTCGTCACTGAGTGCCGGCCGACATCGCGCCGGTTGTCTGATGCGACCGCGCGCGCAGAGACTACGAGTCGTGTGGGCGCTACGATGAATAACATATAGTGGCTACCTGTCTGATCTCTGAGAGCCCAAACAACAACACATGAGCTCCAGCCCCGAACTGTGCTATCGAAGTGTGCGGGAGCTGACGGCTCTGCTGCGAACGCGGCAACTCTCCGCGCGAGAGCTGATGTCCGCGCATCTCGAGGCCATCCGCCTCTGGAATCCACACCTGAACGCGATCGTTGCCAGGCTGCCCGATGAGGAGTGCTTGCGCCTAGCCGAATCCGCCGATGCGCGCTTCGCGCGCGGCGAGCCAATCGGCACGTTGCACGGCCTGCCCTGGGCGTTCAAGGATCTTGAACCCGCCGTCGGATTTCCCTGGGCACGCGGTTCGAGCATCTTCCGCAACGATCATCCGATGAACGATTCGGTACTGGTGCAGCGGCTGCGCCAGGCGGGCGTGCTGCCTATCGGCAAGACCAATACGCCGGAATTCGGCATGGGCTCTCAGACCTACAACGCGGTCTACGGCACCACCGTCAACCCCTACGACCTCACAAAGACCGCTGGCGGATCCAGCGGCGGCGCGGCCGCCAGTGTCGCGGCCGGCATGCTACCGGCGGCAGACGGCAGCGATCTTGGCGGTTCGCTGCGCAATCCGGCCAATTTCAACAATGTGGTCGGCTTTCGCCCGACCGTGGGACTGGTTCCCATGGCGCCGGATACGATGCCGTTTCTCGGATTTGCGGTCAAAGGGCCCATCGCGCGTTCGGTGTCCGATGTAGCCTTCATTCTGTCGGCCATGGCCGGGCCGGACGTGCGCGACCCGGGCTGCTATCCGTCCGATCCGACACTGTTCGCGGCACCGTTAACGGGCAGTGTCAAAGGCATGCGCATCGCGTGGTGTCCGGACTTAAGCGGTCTGCCGCTGGATCGTCGCGTGCGCACCGTGCTGGAATCCCAACGCCATGTCTTCGAGGACCTGGGCTGCATCGTCGAGGAGGCGCATCCGGATCTCGCGGATGCCGATGAGGTGTTCCTGACGCTGCGCGCGTTCCGCTCGTGGACCAATCTCGCGCCGTTGCTGGCCTCGCATCGATCCGAGCTCAAGCCCGAGGCGATTCGCGAAATCGAACATGGCGCCAGCCTCACCGCGGCACAGGTGTCGGCAGCCATGGTACGGCACGGTCAGATCATCGATCGCTTCACGGCATTTCAGGAAACCCACCCCTTCCTGCTCGCGGCCGTGAACCAGGTGCCCGCTTTCGATGCCCGGCTCCATTGGCCCACGGCCATCGAGGGCGTGACCATGGACCATTACATCGCCTGGATGAAGTCCGCTTACTGGATCACGACCACTTTCTGTCCGGCAATATCGGTGCCGGCAGGCTTTACGGCCGAGGAGCTGCCGGTCGGCATCCAGATCGTGGGGCGCCACCGCGACGATCTCGGTGTGCTGAAGCTGGCCTATGCCTTCGAGCAGGCGACCGGCGTCGGCAAGCGCAAGCCGCTGCTGCTCCGCAGCACGGCATCGCAGGCGCAAATACAAAAGTAGTTGCCTAGGCAACTACTTTTTGTTTGCGAGCCTCACGCGCTGCTGCGTACGCGCCGGCTCGTATCGACGAGCCGCAGGATCATCGGCGTGAAGATCAGCTGCATGGCCAGCCCCATCTTGCCTCCCGGGCAGACGATGGTGTTCGGACGCGACATCATCGAGTCGTGCAGCATCGACAGCAGATACTGAAAGTCGATGCCCTTGGAGTTCGAGAAACGGATCACCAGCATGCTCTCGTCGGCCGATGGCACATCGCGCGACACGAACGGATTGGAGGTATCGACGATCGGCACGCGCTGGAAATTCACGTGCGTACGCGAGAATTGCGGGCAGATGTAGTTCACGTAGTCCGGCATGCGGCGCAGGATCGTGTCGACGACGGCTTCCGAGGTGTAGCCGCGCATCACCTTGTCGCGGTGCAGTTTCTGGATCCATTCGAGATTGATCGTCGGCACCACGCCGACCAGCAGGTCGGCGTGGCGCGCGACATTGATATCACCGGTGACCACCGCGCCGTGCAGACCTTCGTAGAAGAGCAGATCGGTCTTGGCCGGCAGATCCTCCCAGGACGTAAAAGTCCCAGCCTTCTGCCCATACGGCGCTGCTTCCTCGGCGTTGTGCAGGTACTTGCGCGCTTTACCGGTACCGGTCTGGCCGTAGCTGCGAAACAGTGCCTCGAGTTCCTCGAACAGATTCGCGTCGGGGCCGAAGTGAGATAGGGAAGTGCCCGATTGGGCGGCCTCCTCCAGTAACCGGCGCATCTCGGCGCGGTCATAGCGATGAAATGCATCGCCCTCGACCAGGGCCGGCGTCAGGTGCTCGCGGCGAAAGATGTGCTGGAACGTGCGCGTCACCGTGGTGGTACCGGCGCCAGAGGAGCCGGTGATCGCGATGACTGGATGCTTGGACGACACAGTACCCCCTTAGCCGCGGCCGCCGAACCGGAACTCGCCGCTGAACAAGGACTTGCTGCTAAACAATGGCGATGCGAATGCCTCGTCCGTGCCGGCGTCGAATTCCCGGTGATAGCGCTCGATGCGCTCGACCTCGTTTTTGGAACCCAATATCAGCGGCACGCGCTCATGAATGGAGGTGGGCTCGATATCCAGCACGCGCCCTCGTCCGGTCGAGGCCCGGCCGCCTGCCTGCTCCATGATCATCGCCATGGGGTTGGCCTCGTAGAGGAGTCGCAGCCGGCCCGGCAAGTTTGCATCCTTGCTGTCACGCGGGTACATGAAAAGGCCGCCCCGGATCAGGATGCGGTGCACTTCGGCCACGAGCGATGCTATCCAGCGCATGTTGAAATCCGCCTCGCGCACGCCGGTCTTGCCGCGCACGCATTCGGACACATAGCGCTGCACCGGACGCTCCCAAAAGCGCTCGTTCGAGGTATTGATGGCGAACTCGCGCGAATCCTCGGGCACGGTCATGTTCGGGTGTGTGAGGATGTAGGCGCCGATCTCCGGATCGAGCGAAAAGCCATGAACACCTCTCCCCAGTGTCAGCACCATCATGGAGGCAGGGCCATAAAGCGCGTAGCCGGCGCAGACCTGCCGGACGCCCGGCTGCAGGAAGTCCTCGGTGCGGGCCGGCTCGGCGCCGCGCGGGGCGCGCAGGATCGAAAACACCGATCCCACGCTGACGTTGACATCGATATTCGATGAGCCGTCGAGCGGATCGAAAGCCAGCAGGTACCGTCCGCGCGGATATCCATCGGGTATCACATAGGGCTCGGGCAGTTCCTCCGAAACCATGCCTGCGAGCTGGCCGCCCCATTCGCAGCTGCGCAGCATGATGTCGTTGGCGATGACATCGAGCTTCTGCTGGGTTTCGCCCTGCACGTTGTGGGTCGCGTTCGAGCCGTGTGCGCCGTTGAGCGGCCCGCGGGCCACCGCGGTGGAGATGTACTTGCAGGCAGTCTGGATGTCATTGATCAGCGCGGTGAGCTGCTCGTCACGCTCGGCGGTCTGGCGCTGCTCTTCGATGATGAACTTGGATAGCGTGGTGCGTCCGTATTGCATGGCGGTCAGTCGCTCCTGCTGGATTCGGCGAATACGCGGCTGGCGCGTATGTCCTGTTCCGTGATCGTCGATAGCGCTTCGGCATCGACATTGCCGGCGATGGCGCAGAGCCGGCTCGCCTGCCGCAGCCGGGCGCGGTCGAGGGCGTTGCGCATCGAGCGCGCGTTGGCGAAGTGCGGCAGCAACTGCCGGCGCTCGATGTATTCATCGAAGGCCCGCGCCGCCGAAGCGTCGAAGTGATACTGCATGCGCTCGAGCATGCCGTGGGCAATCTGCCCGAGTTCATCGGCACTGTAGTCGGGAAAATCGATGTGGTGCGCGATGCGCGATGAAAACCCGGGGTTCGACCGGAAGAAGGTCTCCATGCGCTCCCTGTAACCCGCCAGTATCACGACCAGGTCATCGCGCTGGTTTTCCATCACCTGCAGCAGGATCTCGATGGCCTCCTGGCCATAATCGCGCTCGTTCTCGGGCCGGTAGAGATAATAGGCCTCGTCGATGAACAGCACCCCGCCCATGGCCCGCTTGAGCACTTCCTTGGTCTTGGGCGCCGTGTGGCCGATGTACTGACCGACCAGATCATCGCGGGTCACCGAGATCAGGTGACCTTTGCGCACGAACCCCAGGCGATGCAGGATCTCGGCGATGCGCTGTGCCACGGTGGTCTTGCCGGTGCCGGGATTGCCGGTAAAAGACATGTGAAGGCTCGGCGCACCGGAAGCCATGCCGAGCCCGCTGCGCGCCTTCTCCACGGCCAGGAAGGCCGCGATCTCGCGCAGCCGCGTCTTGACCGGCCTCAGCCCTACCAGATCACGATCGAGCTGCTCGAGCGCCTCGGTGACGCGCGCCTCGCGCAGGATGGCCGACAGATCGACGCTGGCGGGCGCCTCGGCCCGTGCGTCGGTAGCGCTCTGCAGGGGTGAGAGGCTGCTCATTGTGCGCTCGGTAGCAGTGCGCTCAGTAGCGCTCGCTTTCGGGCTTGTCGGTCGCGTACGAGCGCACCGTGTAGCGGATCGATCGCCCTTCGCGCTCCTCGCGCATGAGCATGAACCCCGGCTCCACGGCCGGGCGATTGACGATGTAGGACATGCGCGGCGTCTCCCAGCCGCGGGTCGCATCGAATGCGGTCACGCGAATGTAATGCCGCGGAAAGGCTTTCCGGCAATCGTTGATCTGCTTGAGGATGCCCGCGGGGTCCTTGAGGTCGAACATGGGATTACCGTACATGTCCCAGTAAGTATTGCGCGGGTGCGGATCGTCGGTGTACTCGATGCCGATGGCCCAGCCGCGCTCGAGCGCGTAGTTGATCTGCGCGGTGATCTGCGTGTCCGTAAGATCCGGCAGGAACGAGAATTGGCCCTGCGTCAGTCGTGATCCGATATTGGTCATCATCGCGGGATAACTCCTTAGCTTGTCTGGCGCTGTACTAATCAGGCGCTGGCGGTGGCAGTGGGTACGAAGTCCGCGGTATCGGTGGATTCGTAGTTGAAGCTCACCTCGCCCCAGGTATCGATGGCCGCACGAAGCGGCGCGCACCACTTGGCCGCATCTCGCAGAATCTGCGGCCCCTCGCGCAGATAGTCCCGGCCCTCGTTGCGCGCCAGGATCATGGCTTCCAGTGCGACGCGATTGGCCGTGGCGCCGGCCTGGATGCCTTGCGGGTGGCCGATGGTGCCGCCGCCGAACTGCAGCACCACATCCTCGCCCAGGTAGTGAATCAGCTGATGCATCTGTCCGGCGTGAATGCCGCCGGATGCCACCGGCATGACCTTGCGCAGCGATGCCCAGTCCTGGTCAAAGAACAGTCCGTGCTCGAGGCTGGCCGCCGTGCGCGACTCGCGCAGCGTGTCGTAGAAACCCTTGATCATCAGCGGATCGCCCTCGAGCTTGCCGACCACGGTACCCGCGTGGATGTGATCGACGCCGGCCATGCGCATCCACTTGCAGATGACGCGGAAATTCATGCCGTGATTCTTCTGCCGCGAATAGGTGGAATTCCCTGCGCGGTGCAGGTGCAGGATCATGTCGTTCTTGCGGGCCCACTTGGCCATCGACTGGATGGCGGTGTAGCCGATGACCAGGTCGATCATGATGATGGCCGAACCCAGCGAGCGCGCGAACTCGGCGCGCTCGTACATGTCCTCCATGGTGCCGGCCGTCACATTCAGGTAGTGACCCTTGACCTCTCCGGTGGCGGCCGAGGCGCGATTGACCGCTTCCATGCAATAGAGAAAGCGGTCGCGCCAGCCCATGAAGGGTTGGCTATTGATGTTCTCATCGTCTTTGACGAAATCGAGGCCGCCCTTGAGCGCCTCGTAGACCACGCGGCCATAGTTGCGACCCGATAGACCGAGCTTCGGCTTGGTCGTCGCGCCGAGCAGCGGCCGTCCGAATTTGTCCAGCCGCTCGCGCTCGACGACGATCCCGGTCGCCGGACCCTGAAAGGTCTTCAGATACGCCACCGGTACGCGCATGTCCTCGAGCCGCAGTGCCTTGATGGCCTTGAAACCGAACACGTTGCCGATGATCGAGGCAGTCAGGTTGGCAATCGAGCCTTCCTCGAACAGATCGAGGTCATAGGCGATCCACGCGAAGTATTGCTGCTCGGTCCTGGTGCCGGGTCCGGTGTTCGGCACCGGCTCGACCTTGTAGGCCTTGGCGCGATAGAGCTCGCACGCCGTCAGCCGGTCAGTCCAGACGACAGTCCACGTGGCGGTGGAGGACTCACCGGCGACCGCCGCGGCGGCCTCCTCTGGATCCACACCCGCTTGCGGGGTGATCCGGAAGACCACCACGAGATCGGTTTCGAGCGCAGCGTAATCCGGCTGCCAGTAACCCATTTCGACATAACGCAGTACTCCTGCCTTGTAGCGCTTGGCGGTCGCCGCGGTAGCCGTGGTGGCGGGGGCCATGGCGGTGGTGTCGGTGCTGATGGGGCGTACGTTCGACATTCTTCGGCTCCTGGGGCGCGAATCGGGTATCGCTGGACCATACGGCAGCCAAAAGATAAGTAACAGTCAGTTCTCTTGACTGTTCAGTTAAGCTTAATATTATCTATCCCATGCTGAACGTCTCCATCCGGCAGCTGCGCATCTTCGTGGCCGCTGCCAAGCACGGCAGCTTCGCGCGCGCGGCCGAGGAGATGCACATCAGCCCGCCGGCGGTCTCCATGCAGATCGGCGATCTGGAGGCCGCGGTCGGCCTGCCATTGTTTGATCGCGTCGGCCGATCCGCCTCGCTGACGATGACCGGTGAGTACTTCCTGGTTCACGCGCGCCGCATCCTCGGTTCATTGCGCGAGGCCGAGGACACGATTGCACGCTTTCGCGGACTCAAGGGCGGCACGCTGCGCATCGGCATGGTCAGTACGGCCAAGTACTTTGTGCCGCGATTGCTGGCCCGATTTCGCACCGAGCATCCCGCCGTGGAACTGCGGCTCTCGGTGGGCAATCGGGAATCGCTGGTGGAATCGCTGACGCGCAACGATGTGGACCTGGCCATCATGGGCCGTCCACCGCGCGAGCTTGCGACACGCGCCGAGCCGTTCGCGGCGCATCCTTACGTGATCGTCTCCTCGCCCAGCCATCCCCTGGCACAACTCGAACACGTGCGCGCCGCCGCGCTGGCATCGCAGCCCTTCATAGTGCGCGAGCCGACTTCAGGTACGCGCGCCTCGATGGCGCAGTACTTTCGCGATCACCAGATCGAGCCGTTCGCGCTCATGGAAATGCCGAGCAATGAGACCATCAAGCAGGCGGTGATCGCCGACATGGGAATCGCCTTCCTGTCACTGCATACGCTCGGACTCGAGCTGCAGTTCGGCCTGCTGAAGATTCTGCCCGTGGAGGATCTGCCGCTCATGCGGCGCTGGTTTGTGATCCACCCACAGGCAAAGACACTCTCGCCGGCAGCCGAATCCTTCCGCTATTTCATTCTCGAGCAGGGTGAGAAGCTGCTGGCAGCGCAATTCGGCACGCTGACGCCGCATTCCTGATGGGATTGAGCCGGCGCGTCAGTGTTTGCCGGGAATGTACCCCGGACCGCGCAGCACCCTGCCCGGCAGTGCGCCGGTCATCTCTCCCTCGGCAATGACGGGCACGCCGTTAACCAGCACGTACTGCATGCCCTGTGAGAGCTGGTTGGGTTCCTCGAACGTCGCGAGGTCGCGGATGGTCTGCGGATCGAAGATCACGACGTCGGCCCACATGCCCTGCTTGATGACACCGCGATCAGTCAGGCGCATGCGCTGCGCGGGCAGTGCGGAGAACTTGCGAATGGCATCCTCGAGCGTGAGGGCGTGATCCTCGCGGACGTACTTGCGCAGGATGCGCGGAAACGTGCCGTAGGCGCGCGGATGCGGGTGCTCCTTGCCGAGCAGACCCTCGGGCGAGGTCCCCTGTGAATCATTGTCGATCGACACCCAGGGCTGCTTCAGTGCCAGCAGGATGTCGGGCTCGCTCATGCCGAAGACGGCAACGTTGGTGAAGGCGCGGTCCCTGATCAGCAGGTCGCACAACGCATCGATCGGGTCCTCGTGCCACAGCTCGGCCACTTCCGATAGTCGCTTGCCCTGCAGCGACAGCAACTCCGGGTTCTGCACCACCGCGATCTGAATCGCCTCCGGTCCGGGTATCTCCTGCCATTCGTTGTCCCAGCTACCATCAGCCGTGAGCAGGGACTGCCGGATCTTCGCGCGCGTGGCAGGGTCCTTGAGCCGCTCGATGAGGGCCGCATCCCCACCGTCATGCGCCCACGGCGGAATGAAGGCGGACATGGGATTGAACCAGGCCGGATAGGCGTAGGTGTTGGCACTGATGTCGGTGCCCGCGGCGCGCGCGGCTTCGATCTGCGCGATGACCTGCGGCATCTTGCCCCAGTTGGCCTTGCCTGCGGCCTTCAGGTGCCAGATCTCCACCGGGATGTGCGCTTCGCGGCCAATGCGGATGGCCTCATCGATGGCCGCGGTTTCAGTATCGCCCTCGCTACGCATGTGCGTGGCATAGATGCCGCCGTGCCTGGCCGCCTCAGTGGCCAGCGCGATGAGCTCTTCAGTATGGGCATATGGCGCCGGCGCGTACTGCAGCGCCGTGGAGACGCCGACCGCACCATCTTCCATCGCCCGTGCAATGAGCGCCTGCATCGAGCGCAGCTGCGCGGCTGTGGGCTGCACATCGCCATCGCCGAGCACGATGCGCCGCACGGTGGCGGCGCCGACGTAGCTTGCGAGGTTAATGCCCATGTGCGATCGCTCGAGCCGCGCAAAGTACTGCCGCAGCGTGGTCCAGTCGGGAGTGATCTGCAGATGCTCGTACGTGGCGCGACCGGCGGCGATGATCGCATCGTTCAGCGGTGCGGCCGATTCGCCCTCGCCCGTGATTTCCGTGGTGATGCCCTGATAGATCTTCGAGGGCAATCGCGGGTCGACCAGCATGGTCATTTCCGACTGGCCGAGCATGTCGATAAAGCCTGGTGCGACCACGCGGCCGGCGGCATCGATCGTGCGCCGGCGCGATGCCGCGGCCAGATCGCCGATCGCGGCGATGTGACCGTCGCGGATGCCGACATCGCCCGAATACCACGGCGAGCCGGTGCCATCGATGATGTGGCCACCCACGATGACGATATCGAACGAGGCGGCACGCGCTCCCGCGGCGGCTCCCGCTCCCGCGGCGGCTCCCGCTCCCGCGGCGGCACTGATCGGCACCGCAAGCATCAACGCCATTGCGGCCCATGCAAAAAGACCGGCGGGTAGGGTGCGCATCATCCTATGTTAACCTTTCGAACCATGAGCCGTACCTTCCCCGCCCTGCTGGCGGCCGTTGCCTGCACGGCAATCCTGGCGGCCTGCCAATCGCTTCACCCGCAATCCGGCGCCTCGCTCGAATCGCGCCTGGCCGCGCAGAATGCGCTGTTCGATGAGGAATATGAGTACGATCTGAAAGCCCACCCGGAGACGGCTACGGCATACGGGGACTATCGCTACAACGATCGCCTCGACGACTATTCCCTGGCAGGAGCCCGGCGCGATCACGATGCCGACGAGCGCTTCCTCGCCAGGCTGCTTGCCATCGATACCACCGGGTTCGGCGAGCAGGACCGGCTGTCGCACCAAGTCATGCAGAGCATGCTGCAGCAGCTTCGCAACGACTATCGTTTCCGGGAATACGAGATGCCGGTCAACCAGATGGACGGCCCCCAGGTGAATCTGGCCGATCTGCCGCTCGCGGTACCCCTGGACTCGGTGCAGCAATACGAGGACTACATCGCCCGATTGCATCAGATCCCGCGCGCCTTCGAACAGACCAAAGAGGTCCTCCGCGCCGGCATGAAGGATCATCTGATGCCGGTGCGGTTTCTGCTCGAGAAGATTCCGGCGCAATGCCGGGGCATCATCACCGCGGATCCGTTCCTGAAGCCCGTAGCCGTATTTCCCGACAGCGTCGGCCCCGCCGATCGCGACCGGCTCACAACCGCCATCAACGAAGCCGTCACCAATGAAGTCCTGCCGGCGTACAGGGATTTCGCCGCGTTCATCGCCACCGAATATGCCCCCAGGGGACGTACCTCACTGAGTGTGAGTTCTCTTCCAGGCGGCGAAGCCCGGTATCTCAATGACATCCGCTCCTCCACCACCGTCACCAACATGACGCCGGCGCAGATCCATGCGCTGGGGTTGCAAGAGATCGACCGCATCGAAGCCGAAATGCTCGCGATCGCGCGGGCGCAGGGCTTCGCAGACCTGGAGAGCTTTCGCAACTCGCTCAGTAACAATCCCAAATATGTGCCCACCTCGGCGCAGCAGATCGTCGATGACTTCGATCACTACATTGCGCAAATGCGGCCGAAGCTCCCGGAACTGTTTGGTGCGATACCCGGCTCACCGATCACTGTGGAGGCAATCCCCGATTTCCAGGCCGACAATGCGACCCACTACGTGCCGGGCACGCCGGACGGCAAGCGGCCAGGCCGGGTGGTGGTGGCAACTTCCGAGTTTGCCCGGCGCAGTCTGATCAACGACGAAGCGATCGCCTATCACGAGGGCATCCCGGGTCATCACATGCAGATTTCGGTGGCGCAGCGGCTGACGGATCTGCCCCGGTTTCGCCGACACGTCATGAACTCAGGCTATGTCGAAGGGTGGGCACTGTATTCGGAACAGCTCGGCAAGGAAGTGGGCTTCTACCAGGACCCGGGCAGCGACTATGGGCGGCTCGCCAGCGAGCTGTTTCGAGCCGTGCGCCTGGTGGTCGATACCGGCATCCACTCCATGGGGTGGAGCCGCGAGCAGGTGGTGGAATTTTTTCGACAGTCGCGCGCGGAGGACGAACCCACGATTCAGGCCGAGACGGACCGATACATCGCCTGGCCCGCACAGGCACTTTCGTACAAGCTCGGGCAACTCAAATTTCGCGAATTGCGCGAACGTGCGCGTACCGAGCTCGGCCCGAATTTCGACATCCGCGCCTTCCACGATGAAATGCTCAACGCCGGCGTGCTGCCGCTCGATCTGCTGGAAGCGCGTACCGACCGCTGGATCCAGACGCAGAAGCAGCACTGAATTCTTCAGGCCAGGTAGTCCGCCAGCACTGTCTCATCGACCGGGCTCGCGGCACTGAGCCGGTTGAAGAGCGGTGTCAGCGCCGCCGCGAGCGTGGCATTGATGATGACGGTGAATAGCGCCGTGTATCCGGGCAGCGTGTAAGCACCGATCGTCAGCGTGTATGTCGGCGTCAGTTGCGTGGCGATCGCCATCGAGGTGCCAGCCGTGGTCCCCACCGCCCATCCCACCAGCAGCGCCCAGGCGTTGAACCAGCGCGTGTGCGCCCCGAGCATAACGGCCGGCAGCGTCTGGATGATCCAGATCCCGCCCAGCAGCTGCAATTGAACCGCGTACCTGGTTGGAATATAAAGAATGAATACCAGCGCGCCGGCCTTGACCAGCAGCGACGCCCACTTGGCCACCCGGGCTTCCTGGCGATCCGAGCAGTGGCGGTTGAAGAATTCGCGATGAATATTGCGCGTGTACAGATTGGCCGCGGCGATCGACATGATCGCGGCCGGCACCAACGCGCCGATGCCGATCGCAGCGAACGCGACGCCGACGAACCATGCAGGGAAGCTGTGCATCAGCAATGCCGGCACGGCGAAGTTGTTGCCGAACTGTTTGAAGCCGGCCGCAAACTCCGGCAGCTTGTCGACGCCGGCAGCGTACGCCAAAAATCCAAACAGTCCCAATAGACCCAGCATCAGGGTAAATGCCGGCACGATGACGGCATTGCGACGGACGGCTCGTTCACTATTGGCGCTGAGTACTGCCGTCAGCGCATGCGGGTACATCCATAGCGCCATACACGAGCCCAGCGCCAGGGTGGCATAGGTGCCATAGGCGCCGGTGGTATGCGGACCCGGCACGGCCAGCAGCAGCTTGTTCGAGGGCACCGCGGCAAACACCTTGCCGAAGCCGCCGAGCTGCATCGGGATGGCGATGATTGCCGTGAACACGGTGATATAGATCAGGATGTCCTTGACGATGGCTATCGAGGCCGGCGCGCGCAGTCCGCTCGAGTAGGTGAACGCGGCGAGAATCAGGAATGCAATGATGATCGGCAGCTCGGACGCGAGCCCGTTGCCCGAAAGTCCCAACGCGCCTATCACGACCTGCATGCCCACGAGCTGGAGTGCGATGTAGGGCATCGTCGCTACGATGCCGGTGATTGCGATCGCGGTGGCAAGCCAGCGATTGCCGAATCGACCGCGCACGAAATCCCCCGCGGTGAGGTAGCCGCGCTTGCGGCAGACATTCCAGAGTCGCGGGAAGAACAGAAACAGGATTGGATAGTTCAGAAGTGAGTACGGCACCGCGAAGAAGGCCGGCGCACCGACGGCAAACACAAATGCCGGCACGGCGACGAACGTGTAGGCGGTGTAGGCATCGCCCCCGATCAGGAACCAGGTGACCACGGTGCCGAAACGCCGCCCGCCCAGGCCCCATTCGTGCAGCAGATTCAGATCCCCGCGGCGCCAGCGCGCGGCGGCAAAGCCCAGCCAGGTCACGAGCCCGAAGAGCGTCACAAAGACGGAAAGCGCAATCCAGTCGATGTTCGGCATGGTCAGGAACTTATTCGAAAAGCCCCGCCGCTCTTGAGCGCCCGGCGGGGCTTCATACGGTGAGCTATCCTTCCTTAAGCTTCAGATGCTCATGCAGATCGACTTGGTCTCGAGATAGTTCTTGAGCACTTCCTGGCCCATTTCGCGACCCCACCCCGACTGCTTGTAGCCGCCGAACGGCATTGACGCATCGAAGATGTTGTAGCAGTTGATCCATACCGTGCCCGCCCGCAGCTTATTGGCGATGCGATGCGCACGCTGGATGTTGCTAGTCCAGAGTCCCGCGGCCAGACCGTACACCGAATCATTGGCGCGACGAATGATGTCATCGTCGACCTCCTTGAACGGCATCACGGTCACCACCGGCCCGAAGATCTCCTCCTTGTATACCTTCATGCTGTCCTTGGTACCGTCCAGCACGGTCGGTTGCACGAAGAATCCAGTCTCGCCGTACCGCTGTCCGCCGGCGACCGTGCGGGCGCCCTCCTCGCGGCCTGACTTCAGGAAACCCGTGACGCGCTCGAACTGCACCTTCGAGACCAGCGGTCCCATCTCGGTCGCCGGATTGAGGCCAGGTCCGAGCTTGATCTTCTTCGCGGCAGCGCTGACGCCCTCGAGCACCTGGTCGTAGCTTTTCTCCTGCACGAAGAGGCGCGAGCCAGCGCAGCAGCATTGTCCATGGTTGAAGAAGATGGCATTGGATGCGCCCGGAATCGCCTGACTCATGTCCGCATCATCGAGAATGATGTTGGGCGACTTGCCGCCCAGTTCGAGGGTGACCTTTTTCAGATCATTGGCGGCCGCCTTGACGATGAGCTTGCCGACTTCCGTCGAGCCCGTAAAGGCCACCTTGTCGACACCGGGATGAGCGGCCAGCGGCGCACCGCAGGTCTCGCCAAAGCCGGTCACCACATTGAGCACCCCCGGAGGCAGGCCTGCATCCAGGCAGATCTGCGCCAGCAGCAATGCCGACAGCGGTGTTTCCTCGGCGGGCTTGAGCACCACGGTGCAACCGGCCGTCAGCACCGGGCCGAGTTTCCAGGCCGCCATGAGCAGCGGGAAGTTCCACGGAATGATCTGCGCGACCACGCCGATCGGCTCCTTGCGCGTGTAGGCGTGGTATTGCGCGTCGGGCGTATAGGGCACCGACAGCGCCAGTGTGCTGCCTTCGATCTTCGTGGCCCAGCCGGCCATGTAATGGAACAGGTCCGCCGCCAGCGGCACATCAGCGCCGCGCGCGACAGCAATGGGCTTGCCGTTGTTGAGCGACTCGAGCTGCGCGAGTTCCTCGAGGTGCTCGAGGATCAGATCGCCGATCTTCCACAGGATCTTGCCGCGCGCCGAAGGCGACATATTTGGCCAGGGGCCTTCTTCGAAGGCCTTGCGCGCCGCGGCCACGGCCATATCGACATCGGCCTTCTTGCAATCGGCCACGTGGGCGATCACGCCCTCGGTGGCCGGATTGAACACCTCGAAGGTCTTGCCGTCCTGCGCGTTCTGCCAGCGACCATTGATCAGCGCCTGCCGCGGCTGACCGACGAATTTTTTCACCGGGGCGCTCAGCGCCACCATATCGACAGCTGCATTCATGTAAATCTCCTGTTGCTGACCACCCCACTGCCCAAGCCCGGCGACGCTCTCGAGGCGCGCGCAGGCGGCCCGGCCGTTGAGCCGGGGGGGCGATTATAGGACCGCTTAGGCTAAGGGGCGCAATCGCCCCTGGCGCATGAGACAGTTTGTGTCGCGGGGAACGGCAAATGCCCGAGGAAAGCGCCTCCGGAGGGCGACTTTGTGACAACGCGCCGGCGGAAGCGTACAACTAAGGCCCATGGAAACCCGGGCAGCACGGAGCCACATGGCCACCTCGGAAGAGCACACTCAGGTACTCACGGCCATCGAGCGCAGCCGCTGGAACATGACGCACGCGGCGGCCCAGCTCGGCATCAGCCGCAACACGCTCTACCGTCGCATCAAGCAGCTCGGAATCCCCCTGCCGCACGCACGCCACTCCTGATGCAGCCAAGCAGCATCGCGCCGGCCGCCAGCGCGCCCGCGACCCTAAACCGTTCGCTGTCCCCGCGGCACGTCACCATGATCAGCATGGGCGGCATGATCGGCGCCGGCGTGTTCGTTGGCAGCAGCGCCGCCATCGCCGGGGTGGGTCCAGCCATCGTGCTCAGCTACCTGATTGCCGGCGTGCTGATCCTGCTGGTCATGCGCATGCTCGCGGAGATGGCCACGGCACTGCCCGAGGTGCGCACGTTTACGGAATTCGCGCGATCAGGTCTGGGCAACCGGGCAGGCTTCGTGGTCGGTTGGCTCTACTGGTACTTCTGGATCATCGTAGTGGCGGTGGAAGCCATCGCGGGTGCGGTCCTGCTGCACGCCTGGATCCCGCTGCCGACGTGGCTGCTCGGCACGGGCCTGATCGTCATCATGACCGGCGTGAATCTCATGTCGGCGCGATCGTTCGGCGAATTCGAGTTCTGGTTCGCCTCCATCAAGGTCAGCGCCATCATCGTATTCACGGTGCTCGCGCTCGGCTACGCAACCGGTTTTCTGTCGCCCACGGGTCCCACCTGGAGAACCCTCATAAGCCACGGCGGCTTCATGCCGCGAGGTGGCGTGGCCGTGCTGGCTGGCGTTACCACGGTGTTCTTCTCCCTGACGGGGGCGGAAATCACCACCGTGGCGGCGGCAGAGTCGCGCGATCCCGCGCGGGCGCTGACACGCATGACCACCTCGATCATCACTCGCATCGTGTTCTTCTACGTCGGCGCCATCTTCCTGATCGTCACGGTCGTGCCCTGGGACAGCATCGTCCCCGGCCAGTCACCGTTCACGCTGGCGCTGCTGACCATGCATTACTCCTGGGCAGGCGTTGCAATGAGCCTCATCATCCTCACCGCCGTGCTGTCCTGCCTGAATTCGGCCTTCTATGTGACCTCGCGCGTACTCTTTACGCTGGCAGAGCATCGCGACGCACCGCAGTGGATGGTCAGGCTCAACGCGGGCCGCGTGCCGGCGCGCTCGGTACTCGCGGGCACGGCCGCCGGATTGCTCGGCATCTTCGCGGCCGTGTGGTCGCCGAACGGCGTGTTCGCCTTCCTCGTCAACGCTTCGGGCGCACTCATTCTCTACGTGTACATGCTGACCGCCTTTGCGCAGATCCGGCTGCGCCGACGCATCGATGCCTCGAAGCTTCCGATCCGCATGTGGTGGTACCCGTGGAGCACCTATGCGGCCATCCTGGGCATGATCGCGGTGCTGCTGGCGATGGCCGTGACACCAGCGCACACCAGCGAGTTCTGGGTAAGCCTGGCATCACTGACGGTGGTGCTCGTCGCCTATGAGCTGATGGCGTATAGCCGCCGCCGGCCTAAGCGATCCGCACTTATTTGATCGCAATTTGGACTACTCTATAGCTATGGGCCTCTGGCTTATCGGCATCATCGCCGCAGTCGCACTGCTCGTAGGCGTGTTGCTACTGCTGCGCCGGAACCGGGCGCCCGGTTTGGCTACCGAGCCTTCCGACGCGCAGTTCGCCAGCGCAGCGGCGGAAGACTACTCAGATGCCGAGGGCGCGGCCGCTGCCGATGCCAGCGCTGCCGCGGCAGCTGCAGCCGCCGCCGAATCGCCGGCCATTTTGAGTGTGCGCGCCGAAACCATCCGCTCGATGCGGGAAATCGCCTTCGGCACACCGCTGCCGCCGGTGGCAGTCCAGATAATACCGAGCGATGAACTCGCGACGTCCGTAGCCACCACGCTCACCAACATCGTCGATAAACCCAACTACGCGCCACGCCGCCCGATGCAACTGCCCAAGCTGCTCCAGGCCATCAACGATGAGACTGCCTCGCGTGGCGCACTGTCGCAGATCATCGCCGGCGATCCGGCGCTGGCCGGCAACCTGCTGCGACTGGCCAACAGTCCCTTCTACCGCCACAGCTCCGACCCCATCGAAAGCCTGGATCGCGCCGTGGCGATGCTCGGCATCGAAGGCCTTCGATCGATGATTGCAGCTGCACTGATGCAGCCGGTGTTCCGCATCAGCGGCGGCAGCTTTGCGCAGTTCGGCGATGTGACCTGGGAGCATTCACTCTATGCGGCCAATGCCGCCGAGACACATGCCTCAATGGTCGACAGCGCCGACCCCTTCGCCGCGCAGCTGCTGGCACTGATCCTGGGACTGGCGACGATCGTGGTATTCAGCGTCGCACGCGACGCCTTCCTTGCCCGCCAGCGAAAACCCGACGCGGCGCAGATCGCGGCGCTGATCGATGCGCACGCCATTGGTGTCGCTCGCCAGGTCGCCGCGAGCTGGGAACTCTCCGAGCGCATCGATACCGCACTTGCCGAGCAGCTGCGGCCCCAAGGCCCCCAGACCGCGCCCCGCAGCCCGCTGGGCCGGGCGTTGCAGTTCGGGATCTTCATCGGCGCATTGGCCGTGCTTCGGGGCCGGGGGGCCATCAACGATGAAATCGCCTCCGAGGTTCTCAAGTCGGCCGGCCCGGCGAGCAATGCGGCGGAGCGGGTGTGGACTCGCCTCGGTTTCATGCCCGACTGATTCATGCCCGGCTGAGCATCACCTCGGCCGTCAGCGCCAGCGAGCGGCGGCGTGCCTGCTGATCGAAGACGTGCACGTTGACCATGAGCTCATCGGGCCGCGCCTGCGAGAGGAAGCGATCCAGTTCGGCGCGCAGGGTGGCCGGCGATCCAATGAACGAATAGTGCATCTGCTGGCCGATGAGGGCCTGCTCCTCCGCCGTCCAGAAGCTGGCCATGTCATCGATGGGCGGCGGCAGCTTGCCAGGACGGCCGCGGCGCAATTGCGTGAAGGCCTGCTGGTGCGAGCTGAACAGGCGCTGCGCGTCGCGATCGGTGTCGGCCGCCACCACATTGACGCAGACCATCGCGTACGGCCGGTCCAGGTGCGCCGAGGGCGCAAAGCCGCTGCGGTAGGCCTCGAACGCCTGCAGCAATAACTCGGGCGCGAAGTGCGCGGCGAACGCAAAGGGCAGTCCGAGCATGGCCGCGAGTTGCGCGCTGTAGAGACTGGAGCCGAGCAGCCAGATCGGCACCTTGAGTCCCGCCCCAGGCACCGCACGCGTGGGCTGGCCGGCCGGCGCTTCGAAGTAGCCCTGCAGCTCGAGCACGTCGTCGGGGAAGTTATCGGAGTTGCCGACCAGGTCGCGGCGCAGGGCGCGTGCCGTTCGGGGGTCGGTGCCCGGTGCGCGCCCGAGCCCCAGATCGATGCGCTCGCCATAGAGCGACACCAGCGTCCCGAATTGCTCCGCGATCACCAGCGGCGCGTGGTTGGGCAGCATGACGCCACCCGACCCGACGCGGATCGAGCGGGTGCCTGCGGCCACGTGCGCAATCACGATCGAGGTGGCGGCGCTCGCGATGCCGGGCATGTTGTGATGCTCGGCGAGCCAGAAGCGCCGATAGCCCAGTGCTTCCGCGGCGCGTGCGAGCTCGAGCGAGTTGCGCAGCGCATCGGCCGCGGTCGCACCCTCGACGATGGGCGAGAGATCGAGAACCGAGAAAGGAATGCTCTGCATGGCAGCTCAGCGTACCGCAGTTACCGCCTGCAACCGTGTCTCGCGTGAGGAAGGTCCGACGTAGACCGCCCGCGCGCCAACGGCCGTCATCCACGCACGCCCGGCGGTCGACCAGAATTCAAGCGCGCGCGGCGCCACATGCAGCCGGATTCGCCTCGTTTCGCCTGCCCTGAGATGCACGCGATCGAACGCGGCCAGCGCCCGGAGCGCGAACTGCGCGCCGCCCAGGCGCTCATCCGCCCCCCGCTCCTCCGGCGGCCCCAGATAAAGCTGCGGCACCTCATCGGCGTCGACGCCCCCGACATTGGACAGCTCGAAGCTGGCATCGAGCCCGCCATCCGCCGCGCGATCAACGCCCAGATGCGCATACTCGAAGCGCGAGTAGGAGAGTCCGAAGCCAAACGGGAACAGCGGCTCCAGGCCCAGCCGGTCGAACCAGCGGTAGCCCACGAAGATGCCCTCGGAATAGGTGGTCGCGCCATCGACACCCAGCGATGAACGCTCCGGATGCAAAGGATCATTGGCCGGGCCATCCTCGAGCCGCCGCGGCCAGGTCAAAGGCAGCCGGCCTCCGGGACTGACCACTCCACGCAACAGATCGGCAGCCGCATGGCCGCCTTCATCACCCGGATACCACATGAGCAGCACGGCCTTGATGCGGTCCAGCCATGGCATCGCCACCGGCTCACTGAGGTTCAACACCACGATGGTATTGGGATTGGCGGCAGCGATGTCCGCGATGAGCTGGTCCTGGTCACCGGGCAGCGCGAACAACGGGGCATTGCGGCCCCACGCGAACACCACGACCTTGGAGGCGTGCCGTGCGGTTTCGATCGCGGACTGATAGTCGGCGGCGCGCTGTTCCGGCGTGACCCACGCCAGCCGAACCTGCACCGGCTGTCCCGCATCCTCGCCGATGAGTTGCACCGACACCGTGTGATCGCCGGCGGACAGCTCCACCTCGCAGCGCAGATCATCCAGTCCGTCGCGGGTCGGCAGCACATTGTGCTGGGCGGGCTGCAACAGATCCCCGTGGTGCGGCGTAAGCAGGGCCACTGCGATGCGTTGATCATCCAGAGTCAGTGCAGCGCGCGCGCCGAGCAGCTGCAGGTAGAGGCGATAGCGGCCGCTGCGCGGCACCCGCAGCACTCCCGACCATTGAACGCGTGTACCTGGCGCCAGGGCCGTGCCGCGCAGCGTCGTGAAATCGAGCGTCGCATCGACTGCCTGCGTGCGGCCATCCAGATCCTGCCGCAACAACCCGTCCTGCTGTGGCCCGCTGCCGCCCGTGTGCGCCCATTGAGCGGCGGGAATCGGCGTGCCCGTCATATCGTCAGCAACGGCGGCAGCGACATCGACACCGGTGGCCTCGCGCAGCGCCGCGACCGGGCTGACCTGGCGCTCGATGCGCCCGAGGGACTTTTCGCCGGACTCACCGACGGCAATGGTCTGCAGGGCACCGGGACCGATCATGGCGACAGCTGCCAGATCCGCCCTCGACAGCGGCAGGGCACCGCCTTCGTTCTTGAGCAGCACCGCGGCGTGCTGGGCCGTGCGCCGCAGAACGGCCGCGTGCCCGGCGATCGTCGCAGGCGATTGCTGGCCCGTCGGCAGCCGCGCCGCCGGGCGATCACCCGGGCGATGGATATACCCGAAGCGCTGCAACTGACGCAGCACGCGCCCGGCTGCCTGCGTGATGGTGTCTTCGGTGACGCTGCCCTGCCGCAGGGCGGCGCTCAGGCCGATGGGCTGCGAGCCCGCGAGCTTCGGTCCCGGCACGGCCGGCCACGGGGTCTCCTCGGGGATGTGGTAGGGCGGGGACGGCCCGGACAGCGGCCCCGGCGGTTCGACCACAGCCGGCACTCCGGCGTAGAAAGAGGCGATATCGCTGCCTCGCCCCGGCATCTCCAGATCGGCGCCGTCATTGATGAAGTCCGTGCCGTGCATCGCGCCCCAGTCGGAAGTCACGAAGCCGTCGAACTTCAGCTCGCCGCGCAGGATCGTATCGAGCGTGTCGCGATTGCCGCAGGCATAGGCGCCGTTGATGACGTTGTAGGAGCACATGATCGAGGCGACCCCGGCATCGATGACGGCCGCGAACGGCGCGAGGTAAATCTCGTGCAGCGTCTGTGGATCGACGGTCACCTCATTGGCACCCTCATAGGCGATGAAGTGCTTGGCCTGCGCCATGACGCCGTTGGCCTGGATGCCCTGAACCTGCGCGGCCGCGATCCGGCCGGTCAGCAGCGGATCCTCGCCGAAGGTGTTGTAGGCGCGCGGGAATGATTGATCGCGATGGATGTTGATGAAGGGCTCGAGCACAACGCCAATGCCCAGCGCCTGCGCATCCGATGCGATGACCTCGCCGTTGGCGCGGGCATCCTCGAGGCTGAAGGTTGCAGCCAGCCCCATGCTGGCCGTCAGCCCGGTGGCCGGGTAGCGCGTCAGCACTCCGGGCGGCCCGTCGGCAAAGCGCACCGGAGCAATGCCGAGCCGCGCATTGCCAGCCAGGTAACCGGCCTCGCCCTGCGAGGTGGCGGGAGCCTCGGGCGCACCGTTGATGAGCTCGACCTTTTCGCCAAGCGTCATGCGCGAGAGCGGCGTACTGCGGCAGCCCGCCACGAGGCAGGCCGTCATGAGGCAGGCCGCCAGCACCACTATACTGAGCGCATGCAGCAGCCCCCGGACCTCCGACGCAGCGTGCGCTCGTACGTCATGCGCGCGGGGCGCATCACCGATGCCCAGCAACGCGCCCTCGAGCTGTACTGGCCGCGCTTTGGCGTCGAGTTCGCGCCTTCGCTGCTGGACCTCGATGCCCTGTTTGGGCGCACCGCGCCACGTACGCTCGAGATCGGCTTCGGCAACGGCGATCACCTGCTCGAGCGCGCACTTGCGGCGCCCGAGCGCGACTTTCTGGGCATCGAGGTGCATCGTCCCGGCATCGGACACCTGCTGCTGGGGGCCTCCAAGGCTGGTGCGTCGAACCTGCGCGTCATCGCGCACGATGCGGTCGAAGTGCTGCAGTGCCAGATCGCGCCATGCAGTCTGGACGAACTGCAGCTGCTGTTTCCCGATCCCTGGCCCAAGGCGCGCCATCACAAGCGCCGCATCGTACAGCCCGCATTCGCGGGCCTGGTGGCCAGCCGGCTTAAAGGCGGCGGCCGATTCCACCTGGCTACCGACTGGGAACCATACGCGCAGGACATGCTGAGCGTGCTTCGCGGTTGCGAGGCCTTAAGCAACTGCACGGCGGACGGGGGCTTCAGCGACCGGGTGATGGAGCGCAACGCCACGCGCTTTGAGCGGCGCGGCGAGCGCCTCGGCCACACGGTGCGCGAGCTGCTGTTCAAGCGCGCGCCAGCCTAGGAAGTAAAGCTGCCGCGCAGTCCGTCGATGACATATTGCACGGCCAGCGCGCCGAGCAGCACGCCAAACATGCGGCTGATGACATTGGTGCCGGTGACGCCGAGCACCCGCATGGCGGGCGTGGCCAGGTACAGCACGCCGAGCGTGAGGGCGAGCACCACGAAGACGATGATCAGCAGGCCCACGAACAGCTCCGGATTGCCCGCGGCACCGCCGAAAGCGAGCAGGATGGTGGCCAGGGCCCCCGGACCCGCTATGAAGGGAAAGGCCAGCGGGAACACCGAGATGTCCTCGCGCTCCTCGCTCTCCTGCTGCTCCTTCGAGGACGTGCGCGTGCCCGGCGAACGCGCGAATACCATCTCCAGCGCAATCAGGAACAGCAGCAGTCCGCCGAAGATGCGGAACGACTCGATATTGATGTTCATGATCTTGAGGAATGGGCCGCCCACGATGGCGAACACCGTCAGGATCACAGCCGAGATGATGACGGCCCGGCGCGCCATCTGTCGGCGTTGCACCTCTTCTATGCCCTCCGTCAGTCCCACAAACAAAGGCAAAAGTGAGACCGGCTCCACAACTACGAGGAACACGACGAAGAAACGCGCCAATTGTTCAAACATGATGCCGTGAGGAACCAAATAAATCTTGAAATGCGTGGCGCGACGGGCGCAACATCAGGCCGGCATGCGCGCTGCACGCAGCGTAATGGATTCGACTTCGGCTGAATACGGGAGCGATGACAATGAGCGCGAAACCCGAGATCGGCGCCTGGTACCGCCTGCGGGACGGCGAAAGCTTTGAAGTTGTCGCCGTCGATGAAGATGACGGCACCATCGAGCTGCAGGCCTTCGACGGCACGGTCGAAGAGATGGATGTGGAAGATTGGGAAGCCCAGCGCGCCAGCGGCGAGATCCAGAATGCCCAGGCACCCGAGGACTGGAGCGGATCGGTCGACGTGGATGATGAGGACGATGCGCCGTCGCCGAACAGCGGCTATGAGGGCGACTCGCAAATGGCCGGAGGTCTCGAAGGCCTCGATCTGTTCGACGAGCCCGAAATCTTCCGCTAGACCAAATCTTCCGCTAGACCAGCGCGCGGAAGTCCCGGCGGCGCGACAGCACATATAAGAAGAGCAGCGCCGGAATGCTCAGGGACGCCGTGTACAGATAGAACGGCGGATAGCCGATCGCATCCACGACCAGCCCCGAAGTTCCCATCAGCAGCTTAGGTAACAGCGAGTAGAGCGAGGACAGCACCGCGTACTGCGTCGCCGTAAACGAGGCGCTCGTGAGCGAGGACAGAAACGCGATCAGCGCGGTCCCGTGGACGCCCTGGGCGAAATTGTCCAGGCTGATGACGGTGGCGAGACCGGGCACGCTCGGTGCGCCGTGCGCAGCCAATATCGAATAGCCGACGTTGGAAATCATCACCAGCGCGCTGCCCAGCAGCAGCGAACGCACACGCCCCAGCCGGGCGACCGCGAACCCCCCAAAGAGGATGCCCGCCACGGTCCAGGCCGTGCCGAAGATCTTGGCCACCGCGGCGATCTCCCTGAGGGAGAACCCGAGGTCCAGATAGAAGCGGTTGGCCATCGTCCCCATCGTGAAATCGGTCAGCCGGTAGGTACTGATGAATGCGAACATTATCAGCCCCAGACCTAAGCCGAAGCGCGTGAAGAAATCCAGCACCGGGCAGATGACGGCGCCGAAAATCCAGGCGCCGGGCCGGCGCAGCCACCCGGGCCAGTGACCGCGGGACCCCAGCCAATCGACCACGCGTTGCTGCGTGAGCACCGACTCCCGCGGGGCCGCGCGCACGGGTTCGCGCACCAGGAGTGTCGTGAGCACGCCGATGCCGATCATCGCCGCCATGGCCCCATAGCAGTACCGGAAGCCCCAATCGGCCGCCAACCAGAGTGCGCCGGCGGAGCCCACCAGGATCGCGATCCGGTAGCCGAGCTGGTAGGCCGCGGCCATGGCGCCCTGTTCGCGCACCGGCGCGGATTCGATGCGCCAGGCGTCGATGGCGATGTCCTGCGTGGCGGCGGAAAACGCCAGCCACAACGCCAGCAGCGCGATGTGGGTGATGTGGTACCTGGGGTCGCTGAGCGAAATCGAGAACAGCGCCGCCGCGCACGAAAGCTGCGCCAGCAGCATCCAGCTGCGACGCTGCCCCAGCCGCCCCCCCACCAGCGGCAGCTTCAGTCGATCCACGATGGGCGACCACAGGAACTTGAAGGAATACGCCAGCGAAACCCAGGCGAGCATGCCGACGGTCGCCCGCTTGATTCCCACCTGGCTCAACCAGGCCGACAGCGTGCTGAAGATCAACATGAAAGGCAGGCCGCTCGAGAACCCCAGCGCCAGCATCGAGAGCATGCGCGGCCGGGTATAGATGCGGAGCGCTTCGAGCGCACCGGCGGATGGCTCAGCGTTCAAGCGCGCTCAGCATTCAAGGTGGATGATCCCAATACGAACGACCCGATACGAACGATCCATAATGATAACCTGCCACTTTCATCGGGAGGGTGGGCGTTGCGCGACTATCAGCGACAGTTCATCGAGCTCGCGCTCGCCAAGCAGGCACTTCGGTTCGGCGAATTCACGCTCAAGTCCGGCCGCGTGAGTCCCTATTTCTTCAACGCCGGCCTGTTCAACGACGGCGCTTCGATCGCAACGCTGGGCGCCTGCTATGCCGCCTCGCTGGCGCAGGCGGACTTCGAATTCGACATGCTGTTCGGGCCGGCCTACAAGGGAATTGCGCTGGCCGCCGCCACCGCCATCGCACTGGCCACGCGCCACGGCCGCAACGTGCCGTGGGCCTACAACCGCAAGGAAGCCAAGGACCATGGCGAGTCCGGGATCCTGGTCGGCGCACCGCTCAAAGGGCGGGTCGTCGTCATCGACGATGTAATCACGGCGGGCACCGCGATCCGCGAATCCATCGAGCTGATCCGGCGCGCGGGGGCAACGCCCGTGGCCGTGGCCGTGGCGCTGGACCGGCAGGAACGCGGTCTGTCCGATCGCTCTGCCGTCCAGGAAATGACCAGCCACTACGGGCTGCAGTGCCTCGCCATCCTGACCTTGAGCGGTCTCATCGCGGCACTGGACTCCCCGGGGGCCGACCTGGGGATGGGCCCATCGGCCGCACAGCTGGAGGCACTGAGACTCTATCGTCAGAAATACGGGGTTGCGGCCCCGTAGCTTGCAGATACCCGCGCGTCGTGGACAATGGCTCTGGCGTGAAAAATAGCAACATAACGGGGGTTCTGGCCTGCTATGCGGCGGCGCTTGCCGTAAGCCTGGCTGCGGGCGCGGCGGGCGCTGCGGACAGCAGCTCCGGCGCAAGCAAGGCCTACCGCTGGGTCGATGACAAGGGGGTCGTGCACTACAGCGACAGCGTACCCAGCGAATACTCGCAGTCCGAGCGCTCGGTACTCAACAGCCAGGGCGTCGTGGTCGGTCACATCGAGGGGGGCCTGAACGCGCAGCAACAGGCCGAGCAGGCGCGCGCCGACAACGCCGCGCAGCAACGCGCACAGCACGACCAATTCCTGCTGGCTACCTACCTGTCCACCAAGGATATCGAGCAGCTGCGCGATGAGCGCATCGCGCTGATGGAAGCGCAGATCAACTCCGCAACCGTCTACATCGACACCTTGACGACGCGCCTGACGGCACTGCAGGATCGCGCCGTCCGCTTCAAGCCCTACAGCAGCGAAGCCAACGCGCGGCGCATGCCGGATGAGCTGGCCGAAGAGCTCGTCCATACGCTCAACGAGGCGCGCACGCAGCACCTGGCACTGGACACGAAGCGCAACGAAGTGGTGGAAACGCGCGATCAGTTCGACGGCGACATTCAGCGGTATCGCGAACTGACCGCCAAACAGCACAACTGATCAGCGGCTGCCGCTGTGCCCGAAGCCGCCGGCGCCGCGCGCGCTGGCACTGAAATCTTCCACGACCTCCAGCGTCACCTGCACCACGGGCACGACGATGAGCTGCGCGATGCGCTCGCCGACTGCAATCTCATAGGGCGCCGAACCACGGTTCCAGCAGGAGACCATGAGCGGCCCCTGGTAGTCGGAGTCGATGAGCCCCACGAGATTGCCGAGTACGAGGCCGTGCTTGTGGCCCAGCCCTGAGCGCGGCAGGATCATGGCGGCCAAACCCGGGTCGGCGAGATGGATCGACAGTCCCGTCGGAATCAGCTCCGCCTGGCCGGGGACGATCCGCAGCGGGGCCTGCACCAGGGCGCGCAGGTCCAGCCCTGCGCTACCTTCGGTGGCGTAGTGCGGCAGAGGAAATTCGGATCCCAGGCGTGAATCGAGAATACGGACGCGAAGCGTCCGGCGCGCAACGACATCATCCATCGGGTCGCTTACCTTACGCCTTCAGCAGGTCCCGCAGCGGGGCGGCATCGTGCGTCTGGCGGGGTTCGCGCGATTGCTCGAGGAAGCGCTCGACGATCAGCCCGGTGAGGGCATGCGCGAGTTCGGCCTTGCTGGCCGTGGGCAGTTCGACGCGACCGCCGCCGCGCCAGAGCACCAGCAACGCATTGTCATCGCAGTCGAAAGCCTTGGTGTGTCCGACCTCGTTGGCGGCGATCATGTCGAGGTTCTTGGCCATGAGCTTCGCGCGCGCATGCTGCTCGACCGAATTGGTTTCGGCTGCAAAGCCCACGACGAAGGGCCGCGGATTGCTGGCACTGACCTGCGCCAGGATGTCGACCGTTCGCGTGAGCGCAAGATCGAGTGTATCGGAGGTTTTCTTGATCTTCTGCGCGGCGCACTGCGTGGGCCGATAGTCCGCCACGGCGGCCGTACCCACGAAGATCGCCGTACCCGGCAGTTCGCGCTGCACGGCCGCGTGCATCTGCTCGGAACTTTCAACGTCCAGTCGCCGCACACCGAACGGCGTCGCGAGCGAGACCGGGCCGGTCACCAGCACCACCTCCGCGCCGGCTTCCTGCAATGACTGCGCGACCGCGAAGCCCATCTTTCCGGAGCTGCGGTTGCTGACGAAGCGGACCGGGTCGATGCATTCGCGCGTGGGCCCTGCGGTAACGATGACACGCTGACCTGAAAGCGGTCCTGACTGCGCCAGCAACGGCGCGATCAGGGACACGATCTCGAGTGGCTCGAGCATGCGTCCGGTGCCGGTCTCGCCGCAGGCCTGGTCGCCGACGCCTGGACCGAGCACGCGCACACCGCGCTGCTGCAGCAGCGCAACATTGGCCCGCGTCGCGGCGTTGCTCCACATCAGGTGATTCATGGCCGGGGCGATCGCGATGGGTGCCGAGGTCGCGAGTGCGAGCGTGCTCAGCAGATCATCGGCCATTCCGTGCGAGAGATGCGCGATGAAACCTGCGGTGGCCGGCGCCACCAGCAGCAGCTCGGCCCAGCGGGCAAGTTCGATGTGGCTCATCGCCGCCTCGGCGGCGGCGTCCCAAAGTTCGCTGCGCACCGGGCGGCCGGAGAGTGCCTGGAAAGTCGTTGGGGTTACGAACTCGCGCGCGCCGGCCGTCATGACGACCTGCACTTCGGCGCCCCGCTCTCGCAGGCGGCGCACGAGGTCCGCACTTTTATAGGCTGCGATGCCGCCGGTGACCCCGAGCAGAATCCGTTTGCCTTTCATACTCCGATTATCGGTCTTTTCGGCAATGCGCACATGATATGAGGATCGCACCCGGCGGTCATGTCCCATCAGACTTGGCGCACAGTTTTTCGGAGTGCGAATGAGTATCAGGGACTGGCCGGAGCGGGAGCGTCCCCGGGAGAGGCTGCTGGCCGGCGGCGCCCAATCGCTGTCGGACGCGGAGTTGCTGGCGGTACTGCTGGGCCGCTCCGGGCGACCGGGGCTCGACGCGGTCGCCATGGCGCGCGAGCTGCTGGGCCGCCACGATTCGCTGCGGGCGCTGCTCTCGGCCGGACAGGGCGCCTCTCTGGCTGCACCGGGTTTGGGCGTGGCCGGCTATTGCCGCCTGCAGGCGGCGCTGGAACTCGCGCGGCGCCACTACGCCGAGGCATTGCGCGCCGGGCCGCCGCTGCACTCGCCGGCGGCAACGCGCGAATTCCTGGTGGCCCGGCTACGCGACATGCCGCACGAGCTATTCTGCTGCCTGCACCTGGATAACCGCCATCGGCTCATCGCGTTCGAAGAACTGTTTCGCGGCACCATCGATGGCGCCAGTGTTCATCCGCGCGAGGTGGTCAAGCAGGCGCTGGCGCGCAACGCGGCCGCCGTCATCTTCGCTCACAACCACCCGTCCGGCATCGCCGAACCCAGCCATGCCGATGAGCTCATCACGCGTCGCCTGCGCGAGGCGCTGCAGCTGGTGGACATCCGCGTGCTCGATCACCTGATCGTGGCTGATAACGGCTGCCTGTCGTTTGCGGAGCGGGGACTGATCTAAGCCGACACCGGCGCGGCCTGCCTCACCAGCGCCGCAAATGCGACCGCCATCGAATCGTGTACCGCGGGCAAGAATCCGTCCTGACAGTTGATGTGTGCCACACCGCCAAAGTGCATGCCGAGATAAGTGAAGGTATCCAGAAACGCCGCCATGAATGCCCCCGAGGGTTCCTCGCCGACCGATGTGCAGGCGACGTAGGCGTTTTTTCCCCGCAACCGGCGACCTTCGGCAAGAAGCTCGGCTATGTCCAGAAGATCGGATAATCGATCGAGAAATGCCTTCATCGCCGGAGTTACTGCGTACCAATAGATCGGCGTTGCAAAGATGATCTGATCGTGCGCCAGCACGCGCTGCATGAGAGGTTCGAAGTCGTCATTCCTGTTGCGGTGGTCGTAGTCATACGATGAGATACGCTGGCCAGCGAGATCGACGACCTCGATATTCAATTCCAATGCAATGCGATCGATCAGTTGACCGGTATTCCCCTGGCGGCGTGAGCTGGAAAACAGCGCTATCGTGCTGAGCATGTTTCGTGGTGCCTTGATTGCAGACGACCGCCAGCGTAAAACCTCAAGTGCACTTGAGGTCAACAGGATCTGTCAGTGGCGCGCGCTTCCCGGGTAAAAAGCGATCGACCCTTGTCCGCGGGCGAGGTGGCCATGAGAAGTGGAGTCGCGGTCTCAACGGTGCACTTCTACGAGGCCAAGGGGTTGGTCGAAGGCTGGCGCAGCGCCGGAAATCAGCGCCGTTACGGCCGGGATGTTCTTCGGCGAGTCGCGATCATCAAAGTGGCACAGCGTCTGGGCCTGCCGTTGTCCATGATCAAGCGGGCCATTGATTCGTTACCGGGCGGCCGCACCCCCACCGCCAAAGACTGGAAGCGACTTTCGGCTGAGTGGCGCAACGAATTGGACCGACGGATCGTTTTATTGCAGAAACTTCGCGATCAGCTCGAAAGCTGCATCGGCTGTGGCTGCTTGTCGCTGAAGGTGTGCCAACTGCGAAATCCCGGGGATTCCATGTCGGATCGGGGGCCAGGGCCGCAACTACTGGCGGCAGATCTCACTGAGATGTGAAAGGCCGGACGGTACCGCTGGCTAGACGGTCAAATGTCGTGTGTCGTGGCACACTCGCGTCCATGAACGATCGATCGAATGCGAAGGCCATCCTGCTGGCATTCGCGGGCATATACATCATCTGGGGCACGACCTTCCTTGGCATTGCGCTCGTGGTCCGCACCATGCCGCCCTTCTTCAGCGGTTCGCTCCGATTCTTCATCGCCTCGCTGCTCATGTACGCGTGGCTGCGGACACGCCATGCGCGCCCTTTCGCCGGTCTCAACATCGGCGGCACTCTGATGTGCGGCGTGCTCCTGAGCGGCATCGGCAATGGCTTTGTGCTCTGGGCGCAGCAGGGCGGTCTGCCCTCCGGGATAGCGGCGCTGTTCGTGGGCGCGCTACCGGTCATGATCCTGGCGCTCGACTGGCTGTTCTTCTCGCGCCGCGCGCCAACGCCGCGGGGCGCGCTGGGTGTGGCGCTGGGACTCGCGGGTTTGGTCGTGCTGACGCTGCACACGCATTCGATGTCCGGAACGGTCCGGCCTATCCATGTGGCCGCCGTGCTCACAGCGGAAATGGGCTGGGCGCTTGGATCGATGCTGCAGGGCCGCTACATGACGGTCGCCCGGTTGGCGAGCTACACCTGCCTGCAGATGTTCGGGGGTGCGGTGTTCCAGCTTGTCATGGGGTGCCTGGATCGGGAATGGATCGGATTCCAGGTCAGCCAGGTGTCACTGCAGTCGCTGCTGGCTCTGGGCTACCTCGTGGTGTTTGGCAGCATCATTGCGGTGAACTGCTATTCCTACCTGCTGGCGCACGTCCCGGCGCAGAAAGTCAGCACCTACGCGCTGGTTAATCCGGTCATCGCGCTGGCTCTTGGCGCCCTGGTGCTTCACGAGAAAGTCACCCCGGTAGCCCTGCTCTGCGCGCTGATGGTGCTGGTAGGGGTGGCACTGGTGCTGTGGCGCGGCCGAGCGCCCGCGCCCGCGCCCCTTGCCCTGGCCCCCCGCCGGCTGATATAAAGCGCCCCTTTCGTCGCGCTTCGGCCGCGCCGCCAACGCGTAACTCATTGATTTTAAGGACGTCGCTCATGTCTCGGGTCTGTCAGGTTACGGGCAAGCGCCCCATCACGGGAAATACTGTCTCGCACGCGAACAATCGCAAGCGGCGCCGTTTCCTGCCGAATCTGCACACGCAGCGTTTCTGGCTCGAGAATGAGAAGCGCTGGGTGAGCCTGCGCGTGTCGACCAATGCGCTTCGCACCATAGAAAAGAATGGCCTCGAGGCGGTGCTCGCGGGTCTTCGCAAACGCGGCATCAAGCTCTAAGGGGATTCCGGCATGCGCGAAAAAGTGAAACTGCTCTCCTCCGCCGGTACCGGCCACTTCTACGTGGCCATGAAGAACAAGCGGCTGCATCCCGACAAGATGGAAGTGCGCAAGTTCGACCCGAAAGTACGCAAACACGTCGCGTACAAGGAAACCAAGATCAAGTAGGCGCTTGCCTCGGTGCCCGAACTGCCCGAGGTCGAGACCACACGCCGCGGCATCGAGCGCGCCCTGAAGGGCCGCCATGTCGAGGTGCTGCGCATTTACGATCACCGCTTGCGCTGGCCGATCGAGGCAGATCTGCCTGAGGAAGTGGCCGGGCAACGGGTGCGTGCCATCGGGCGGCGCGCCAAATACCTGCTGATCACTCTCGAGCGCGGCACGCTGATCGTGCATCTGGGCATGTCCGGGAGTCTGCGGCTGCGCGAGGCGGCGGCGCCGCTGCTCAAGCACGACCATTACGCGCTGCTCATCAACTCGGGCAAAGAGCTACGCTTCCACGATCCGCGACGCTTCGGCAGCCTGCACTACACGCGCGAGGATCCGGCCGAACATCGCCTGCTGCGTTCGCTGGCGCCCGAGCCGTTCGATGACGCTTTCGATGCCGCCTATCTGTGGCGCATCACGCGCGGACGGCGCGCGGCCATCAAGCAAGTCATCCTTAATGGGCGGCTCGTGACGGGCGTCGGCAACATCTACGCCAGCGAGGCCCTGTTCCGCGCGCGCATCAACCCGCGGCGCGCCGCGCGCCGCCTGACGCGGAAAGAGATCGCGAGATTGGTCAGAGCCGTGCGCGCCACGCTCCAGGCGGCCATTCGCGCCGGCGGCACCAGCCTGCGCGACTACGTCGACACCGATGGCGATCCGGGCGCCTTCCGCCAGAAGCTCTATGTATACGAGCGCGACGGCAAGGCCTGCCGCGTCTGCAAAACCCCGGTGCGCAAGATCACCCAGGGACAGCGCTCGAGTTACTTTTGCCCGCAGTGCCAGACTTGAGCGTCCGAACTTAAGCGTCCCACATGCATCGAGCCGCGCACCGCATACTCAAGACCGATCCGGTGATGGCCGCGCTGATCGAGGCAGCCGGACCCTGCAGGATCCGCTCGCGTGACGTGCAGGAACCCTTCGAAGCGCTCGCGCGCGCCATAGCCCACCAGCAACTGCATGGCGTAGCGGCCGAGCGAATTCTGGGGCGCTTTGTGGCGCTGTTCGCAGCCGCGAGATTTCCGGCACCGCAGCAGGTCATCGATGCGGCCGATGCGCAATTGCGCGCCGTGGGCTTTTCCTACGCCAAGATTGCCGCGCTCAAGGATCTGGCGCGCAAGACCCTCGACGGCACGGTGCCGCAGGCGGCGGAACTGGCAGTGCTCGGGGACCTGGAGATCATCGAGCGGCTCAGCAGCGTGCGGGGCATCGGCCGCTGGACCGTCGAGATGATGCTGATGTTCCAGCTCGAGAGACGCGACGTGCTGCCGGTCGACGACTTCGGTGTCAGAAACGGGTTTCGTCTGGCCTACGGACTCAAGGGCATGCCGACGCCGCGCGCACTGGCGCAATTTGGTGAACGCTGGAAACCCTGGCGCAGCGTCGCCGCGTGGTATCTCTGGCGCGCCTGCGAACTGGCGCGCGATGGAAAACTCGCCGCCTGTACGCTGCCGCCGCGCCTGGCGCTGGTGAAGCGCCGAGCGGCCAAAAAGCAGAAGCAGGCTCCGCGCAAGAAAGCCCGGCGCAAGAACACCAAGCCTGCGGCGAAGACTCTCGCGAATGGAAGGCGCGGCGCCCGAGGCGCGCGCGCCGTCCGGTGAGCTGAGACTAGGAGATCATTCGCGGCTAGGCAAAGACCCCGTATTCCACCTGCAGGATCTCACCCGAGTCGGTGCTGATCAGCAACGCATCGTTGCCATCGCGCACCCACTCGTAGCCGGCGGGCGGTACTTCGAGCGCAAACAGCCAGTAGTCCGCGATCAGGTACTGCGACGCCCAGTAAGCGCGCGGCAGCATTTCACCATAGCCCCAGTGATGCGAGCTCCATCCGGACGGACGATGATATGGCCCGATGTGGTAGCTGCGCGCGGCCTGGAAGTTGTGTTGATAGGCGCCGCGATCGACGGTCGCCGGGCGCGCGTTCCAGCCCTTGGGTTCTTCGACACGTTGATAGCCCTTGGGACCCGGGTGTGGCTCGGCGGGATGCGCTGCGGGTCGGGGAGCCGGGGCATGTCCGTGCTGTTCTTCGGCGACGACGCCCCCCGCTAACGCAAACGCAGCTGCGACACAGAGGCCGATCTTGGCAGCGTGCACCATGGACATTCTCCGAGTAGGAACAGGGACGCGGATCATAGGGCGAGCTCAATACGGGCGCCAAGCGGGGACGCCCGATTTGCTGTCGGACAACGCCTGATAAATTTTTGTTAATGCGGCGCGCGGCGCACAACCCCCCGGAAAGTCATTTTTGTTGACTAGGAAACAATCACTGTAGAGATAGTTGCCTAGGATACAAATACAAAAATCGCTAGGGCGTGAGGCCCAGATGTTTGAATTCTTCGGCGATGGTCGCCTGCAACTCGATGGCGGCTTTCATGTCCGCATTGCCCATCTCGCGCTGGCCTTTTTTGAATTCGGCCAGCCCCAGTCCAAAGCGCGACCGGGCCGACTTGGGTTGCAGCTCCAGCGACGCGCGATACTCGGCGATGGACTTGTCGTACTTTTCCATGCGTAGCCACACCAACGCGCGCCCGTCGAGATTGCGGGCGTTGCGCTGCCCGCTGCGCAGCGCGCTGTCGCAATCCGACAGTGCGCGATCCAGCTCCGTGCCAAGCATGGCTCGCGCCCAGCAGCGTTCGGCCAGCGCGGCAGGCAGTCGATCGTCCCTGGGATTGGCGCTCACCCAGTGATCGAGCCGGGAGATCGCTTCGCTCCAATGCCCGGTCTGCTGGTAGATCCCGGCAATCTGCAGGTTCAGCGTGGCATCGTTGGGCGCAATGACGGCGATGCGTTCGAAATCCGCACGCGCGCCCTCCTGATCCTTGCCCGACAGGCGCAATTTGCCGCGGTCGGTGAGCACCGGAATGTCATCGGGTTTGCGCTTCAACGCCTCATCGAAATCCGCCGCAGCCAGCGCAGGATCGCCGCTATGCCATCGCACCAGGCCACGCTGGTGATAGCTCTCGGCGTCATCGGGCTCGAGTTCGATCGCGCGGCTCAGATCGGCGGCCGCCGCAGCGTAGTCCAGACGCCCCGTCGATGCTGCCGCCCGCCGGCGAAAGCCGGCGGCGTCGGTTGGTGTGTCCGCAGTGGACTCGGATGTTGCGTCCGCCGCGTGCTGCCCTGCCGCTGTCGGGCTCAGATCGAAAACACGGCCACCGTTGTAGGTGAAGAATACGCGATGCACGGTCGTGGACACGTAGATGCGATGCGAGAGAAAGAAGTCCGCGCCCAGCAGCATATCGGCGCCACCGACAGTCTCTATATCCGCGATGCGCAGTCGTGCATTGCGGATGAGCTCGCCGCCCACATCCAGTGAATCGAAATGCGTAATCCAGGTCTCGAATGTCCTGCCGTTGATTCCGTGCCATGCACCGCCCGGGTTCACTTCGGGGCCGTCCAGTTTGACGCCGGCGCGGCGCGCGGCACGAAAATCAAGCACTGACCGCCCGCCGCCACTGTCGAACAGCACATTGATCTTGGCGCCATTGATCATGGCCGGTCCCACGATATTCGGGTCCGCAGCCGAGGTCTCGCGAATCGGCACGATCGACACCGGTGCATCGCCGTGCCAGTACGCGAGGTTCGTCTTCTCGCAATCATGCGTATGAAAGAGGCGAATCACGCCGTTCGCCAGATCGTATTCGGTATCGGCGCGGCCAAGGACGTTCTGGCCCAGCGCGCCAAAGCCGCCTCCCGCAAGGGAATTGCCGCCAACCAGAAAGTCAACGTTGTGCGCAGCGCCGAACCCGGGAATCGTCAGCTCCTTGACCCGGGTCATGCTGAAGTCAGCGGCACCGTTGACGCCGCGCACCTGTATGTGCCCGGGCAGCGGCTCCAGTCGCAGTTTCAGGCGCTCGGCGGTCTCGCGCGAGAGCATGCTGAAAAACGCGCCGCTATCGGCCTCGAATTGGCCGCTGACGCCATTGATCGTGCCGGTGAGCAGCGGCCTGGTGGAATCCATCGTCACCGGCATTTCGGCATAGCGCGACATCTGGCATTGGCCCGCCTGCGCGACCGCCACAATGGCCGAGGTCGCGATTGCCGATGTCGCGATTGCCGATATCGCGATGGCTGTCCGGCGCGTCGAGCACCGTGCGGTCCGGAGGTCGCGCGCGATCATGCGTCCGCCGCGCTGGCGCGCGAGCGCGCGTAGGTGATCGACAGCAGCAGCTGACCCTCGACGGGGCGCATGGTGCGCGGGCGTTGTTGCTGCTCGAGGTCGTAGCAGACGCAGAGCCGATCGCCATCGAGCTCGATGATGGCGCACATACGCCTGCCGGCGTTGGGGCCTTCGAGGCCGATGATGTCGAGCGCGCAGGGCACCACCGCTTCATCGAGCCTGAGTTCGCCGCAGTCGACCACCTGCGAGGTGCGATCAACGATGCGGTAGGTATCGCTTTCGATGATCAGCAGCGCGACCCGCAATTGAGTGACCGGCAGCTGCTGTCCGGAAACATTGGCCGCCACCGGCACCCAGGTACCATCGAGCTTCGTGCAGCACGATGCGCGCATGCGCGGCAGTTTAGCGCCGGTCCTCGGCTCCCGTCGCGAATGCTATGCTCGATCGATGACCCGACACACGTGCACGCTGACAGGCATCACGCTGGTGCTCATCGGGGCGGTCGCAGGCACGTTGTTTTTGCCGGGCTGCCAGACCCCCGCCCCCACCACGCCGGCGCCAGCCGCGGCTTCGGCGCCCTCAATGCCATCGAATGGCATCGCCCCGGTGGCCGGTGGCCCCCGCACCGCGATGGTGGTGGCAGCCAATCCGCTGGCGGCCCGGGCGGGTCTTGCGATACTGCGCAAAGGCGGCACGGCGGCCGACGCGGCCGTGGCCGTGCAGGCGGTGCTGGCGCTGGTCGAGCCGCAGAGCTCGAGCCTCAGCGGCGGCGCCTTCATCACCTATTTCGATGCGCGCAGCGGAGAAGTGCGCGCATTCAACGGCCGCGAGACCGCACCCGCGGGGGCGACGCCGGACATGTTTCTCGGAACCGACGGCAAGCCGCTGCCCTTCTTCACCGCAGTGCTCAGCGGCCGCTCGACCGGCGTGCCCGGTGCGCTGGCGGCACTCGAACTGCTGCAGCATGAGCACGGCAAGCTTGCGTGGCGCGATCTGTTCGATGAGGCCGAACACCTCTCGGCGGATGGCTTTGCTGTAAGCCCGCGGCTCGCAGGCATGATCGCCAGCCGCCTGCCGCAGGCCTCGGCACCCGATGCCGTGCGCTACTTCAGCAAGAGCGATGGGACCCGGCTGGTGGCCGGCGATCTGCTCAGGAACGCGGCCTACGCCTCGGCGATCCGGCGGCTCGCGCTCGAGGGCACGCGCGCGCTCTATTACGGACCGATCGCCGAAGACATCGTGCGGCGAGTTCACGATGGGGAATATCCGGGCTCACTGTCGCTCGATGACATGGCTCGCTATCGACCCGTGGAAACCGCCGCGCTCTGCCGTCCGTGGCAAGGCTACGTGGTGTGCGCGCCGCCGCCGCCGGCCGGCGGCGTCGGCGTGCTGCAGGCGCTGCTGCTGCTCGCTCACACGGACATCGCCAGTCGCAACGCCGCCGATCCGATCGCCTGGGTCGAACTCGGCGAAGCCGAGCGCCTCATGTATGCCGATCGCGATCAATACGTGGGCGATCCGGCTTTTGTCAGGGTGCCGCTCGGTGGACTGCTCGATGCCGGCTATGTGCAGGACCGCGCCTCTTTCATCGGCGAGCGAATCGCCGCCAGGCCTCCTGGCCCGGGCACGCCCCCCGGAGCCGGTGCAGTCGGACCCGACCACACCGTGGAACCGGGAGGCACCACGCACTACATCATCCTCGATGGATTCGGCAACGTCGTCTCGATGACGACCACGGTCGAGAGCGTGTTTGGTTCCGGTCGCATGGTTGATGGCTTCTTTCTCAACAACCAGCTCACCGATTTCAGCTTCGAGCCCACCGATGAGACGGCTCATCCCGCGGCCAACGCCGTCGCGCCCGGGAAACGACCGCGCTCGGCGATGGCGCCGATGGTGGTTCTCAACGGGCAGGGGCATTTCGTCGCCGCGGCCGGATCGGCCGGCGGCCCAGCCATCATGGCCTATGTACTCAAGACCCTGATCGCATCGCTGGACTGGAACATGTCCATGCGGGATGCGGTCGCGCTGCCGAACCTGATTGCGCACGGCGCGCGCTTCACAGGCGAGACGGATAAATTCGGCGCCGCGCTGGTCGAGGCCATGAAACTTCGTGGTCTCGAGGTGCAGCCGGTGCAGTACGAGGAGTCGGGGCTGACGGGCCTGCGAGTCCTGTCCGATGGCACGCTCGATGGCGGCGCCGATCCGCGCCGTGAGGGTATCGCAGTCGGTTACTAGCGCGTCGGCTTGCCTGCGAGCTGCCGCTTGAACGCGTCCTGTACCAACGGGTGCACGAAACTGCTGATGTCGCCCCCGAGCGTCGCGATCTCGCGCACCAGGGTCGATGAAATGAACGTGAATTTTTCCTTCGGCACCATGAACACGGTTTCGATGTCCGGCTGCAGATGCCGGCCCATGTTCGCGAGCTGAAACTCGAACTCGAAGTCCGACACGGCGCGCAGTCCGCGCACCACCACCGATATATCGCGCTCGCGCGCGAAGTGCACCGTGAGGCCGCTGTAACCCACGACTTCGACGTTGGGCAGATCCGCGAGCACGCCTTTGGCAAGAGCAACGCGCTGCTCGATCGGGAAGGCCGGAGTCTTGTTGGGATTGGCGGCGATCGCGAGCACGACGTGCTCGAAGATGCTGGCTGCGCGGCGCACGATGTCTTCGTGCCCACGCGTGATCGGATCGAAGGTACCCGGGTAGACGGCCCTGGTTTTCATGTTGTGGTCTCGCTCCCCGGCATATCGCCCGGCGTCATAGCGCCGCCGGCACCGAACAGATAATACCCGACCTCGCCCGCGCGCCCTGAACGCAGTTCCTGCCAGCTCGCCGGCAGCAGCGGGAGCGCTTCCCGGCGTGCGCATTCGACATAAATGCGGGCCCCTGCCGCCAGCCACCCCGCATCCAGCCGCCGCGCGCACGCGGCCAGCGCGGATGAGCCGTAGGGGGGATCGAGGAACACGACATCGAAGGGCCGCGCGGGTGGTTTGGCCGCCAGGAAGGCCTGCGCGTCACCGCACAGGACGTGGCCGCCGCTGGCCTGCCAGTCGAGGAGCAGTTTTTCGATTGCCCTGGTCGCGGTGCGCTGCTGTTCGATGAAGGTCACTTCGGCCGCACCGCGCGACAGCGCCTCCAGCCCGAGCGCGCCAGAGCCGGCGAACAGATCCAGGCAGCGCGCGCCCTCGATGCGCGATTGCAGCCAGTTGAACAGCGTTTCGCGCACGCGATCCGGTGTCGGCCGGATGTCGAGCGGCGGAAATCGGAATTTCCGGCCGCGCCACTGACCGGCGATGATGCGCAGCGTGCGCTCGGCTCTCACGGGCGCGGATCTCATATGGGCTCGGGTCTCATGCGACAATCCTGACATGTCCATGGACGAAGAACAGTCCGATGAGCCGCGCGGATTCCTGGCGCGCCTGCGGGCGCGCCTCAATCGCGGCGGCGCCTCGATCGCGCGGGATCTGCGCAGCCTGTTCCGCGGCCGCAAGATCGATGCGGCCGTGCTCGAGGATCTCGAGTCGCGCCTGCTGACGGCCGACGTCGGCGTCGAGGCCACCAATGAGATCCTGGCCGACCTGAATCGCCGCGTGGCACGCCACGAGCTCGACGATGTCGAGGCGCTGCTTAGCGCACTGAAGGCGCGCCTGGTGGAGTTGCTCAAGCCCTGCGAGCAGCCGCTGAAAATCGTTCGCGGCCCCCGGCCCTACGTCGTGCTCATCATCGGCGTCAACGGCTCGGGCAAGACCACCAGCATCGGCAAGCTGGCGCGCCAGCTGCGCCTGCAGGGGTTGAGCGTATTGATGGCGGCTGGGGATACGTTTCGCGCCGCCGCAGTCGAGCAGCTCAAGATCTGGGCCGAACGCACCGGCGCCAGCTTCAGTGCGCAGCAGACCGGTGCCGACCCGGGCGCGGTCATCTTCGATGCGCTGCAGTCGGCCCAATCGCGCCACATCGATGTGGTGCTCGCCGATACGGCCGGGCGCCTGCACAGCCAGACGCACCTCATGGATGAGCTCAAGAAGGTCAAGCGCGTGATCCAGCGGCTGGACGCGGAGGCGCCGCAGGAAGTGCTGCTGGTGCTCGATGCCAACCAGGGTCAGAACGCACTCGCGCAGGCGCAGCAGTTTAACGCGGCATTGGGCGTCACGGGCCTGGTGCTCACCAAGCTCGACGGCAGCGCGCGCGGCGGCATCGTCGTCGCCATCGCCAGGGCGCTGAAGCTTCCGATCCGATTCATCGGCGTCGGCGAGAAACCCGAGGACTTCGGCCCCTTCGATGCGCAGGCTTTCGCCAATGCGCTGGTCGATGGCGCGGTCCAGCCGACGGATGCGGTCACGTGATCCGCTTCGATCGCGTCCATAAGCGCTATCCCAACGGCCGCGAAGCACTCTCGGAGCTGAGCTTCGAAATCGCCGACGGCGAGATGGCCTTCCTGACGGGGCGCTCGGGCGCGGGCAAGAGCAGCGTGCTCAAGCTCATCGCGCTGCTCGAACGGCCCACGCGCGGGCAGCTCATCGTCAACGGCGAAAGTACCGGGCGGCTGCCGATGCGCCGCGTGGCGCTGTTCCGCCGGCAGCTGGGCATCGTGTTCCAGGACCATCGACTGCTGATGGATCGCCCGGTGTTCGACAACGTCGCGCTGCCGCTGATCGTCGCCGATACCTCTTTCAAGGAAATCGACCGGCGCGTGCGCGCAGCGCTCGACCAGGTGGGGCTGCTCGGCAAGGAGCGCGTGGCGCCGCTCGAACTGTCGGTGGGCGAGCAGCAGCGCGTGGGAATTGCGCGCGCCATCGTCAGCAAACCGCCGCTGCTGGTGGCCGATGAACCCACCGGCAACCTCGATGCCACGCTGGCCGCGGAGGTCATGGAACTGTTTCGTCGCTTCAACGAAGTCGGCGTCACGGTCGTCATCGCCACGCATGACCGGCGCCTGGTCCAGGCGGCCGGCCGGCGCGAGATCATGCTCGAGGACGGCCGCGTGCAGCTCGACAGCGGCGCGGCGATGGGTTCGACGACGGTGGCGGATGTGGCAGCGCTGGGCCGCATCACCACTGACGGTCCCGATTCGGAGATCCAGTGATATCGAGCCTCTCCAACTGGAGCGCCCGGCATGGGCACGCGATGGTCTCCTCACTGGGGCACCTGGCGCGCCACGGCTTTGCCACCGTGCTGGCGATCGGCGTCATGGCACTGGCGCTGGCGCTGCCGCTCGGTCTTGCGGTGCTGGTGAGCAACGTCCGCGGCGCCACGGGCGACTTTTCTGATGCCGTGGGCATGTCGGTGTACCTCAAGACACAGGTCAGCGAACCAAGCGCGCGCCAGCTGGCGCAGAACCTGCGCGGACACGCAGGCGTTGCCGAGGTCACGTTGATCACGGCCGCGCAGGGGCTCGAGGAGTTCCGCGCGCACTCCGGCTTTGGCGCCGCGCTCGATTCACTGACCGACAATCCGCTGCCGCACGTGCTGATCGTGCGTCCCACATCCGATGCGGCCTCACCCGATCAGCTCGAGGCGCTGCGCCAGGCCGTCATGGCCTGGCCCGAGGTCGATGCGGTGCAGCTGGATCGCGACTGGCTGCAGCGCTTCGGCGCGCTGCTGGATCTGTTGCGGCGTGTGCTGTGGATCAGCGCGGGCCTGCTGGGCGCCGGCGTCATCATGGTCGTCGGCAACACCATCCGGCTCGAGATCCGCAGCCGCGGCGCCGAGATTGAAATCACCCAGCTGGTCGGCGGCAGCCGCGCCTTCGTGCGCCGGCCTTTTCTCTACGCGGGCGTGCTCTATGGCCTGGCGGCGGGAGCGCTGGCCTGGGGTATCGTCGCGGGCGCCACGCGGGCGCTGGCGCCGGACGCGGCGCGGCTGGCCGCCGCCTACGGTCAGTCGTACTCGCTGGCCGGTCCCACGATGGACGAACTCGGGCTTTTGGTGCTCGGCGGCGTGGTACTCGGCTGGATCGGCGCCGCGCTGGCCAGCGGGTACGAAATCGCGCGCAGCGCGCCAGGCAGGGTCTGACCCCTATGATCAGCCCCAGTGCCATCGATTTGCCGTCGTAAGTGATTGATCTTAAGGGCTTTCTAAGGGGTTAAATGGGGTTAGCACTCCTCTCCAAAGAGTGCTAATATCGGGCTCGAGGTACTCACCGGGAGTACCCAAGGAGGAACCGGAAATGAATGCTCAGACTGCACTGATTGCCGCACAGGCGGGCTTGGGTCTGGCCGGTCCTATCGGCAGCTTCGATGCTTACCTGGAGCGGGTCAGCCGTATTCCCGTACTCGATCGGGAGCAGGAACAGAAGCTCGCCCAGCGCTTTCGCCGGGACAACGATCTGGAGGCAGCGCGCGAACTCGTATTATCGCACCTGCGCTTCGTGGTGCACATCGCCCGCGGCTATGCCGGCTACGGCCTGCCGATGAATGACCTCGTGCAGGAAGGCAATATCGGACTCATGAAGGCCGTGAAGCGCTTCGATCCGACCGTCGGCGTGCGCCTGGTGTCGTTCGGGGTCCATTGGATCCGCGCCGAGATTCACGAATACGTGCTGCGCAATTGGCGCCTGGTCAAGGTGGCGACCACCAAGGCCCAGCGCAAATTGTTCTTTAACCTGCGCCGCCTGAAGCCGAACCTGAGCTGGCTCAGCGCGGAAGAAACCCGCGCGGTGGCCAAGGACCTGGGCGTCAGCCCGGCGGAAGTGACCGAGATGGAACGGCGTCTCTCGGCGCGCGATCTGTCGTTCGACATCGCGCCCGACGCGGACGACGAAGAGGGCTACGGCCCGGCGTCCTACCTGCCGGCAGCCGATGCGGATCCGGCTGAACAGGTCGAGGCGGAGGAGTGGACTGCGTCTTCGTCACAGAACCTGTCCGCGGCGATGGAGCGGCTCGACGACCGCAGTCGTGCCATCCTGCAGCGCCGCTGGATGAGCGATGACAAGGCCACGCTGCACGAGCTCGCGGCCGAGTTCGGGGTATCGGCGGAGCGTATCCGCCAGATCGAGGCCGGGGCGATGAGCAAGCTGCGCGGCCTGCTGCCAGCGCCTGCCTGAATTCGGGCCCGGGCTAAGGAAATCCTGGCTCGGGCAGACCGAACACCACTTCCACTCGGCGATTCTGGTCACGCCCCTCGGGCGTGTCATCGCCAGCCAGTTCCGCGCTCGAGCCCTGTCCACCGCCGGCCACCCGCGCGGCCCGGACTGATGCG
>Ga0182016_10000614_pt1 | contig 44415 bp, 43 predicted proteins | sample 712S2MmetaG_FD_120491 | JGI IMG/M metagenome (GOLD analysis project Ga0182016, IMG submission 120491) | Permafrost microbial communities from Stordalen Mire, Sweden - 712S2M metaG | ecosystem: Environmental > Terrestrial > Soil > Wetlands > Permafrost | place: Sweden: Stordalen | collected...
CGATTTCCGGATCACCCAAACCGGAGAACCGAAGAATGAAGGCTGTGGCACGAGGAGGGTGCCTCGTTGATGCATTCTTTCACCCCTAATGCAACCCATGCCAAACAGCGAGGACGCTCTTTTTTGGGCCAAGCGGACCGTCGGCAGCGGGTTCCGGATTTTTGCGGACGGGAAACCCGTTCTGGAGGGAACTGCCACAAGTTCCGGCTTTGCAAAGGGAACTTGGGAGATGGATCCCAGCGGCGCTTTGTTAGTCCTGTTGCAGGATGCCGCTGCACTGAAGCGCTTTAGCATCACCCCTTCGCCCGAGACCGGTAATGCGACGCTCTTCGGCGGCCAACTCGGAATTGACGCGAAGCACTAAGTAGAGGAACTTGCCGAATTCCCGGAAACCGCTTGCTTGTTCCTCCGAGGGCCCCTCCTCAGAGGTTCTCCAATTATAGTGCAGGCTGGGTTGCCCGGCCCGCCGTCCAGATGTTCCGGCCACCAATCTCTGTCTATCTAGTCGCCGAGGCACTAGACTATAGGCTCTGGACTCCTGCGGTCTACCCACAATTTCGGTCGCGACGAGGAATCGGACTGAGCCTGACTTCGCAAAAACGAATTCGGCGACGGATGAACACAGATAAAACGGGGCGCTCTCTAATCTGTGTTCATGTCTGGCCCAAAATTTTGCCACGACGCGAGGAGAGGCTCATCCCAATTCCAAGACCTCAGGAAGTCAGAGACTGAACATGCAGCGATTTTCCCGACGAACGCTGCTAGCGCCTCGTAAAATAGCCGGGAGGTTCGATCGAAAAACTTCCCGCCCGAAGTTCGGTTACAAAAGAAATCCTTCACGCGGTCCAAGACCTAGGATGGATGAGGGAGCGGCTCGCTGGCGAAGTCCACGAGTCGGTGTTGTGACTCCTTCTGCTGAGCATTGCGGCTGGAGCCGGCTGCTAAGTTCAATGGGCTGGCCCCATGTCCAATTCCAAAGGGCGCCAGCTCGTGCAGGGCAAGAATCGCCCGATCGACCCGCCTCAATTCTGAATGAAGTTCAAAGAGAATAGCGTTAACGTCCATAAATTGATCCAATCTGTTTGACTGCTACGGGAGTTTCCCTTACAGCTGTTTTGGGGCCAAATGCTAAGGGCGTTGCTCGCAGCGCCGGAGAGAGGCACTATTACGCTATGCAGGTAAGATTTACCTCGGAACATCTGTAAATACTGCTAAACGCCTGCGAAGAATCGCGCTATTGCTTTGGAGATACGGTCGGGGGGTAGTACGAGCGGTTCATTGCAAAGGATATGGTACTACGACCTACCCTAAGTCCGTATTGGCTAAATTCATTCCCCGCTATACGATCACGATGGATTCACCCTTGCGCGGTGTGCTAGAGGAGGAACGCCATGGAATTATCGAGCCCTGAGTCGATTCGTGCATTGCAGGCAGCCTTTGCAGATCCCACAGTGGTCCGGCAGAGCCGGGGCGCGCGGAATGCCGCCAGGCCATCGGGCAGAGCGCGGATGCGCTGCACCTGCGGTCATTGTCGCCAGTGTCAGGATGACGCCCGGTGGAATCGGATATTCGCCGAGAAGTTTGCAGACCCAACCTACTACAACGGTTGCGTCATCCACACAGCATCGCCCTTGACGTCAATCTAAGCTTATGTCGCGTCATTGCGCGCCGGCGCAAGCCGCGATGAAGTCGGCGATCTCCGCCAGACCCTGGCCATCGAGCAGCCGAAAATAGGCAAACCGCTCATGGTGCATCGGCGCCACACCGATGGTGCAGCGGGCCGATCCGTGGACCCGGATCAGCACATAAACGCCGTCGGCAAGCCGCAGGTCACGGCCATTGATCTTGCCTTTGGAGCTTTCGTAGATCATGATCTTAGCCGCCGTGGCCTCACTCGACGCAGCCAGCACGCTAAAACTTCCCTTGTGTTCCTTCGCCCTGGCCGCACCCACGCGTTCGGTCACCAGCTGGAACAGACCGGCAGCGCGGCCGCGCAATGCCGGACTGTACTCCACCAACGGCACGGTCTGGTAGCTGGTCTCAGTAAACGGGAGCCAGCGCGCCGGTTCCGGCTTCTCCATGCAATTATCTTCCCTGTTTATCGATGCACGCGCCACAATCCCACGGATCGCGCTGCCTCCAGCGCCTGCCGGTATTCCGCGGCCGTGATCCGGCGATCGATCTCCACGAACTGTGGTTCGGCGACCCGCCCTGCCGGATAATACTGGTCCATCACGTTGACGTAGGTGTCCGGCGAAATCTCTTCCGCCAGAAATCGCATAATCGATTCGGTTCCGGCGATATTCCCCGGCATCGCTAGATGACGCACCAGCACACCGCGCTTCGCCAGGCCGGACTCGTCGACCTTGAGCACGCCTACCTGGCGGTGCATTTCCCGGATGTTCCGCCGGGCCGCGTCGGGATAATCCTTCGCCTTCACATAGCGCAGGGAGAGTTCCGGGTCCCAGAACTTAAAGTCCGGCATATACAGGTCGACAATCCCGTCCAACAATTGCAGGCTGTCCAGCGAGTCGTACGAGGACGTGTTATAGACCAGCGGCAGGCGCAGTCCACGTTCTACTGCGATCGGGAGAGCTTCCAGAATTTGCGGAACTACATGCTCCGGTGTAACGACGTTGATATTATGGCAACCTCTCTCCTGCAATTCGAGCATCATGGCTGCGAGTCCTTCGGGGCGCACCTCCGGGCCCCCTGCCACCTGGCTGATGTCAAAGTTCTGGCAGAAGACGCAGCGCAGATTGCACATCGAAAAAAATATTGTGCCGCTGCCGTTCCATCCCCGCAGGCAATCCTCTTCGCCGAAATGCTGGAAGTAGGTGCTCACCTGGGCGTACCGGCCGGTATGACATGCCGCGGTCTTGTCGGCCATCCGGTCCACGCCGCAATCGCGCGGGCAAACCAGGCAATGGGTCAGACGATTGAGAGCATCGGCCGCCCGGCGATGTAGTTCGCCCGAGCGGTACAGGGCCATATAGGCGGGTTCGAACTCCGCGTGCGGCAGGATGAATTCGCTCTCGGTCCGCTCGGCCGTCATGGCTCAAGAGGCTGGAGCTCGCCCAGCATCGTCGGAATGAGTTCCGACACCGTAGGGTGAATGTGAACGGCTCGCTGGATTACGGTATACGGCGCCTTGGCGTACATGACGTCCAGGATCGAGTGAATCGCTTCGTCACCCCCGACGCCTAAGATAGCGGCACCCAGGGTAGCGTGCGTTTCCGCATCCACCACGATCTTCATGAAGCCCTGCGACTCGCCCTTCTCCACGGCGCGCCCGACTTTGGTCATGGGCCGTTTTCCGATGAGCGCCTTCCGCCCGGTTTTGCGGACTTCGATTTCCGTGAGGCCCGCACGTCCCAGCGGCGGGTCGATATACAGAGCGTAGGCCGGGATGCGGTCGCTGAGCCGGCGCGGGTCGTTGTCCAGAAGATTGGCTGCCACAATTTCGAAGTCGTTGTAAGAAGTGTGAGTAAAGGCGCCTCTGCCGTTGCAATCGCCCAGGGCCCAGATGCCAGGAACGCTAGAACGTAATTGATCGTCGACGACGATGTACCCACGTTCGTCCAAAGCAACGCCGGCCTTTTCAAGCCCCAGGTCGTCGGTATTCGGACGGCGGCCTACGGCAAGAAGCACGTGCGTTCCGTTAACTTCGGCGGCGCCTGGCGTGCAATCGACATGCACAACGGTCTCATCCCCCCGCCTGGAAAAGCCGATGCACTTCGCATTCAGGCGGACGTTGATGTCTTCGCGTTCGAGGATTTCCAGAATGGCCGCCGATATATCTTCGTCTTCCCGCTGAATCAGGCGCGGGCCCATCTCCACGATGGTAACCTGGCTTCCGAATCGCCGGAACATTTGCCCGAACTCCAGCCCGATATAGCTGCCGCCTACGACGATTAAATGCCGGGGAAGAAAATCAACGCCCATCATCGTGCTGTTAGTGAGGTAGGGCACCCGATCGAGGCCGGGCATTGGAGGCACGGCCGCGCGTCCGCCCACGTTGATGAAGATCCGATCGGCTGTCAATCTGTCCTGGCCCACGCTGACTTCCGTTGGAGATTCGAAGCGGGCGTGGCCCTCGTAAACCGTGCAGTTTTCCATCTGCTGCAGCCAGGTCTCCACCCCGACCCGCGATTTTTCCGATATCGCGTCCTTCCGCTCCTTTACGCGCTTCATGTCGACGCTCACGCCGCCATCGATCGTCACGCCGAAATTCGCCGCCCGGCGCGCCATGTGGGCGGCATAGGCGCTCGCCACCATGGTCTTGGTGGGTATGCAGCCGGTGTTGACGCAGGTGCCGCCGAACAATTTGCGCTCGACGATGGCCACTTTCATACCCGCCGCGGCCAGGCGCTTGGCGAGGGGTGGCCCGGCCTGTCCTGTTCCGATGATGATGGCGTCAAATTGCTTGGTCATCGAGATACGATCCAAAACGCGCCGCCGATGGCGATTGCGTCCTCCAGCAGGGCGATTGGAAAATCCCGCCCGCCCGTCGCCTTTACCAGCCGGCTCCGAAACTCGTAGCCGCCCAGCGTTCCCGCCACCCCGCCAATCGCCCCGGCTGCCAAGCCAGCAATCAAGGCCTGCCCGGGCGCACCGACCGCAGCCCCACACAATGCGCCCACTACAATCCGGAAGGCGAACGGTCCGGGCGCTTTTCGGCTGGGCGTCTTGGGCAGCTTATCGGCGATCAACTCCCCAATTGCAAGCAGGCTCAGGAGGTATGGCGTAAACGCGAACCCCAGGAAGGCGAGCGGTGTACCTTCCAGGTGTAACCAGCCAAGCCGGGCAGCCCAACTGACCGCCGCCGGCGGAGTCATCGAGCGAAGTCCCGCTACCACCCCAATCAGAAAGGCGAGCAGATAGACCGGCATGGTTTTCTATTAGATCACATGCTCCGATGGGTGGCCACCCGTTACTGGATGACCTCGCTCCCCACGGCCAGATTCAATTGCCCGGCGGCTGTGAGGTAGGCCCCCACCAGATTCAAATATGCCACGTAGGTCGCACGGTAGTCTCTCTGCGCGTCCAGGTAATCCACCAAGGCGGCCTGTCCGTGCTGGTAGGAGTACTCCATGGTATCGCGCACGTCTTTGGCTAGCTGCAGGTACGTGTCCCGATAGGGTTTGAGCAATTCCACGCTGCTCACGGTCGTGACATAGGCGGAATCCACATCGCTGAATACCTGCGCCTCAGTCATATCCTTAATCCGCTCGGCGTGCCCGATGTCGAGTTGTGTCCGCAGCTTTTCCCCCTGATTGCGGTCGAAGATGCGGATAGGAATCTGGATGCCGAAGCCGATGTAGCCGTTGAGCGGCGGATTGTGCCCGGCATCGAACGTGAACGTGGGGTCGGCGGAACCGTTGGACACCGCCAGTCGATGATCGGTCTTAGCCTTGATCACAGCCTCCACCGCTGCCTTCAGATCCGGCCGGGCATCCAATGCCATGCGGTGGAATTCATCCAGCGGCAGAATCCGATCGGAGAACTCGAACGGTCCGGTGACGTCGAACTGGTCCACCGGTCGACGGTCGTTGAGCAGTTGCAGCAATTGGATTTTGGCGGTGCGCAGATTCACCAGCGCCGTCTGGTAATCGGATTCGTACTGCACGCGCAGCAGTTCCAGCCGCTTCATGTCCACCTTGGCAATATCGCCGGCGGCAAGCCGGTCGCGACCGATTTTCAGTTCGCGGTCGAAGTATTCGAGGTTGTCCTTGGCCAGCGCGAGAACGGCCTTTTGCTGCAGCGTGGCAACGAAGGCCGTGCGCAAGCTGAAGACCAGCGTGCGGATCAGATCGGTTTGCTGCGATACCGTGATCGCGGTGGCTTCCACGGCGCTATCCCGGCGCAATTCGCGCTTGTGTTCGCGCTCATGCAGGTAGTTCAAGCCGATCAGAGGCTCGGCGTAGGTGAGCGGCCGGTACGGTTGAACGGTGAAGGGCTGAAACTGATCGGCATTGAATGAGAAGCCCGGGTTTGGACGCAGGTATGCCGTAATCTCGGCGGCCCTGGATTCGTCGATGTTGATCTGCCCTGCGCGCAGGCTCGGGTTGGCGACCTCGAATTTGGCGCGCACCTGCTGCCATGTCAGGGCCGCCGGAGTCTGCGCCCGCGCGCCCCCGATCAGTCCGAGAGTCAGGATGATCCACCCAATAGATTGCCGCATCGCAATTCCTTTCCCCTTGGAGCTAACCGCTTGCTCACGCGCGCAGCTCGGAAACGCTCTCTTACCGAGCCGCGACCGTGAGGGAGCGGTCCCGAGGCATACCCCACCGCCATCGAATCTCATACCTGCAACGTGTCGCCATCGCGCGCCACCAGGGCATATAAAACCGGCGCCAGGAAGATGGAGAGCAGCAGCCGCGAGGCCAGCCCGCCCACAATCACGATGGCGAACGGCTTTTGCGAATCGCTGCCGATTCCCGTCGACATGGCCGCCGGCAGCAGACCGAAACAGGCCACCAGGGCTGTCATCATGATGGGCCGCAGACGTAGGACGGAAGCTTCCAGGGTGGCGCTCAAGATATCTCTCCCCTCCAGCCGCAGCTTGTTGATGAACGAGTACAGAATCACGCTGGTCTGCACCGCGACGCCCATCAGCGCCACGAATCCCAGCATCGAGGAAACGCTGAAGTTGGTATGCGTCAGCCGCAGCGCCAGCAGGCCGCCCACCGGTTCGGTTACCAGCACGCTGAAGAAAATAATCACCGGGAATTTCAGGTTTCCATAAAGCGCAAACAGAATCATCAGAATCAACACCACCGTCAGCGGCAGAATCACTTTCATCTGCTGTTGCGACGCCAGGTACTCTTTGTACTCGCCGCCCCAGTCGAACTTATATCCGATGGGCAATTTGACGGCGTCGTCCACGCGCTTGCGGGCGTCGCCCACTGCGCCGGCCAGGTCGCGGCCCTCCACGCTGAACTGCACGCCGATATATCGCGAATTGGATTCGCGGTAAATGAACGATGCGCCGCTATCCACTTTGATGTCGCAGAACTGGCTCAACGGCAGATACTGACCGTCGGGCGTGGCGATCAAGAGGTTGCGGATGGCGTTCTCATCGCTGCGGTAGGGTTCCTGCATGCGCACCACCAGGTCGAACTGCCGCTCGCCTTGGATTACCTGGGTGGCGGCCTGCCCGCCCATGGCGGTTCCGATGAGGGTGTTGATGTCGCTCACATTGAGCCCGTAGCGTGCCAGCTTGGCGCGGTCGGGAACGATGGTCAGGCTGGGCTGGCCGGTCTCTTTCACCACTGTGATTTCGGTGATTCCGGGCGTCTTGGTGAGAATATCCTTCACCTGCGTGGCCTTCTGGGCCAACAGGTTCAGATCGGAGCCGAAGATCTTCACGGCCAGGGCGCTCTTGAGACCGGTTTCGGCTTCATCCACGGCATCTTCGGCGGGCTGCGTAAAGTTGAAAATGACTCCGGGAAATGCGGCCAGCTTTTTCTGGATCGCCTCCACCAGTTGCGGCTTGCGGGCGATTTCACCGTGCCAGGCGGGGTCGTTATACGGCTTCAGATCCACGAAGAATTCATTGTTGAAGAAACCCGTCGGGTCGGTGCCATCGTCCGGCCGGCCCAATTCATTGGCCACCGTCGTGACCTGGGGGAAACTCCTCAGGATGTCGCGGATTTGCGGCGAGAGCCTGGACGCTTCCTCGAAGGAGATGGTATACGGCGTAGTGGCGCGCACCCACAGGGCGCCCTCGTCCAGGTGCGGCATGAATTCGCCGCCGATGAAAGGAATCAGCAGCAGCGAACAGGCAAACACCGAGAGCACCAGACCAACCGTTACCAGGCGATTGCGCAGGCACCAGCCCAGCACCCGCCCGTATCCCGAGCGGAGCCGCACGTAGAACCGCACTTCGGGTTCATGAACGTGCTTGCGCAGAAAATACGCGCACAGCACCGGCAGCAAAGTGAGCGTGCACAACAGCGCGCCCAGGAGGGCGAACGACATGGTGTCGGCCATGGGCTGGAAAAGCTGGCCCGACGGCCCGGACAGCACGTAGATTGGCAGGTAGCCCGCGATAATCACCGCCACGGCATAAAAAATAGGACGCTCCACGTCTTTTGCCGCCAGGCGGATCACGGCCAGCAGATCGTACTCCTGGTGCGACCGCGCAGCCAGCTCGCGAAAAATGTTCTCCACCATGACCACCGAGCCGTCCACGATGATTCCGAAATCGATGGCGCCAATGGAGAGCAGGTTCGCCGGAATATGCCGCCAGTCCAGGCAGATGAAAGCGAATAGCAGCGCGAAGGGAATAGTTACCGCCACAATCAAGGCGGTCCGCACGCTGAACAGGAACAGCCCCAGGATGAGGAGCACCAGCAGCATGCCGCGCAACAGGTTGGCCTCGACGGTCTTGGTGGTCTCATCGATCAGCCCCGAGCGGTCGTAGTAAGGTACGATCTTCACGTCCGGCGGCAGTACGTGCTCGTTCAACTCCTTGGTCATGGCCTGCACGCGGTGCAGAATCACCTGTGCCTGTTCGCCCACGCGCATCAGGATGACGCCTTCCACAGCCTCATCCTGCTTCATATAGCCGAACTGCCCGAGCCTCGGCGCATAGCCGAGTTGCACCTGCGCAATATCTCTCACCTTCACCGGGATACCGTTCTTCTCCTGGATGATGATGTTGTCGATGTCCTCCATGTTCCGGACCAATCCCAGACCACGGATGTAAATGAATTGTCCGCCTTGCGTATAGAAGCCGCCGCCCGCGTTGGCGTTATTGTTACCGAGCTGCGTAAAAATCTGCGGTACGGAGACGCCATACGCGAACAGCTTGGTGGGATCGAGCAGCACCTGGTATTGCATGGTGGTGCCGCCGAAGCCGGAATCGTCGGCCACGCCTTGGATGGAGCGGTAATGGCGTTCCAGCACCCAATCCTCAAGCACCTTTAGATCCTGCGGGGAACGGTCGGTGCTCTGCAGAACGTAGCGATAGATCAAACCGCTGGGGCTATACAACGGCGAGAGGCTGGGCGTCAATCCGGGAGGCATCTGGGCGTTGGCCATGCGCTCGAAGGTCTGTTCTCTCACGAAGTACGGGTCAGCCCCATACTCGAAATTCATGGCTAGAAACGACAGGCCATAGAGCGAGATGGACCGCAGCGATTCCAGCCGGGGAATTCCGTTCAGCTCGATTTCCAGCGGGATGGTAACCAGGCGCTCCACTTCCTCGGAAGCGTGGCCAGGCCACTGCGTGATCAGTTCCACGTGCGGCGGGGAAAGGTCAGGATAGGCGTCGATTGGCAGTTTCTGGAACGACCAGGCGCCCCACACCATTAGTGCCAGGGCCGCCACCACAATCACGAAAGGCTGCTTCAGTGCGAACGATACGAGTCTGGCGATCATGAGGGCTCTTATTGAATACTGGTGGCGAACTGGATGAAGAGACTGCCGTCGGCCAGAACTCGCTCGCCCTTTTGCAGCCCCGAGGTGACGGCGATCATGCCGTCCTGCTGCATGCCGATCTCGATGGAGCGTTGCGCGAACTTACCGGGTTCGGACTCTACGTAGACGATCGGTTCGTTCTTGTCGTCGCGCAGCACCGAGGCCACCGGCACCGCCAGAATATTGGAGCGTGTGCTGGTATTGATGACGGCCTCCACGAACATGTCCTTCTTGAGGAGACCCTCCGGATTATGCGTGACGATCCGCACTGGCGTGGTGCGGGTAGTGGGGTCCACAAACGCTCCCACATAGCTCATGGTGCCGTGGAAGGTGCGCGCCGATGCCGGGTTGGTCTCGATCACCGCATCGCCCACCCGCACCAGAGGAAGGTCGCGGTCGAAAATGTGCCCTTGCACCCAGACGGTAGTGACGTCGCTGAGCATGAAGCAGATCGTAGTGCCGGCCTGAATCAGCATGCCGGGAGAAACCAATTTCTGCACCACCACGCCGGCGATGGGCGCACGCACCGCCAGTTCGGTGCTGATGGTGCTGCCCTGCTTCTCGGCCTGGTCGATCTCCTGCGCGGTGATGCCGAAGATGCGCAGCGGCTGCAGGCTGTTCTGCACGTCGGTAAGGGCGTCGTTGTAGTCCGCCTCGGCGCTTTCCAGGTCCTTAACTGCGACTGCCCCGTGGTCCAGCAAGGCTCTTTCGCGATCCACAACTCGCTTGTTGAAAACTTCGCGATTGCGCGCTTTGCGGTAAGTCGACATGGCGTTCACCACATCCGGGCTGGAGACGTAGAGCAGCGGATCGCCCGCATTCACTTTTGTGCCGGTGTCCACCAGAATGCGCGTGATCGGGCCGTTGACCTGGGTAATGGCCTGCGTGGTATGGTCGGCGTCCCAATCCACCGTGCCGGTGGTGTGGACGGCGATCTGCCAGTTGCGGCTTTCCACCGCTACCACTTTGAGGTGCGCCATCTGGTCCGGCGGTACGGTAAACAGCGCGGGCTGGACCGTCTCCGGGCGGGCAGGGGACTGGCCCTCTACTTTCTTCAGGTTCCCGCAGGCACTCTGCAGAATGGCGAATGCCAGCAGGCCGCCGCAAAGACCGCGATGCAGGCACGACAATTGGGTCGGCATAGACCTCTCTCCTCCTAAACTTGCCTCAAGAGAAATGCAAGGAATGGCGCCGCATACCGGTACCGTTCCGCCACGTGGATGGTTGGGAGGCTAAGCCGGAGGTGCCCTGGAAGAACAGGGGGCAGGCAGGACGTCGTGCGTGGCGATGAGTTCCGGCGCGACGGCCAGCCACACCACGGAGAACGCCGGCGTGACCATTGAGGCCACGTTGGTGGAGACGAACGGCAATGGCCCCACGTGACACAAGAGGCAGCAATGGTCCTGCGAATGGTGCTGTTCGTTGGCCGAGACTAAACCGGCCGACTGCGCCGCCAGGAAGAGGCACACCAAGAGCAATACGCACGGGTATCGCTTTGTCCCCCTGGCACGGAATGTCATGTGCAATACAGTATATCGCCCTTTGCGGGGTGGTGCGTCCGCATTCCCATCGGGACGTCTGGCGCCGCTCAGCCGAGGCCCCGAATCCTGAGGTAGTGCAATTTGCCATGAGCCAGCAGACCGCTCCCTTCGGTCACGGCTCGGAAATGCAGCGCGCCGATACTGAGCCGCGCCCGAGACATATATTGCGCAGTCCCGTGGTGCGGGTGGCAGCACCCGTGACTGGGTGCCTCCGGTGGAGCGGCATGAGCTGTGTTATTGTGGCTAAGCCACTGCAATGATCCCCAGTTACTACTATGCCGGCGTGGACTTGGGAGGCACCAAGATCGCCCTGGCTCTGGGTGAGCTCACCGGCAAAATCCACGCCAAGGCAACTTGCGATACCCATGCGGAAAGAGGTCCCGAGCGGGTATTGGCAGACATCGCCGAGATGCTGCACCGTGTGGAGACCAACTCCGGAGTAAGCGCGCGATCCATCGGGCTGGGCCTTCCGGGCCTGGTCGATCCGCGAACCGGCAACTCGCTGTTCTTGCCTAACCTGCCCGGCAACTGGCGCGGTGTTCCGGTGAGTGCCACGCTGCGCGCGCAAACCTCGCGCGAAGTCTATCTGCTGAACGACGCCCGCATGGCCACCTTGGGAGAACAGGTCTTTGGGCAATCCCGCGTGGAGAATCTCCTGGTGCTCACGCTGGGAACGGGAATTGGCGGAGGCGTCGTCCTCGACGGCAAATTGTGTCTCGGGCGTTTCGGCGGCGCGGGAGAAATCGGCCACCAGACGATGGAGATGGATGGTCCCCCGTGCAATTGCGGAAATAGAGGCTGCCTGGAAGCCTTGGCGAGCGGACCGGCTCTGGCTGCGCGAGGAGTGGACCTGATGCGCGCGGGCAAAGCTCCGCGTCTCGCCGAATTGGCCGCCGGCGATCCGGCACGCGTCAACCCGCGACTCATGGCCGAGGCGGCCCGGCAAGGCGATGAGGCCGTTCGCGCCGCAATAACAGACGTCGCGCGCCTGATCGGCACGGGCATCGCCAACGCCATCGCCATCACCGGCATCGAGAGAGTCGTGCTGGTTGGCGGGCTGACGGGCTTAGGCGATTTACTCCTGGCGCCTATCCGCGCCGCCGTCCGCGGCCGCATCCACATGTTTCCCTCGGACGGAATTGAAATTTGCTTCTCCGCATTGGGAGACGAGGTAGCGGTGCTGGGCGGAATCGCCCTGGCGGCGCAACACGACGAGGAATTGAACGGAGGAAAGCGATGAACGAAAACTATCAATATTCTGACATTGCCAAAATGATCGACCACTCGCTGCTGAATCCCTCGCTGACTGTGGCCGAGTTGGAAGATGGATGCCTGCTGGCCCGCGCCTACGACGTGGCGAGCGTCTGCATCCTCCCCTATTACGCCTGGCGGTGCACGGAACTGCTGGCAGGGAGCACGGTTCACGTCAGCACGACGATCGGATTCCCGCATGGCGGGCACGTGACGGCGATCAAAGTTGCCGAAGCGCGGCAGGCGCTGGCCGACGGCGCCACCGAGCTCGACATGGTAATCAATATCAGCAGAGCGCGAAGCGGGGATTGGGACTATGTGGAACAGGAAATCCGGGTCCTGTGCGGGGTGACTCACGATGCCGGAGCGCGCCTGAAAGTGATTTTTGAGAACGCCTATCACAACGATGCCGCCAAGATCCGCCTGTGCGAGATTTGCGGAGCCATCGGCGTGGACTGGGTCAAGACCTCGACCGGCTACGCGCCCAGCGGCGCCACCATGGACGACCTGCGCCTGATGCGCAAGCACTCGCCGCCTACGGTGCAAGTGAAAGCCGCCGGCGGAATCCGCGATCTGGACAGCCTGCTGGCGGTGCGCGAACTGGGCGTCTCGCGCGTTGGCGCCACGCGGACGGCGTCCATGCTCGATGCCGGCCGGCAGCGGCTCGGATTGCCGCTCATCGCGTACCAGTCGACCGTACCGGTGGGATACTGATCTGGTGAGCGGCAGCGTGAAACCTATGCGGCAACCCATGTATCGGCAGCTGCAGGAGCTGCTGCGGGACGCCATCGAGTCCGGTGAATTTGCCGAAGGCGACCAGTTTCTGACCGAGCGCCAGGTAGTGGAACGGTACGGCGTGAGCCGTCCCACCGCCAACAAGGTTCTCTCGGGTATGGCGGCGGAAGGGCGGCTGGAAATCCGCAAAGGTGTGGGAACGTTCGTGCGCCGCCGACCCCTAGATTACGATGTGCAAACCCTGGTCAGCTTTACGCAGAAGGCTCTCGACGCGGGGCGCCATCCGTCCACCCAGGTGCTCAATTTCGACCGCGTTGCGGTGGCGGAAGTGGAGTCCGAAATCGCTTCCCATCTGAGAGCTAAGCCCGGGGAAACGCTGCTCGCGCTCGGTCGCCTCCGGCTGGCCGACGGACTTCCGGTGATCCTGGAGCGGCGCTGGCTTCCGGCGGACTTGTTTCCCGGGCTGAACCGCACTGAACTCCGCGGGTCCATCTATCGGGTGATTGCGGAGAAATATCGATTGCAGATTACAGAGAGCGACCAAACCATCCGCGCCATCGGTATTCGCGGCGCGGATGCCAAACTCCTGCAGGTTCCTCCGGGAGCTGCCGGGTTCCTGGTCTCCGCGGCTGGTTACGCCGGAGACCGCACCGTCTGGTGGGAACGCACCATCTATCGCGGCGACTCCTATGAGTTTCATCATCACAGGGCGGCGCCCGGCCGCCTGATCTCCATACCGGCGCGGCCGAGAGCCGTGGGAGGCGCGCGATGATTCGCCTCGGAGTGGTAAGCGCGATTCTGCCCGAGCTATCGCTGGCGGAAGTCCTCGACGTTTGCGCCAGGGAGCAGCTCGCGTGCGTGGAACTGATGTGCTGGCCGGTGGGCCGCGCCGACCGCCGCTACGCCGGAGTGACGCATGTCGACGTGACAGCGGTAGGGGAAGACAACGGCGCCGCCATTAAGAAGCAGTTGGCGCAATCCGGCGTCGCGGTAAGCGGGTTAGGCTATTACCCCAACGTTCTCTCGCCCGATCCGCGCGAAAGTGAGGCCACCGTCGAACACCTGCGGTGCGTCATTGTGGCCGCGCAGGTGCTAGAGATCGGCCTGGTCAACACCTTCATCGGACGCGATTGGACGCGTTCGCTGAGCGAGAACTGGACCCGATTCCGCGAAGTGTGGCCGCCCTTGATTCGCTTCGCCGAAGAGCACGGTGTGCACGTCGCCATCGAGAACTGCCCCATGTTATTTACCGCCGATGAGTGGCCCGGCGGCAAGAATCTGGCGGTCAGCCCGGCCATCTGGAGACAGATGTTCGAAGAGATCCCGAGCGACTCGTTCGGCTTGAACTACGATCCCTCGCACATGATCTGGCAGCACATGGACCCTATCCAGCCCCTGCGCGATTTCGCCGCCAAGATCTTCCACGTGCATGCCAAGGACGCACGCATCGATCGGCAGAAGCTCAACCAGGCCGGCATTCTCGCTCATCCTCTGGAGTATCACGACCCGCGGTTGCCCGGGCTCGGAGAAGTCGACTGGAGCGCTTTTTTCGCCGCCCTGATGGAAACCCGCAGCGACGTCTCGGTGGCCATCGAAATGGAAGACCGCGCTTACGAGGGCGCGCTCGAAAACCGCATTCAGGGTCTTCGCCAGGCGCGCCGGTTTCTGACTCAGTTCTGCGTGTCATGAAGTCTCTGGTGCTGGTGGCCGGACACGCCATTCCGTACCGCTTCGATCGCCTGGACCGCGACGAAGGATGGTACCTCAAGGCCTTTCAGGCGGGAGAGGGGTCGCTCTATCTGGAGCACGTAAAACGCGGCGTAGAGGTCGCGGCTGAACAGCCGGACAGCCTTCTCATCTTCGCCGGCGGCCAAACCGACGCCGCTGCCGGCCCGCGCAGCGAGGGCCAGGGCTATTGGCTCGCTGCCGACCACAACGACTGGTTTGGCCACCCCGAAGTGCGCCATCGCGCGACCACCGAGGAATTCTCGCTCGATTCGTTTCAGAACCTGCTCTACGGAGTGTGCCGCTTCCGAGAGGTAACCGGCGGCTACCCCGAAGGCATCGTCGCGCTGGGATGGAAATTCAAAGGGCCGCGCTTCGATCTTCACCGGCGCGCCCTGCGGCTTCCCGCCTCGATCTTTCGCTACGAAGGAGTGAACGATCCGCCGTCGCTCGGGGAGAACCTCCCATTCGAGAAAGCGCGCGCCCTGCTCTTCGAGCAAGATCCTTATGGTGTGTCGGCCGAGCCGGCCAGGAAACGGGAAGCACGCAACGTATTCCGTCGCCATCATGGATACGCGCAAAGCTGTCCGGAACTGGCTGCGCTGCTGGACCATCGCGGTCCGGAGCTGTTTGCGGGGCCACTGCCCTGGTCTTGACGACCCCACCTCGGACAAAGAGGACAAATTGGGTGATTTGGCCCAGCGGCAACGCGTGATTTGACTCCTGCCGAAGCCACCACGGCCTCTCTTTGTTGAAAATAAATGCCTTAGGACTTGGTCCCCTCATTGCACCCTGATCGGGTTCGCTACTCCAGATGCAGATCTGCTTGTTTCGGTGTCGGCTGACATGCCGCGTTCCAAACCGAACTGAGACCTTGCTCCGCCGATCCACCATAAAATCCCCCGCCAAACTTCCATCCTCCAAGACCGAGTGTATTTCGGCCTACCTCTGGATCGATCGCGAACAAGATCATCGAAAGGAGATTTGATTTGAAGCTCTCTTTCACATGGCGAATTGCGGCGTTCACCGCAGTCCTCGCTCTCTGCCTGGTTGCGCAGACAAGAAAAGTCGCCTTCAGTCCGCGCGATAAAGCCTACTATGCCGATCCGAAATTGGTCGCATTCGTTAATCCGGGGCTGGCGATCGCCATTAACTCGGCAAGCATTAGCACTGCCGGCGCCATCAGCGTAACGTATACCGTCACAGACCCATCCGGGCTGCCACTGGATGCGGCTGGGGTGACAACGCCCGGCGTCATCTCCTTAGCCTATGTCGCGGCTTACATTCCCAAAGGCCAGGAACAATATGTCGCGTACACTACTGGACAAGCGACCGGTACCGCTTTGGGTACCATCACGCGTCCGGACTTCGAGTTGGGCGGGAAAGCAACCCAGGTGGGACCTGGCCAATATCAATACACCTTCATCGCTCAAGCGCCGGCTGGATTCGACGCCACGGCAACCACCACGGTAGCCGTAGACGGCAACCGCGACCTCACGGCATTCGACCTCGGGACCAACTACGCGGGCACAACCTTTAACTTCGTTCCGAATGGCTCGGCGGTTACAGTCACTCGCGATGTCATCAAGACCCAGAGCTGTAATACCTGCCACGACCAGTTGGCATTCCATGGCGGCTACGCTCACGGCATGGAGATGTGTGTTCTCTGCCACCAGCCACAGAACCAAGATCCGACTTCCGGAAACACGTTGGACTTGAAGGTAATGGCTCACAAGATCCATATGGGTTCGCAGTTGCCCAGTGTGAATGCCACCCCTCCTGTTCCTTATCAGATCTATGGATACATGAACTCGGTCAGCGACTTCTCAACCGTGATCGATCCGGCCGATCCGCGGCGCTGCGAAGTGTGCCACAGCCAAACCACGGGCGCCGCTCAGGCAAAGGCATTTCTGACGGCGCCGAGCAGAGCTGCCTGCGGAGCTTGCCATGACGATGTCAACTTCGCCACGGGGAACAATCATCCCGGAGGATTTCAAACCGACGACACCGAATGCGCCAATTGCCATCAACCGCAAGGAGAGACGCCCTTCGATGCCTCGATCCTGGGCGCGCACGTAGTCCCGAACGATACTCCTGCCACTTATCCCCAAAATCCCGATACTTTGATATCCAGCATCGTGATCAAGATAACGGCCGTGACCAATACCAAGCCGGGGCAAAAACCTGTCGTCGCGTATACGGTGAAGGACATGAATGGAGTAGCGATCGCCCTGAACGATCCGACTCTGGAAGATATTCAGTTCACTTTGGCCGGTCCGACAACCGACTACGGTTACACCAGCTTTGGAAGCGACGTGACCACACCCGGATATGTGGGCGAGGACGGCACGGCTGGTACTTGCGACAGCAGCGGCAATTGCACCTACACTTTCCTACATGCGATTCCGGCGACTGCTACCGGAACCTATGCCATCGGCGTGGAATCGGAGCGCCTGGAAAATGTTCTGCCCAACACCAACGCGGCCCAGCAGGTGGAAAGCGGAACTCCTAACCAGATCTTCTATTTCTCGGTCGATGGCAGCACGGTGCAGCCTCGCCGCACGGTAGTGGCTGAAACCAATTGCAACCAATGCCACGTGCATCTCACGCTCCATGGAAACCGGCGGAACGACCCGCAGTACTGCGTCCTCTGCCACAATCCGTCGGACACCGACTTCTCCCAACGCCCCGCGGGCCAGGCAGCACAAACCATCAACATGGCGGTCATGGTTCATCGCATTCACGATGGCGTCAACGTTGTGCCTGCCGGCGGTAAGCCTTACACAGTAGCGGGCTTTGGCGGAAGCACGCACGACTTCTCCGGAGTACTTTATCCGGCTATGAGTCCCGCGGGAGACGCTACCTATTTGCAGAACTGCACTCTGTGCCATGTCAATGGCAGCGAGCAGATCTTGCCGACCGGCCTGAATGCCGTGGTCGACCCGCAGGGCTGGATCAATCCCGTCCAACCTGTGTCGTCGGCATGCAGCGGTTGTCACGTTTCCAAGGCGGAAGCAGCCCACTTTGTGACCAACACCAGTACGCTGGGAGAAGCCTGCGCGGTATGTCACGCCAGCGGCGCGCAGTTTGCCGTTGATGCGGTGCACGCGCAGTAATCCTTCGTTCGACCTGCGAGACGTGTGGTCCAGGCCACACGTCTCGCCTCAGATCTGGCGGTCTTGACGGAGCGGGCGACAGCCGCTAAGGTGTTCCTGTGACCCGCGTACCCCGTATACTCGCTCTTGCCGGCCTGGCAGTCCTGTGCGCCAGCGCCGACGTCTCCCTTCCCCCACTCATCTCGGAACACATGGTCTTGCAGCGGCGGACGCCGATCCACATCTGGGGCAAAGCCGCCCCTGGCGAAGCCGTTTCCGTCACGTTTCGCGGCCAGACCCGCTCCACCGTCGCGGACGATCTCGGGATGTGGTCCGCCTACCTGCCGCCTTCCGAGGCCGGTGGACCGTTCACGCTGGCGGTCAGCGCCACTAACACGATCACCCTGCGCGACGTGATGGTGGGCGAGGTCTGGGTGGATTCCGGCCAATCCAACATGGAGTTCAGCTTGCGGGGTGCGATCGGCGGCGAAGCCGAAGCGGCCGCCGCCAATCATCCGAATATTCGCCGGATCCACATCAGTAACAAGGTCTCGGCAGTCCCTGTACTGGAGGCCGACGCACGGCCCTGGGAACTCTGTTCCCCGCAAACCGCCGCGGGGTTTTCCGCCGTCGCGTACTTCTTCGCGCGCGAGCTCGACCGAAAGCTCGGCATTCCCATTGGGCTGATCGATTCCAACTGGGGCGGAACGCCGGTGGAAGCATGGATGAGTCTGCGGGCCTTGTCGTCCGACGCGCAGTTCATGCCGGCGTTTGCCTGGTGGTGGAATACCATTGGCGACCCGGTCCCCCTGGCGCGCCGCGATAAACGCAAACAGGATTGGCTGGATGCCGTCGCAAAGGCCCAGGCGGCAGGCCAGCGGCCCCCGGACCAGGCGTGGGAATCCAACATGGAAAATTCCTGGATGCCCGGCGGACTGTACAACGCCATGATCGCGCCGCTGACGGCCTTCCCCATCGGCGGCGTCGTCTGGTACCAGGGCGAGTCAAATGCCACCGCCGCGGGCGCCCCGTTATATGCCGGCATGTTTTCGGCGATGATTCGCGATTGGCGCAAGGCCTGGGGCGTGGGCGACTTCCCTTTCCTCTTCGTGCAACTGGCTAATTTCACCGCGCCCAACGGAAGATGGCCCGAGCTCCGCGAAGCGCAGCGCGAAACGCTGGCCGTGGCCCGCACCGGCATGGCAGTCACCATCGATATCGGCGACGCACGCGATATCCATCCCCGCAACAAGCAGGACGTAGGAAAACGGTTGGCGCTGGCGGCGCGGTCCATCGCTTACGGCGAAAACATCGAGTACTCCGGGCCGCTGCTGCGCACCGCGGTGCGTGAGGACAGGTCTATCCGTCTCTGGTTCGACCATGCCGCCGGCCTCCAGGCCAAGAGTGGCGAGCTGCAAGGCTTCCAGATCGCCGGCGCCGACCGCAAATTCGAGCCAGCCGCGGCCGTGATCGAAGGCACGACGGTCGTAGTCTCCAGCCCGGCCGTGCCGCACCCGCTCTACGTGCGCTACGCCTGGGCCGACAATCCCGAAGGCAACCTTTACAACGGCGAGGGACTGCCGGCTTCGCCATTCCGCTGGGGAGAATAGAGGCGGCACTCCCGATGTCGTGGAACTTGTGGGGTAAGCTTCAGCTTGCCCGCCGGGCGTCAGCCCGGTCTCACCAAACTCGACTGGCATCGTGGCGCCGGGTGATAAACTGCTGGTCAGTCATGCGCATCATTGCCCTGGCGGTGCTCGCCGTTTCCGCCTACGGGGCCACTTACTACGTCAGTGGAACGGGAAGCGATTCCAACAACGGCTTGAGCCAAAGCGCCGCATTTCGAAATATTCAAGCTGCCGCGGACAAGACGCTGCCCGGCGATGTGGTGTACGTGATGAACGGCGTCTACACCACCTGTACGGGATGCACCCTCCTGGACATCACGCGTTCCGGCACGGCGGCGGCCTGGATCGCCTACCGCGCCTACCCCGGCCACCAGCCGCAGATCGGCGCCGGCGCCGCATGGAACGCCGTCATGATTCATGGGGGGGCTTCCTATATCGAATTCTCCGGCTTCCGTCTGCAAGGCAACCGGCTGAACGTGAGCTTGGCCCAATGCACCGCCGAGGAGTCGCTGCCAACCGCCCAGACCAACCCCGACCCGGCCTGCAACGGCAACGGCATCGGCGTCGACGGCCGCCAGGATGGCGCCCAAAAGCCGCATCACATCCTGATCGCGCAGAACGAGGTTTACGATTTCCCGGGCGGCGGCATCGGCACCGCGGAGGCCGATTACGTGATCGTCGAAGATAACTTCGTTCATGAAAACGCCTGGTATGCGCAATATGGCAATAGCGGCATTTCGATCTTCGAATCGTGGAACTACGATAACGGGCCTGCGCCGCATACCATCGTCCGGCGCAATCGAATGTTCGATAACCGCTCGCTTGTCCCCTATGGGCAAACCGGCAAGCCCACCGACGGCGACGGCATCATCATCGACACCTCGCGCAACAACCAGCCCGGCTCGGACAACATTGGGGCATATGCGGGAGGGTTCCTGGTGGAGAACAACCTGTCGGTGAACAACGGCGGCGGCGGCCTGCTGGCCTACCAAAGCGATAACATCGCCTTCCTGAACAATACCGTGTACGGCAACGGATTGGTAGTGAACTACGCGGACATCTTCGTAAACCAGTCGGGTTCCGTGAATGTGTGGAATAACGTGGTGGAATCGGCCGCCACTGGAACCGCCGTGAACGTTTATGGGAGCACGGGCGTACAGTTCGATTACAACCTGTACTGGAATGGGCCCGTCAACACCACGGCGGGCGCGCACGATCTCACCGCCGATCCACAGTTTAACGTCCTGGGCACGGATCCCGGTAGCTCCGATTTCCACGTGCTCGCAAACAGTCCCGCGGCGCGCACGGGGAACCTGGCGGTGGCGCCTCCGGACGATCTCGAAGGCCTCTCGCGTCCGCAGCAGCCGGGGAGTGTGAACCGCGGCGCCTACGAATCGGCGATTAGCGGCAGCGTCGCTTTTCCGGCGGCTGGAGTGCTGAATGGGGCGAGTTTCGTGGGTGGAGGCGTGTCGCCCGGCGAGCTGGTGACTATCTTCGGCACTGGCTTCGGAGCCAGCCCCATCGCCCTGGCCAGCTACGGGAGCGACGGGTATCTGCCAGTGGAAATCGGGGCCACGCGGGTGTATTTCGATAACATTGCGGCGCCCATGATCTACTCGTTCAGCCAGCAAGTCAGCGCCGTGGCCCCATACGGGATAGCGGGCGCCACCCGGGTGCAGGTGGAATACTCTGGCCTGCGCAGCCAGCCGGTGTCCATTCCGGTGACCAACGCCGCACCGGGCATCTACTGTTATGCGGGCGGAGTGGGGCAGGCGGTGGCCATTAATTCCTACGCCGATCGAACCGTCGCTTACAACCAGGCGCGTCCCGCGACGCCTGGGAGCTATCTTACTTTTTTCATTACCGGCGAGGGGCAGATGACGTTGCCGTGGGCGGACGGCATGCTGCCGGCCGCGCCGCTGTTCCCAACTCCCGCGGCGTCGATCGACGTTCGCGTGGGTGGAGTTCCCAGCGAGTGTTCCGGAAATTGGGCGGGACTGATCTACGCCGGAGTGACGCAGGTGAACGCCTGTGTTCCCGCAGGTGCGCCGGCGGGCGATGCGGTTCCGTTGGAAGTGACCGTGGGCGGCATCTCCGCGCAGTCCGGCGTGACGGTCCGCATCGGCGGCTGAGATCCGCGCCGCCATTGCCAGGCGCCAGCCGATCCGACCTGGCTGGAGGTGGTTCCTTCCCGCCCCGCCTGCATTTGCTCCCGAATCCGACTCCCATTCGAGTTCAGCCGCGGCCATCTTGTTCCTCGGAGGGACGCGGTAAGGAACACGGTCAGTCCGTTGCCTATCGAAGCTCCAGCCGGAGTTCCCGCCCAACCGCCGTCGCTGCTTTGCGTAACGTGCTTAATGTGACCGCCTCATATTCAGGATCGAGCAGCCGGTCGAGCGCCGCCCGGCTCGTGTGCATTCTGCGAGCCATTTCAGCCCTGGAAAACTTCTTTTCCTTCATGGCGGCCGCGACTTGTCGGGCGAGAACGCGCTTGATGGCGGTGGCTGTGACGTCTGTGCGAATGCCTTCCGCGCTGAGCCAACTATCGAACGACGATCCAATGTTCTTCTTTTTCATACGCGAGATCCTCGTCTCCGTTTGAGTGCTAAATCGATGTCGTGTTGCGGTGTCTTCTGGGTCTTCTTGATGAAACCGTGAAGCAGCACCATGGCCCCGTGCTCCACACAGAAAATAATGCTTGCAATCCCGCCGCGGGGTAGATTGCTCCGGACTTCCCACAGCTAAGGTTTGTATCTGGAACTGTAAAACCGCTCTTCAAGCGGGATCATGTCTCCGCCCTCGCACAGTTCACAGCGTGGATTGCGATGTTCCAGTTGCCGATAGTTCACCCCGTTCAGCAAGATCTCCTTGGGGTCCATTTTCCCACTCGCCCCAATCGATCCATCCTCTGTCCTGAAGCAGTGCGCCCTCAGGACGATATGGCGATCATCATCCGGCGGATATTGATTGTCCTGGAGAAAATGTTCCTCAGTACGGACGCATCTTTGTCCTTTGTGGTCGATGAATGGTGGATTGCGAGGTCGGCTATCGGTGTACAGGGTGAACTCTCCCGCCTCCATTCTTTCCCATAGACGCTCCCTTTCGAATATCCGGCACATGTGCTCGGGACACACTCGGACTTTGCGTATACTGGAAGTGGAGAGTGTCATGTCCATGCTCGCTGATTTGTCGCAAGCCGTAGCAGCATATCGCAGCGGGAACAAGTCCCTCGATGAGTTTGAAGACTGGTTTCGCACCCGCTCGCGGAAAATGTTTGCTGAAGGTCAGCAGGCAATCGATATTTGCGCTGCTGTTGAGGCAGCATTTTCAAGGCATTCCTTTGAGGACCTCGATGAGAACGGCTTAAAGGGGGAGCTTGGGAAGATCTACATTCCCTTTGCGCCCCCTGCCGTGTTCCGTGCCGCCTCATTCCAGTCGCCTTACAATTTCTTGCAGCCGCCCATTCCCGGAAACAACTCTGCTGACGCGATGAACTGCGTCACGGGTTAAGCAACAATGTGAACGGGGTTTGAACTGCGAGTTCACCGTCCAACAGGGCCTGGATGAAGTAGAGCGCCGGAATTTGAAGCGGCTTCGGATCGAGTGTGAATTCGGTGGTTAGCATGAAGCCACCCGGGCCGGATGGATCGACCTTGTAACCGTAGACGAAGGATTCGGCCTTCGCCTCTGACACGACTGCCCAATCCCCGCTCGCACGCCCTACCATTTGCACCTTCAAAATGTGCGAATCGAAGTCTCCAGGAGCGCAGTGCAGGTATGTCAAGACAAAGAACCGAATTACCGGTGAGTGTTGGCGAATCCAGAGGGCGTCCATAATCCGAATAGCGCTAGGCCCTCCCGTTTTCTCGGCCAGCACAGTCTCGCACACGAGGATAGCGGCAGAAATCGGCTTATTATTCGGCATCGTCGTGTCTCGTTAAGCTCACGTTTCGGTTTCAGTATAGCGGCTTTAACGCGTCCAGAGGCCTTCAGAAATGGGATTGCAAGCCGGCTTGAGGGGTTCCGGGCACGCTGGCCGGTTTTCCTCCGCGATTCGGCGAGACAGCCCGACGACAGGTCCGCCCGCATCAGTGTAGACTTAATATCAGTACAGAGTACGCTGCATTGAAGAGTACTTGCTATTATCGAGCGCATGCGGGTACCGTCTGCCGCCACAAAAAGCGCGACTCAATCGACCGTGCCCTCATAGAAAACCAAGCGGTACAATTTGGCCTATCCCATAGTGCTGTAGACGGTCACCGCCAGCACAACAACCTTTGGTACGCCATACAGACCGGCGGCACGAAAGCCGGGATTGGCGTTTGTGAATTGGCAGGTACTGAGGCGTTTCATTTGCACCTTGGCTGAAGATGGCCAGCGCGGATGTGAAGGACGCTCAGGGCCTCATGCGGCATTCGAGGGCAAGCACAACCTTGGACATTTACCAGCAGTTCATTCCGGAGTCGGAGTGCAGAGTAGTAGATCGGCCTTCCGGCCTCGGTGGACCGGTGAACTGATTACAGTCTTGGAACCGAATGGAACCTAACCGATACGGGCGATGACTGCAAGCGATTGAAAATTATGGTGGCCAGGGACGGACTTGAACCCTGACCGGTGACTGATAACACGTAAGTTATTGAAGCTGCATTGCGGCAAATGCGCCAAAAGCGTCGGAAAAGCAATTCACTGGTACATTCTGGTACACGGGAAAAAACGTGGCGCGTCGATTTTGTTTCGTGCGTATAATTGAAATCGGCCGCCTGGTCTGGGCCTCATGAACCCGGGCGACACGCGGGAACACTCCACCGCGGCGGCTTCCCCTCACGGGGAGAACGGAGCTTATCGCGAGGAGTGAGCGATGGCCACCAAGACCGAACAGAACGCGCCCGCGCCGCTGGCGAATTTGTCGGTTAACGTCGTCACTCAATGCAGGCTGTGGTTCCTTCGGGCGGCTACCGATCACCGCGTTATCAGATTGGGCCAAGCCCTTCGTACGGAGGTGTTCGACCCAAGCGAACGGCGGTGGGTAGAACTTGGCCTTCCCGCGCTTGCCGACATGGGAACATGGAACCCGGTGCAGCATCAGCCACTCTTCCAGGAGTACCTAAGTGAGCGATCACGCCTCATCGTCGAGTGGGCAGGAAGCCACAATCTGGCGTACGAGTGGGTGTACGCACTCGCCGAGAGAACATTCACTCCTGGATGGTTCCCTGAGAAGCTATTCGGGCTCAAGCCCACAGACGCACCGAAGATTACCGCACCGCCGTGGCATATGGACGAGCCCGCGAAGGCGTACGAGTCGCGTTTTTACGACAGCATCCAGCAGCAGTTCGATCGGTTCATTCGAGACGTACAACTCAGCCGCGCCGCATTCCTAAACCATAAAGACCCGATGTCGCAGGCCTCACACTACACTTGGGCTGCCGAACACGTCTGTCTTGGGCTGGATTTCAGTGCCATCGCTCTCAAATCAAAGCCAGAGCGAACCCCACAGGGCATTCGCCAAGCTGTTCTGCCTATTCTGGAAAGAATAGGCGTCCTGCCCCACTTACAACGTCGGACGGCCAAAAAACGCGCCGTCTGAGTTGTATTTCTTAGTCGTGGTTGCGCGTAAAGTGCTAATTACGATGCTTGAGATACAGCCTTCAAATGAGCAAGTTTTTACGCCAGAGGAATTGGCGAAGCTGTGGAAGTTGCACGGCTCAACCGTCCGCAAAAGGTTCGTCGACGAGCCCGGTGTCCTTCGTTTTGCCGGGCACGCAGGCCGGCGCGGACGCAGATCGTATTTCACCCTCAGAATTCCGGCCTCCGTCGCGGCGCGCGTGTTCCGGGCTATGACGGTGGGCAACGGCGGCCGCGCGGCCTAAAAGCAGTTCAGCCCGGCGCGGGGGAAAGCGCCAGGCTGAAGGTCAATTCAATGGGCTGGGACAAAACCAATATACCTCCGCCGGCGCCGTCTCCACAATCGCGCCAGAAACTCGCCGATCTTGGTGAGGCGCGCGACCATCTGCGCACCATCGCCTATGCGGCGGCCGAGGGAGCCGACTCCGTTAATCCCGAAGTTGTCATCCTCGCGTGCCTGGCGATCGCGCGGCGTGCGTCCGAGGTGGGCTTGTGACGTCGGCCGATATCCTCGCTCGCGTGAAAATCTCCGACGTTGCCCGAGCCATGGGCGTCGAACCGCACCGCGGGCGCATTGCGCCGCCGTGGCGCGAAACTCGCGATCGGAATGTTTCGGTGTCAGACGAGAAGAATTGCTGGCATGATTTCGTCACCGATGAAGCCGGAGGGCTGCTCAGTTTTGTGGTGAAGGCCCGCAACTGCTCGAAGGCGGACGCACTGAAGTTTGTGGCCGGCGTGGCCGGCGTTCCCTTGGGCACTACGCCATTCACCGCGGCCGATCGCGCCAGGTGGGCTCGGGAACGGCGGGCGATGGAGCGCGACCTGCCGGCGGCGCGCTACTGGCGAGACGGAGCCCTGGCCATCTGCGATGAGCGGCTCGCCGTGCTCAAAGCGGCGTTGTTCGCGCCGGACCCGGATCTTATCGGATGGTGGACCCGACTGGTCGCGCTCGACGAAGACGACATCGCATGGTGGACGGCTGAGCGGGCGCGTCTCGATCGACTGACCGGATCGGCGCTGGTCACCGTGTACCGCGAGGCCGCGCGGCGCGAACGGGCCGTGACTCAAGCGCTGGTGAAGTGGGCTAGGCGGCGTGAGGAACTCGAGCTCGATGCTCTGGTCGAATACCTGTTCGGCGTGGAGGTGGCGGCGTGAGCGCGCAGCCGAAATCGATTGACGAAATCCTCGCGCGGAAACTTGACGAGGCGCGCAAGAAGGGGCGCCCGAGCGGTGAGCTTCCCGATCTACTGAGTCAGTATCTCGCGGACGTCGGCAACGCGCTGCGCCTCGTCGCGATCTACGGCGACAGCATGCGATTCTGTCACACTACCGAGACTTGGCTGCATTGGAAAGACGGCCGATGGGCCGTCGATGACGGCGGACGTGCACGGCAACGGTCTCAAGATATGATCGTCGAATTTGGGAAACAAGCCATGACCGCGAGAAACGATGCCGCGGCGAAATTCGCGGCAAGCTGTTTAAACTCGGCGCGCGTGGCAAACGCACTGCGCGAGGCTCAGTGCCACTTGGCCATTACGCCGAAAGAACTCGATCGTGACCCATACCAGTTCAACTGTCTGAACGGCACATTGGAACTGCGCACCGGGAAACTCCGGGAGCACCGGCGCGAAGATTACATCACCCGGCTGGCGCCAGTCCGCTATGACGCCGATGCACGTTCGGACCTGTGGGAGCGGGCCCTTGACGATTGGACCGGAGGCAACCGGGAACTACAAGCTTTTCTCAAGCGTGCCGCGGGCTATTCCATGACGGGCGACGTAAGCGAGGAGGTTTTGTTTTTCGTGCACGGACCCGCGGCAGCCGGCAAAAGCAGTTTTCTTGAGGCCATCAAAAGCACATTCGGCGATTACGCCAAGACGGCGGATTTCGATGCTTTCGTGCAAAGACGGGACATGGGTATCCGAAATGATATCGCCGAGCTCGCCGGCCGGCGCTTCGTGGTGTCGATCGAAGTCGACGAGGGCAGGCGGCTCGCCGAAGGGCTCGTGAAAATGCTCACCGGCGGCGATACGGTGCGGGCCCGATTTCTCTATCAGGAAGGATTCGAGTTTCTCCCGCAGTTCAAACTGTGGCTGGCCGCGAACCACGCGCCCAAAGTCCGCGATGACGATTCCGCCATGTGGCGCCGAATTCTGCGCATCCCCTTCGAGAATGTCATTCCCAAAGAGCGGCGGGACCCGGCAGTCAAGGCCCGTCTCAAAGATCCCGATGACGTCGGCCCGGCAATTCTGGCGTGGGCCGTGGAAGGCTGCCTCGATTGGCAGAAAAACCGGCTGCAAGTACCCCGACTCGTCGAGGATGCAACCGAACAATACCGCCAGGACATGGACCCGCTGCGACGGTTTTTCGACGATTGCTGTATCTTCGGCGACTCCTTGAAAGTCTCGACGGCGCGCCTCCGTCAGGAGTACGAAAAATGGTGCCGTGAGAACGGCGAGCGCGAGGTGTCCGGCCGCGAGTTTTGCGAGCGCTTACGCCTGCGAGGCTGCGAACAAACAGCCATCAAAATCATGGGCAAAACGGTACGCGGATGGGCTGGAATCGGCGTTCCCGGAGAAAACCAACAGGAGGAAGGTTGACATCAACCGCAAAAAACTACTGTCAACCGGGGAAATGCTGGATAACACGACAGTTAACTCCGAAAAATGATCGGAATTTGAGGCTTTTTCTTGATTTTCGGATAACTTCCTTATGAGAAATAAACTTTGGAAGTTTACGCAAAATGGCGTAAATGCTGTCAACCTGTCAACCTTTTGGGGCTCAGAACAGCCCCCTGCCCCTTGCATCGCGGCAAGGTCGCAGGAGAGGGCTAGGACATGAGTAAGCCGATTTGGAAGCCTGGCCAGAGCGCGAACCCCGCTACGAGATGGCCGGCGGGGCAATCCGGCAACCCCGTGGGGCACAGCAAGCTCCGCCACGCGTTCAACTTGGCGTTCGCCGAGGCTCTGGCCAGTGAAGGAACGCCCCAGGAGGCCGCCACGTTGCTATGGAAAGCGGCCCGCAAGGGTGAAGCCTGGGCGATCCAAAATCTGTGCCAGCGGTTCGCGCCGATTGAAGCGCAACTCAAGGTGACTCACGAAAGGGGAAACAACGATGGATTCGATTACAGAGAACTCAGCGATGGACAACTCCAGCAAATTCGAGAAATCCTCGAAGGCGCCACGATCGTTGATGTCACGCCTGAACCTCCGCAGCTTGAAAGCGGAGATAGCCCGGCGGAACTTCAGTGAATTCGTGGCTCACGCGTGGCCAGTGTTGGAACCACAGATTCCCTTTGTGAGCGGCATCCACGTGCGCGCCGTCTGCGAGCACCTTCAGGCAGTCACCGAAGGCCGCATCCGCAACCTGATCGTGAATATCCCGCCGGGCCACGCCAAGAGCCTTCTTACCGCGGTGTTCTGGCCGGCCTGGGTTTGGATTGATCACCCGGAAACGCGCTGGCTATTCAGTTCATACAGCGCTGTGCTGGCGGTTCGCGATTCGGTGAAATGCCGGCGCCTGATCGAGTCGGACTGGTATCAGGAGCGCTGGGGCGATCGGTTCACTCTCACCAGCGACCAGAATCAGAAGCAACGGTATGAGAACGATCGGACCGGTTACCGCATCGCGACCTCCGTAGGTGGAAGTGCGACTGGCGAAAGGGCCGATGTCGTTGTTGTCGACGATCCCCATTCCGTCGAGGGCGCCGCGAGCGACTTGGAGAGAAGGGCGGCAATCGAATGGTGGCTCGGCACGATGTCCACGCGGTTGAATGACTTTTCGAGCGGGCACAAGGTCGTCATCCAACAGCGATTGCATGAAGCGGACTTGACCGGCGATCTGCTCGTTCGCGGCGGTTACGAGCTGCTGTGCTTGCCGGCGGAATTCGAGCCGGAACGCGCGGCGGTTACCGCGATAGGATGGCGCGACCCTCGCACAGAGACGGGTCAATTGCTTTGGCCTGAAAAAGTCACAGCAGCGAATCTGGCGGAGTTGAAAACTACCCTCGGCAGCTATCGCTATGCCGGGCAGTATCAGCAACGGCCGAGCCCGGCCGGCGGTGGAATCTTCCAGCGGCACTGGTGGAGATACTGGCATCCGCCGAACACGGCGCCGGCGCCAGTCGAGGTGCGCATGCCGGACGGAGAAATCCGCCGTGTCCCGTCGGTGATACAGCCACGCACGCAACAGCAGCTCGTGCAGAGCTGGGATCTCACGTTCAAGGGCGAGACCACCAGCGATTATGTGGTGGGGCAGATGTGGGGCGCCACGGGTGCGGACCGCTATTTGCTCGATCAGCGGCGCGGCAAGTGGAGTTTTCCCGAGACTCGCGAACAGATCCGACTTATGTGTCTGGAGTGGCCTCAAACCCAGGCAATCCTCGTTGAGGACAAGGCGAACGGAAGCGCCATCGTGGCTGAGTTACAGCACTCTATCGGCCGCATGGTTCCCGTAAATCCCGAGGGCGGGAAGCTGGTGCGGGCGCACGCGGTCTCCCCTCAAGTGGAGGCCGGCAATGTTTATATTCCGCATCCGGCAACGGCGCCGTGGCTGGAGGATTTCATCGAAGAGTGCACGATGTTTCCGGCCGGGCGTCATGACGACCAGGTAGATTGCCTGACTCAAGCATTGCGGCGCGTGCAGGGAGCGGCGAACCGCAGGATGTTCTTGAACCCCTATAACGGTGAGCTCTCGCCCGTGCCAGTGGAATATAGGATTTCAGCAATATGAATCGCTTGTTACTCGCCATCGTGAAACGGCGCTTGGCCGATGGCGCCTTCGTTTCCGGGTTGTTGCGGCTGCTGAAGACGCGCATGGATACGGAAGACGCTGAGCAACGCGAGAAGGCCGAACTGGCGCGCAAGATTCGAGCTATCACCGCGTTCAATACGGAGTGGGAAGGCAGGGGCAAGCCCTTGCAGTGAGCGCGGCGGCGCGGGGGCGAGTGCAACCGCGGACAAGGCGCGGGGAAAGTTCAAGAGTTTCGAGTCCGGCAACGGACCGATTGCAGTAAGGCCGGCAACCCCGGCAAAAGGACGAAACGAAAATGGCAACTATGAGTTTGACGAAAGCGGAACAGAAGCAAATGCGGGACACCCACGAGTGCCCTTGCTGCGGCAAGAGCATGACAGCAACCCAAGTCAACAGCTTAATGGCAGATGCCGATCAGGGCGCCGGCGAAGTTAGCGAGAGCTACAGGGGTATGCGAGGAATGCCAAGCGCGATCGAACTTCCGGACGGCGCGGTCCTGAATCTCCGCGAAGCCGGCGAGCGCGTCGATATGCACGAAGCCGCGGTGCGGGCCCGCGCGGAAGAGCGGCTGTATCACGAGAGTTGGGCGTCGCTGTTGGGTAATAGCGGCGGCCAAACGGAGCTCGCCGCAGAACGTGCGGTGCGCGGTCCGGATCTCGGAATGAAACTGTCCGAAGGCGCGCGCAGATCTCTGCTGCGTTAGGAGGGACGAAATGGGAATCTTACAAACCCCGATTGAGAGAATTGTGTCCGAACTGGCGCGGCTTCAGAAAGCCCGCGGCGAACTGGAGGCGGGTGTTATCGAGGATCGGGCGAAGCTTACAGAGCTTCGCTCTACCCTCGGGGATGTCGAGCTGGCCGCGCTGCTCGAGGGCGGCGACTTGGGCAAAGTGCGATCTGAAATCTACTCGCTTGACGTGCGCATCGAGGGCCGCAATGCGGCGCGTCCCAAGCTGCTAGAGCGGATCCGCGAGGCTTTGCGGGCCCTTGGCCACGAGCGCGCGGAAGTGAAACGCGCCGAGGCCCAAAAGCTGCGTATCAAACTCGGTGAGCACCTGGCCGCGGTTGCCAAGTTGCAGAAGAGCCTTGAGGATGCGGCCGGCACTCTCTACATTCCGGCATTGCACGCGCCCTTGGTGGCCGGCGCGCTGTATGTCGAGAATGATCTCCCGCGCCTTCCGCTATCTATCGCGCAAAACATGGAAGCTGAAATTCACCGGCTGCGCGCCGAAGCGGACCGCATCGAAAAAACGGCGATTCAAAGTAGCCAAGGCGGCCATGTTAGCGGTACGCTTGCGGACTTGCTCGCGGTGAGTGCAAATGTTGAGCTCATCGGCCCAACCAAGGGCGCGATTGAGGCGTGGGCAGTCGAGGCCACGGCGCGCGCGGATGCGGAATGGGCAAATGTTTTGCTTGACTACTCCAACCCAACAGAAGTAAAACCTGTGCCGGAGTTGGCCTACAATCTCGCGTGGGATGCGACCGGCGCCATAGATCCCAAGCAAAGCCAGGCCATGAATCGCCAGGCCGTGCCCGATAACCGGCCGGTTGCCGTGCCGAAGGTGGAATCGAGGATCCTGGGACCGCGGGCCGCATAGTGACCCCCAATTCCACCGATCGCGCCAGCAAGCCCGAAACCGCGGCGGCAGTATTGCGGCGCCAGGCGGCGAAGCGCAAAACGGCGCCCGCGTCGCAACCTTCGCACCTGGCGGGCCGAATCCGCGGCGGCCCTGTGCGGGCGCGGCCAGGCCGGCCGCGGAAGGGGTGAACCTTGAAGCCCAAACCACCCCGAGAGGGGCAGTTCAACGAGCGCGGCAACCGCAAGTGGCGGGCAAACCAGCGGATGCCCTGGCCGGCGGAATATTTTCACCCGCCCGTGCGCTTTGGAACTGGCCCGCTGTCAGACGCGATTCCGCCATGGCTTGCTCGTAAGAAGGCCGCGCACCGATGAGCGAAAGGGCCCGTACCAAAAACACTCGCTAGAATTCGCCTTGTCAGTGTTGTAGAATTGGAGCCTTAGCCGATGGGGAAAGACCTTGCCAAAAACGAACGTTTATGGCACGATTGGGTTATGAAACCGAAACGCATCGTGCTCTATGCGCGGGTCTCCACGAAGGACAAAGGCCAGGATACCCGAAATCAGCTCGACCAGCTACGGGAGTTCTGCGCCAAACAGGATTGGACCATCGTACGCGAGTACATAGACCACGTTTCCGCTAAGACCGCTGAGAAGCGGCCACAGTTCCAGGCGATGCTGGCCGCCGCATCGCGCCATGAATTCGACCTGGTGCTGTTCTGGAGTCTGGACCGGTTCAGCCGTGAAGGTGTCCTACCGACCTTGAAGCACCTGGAACAACTCACCAGCTACGGCGTGATGTGGAAGAGTTTCACGGAACAATACTTCGATAGCTGCGGAATCTTCCGGGACGCGGTAATCAGCATCGCGGCTACACTCGCAAAACAGGAGCGGTTGAAGATTTCAGAGCGCACCATCGCAGGATTGCAGCGTGCTAAACGTCAGGGACGCGTAGGAGGCCGCCCACGAGTGGTGGTGGACCGTGAGCAGGTCCGCAATCTGCGGAAGGCGGGCCAGTCCCTTGGCGAGATCGCGGCCGAAATGGGGCTGAGCAAGACTACCGTTGCGAGGATCGCGCGGGAGACGGTGGCGTGACAGCGGTGTTGACGGGAAGTGAAAGCGGAGCGGGATATACGGCCAAAGCGAAAGGCGGTAGACTACGCGCCATGCAATGCCCAAGGTGCCATCTCGAAAACCCGCCCTCGACCGACGTGTGCGATTGCGGTTACTCGTTTGCCACAGGATCTTACGTTCCGAAGCCATCGAACCGCTCCGGGGCTTCGCCAAGCGCCGAACCGGAAAAGACTAGGTACGCTGCGCTCGAAATGATTTCATCGGGCTTCAGACTTGCATCATGGCTGGTTCCAGCCGTGTTAGTTGTAACCGGGATAGCGATGCTGTTAAATTCCACCGATCAGCAGAAAGCCTATTTGATTCCGGCCGCCATAGGGTGCTTTCTCGGCGCCGCGGGCCAATGGCTCGTGTTAAAGGCCACGGCTGAGGCGATCATTCTTTTCGTCGATATCGCGTATGATGTCCGCGCAATTGCCGTCAAGATCAATAGCAGCGATGCCCGGTGAGGGCGGCGGTGCTTTTGGTGCCAGGAAACCGGCGCGGCTGCATCAAGGAACTCCCCGCAGTATCGGCACTTTTTGGCTTGCTCAAGGATCGTTTCAGCGCAAAATGGGCACTGTTTGGTGGCCGCGGCGGGCTCAGACGCGCTCTCAGGAGAGGACATTTGCTTTCGGCACTCTGGAGGGCATTATATTCTTCCGAGCGGATTGCACAAATGAACGAATGGAGGCTGGCAAATGAAACGGGACCGAAACGAGACAACCATCAGGGAAGGGCACGTTTCGCTAACGAGAGACGGCGTGGAGTACTCCGGCAGCTATAGAGTCACTGTAATCAACGGCAAGATTCCACAGAAGTGGGTTTACGTCTCGTATGATTACTTCACCAAAGACGCATATTTAAGCGGAGAACCGGGTCGGGAGGAAGACAGCGCCGAAGGCTTCGCGCGACTCTTGCTCGGGGAATTGGTAACAGAGCATGGAACGAAGGGCCGGCAGAAACCGCCGCGGCAGTGAAAGGGGAAGCGCACGGAGGGCATTTGCAATCGTTCCGTGGAGGGCGTATGCTTCCAACTGAAGCGGGCCGACGCGGGGCGCCAACCCCGAGCCGACCCTAACCGAACGCCGAAAGAGGCGGCGAAAGGCTATGACCAGTTTAAATCTGTATCGAAGACATCTGCCGAAGTGTCCGCACCGGGCCAAGGGCGCGACCTACGTGAAGTGTTCCTGCCCTATCTGGTGCGATGGCCAATTGAATGGTAAGCGGTATCGCCATTCTCTCGGTACTCGTGATTGGGGGCGCGCTGGCCGCCGTCTGGCGAAGTTGGAAGAGCCGGGAGCGCGGCAACCGAAGCCCATCAAAGAAGCCATCGAAGCGTTCCATACTTCCGTGGCCGACCACGCTATCAGCACCAGGACGAAATACAAGCGCGTGCTGCGCTTCTTCGCGGACTTGGCGGTCTCGCGAGGCTTGCGGAACATGGACGAAATCGGGGTGGAAGATATCGACGCTTACCGCGCGTCCCGTCAGATCAGCAGCGTTACCTGGCTGAAGGAACTCGAGATCCTCCGGCAGTTCTTCCAGTTCTCGATCGTGCGAAAGTGGGCCGATGACAACCCGACGGCCGGCGTGGACAAGCCCAGAAACCTCAAGGGGAACGAAGTAGTGCCGTACACGCGGGAAGAGATCATGCGCATACTCATGGCCTGCGATGGCATCGGCCGCGGCCCGTATGAGCGGTTGCGGGCGCGCGCCACGGTTCTGCTGCTGCGGTATACCGCGCTGCGCATCGCGGACGTGGCTTTGCTCGCAAGGGACCGCGTGAAGGATGGTCAAATCAACGTCCGCACCATGAAGACGGGCCAGTGCGTTTGGCTGCCCGTACACCCGGAACTTCAGGCGGCGCTTACTATGTTGCCGGCGCCGCGGGGCGGGGAAGCCGGGTACTTTTTCTGGAGCGGGAATGGCGCCAGGGACTCGATGGTGCGCGCCGCCGAACGCACCCTTACCGCCGTCTTCAAGGCCTCGGAAGTGACGCACGCCCACGCCCATCGCTTTCGTCACACGCTGGCCACGGAGCTGCTGGAGCAGGGGTGGACGTACGAGGATGTGGCCGAGGTGCTCGGCAACAGCGCGGCCATCGTGCGCAAGCATTACGCCAAGTGGTCGAAGGGCCGGCAAAGCCGAATCACACAGATGATGGAGACGGTTTTTTCGGTACAAAATTGGTACACGCCTGAAAACCAACCTGTAAAGTACGCGAATTGAATAGGTTAGGGTGGTGGCCAGGGACGGACTTGAACCGCCGACGCCGGCCTTTTCAGGGCCGCGCTCTACCAACTGAGCTACCTGGCCAATCGGGAATTTTCAGTGTACCAGCCGCTTCATGCCTTCTGCAACGTTTCCAGCACTTCGCCCGTCGCGTGCTCCACGTCTACGTGCAGACTCCCGCCGTGCGCGTCCATCGTCACGATCGCCGCAAACCCCTTCACGCGCAGATGCCACATCGCTTCCGGAATTCCGAACTCCAGGAGATTCACGCCGAGCACCTCTTGTACCGTGCGGGCGTAAAACTGCGCAGCCCCGCCGATCGCGTTCAGGTACACCGCGCCGAATTCCTTCAGCGCGGCCAGCGTCTTCGGCCCCATCCCGCCCTTGCCGATCACCGCGCGCACACCGTACCGCTTGATTACGTCCGCCTGGTACGGCTCTTCGCGCATGCTCGTCGTCGGGCCCGCGGCCTTCACCGTCCACCGCTCGCCCTCTTTCAGCATCACCGGACCGCAGTGGTACAGCACCGCGCCGTTCAAATCCACCGGCGGCGGATTCTTCATCAGGTACGCATGCACGTTGTCGCGGCCGGTGAACATCTCGCCCGTGATCAGCACCACGTCGCCCACCTTCAGCGCGCGCATCTGCGCCTCCGTCAGCGGCGGCGTCAGCACCACTTCGCGGCCCGTCAACGCGAAGCCCTCGCTCTTCGTCATCTTCTCCACCATGCGCTCCGGATCGCGATACAGCCAGCGCGCGATCGCGCCCGTCGACGCATCCAGCCGCACGCCCAGCCGGCGGAACGCCCAGCAGTCGTACGCCACCGACACGAAGAAGCTCGCCGGCAGCCGGTTCGCCGCCGTAATCTTGCAGCCGATCAACGAGGCCTTCCCACCGAATCCCATCGCGCCCACGCCCAGCTTATTGGCCTCTTCCATGATCTCGGCCTCGAGCTTCGCCAGGGTCGCATCGGGATTCACATCGTCCAGCGTGCGGAACAGCTGCCCCTTCGCCAGTTCGTACCCATGCGCGCGATCGCTCCCGATGCACACCCCCAGCGCGCCCGGTGCGCATCCCAGCCCCTGCGCCTTCCACACCGCATGCAGGATGCACTTGCGCACGCCTTCCAGATTGCGGTCGGCGCGCCCCAGGTGATCCAGCTGGCACGGCACCGAATATTGCGCGTTCATGTTCTCGCAGCCGCCGCCCTTCAGCACCAGCTTGATCTCGATCTCGTCCTCTTCCCACTGCTCGAAGTGGATCACCGGTGTCTCCGTGCCGAGATTGTTGCCGCTGTTCTTGCCGGTAATGGAATCCACCGAATTGGGCCGCAGTTTGCCCAACCGCGTCGCCTCGGCCACCGCCTCTTCGATCGCCTTGCGCAAATGAATCTGGTTGATGCCCACCGGCGTGTGCACCACGAAAGTCGGCATGCCCGTGTCCTGGCAGATCGCACCTGTGTCACTCTCCGCCATATCGATGTTCGAGAGGATAATATTGAGGGCTTGCGCGGACTGCGTTCCCGGGGTCTCAGCCGCGGCCGTCATCGACATGGCGGCGCGCACATCGGGTGGAAGGTTGGTGGAGGTTTGTACAATCAGTTCCAATAAACTGCCGGCTAGAAATTCCATAGTGGTGTCCGAAGCCTCATTGTAGCTTCAGGCGCACTTGCACGGGCATTCCCAGCCGAATGCCCGCCAGCGTGCAGTTGAACTCCACGATGGCGGCCTTGTCTCTGATCTCGCGCACCTCGCCGGTGAAGCCCGCGTTCTGCAAATCGGGAATCGAAACCAGCGCCGGCTCACCCGGACGCAGCCGTTGCAGCACCTGCGGCTCCGGTTCAACCGCGACCTCCAGCGCGAACATATCGGTGGCGATCTCGAAAACGTCCGCGCCCGCCGGCTGTCCCACTTCGCCATTACGCGCCACCACCGTGCCATCCACCGGAGAATGCAGCTCGCCCGATTCCATGCTGTCCCGTGCGGCCGCGAGTTCCTGATTCCGATTGGCGACCGCCTTCTGCGCACTTGTCAGCTCGTTGAGCGCCGATTGCAACTGATCGGCCGACAGGCGCGCCGCCTTCTCCATGGCATCGTAGTCCTGTTGCGCGCTCTGCAGGTCGCGCTGCGCTTTTTCCCACGTCAATCGCGGTGTGGCGCCGTGTTTGTTCAGCATCTGCTGGCGCTCGAAGACGGCCCGCGCCTTATCCAGTGCGGCGCGCGACCGCTGCCGGTCCGCCTCCGCGCGCGACGCTTCCAATCGCGCAGTGGCCACCTTCGATTCGGTCTTCGACACCAGGTCTTCCGCCGCAGTTACCGCAGCCGCGGCCGCATCGCGCCGCTCGGCCAGTCCGGACCCGCCGATGCGCGCCAGCACTTCACCCGTAAAGACGTCTTCACCCACATCCACCAGAAGCGCGTCGATGTCGCCCTCCGCCGTCACCGTCGTGACATGCTGCGGACGCAGTTTCCCCGCGAGCGTCACTTCAGATGCCGCCGGAATCAGCGCCGCGCCCTTGCTACGAATGGGCGCCGCCGCGCGGCTTTTCCAGTGCAGTGAGAGTGCTCCAGCCCCGGCGCCGGCCAGCACCGCCGCCAGCGAAATCAGAAGCCATTTTCCGCGCATGTCGTAAGTTGACTCATTGTAGCTCCGCCACACGCCGCGACCGCCGCCTGCGAGATGATACGATTGCATCTCGAAGCGATGACACCGCCATTCTCCATCGCCCACTACCGGGTCGTCGCCAAAATCGGCGAGGGCTCCATGGGCGCGGTGTATCGCGCCACCGACACCAGGCTGGGCCGCGACGTCGCCATTAAGGTCCTCCCGCCCGCCTTCGCCGAAGATACCCTTCGCATGCAGCGCTTCGAGCGCGAGGCGCAGGTTCTCGCCTCCTTGAATCATCCCAACGTTGCCGCCATCTACGGAATCGAAGACCGCGCCATCGTGATGGAATTGGTGGAGGGCGACCACCTGCGCGGACCGCTGCCGTTCGATCTCGCCATCGAATATGCGCGCCAAATCGCGGCCGGCCTGGAAGCGGCCCACGAAAAAGGCGTCATCCATCGCGATCTCAAACCCGACAACATCAAAATAGCCGCCGACGGTAAGATCAAGCTGCTCGATTTCGGCCTGGCGAAAAACGTCGAAGGGGCGGCCGCCGCCACGCCCGGCACCAATTCGCCAACCGTGACCCTCGGGATGACCCAGAGCGGTATGATCCTCGGCACCGTGGAGTATATGGCGCCCGAGCAGGCGCGCGGGAAGGCAGTCGATAAACGCGCCGACATTTGGGCCTTCGGCGCGGTGCTCTTCGAAATGCTGGCAGGAACTTCGCCCTTCAGCGGGGGCGAAACCGTGAGCGATGCATTGGCATCCGTCATCGCGCGCGAACCCGACTGGGCCGCCCTTCCGAAAGACACTCCGCCGCACATTCGCCGTCTTTTGGAGCGCTGCCTGCGCAAAGATCCCAAGCTGCGCCTGCGCGATATCGGCGAAGCGCGCATTGCGCTCGATGAGCCTCCCGCACCCGACGCCCGGCCGGCGCCGGTCCACTCGCGCCTGCCATGGGCCCTCGCTGCATTCGCCACGCTCGTCGCACTCGCCGCCATCGTCTTCGCCTGGCGGCAATCCGCCGTGCCCGATCGGCCGCTCATGCATATCCGCATGGATCTCGGTCCCGATGCCGTCCCCGGCGCGCGTCTCACCGCCGCCATTTCGCCCGATGGCGCGCGCATCGCCTACATCACGCGCGGTTCCGATGGCCGCCAACAGTTAACCGCGCGCCAGTTCGACCAGATATCTCCGGTAACTTTTGAGGGTACCGATGGCGCCGAAGAGCCGTTCTTCTCGCCCGATGGCCAATGGATCGGTTATCGCGTGGGCTATCGCCTCATGAAGGTCGCCGCCCACGGAGGCGCCCCCGCGCTGATCTGCGTATCGCCCGCCACCATTCGCGGCGCCGCCTGGGGCGAGGATGGCAACATCGTCTTCGGCACTAGCACGGCCGGTCTGTATCGTGTCCGAACGGCGGGCGGAAAAGTGGAATCGCTCACCGATCCCGCCAAACTAAACCACCAATCCGACCGCTGGCCCCATTTTCTGCCCGGCAGCGAAACCATCCTTTACACCGGCCAGTTCGGAATCAGCACTCCGGACGATTCCGAAACCCTCGCGCTCAATTTGCAAACCGGCCAAACCAAGGCCATCCAGCACGGCGGCTACAATGCCCGCTATCTTTCGTCCGGACACCTGGTCTTTTTCCGGCAAGGCAGCCTCTTCGGTTTGCGCTTTAATCCATCGCGCCTCGAAACCAGCGGCCAGCCGGTACGGCTGTTGGATGGGGTGGCCGCCGATGTCGCGTCCGGAGGAGCCGATTTGGCAATGTCCCGCACCGGAATCATGGTGTACCACGCCGGCAAAGCCACCGGCCAAGGACTACCGGTGGTCTGGATCGATGGCAGCGGCAAAACCGAGCCACTGATCTCCCGGCCGGATATTTACTTTGACCCGAGGCTATCGCCGGATTTGCGCTCGCTCGCCATCGTCAACGCCGGCAACAATGGACCCGATATCGATATGTGGGACATCCAGCGGCAGATCATGAGCCCGCTCACTTCCAATCAGCACAATAACCTCTATCCGGTGTGGACGCCCGATAGCCGCCATCTGGTGTTCGAATCGCGATGGGAGGGCGTCCATACCATGTGGTGGACTCGCGCCGATGGCGGCAGCGAGCCGCGTAAGCTGTTGGAAGCCCATAAGTCCATCATCCCTTACTCCGTCTCACCGGACGGCCGGCGCATCGCTTTTTATGAGTCCTCGCCCGCCGCCGGGATGGATCTCTGGACCCTGTCGCTCGACTTAAGCGATATCCATAACCCCAAGCCCGGTTCGCCGGAACTGTTCCTGCAAACTTCCGCCGAGGAATCTCAACCGGCCTTTTCGCCGGACGGCCATTGGATCGCATATACCTCCGATGAATCGCGGTCTAACCAGGTTTATGTGCGTCCTTTTCCTCCCGGCCTCGGGAAATGGCAAATATCCCGTGAAGGCGGTTCCTGGCCGCGATTCGCCCGCGACAGCAAGCAGCTTTTCTACGTCGCGCCCGACGGACATCTCATGGCGCTCGACTACCAGGCCAAGGCCGGTTCGTTCGAGGCCGGCAATCCGCGTGTCTGGACGGATTCCACGCTCAACGCCGTGGGCTCTCTCTCGCCCTACGATGTGGCGCGCGACGGAAAACGCATCGTCTCCATTCCTCGCTTCTCCGATAGCGACGACAAGGGCTCCGTCCACGTCGAGCTCATCCTGAACTTCTTCGACGAACTCGGCCGCCGCATTCCGTGATTACCGGGCCACGCCCGTTTTGACATTGATTCTCCATGGCCGCGGCGCCGGCAGCCACAATCTGCCGTTGCCGATTTCCACCGGCATCCACAGATAACGCGAATCCCACTGGGTCCGCGGTTTCCAGATATCTCCCATGAAGATCACGGCCGTCGCTTTGCTGCCCGTTACCTTCAGCAGCATGCTGGATTGCGAGCCGTAGGTTTTGGTTTCAGGAGGCGCAATGTCTTTGAATTCCGACCACGGCCCGGCCAGCGACTTGCTTGTGCCGTACTTGTTGGGATTCGGATTCCAGCCGGTCAGAGCCGACCCCAAAGCATAGTAGAGTCCGTCGAAGTGCACGATCGCGCCGCCTTCCAGATGCAGCGGAATCAGGCAGACTTCTTTTTCCACATTCAGATAATCTTCCGACAGGGTCGCGATCCGAAAGCCGAATGGCCGGTCTTCGAAGATCAGGTAGGGCGTGCCGTCATCGTCGATGAATTGGCCGATATCCCGGCTCTCGCGGCCGAGCGGGCGAAAACTCCGCAGGTACTGGTAGTCGCCGTCGATCCTGTCGCAAACCGCCACTCCCACTCTCGCCAGATCGTAGCCCTGAGTTTTCCCGGGAGCCGGCCCGTCGATATGCATGTACATTACGTACTGCCTGGTCTTGGCGTTGTAGAAGACTTTCGGCCTCTCGAGAATCCAGGCCGGCCCGAACCCCTCGGGATCGGCGAGTTGAATTACCCGATTGCGAAAGGTCCATTGCGCCAGGTCCTTGGAGGAATAGCACGCCACGTAGCGCTTGGTGGGATCCAGACCTTGTGAGCGATCCTCGCCGAACCAGTAGTATGCACCACTTACGCGTATAATCCCGCCGCCGTGGGCTTGAATATGATGCCCCCGGTTGTCGGGCCATACCTCGCCGGGCCGGATCGCCGGGTCCACGCCAAAGAGCGGAAGCGTCAAAAGCGTCAGAATTGCCACGTTCTCCATTACAGCCATGGCCGGTATGGTCGCATCCGTCGCCCACCGGGACAAGGGTCGGGATGCGATACTGAACGCGTTCAAATACCTCTTGACAGCGCGCCTTCCTGCCGCCATACTGTTCTTGAACACGTTCAAATATGCCTTCCGCCAAAAACACTCCCAAAGCCGAAGAGACCGGCCGCAGAATTCTCGATTCAGCCCTCGAGCTTTTCCGCGAAAAAGGCTTCGAACCTACGACCATGCGCGACATCGCGCAGAAAGCCGAAGTAGCCACCGGAGCTGCCTATTATTACTACCCTTCGAAGGACGCCATTGTCACCGATTTCTACCAGCGCTCCTGTGCCGAGATGCAGCCGCAGATTGAAGCGGCGCTGGAACATGCCAAGGGCCTCGAAAGCCGCCTCCGCGCTCTGATCGGCGTCAAGCTGGCCTTTTTCGCGCCCAATCGCGGCGTCCTGCGCTCCCTTCTGCGCAACGGCGCCGACCCCCGTCATCCCCTCTCGCCCTTCAGTCCCGACACCGCCGCCATCCGCGAAATCGATATCGCCTGGTTCCGACGCATTCTGACGGACTGCGGCATGCGGATTCCGCGCGATCTCGAACCGCACCTCCCCGGCGTCCTTTGGTTCTTTCAAATGGGCGTCATTTTCTTCTGGGTCATCGACGATTCGCCCAAACAGGCCCGCACCGCGCGCCTGCTCGAACTGGCCACCAAGAGCGTGGTGTTCCTGCTTCGCGTCTCCGCACTGCCGCTCATGCGCCCGCTGCGCAAGACCGCGCTGCAGTTGATCGAGATCGTGAAAGGAGAGTAATCATGGTCCGCTACGCGATCGGTCTGCTACTTCTCGGTGTCCTATTTGCTTCTGGTGTGGGGCTGCTCCACACCGGTGTATATGGCTGGACGATATTTGTTGCCTATCCCTGGCTTCTGGGCGGACTGACGTGCTGGGTCGCACGGCCGAAATCGGGGCGCGCCGCGGGTTGGTATGGGTCGATCGCGGCGCTGGTAGCGTCTAGCCTGTTGCTACTGATCCGGATCGAAGGAGTCATCTGTCTATTTTTGAGCCTGCCGCTGACTCTGCCCCTCGGTTGTTTCGGCGGCTGGTTCGCCTACCGGGTCATGTCCTCCAAACGAGCATCCCGCGGCGCCATGGCGATGCTCCTCACCATCCCACCCGCCACCTATGCCTACGACACCCACGCCCAGCCGCCCATATATTCCGTAACGACCGCTATCGAAATCGCCGCCCCGCCGGAACGAGTGTGGCGCCGCATCGTCAACCTGTCGCAGCTCCCCAACCCGCACGAGTGGTATTTCCGTGCAGGCCTGGCCTACCCCACGAGCGCTCGCATCGAAGGGACCGGCGCCGGCGCCACCCGCTATTGCGAATTCTCCACCGGACCTGTAGTGGAGTCAATCGAAGTGTGGGACGCGCCCCGAGTGCTCCGCTTCCGCGTCACCCAAAACCCCGCCCCCATGCGCGAATGGAGCCCTTACGGCGAAATCGCGCCCAAACATTTGCACGGCTATCTGATTTCCCGAGAAGGCGAGTTCCGTCTCACGCCTCTTTCCGGCAATCGCACCCTCCTCGAAGGCACCAGTTGGTACCAGCACGGCCTGTGGCCCGCGCCCTACTGGCGTCTCTGGTCCGACGCAATCGTGCATCGCATCCATCTGCGCGTCTTCAACCAGATCAAAGCTCTGGCGGAACACTAGTGACCACCATCGAAGAAATCACGCTAATCCACGCCCCCATCGAGCGCTGCTTCGACCTCGCCCGCAGCGTGGAAGTCCACCTCGCCGGCTTTCAATTCCAGTTTCCCGGCTGGTCCGCGGCCGCAATCGATCTGGTGGCCCGCTGGCGCCGCCGAACCTCCCGAAATTAGTCTATTGTATGCTATAGCAGGAACTGATATAGTAGCGCAATGCCCCGCAAGCCGCCCGAGCCGGAGTCGCCCAGCGACTTCCTCCCGCTCCAGAAAGACATGTTCCATATCCTCGTCGCCCTCGCCGGCCACGACCGTCACGGCTATTCCATCATGCAGGACATCGCCGCCCGCACCGAAGCCAAGCTGCAAATCAGCCCCAGCAGCCTTTACAGCGCCATCAAACGCATGATGGACTCCGGTCTCATCGAGGAACTCGACGAGCGGCCCGACCCCGAGCGCGACGACCAACGCCGCCGCTATTACCGCATCACCGATTTCGGCCGCAAAGTCGCCGTCGCCGAAGCTCGCCGCCTCGAACGCCTGCTCGCCGATGCTCGCGCGACCGGGCTGGTCCCCAAGCGTCTATAGGCCATGTCCCGCGATGCCTCAATCCGTTTGTACCGCGGCCTCCTGTGGCTCTATCCGCTCGAGTTCCGCGAGCACTTCGCCCCGGAAATCTGTCTCCTGCTGGCCGATAACCTGCGCGCCCAAACGAACGGCCTCCGCCGATTCGCCATCTGGCTCGCCGCGGTCGCGGCAATCTTCGTCGACGCCCCCAAGGAGCACTACCATATGATCCGTCAAGACGTCATGTATGCCCTGCGCACCATGCGGCGCGAAAAGCTGACCAGCCTGATCGCCATCCTCGTGTTGGCTCTCGGTATCGGTTCCACCGCAACCGTCTTCACGTTAGTCAACGGACTCCTGCTGCATCCCTTGCCGTTTCCCCAGCAGGACCGCCTGATCTACGTCGAGGAATCCAATGGCAAATCCGGAGGATTCAGCGGAGCCGTCGCCTTCCCCAATTACCTGGATCTCTGCAGCCGCAACCGGTCGCTCGATTCGTTTGCGCTCTACCAGTCGAGCCTCGTCGCGCTCCGCCGGGAGGGCGTCGACGCCGAACGCATCCAGGGCGGGTATGGAACCGCCCCGCTGTTCCGCGTTTTGGGCGTGCCCCCACTTCTCGGCCGCACCTTCACGCCGGAGGACGATCGGCCGAACGCTGCACCCGTCGTGGTGCTCTCCGAGGATTTCTGGCGGAGCCGCTACAGCGGCGATCCGGCAATTCTGGGGAAGACCATCCAGATAGGAACCATGTTCGGCATCCGCGCGAGCCAGGTGATCGGCGTGATGCCGCGCGGCTTCCATTTCCCCGACAATGCGCAAATGTGGATGCCGATGCAACTCGACGTCAAGACCAACACCCGCACGGACCTCTGGCTGGAGGGCATCGCCCGCGTCCGTGCAGGTTTTACCCTCGAACAGGCGCAGACCGATTTGCGCGCGATCATGCAGCAGATTTCGCGCGAGCATCCCACGGAAACCTACGGCCAGACCGTGAACGCCGTGCGCTTCCAAACGCGGACCACCGGCGATGTGAGACCCGTGCTGTTGACGCTGTTGGGAGCGGTAGCCTGCGTTCTGCTGATTGCCTGCGCCAACATCTCCAGCCTGATGCTGGTGAGGGC
>Ga0182016_10000616_pt1 | contig 44296 bp, 38 predicted proteins | sample 712S2MmetaG_FD_120491 | JGI IMG/M metagenome (GOLD analysis project Ga0182016, IMG submission 120491) | Permafrost microbial communities from Stordalen Mire, Sweden - 712S2M metaG | ecosystem: Environmental > Terrestrial > Soil > Wetlands > Permafrost | place: Sweden: Stordalen | collected...
AGACGTACTCGCAAGGGTACCGGGGGTTCGAATCCCTCCCTCTCCGCCACGTAAACTAAATACAATCAATCACGTAGACCAACAATAACGGCCAGAACCCCGCGTAATCTGCGGCCCTACGTCTGAATCTGACTGGCACGTTAAGGCACGATAGCGCACTGACAACGAAACAAGATTGACACTCTGCCATGGGCCTTGCATCGGACGGCACTTTGTTGGTGAACACAGCCAGATTCAGTCGCAAACTCTCGTGAGCCGAGCTGACAGTTCCATAGCAGTTCAAGCTCTCACAACCCTGATAGGCGAACCTGAGCGCATCGCCCTGTCCACGCCAAATTGCAAATCATCAAGTTTCGCCGACAGCATTTCCGAAGAGCTGAAGGTTGGAGCTACAAAAACCGAGTCGATTTGCCTCAAGAAAATCGACATTCTCTAACTTCAGAGAGTTCGCAGTATTTCGCAAAATGCCCGAATCAGCAGACACCTCCCGTTTAAGCGCCCATACGACAGGTATCAAACGTCGAATAGTCTTCTTCATGAGCGGATTAGCGAGATTCAGAACGGTCTCAACTAGCAGTATCACCGGCGCCAATGATCGGCATCGACGGGTGCTTGCTATTCTCGTCCGGCAACTGGTCGAGCAGAACCACATTCAGTAGCGACTTGTTCACCTGAATGCGCCCGTTGTAGTCGATATAGCCCAGGCTGCGAAAACGATTCATGAAGAAGCTGACCCTGGAACGTGTAGTCCCAATCATCTCTGCCAGGGTTTCCTGCGAGATGGGGGGAATAAAGATCTGCCTATCCCCTGGCTTGGCAAACTCCGCCATCAGCAACAGAATCCGCGCCAGCCGCTTTTCGCTTGAGTTGAACAGTTGATCGACAAGATCGGCTTGCGTGCGCATACTGCGCGCCAGCATGAATTTCAGAAACAAATCGGCAAATTCGGGCTCATCGTGCATCACCCGGGTCATCTCGTCCCGCGTGATCTTCAGCGCCGAACAGGAATTCACAGCCGATGCAGTCGCCAGCCGCACTCCCGGAACCGATGCAAGCGATTCCTCGCCAACAAAGTCCCCTTCGGCGAGCAGCGTGATCGTCGCCTCTTTTCCAGCCTGCGATACCACCGTCAGCTTTGCCCGTCCCGTTTGAAGGTAAAACACTGTGTCCGCGCGATCGCCTTGCGAGAAAAAAGTCTCCTTGGGTTTCAGTTCCACAATTCTGCGGCCAAGGCCGGCGTTGGCAAGGAATACCGCGCAATCAAATCCACTTTGTCTGTCTGTGCTTTTCAAAATAGACCCTTCGTTCTAAGCACCTTGGCCGGGTCAAGTGGTGAAGGTCAAGAGAGCGCCACTTCGTATCGAAATGACTCCAGGTTGCCGCGAACACTTCATTAAACACACGATCAAGCAACTTCGACGAGATCCTCCGCTGGCGAAACGCATCCCGTCACTCCCAAAGCATTTCCGCCGTTCAGCGAGCGGTCGATTGTTAAATATGGTTCAGGTCGCTCCGCACCCGAGGTCAATCACACTCAGGCACTGTCAATTGTGCCCATCCGGGCGAGGCCCCTGTCTGGTCTGTTTTGCTCACTAGCCCCGAGACTGCTCCAAATCAAGCCTGCTCCAAATGAGGCCAACAGCAGCCTTGCGGTGATGGCGAGCTAATCTGACCATCCCGCAGGGTGACAACGATGGCAACATTGTCCGTGTGACCTGCGCAACGACCAATGAGAACCCGAGACCGATGCACCACAGCCTCACTGACGCTTCGCTGACGTCGGCCGTCAGGCCAGTCATTTCGCCTTCGATCACTCCAATCCGCAAAGCGGCAATCGTTCTATCTGTTGCCGCGTTATTCGCAACCCTGCCATTAACCATGAGATCGCAGGCCCTTACGCCGCCAGCGGATCCAGACAGCACAGAGGCAATTGCAACCCTGGTGCAACCAGATCAGACCTACGTTCGCCCCACTCAAAAGACAAGGCTCACAAACTATATATTTGACGCGTACGGTCCCTACCCCATCGTCGGCTCCGCGCTCGCAGCCGGTCTTGGCCAGATAGGCAATTCACCGCCAGAGTGGGGCCAGGGAGCAGAAGGCTACGGCAAGCGGATTGGCTCCGATTTCGGTCTTGCGGCGACCGCAACCACATTCCGTTATGGGTTAGCCGAGGCATTCAAGGAAGATACGCTGTACTACCGCTGTGACTGTCGGGGCTTTATTTCGCGTATGAACCACGCCGTGCTCTCAACCCTGACGGCCCGGCGCGGAGAAGACGGCCACCGCGTATTCTCGATTCCTGCTCTGATCGCTCCCTACGCCGGCTCCTTTACTGCTGTCTACGGATGGTATCCAAACCGCTTCGGTGCGAAAGATGCATTCCGCATCGGAAACTACGACATGCTGGCTCAAATGGGTGCAAATATCGGCCTGGAGTTTATCTACAGCGGTCCCCATTCTCTCCTATCTCGCATGCACCTGGCCAATCCCCACGGCGCACCCTTGAAGGGACCGAACAATTGAGCGGCCAAGCCATCATCCCGGCCGCAAACACGCCGCCGGTTGTATCGGGAAGCGCGCCCTCACCCATTTCTTCCGGCCCTGCACTCGGCCTGGTCACCGGCTTTTTTAGCTGGTTTGGAAACCTTGGCATCTTCTCCTGGCGGGTTCTGCGCGCTGCCTTTACGCCGCCCTTTGAGTGGCGCGAGCTCATCCGGCAACTTGACGAAGTAGGATCGCAATCGCTCCCGCTCGTGGCGCTGGCTGGCGCAGCCGTAGGCGCTGTGCTCTCCATGGAAGTCCGCTCCAGCATGTCTCGCTTTGGAGCCACATCCCTTCTTCCTTCGGCAGTTGTCTACTCGGTCATCCAGGAGATGGGTCCAACCATCACCGGCTTGGTCGTAAGTGGGCGTGTCGGCGCCGGCATTGGCGCCGAGCTGGCTTCGATGAAGGTCTCAGAGCAAATCGACGCAATCGAAGTTTCAGCTATCAACCCCTACCGGCTTCTGGCTGCAACCAGAATTCTGGCCTGCATTCTCATGCTGCCCCTGCTCACCATCGCGGCAGATGCATCCGGCGTGCTCATGGGCTGGGTTGCACAGACTCTTGTCCAGCCCATCTCCTTCCACCAGTTCATCGACGCCGGCTTTCGCGGCTCCACTCTTAAGGACTTCCTTCCACCCACATTCAAGACCGCCGTCTTCGGCCTCATCATCGGACTCATCGCCTGCTTTCAGGGAATGCGCACCCGTGGCGGCGCAGAGGGTGTCGGTCGCGCTGCAACCAACTCCGTGGTCCTTGCATCCCTCTTCGTGATTCTCGCCGACGTTGTCCTGGTCAAATTCATCCTTGTCGTCTTTCAATAAACAATCCAGCCGCTGCGAGTGCAAACAATATGGCAACCACCCTCGAAGTTCCGATAAGCCTGGACGAGCCGCACAACCACTCCGACGACTCCGTCGTTGCCGTTCACAATTTACGCAAGGCATTCGATGGCCATGTCGTTCTGAACGGGATAAACCTGACTGTCAATCGCGGCGAAACCCTCGCCGTCCTTGGCCGAAGTGGAACCGGCAAGAGCGTATTGCTCAGGCTGATTGTGGGCCTTGAAACCCCTGACTCTGGTTCCGTCCGCATCCATGGTCAAAGTCTCGCTGACCTGTCTCTCGACGGGCTCAACGCAATTCGCATGAAGATCGGCTTCCTCTTCCAGCATGCCGCACTCTACGACTCCCTCACCGTCGGCGAAAACGTGGCCTTCCCGCTCGATCACCATCGCCAGGACTTATCCAGATCCGAGCGTAGCGGCCGGGTAAACCAACTTCTCGCTGAAGTGGGCATGGAGGGCCATCTGGATAAGATGCCCTCCGATATCTCCGGCGGAATGCAAAAACGCGTTGGACTTGCTCGCGCCCTCGCACTCGAGCCCGAACTCCTCCTCCTCGACGAGCCAACCGCCGGCCTTGATCCCATCAGTTCAGGCGAGATCGACGAACTGGTCCTCAAGCTCCAACGCGAGCATCAGATGGCATCAATTGTTGTTACGCACGACCTGCATAGCGCCAAAACCATCGCGAACCGGTTGGCAATCCTCAATGAAGGCAACGTCGTAATCGAAGGCCGGTTTGAGGATCTCGAACAAAGCGAGATCACATTTGTAAAGCAATTCCTGAAGCAGTCGTAGGAGGCAGTATGACGCGAGTGGTGAGACTGGGCGCATTCATCGTTGGGACACTGGCAATCCTTGCCACCGGGGTCTTCATCATCGGAAGCAAGGAGTATCTCTTTCGCTCCACCTATCAATTGAAGGCGCAATTCGACAATGTCGCCGGGCTGGCCGACGGGGCCGATGTCCAGGTGGGCGGCGTGCATAGCGGAATGGTCCAGGGCATCGAACTGCCTCACAAACCCGGCGAAAAAGTCACAGTGATCATGGACCTTGACTCGTCAACGCACGAGATCATCAAGCAGGACTCTGTTGCCTCCATCGAGACAGAGGGCATGTTGGGCAATCAATACGTTGCCATCTCATTTGGGTCCGAGGGCCAAAGCGATGTAAAGAATGGACAGACCATCCAGAGCGAGCCGCCGCTCATCATGGCTGACATGCTCAAGAAAGCCGACGACATTCTGGACAGCGGTCAGGTGGCCATGAACAATGCGACCTCGCTAACCGCCCACTTGAACTCCGTGACCGCCAAAATTGATGGCGGCCAGGGAACCATAGGCGCGCTGGTAAATGACAGGCAGCTTTACAGCAATCTCCAGCAGTCCACATCCACATTGCAAGCCACCATGGTGCAGGCGCAGACCGGCGTCACCGACTTCCAGGAAAACATGGAGGCCCTGAAACACAACTTCATCCTCAGCGGCTACTTCAAGAAGCGCGGCTACGAAGATGAGGCGGATCTCGCTGCAAATGGAATTGCCAGTCTCCCCGGCGCCACGCCCATCAAGACCTTCACGTTCACGGCAAAGCAGCTCTTCGACGGTCGCGATTCAGCCAAGCTCAAGAACCAGAAAGCACTCGATGCCGGCGGCGCATTTCTGGCCGCCAATCCATTCGGCATTGCGGTCATCGTAGTCTCTGCAGGATCAGAGGGCGACACTGCAAAGGATCTGCTTCTCACCCAGGCCAGAGCGATGGTGGTCCGCAACTACCTCGTGGAAAACTTCGGCTTCGACGATAGCCAGCTTAAAACGCTTGGACTCGGCAAGCAGGCAGGCACGAACAACGACGCCGACGGGGGTTCGATCCAGATCCTCATCTTTCCCGCCGGTACCGACATTCCTCCTGCCGCCAAACCGCCGGTTCCCAGCCCAGGCGGCGTCGCCTCCGATCTTCCAGCGCACGGCTCGGCAACTCCAGCACAAAACCCATAGAGCTTCTTTGACCAGACTGGTACCTGCATTCCGCCTAGCCTCGACATGTAGCTCCCAAGCCCACGTCTTGCTTCGAGCGAAATAACTCGCTCAGCGGTTAAGGGTTGAAAGAACCAGGAGGTTCTTTTCATGCAAATGTTTCGTACCATGCGTTTCGTCCTGCTCGCTCTGCTCGTATCGGTTACCGCTGCCTCCTCGCACGCGCAATTTGGTATCAGCATTAACGTCGGATTTGCCCCTCCAGCCTTGCCCATCTATGTGCAACCGATTTGCCCTCAGCCAAATCTGATGTGGACTCCCGGTTACTGGGCCTACTCCAACGATTATGGCGACTATTACTGGGTCCCGGGAACGTGGGTGCCCGCCCCTTATCTCGGCGCGCTCTGGACGCCCCCCTACTGGGGATGGAATAACGGCCGGTATGGATTCCACGGCGGATATTGGGGCCGGCATGTGGGTTACTACGGTGGCGTGAACTACGGCTTCGGCTTCGGTGGCATCGGGTTTGCCGGAGGCGAGTGGCGCGGCGGTTCATTTGCCTACAACACGGCTGTGGTGCATGTGAATGAGACCTATGTCCACACCACTTACGTAAATCAAAGCGTCGTGCAGGCAGGCATCGTGGCCAACCCAAATCACGTCGCCTACAACGGCGGTCCGGGCGGAATTCAGCACCCGGCCACGCCCGCTGAGCAGTCGGTAGAACACGAGGCCCACACAGCTCCGACCGCGGCCCAGACGCAACACGCAGCCGCGGCTCAAGCTGACAAATCCTCCTTCGCCAAGGCCAACGGCGGCCACCCACAAAACGTGGCCGTAGCCCGGCCTGCAACCGCAGCAAAGTCCGAGTCGCATCCTGTCGCACAGGCTGCCCCAAAGACAGAAACCCAACAGCACGCAGCGCCCGCTGCTGCACAAAGAGCTGAGTCCCATCCAGCGGCACAGTCCTCTGAAAAGCTTCAAACTCAACAGCACATGACACAAGCGCCCCATCCGGCGCCTGCTGTCGCCAGAACAGAATCCCGCCCCGCAGCACAACCAGCGCCAAGACAGCAGGTTCAGCAGCACGCTCAGCCCGCGCCCCACGTCGCGCCTGTAGTGCATACCGTGCCCGCGCACCAATCAGCGCCGGTCCAACACGCAGCGCCAGCCGAGCGCGCGGCGCCCGCCCAGCACGCTGCGCCCCAGCAACACTCGGCTGCCCAGCATGCTGCCCCCGCGCAGAAAGCAGAGCCCAGGGAAGAATCGAAACCGCGGTAAGAACAGAACCGCGTTTTCAGCGCCACGGATAAAGCCCACAGGAGACTGTGGGCTATATCTGGCTTGAAGGCGCCTGTGCTACGGCATCTTGAGTGGAAAACAGCATTTGCGCGCACCGTTGCGTAGTGCGAGCACTATAGCTCAGCCTGGACCCTCGCGAATTTGTAAGGATGATCGTGCGGAAGACTTCGGGCTGCTGGTTTTCCTCATGGCTCGGGAGCTGGCCGGCCCACCCGTCACTTGTTGTTTTAGCCAGCCGTATCCTTGGCGCGCCGCTTCCTGGGCGGACAAAGGCAAGATCCAGGCGAAACGCACCGCAATCAAATCAGCTGAGCAACTCAGCTTCAATACCTCGATTGGAGAACAGCAAATGCCCCTTGTAACTTTGGTTCTCACGCTTATCGTAGTTGGCGTCCTGTTATGGCTCGTCAACCGCTTTATCCCCATGCAGGGGCAGATCAAAGGCATTCTCAATGCCGTCGTAGTAATTGCCGTGGTCATTTGGCTTCTCAAGGTATTTGACCTCTTAGGCTATATCACGCAGTTTCGCGTCGGCCATTAACAACGCGCGGCGCAGTAAAAGACACTTCGATTTCCCGCCAACGAACCGCAATTGCAGCGCAACACAGCAGATCCCTGCCTGCCAGGAGATAACATGAGTTACAAACTGATACTGACGATTGGAACTGCGCTGGGGTTGAGTGCACTTGCTCAGGCCAGCCAGCAGACTACATTGGTCGAGTCAACTGCCTCTGGAACCACCTTCCGTGTGGTTGTAGTTAGCCGCACCATCCAGGCAATCAACTACCGCAATCGCGGTGGCGCAACCGATGTTGATTTCGCCGGGACCACCCTCTTGCCTTCCGCAAGCGGCAAGGCCAAGGTTCGCACCAAGCGTGGCACCATGGAAGTAGAAGCCGAATTTGCAAACCTGCAAGAACCCACAACTTTTGGCGGCGAGTATCTCACCTACGTGATGTGGGCCATCTCTCCTGAAGGCCGGGCCGTGAACCTGGGAGAAGTGCTAGTTGGCGGCAATGACCGCGGCAGGCTTACTGCAACCACCGATCTCCAGGCATTTGCCCTGATTGTGACCGCCGAGCCCTACTATGCGGTACGGCAGCCAAGCAATGTTGTGGTGCTGGAAAACATCGTCCTGCCAGATACCAAGGGAACCAGCGAAGCAGTCAACGCCAGGTATGAGCTCATGGAGCGGGGCGGATATCTCCCCACCGGCTACAAGTTCGATCCCATCGTGCTTAACGCGAATCTTCCCCTCGAATTCTACGAAGCTCGGAATGCTCTGCGCATCGCTCAGTCTGAAGGGGCCGAGTCCTACGCTGCCGAGAGCTACCAGCACGCAAGCGCGCAAATGAAGAGCGCCGACACTTATGCGACCGAGAAGCACTTCGACAGAAAGGCTCTGGTTGCAGTCGCACGCCAAGCCGTACAGACTGCCGAAGATGCGCGAGAGATCGCAGTCAAGCGCAACGCCGAAGCTAGTCTCGCGTCTGAGCGCCAGGCTTCAAGCGACGCACAAGCACGATTGCAGGTTCAGGCTGCCGACGCTTCCCTTCTCACCTCCCAGGCGCAGTCTGATGCGGCAAGGGCACATGCCGCTGCTGACAGAGCAAGAGCGGACATGGCTGCAAATCAATCAGCGGCCAACGCAGCTGTCTCAGCCGCGCAGGCAGACTCGGCAAACGCCCAGGCCAATCTGGCTGCAAGCCAGGCAACATCGGCAGCCGCAATAAGTGCAGCTCAGTTTGACTCCGCAAACGCCCAAGCCGATGCAGATAAATCAAGAGCCAGGATGGCCGCCAACCAGGCAGCATCCAACGCCGCGCTAACTTCGGCTCAGATGGACACCGCAAAGGCGCAGGCCGACATGGCCGCAAACCAGACCTCATCGGCGGCGGCAATAACAGCAGCGCAGACCGACGCGGACCAATCCCGCTTGATCGCTCAGCGAGCACAAGAGGGAGAACATCAGGCCAATTCCGACAAAGCAGCCATGCGAGCTCAATTATCCGAGCAGTTAAACATGATCCTCCAAACCCGCGACAGCGCGCGCGGGCTCATCGTCAGCATGTCCGATGTGCTGTTTGACACCGGGAAGTACTCGCTTAAACCCGGAGCACGCGAGAAGCTGGCAAAGGTTGCCGGCATCCTCATTGCGTACCCAGGCCTCAACATCGCAGTCGGCGGCTACACAGACAACGTCGGTGGCGATGCCATGAATCAAACTCTGTCTGAAAACCGTGCTGGAGCTGTTCGCAGCTACCTTGTCGAAGAGGGCGTTTTAACGGGCTCAGTCACCTCGCAAGGTTTCGGTGATGCGTCGCCAGTAGCATCAAACGACAACTCTGCCGGCAGACAGGAAAACCGCAGGGTGGAGCTCGTCGTTTCAGGCGACCTCATCGGCGTTTCAATCAACGCAACAACCAGCAGCCTGCGCTAACTCAAAATAACAAACCGCTGTGGTCTCTCCTCGAGGCCACAGCACAGCCAAACTGAATGGAGAAAAGCCCGCTGCTTCGAGTGTGAGATCGTCTCTGATCGTGGTCCCTGCCGGGATTCCTTCAGAACAGAACGATGAAAGCAGGAGATATGTCGATTTCCAAAATGATCGTTCCAGACAACCCTGGCGTAAGATCACCGCAGGAGGCATCTCTGAATTCCCCAAGTGACGCCTGTTTGTTGCCCCTGCCAACCCGCATCGCATTCATCGGAAACTACCTGCCACGCGAGTGCGGCATTGCCACCTTTACAACCGACCTGTGCACCGCGCTCGGCGTCGAATATGGACACGAGCGCCTTTTTGCAATTCCTGTCAACGATCCCGACTCGAGCTATGAATACCCTGAAAAGGTACGGCTGGAGCTTGCACAAGAGGACGTTGCTTCCTACGAGCGTGCTGCCGACTTCCTCAACTTCAACGGCAACGATCTCGTCTGCCTGCAACATGAATACGGCATCTACGGTGGCACTGCCGGACTTCACATCCTGGCCTTGCTTCGCCGGCTGAAGATGCCGCTCGTCACCACCCTGCACACTGTGCTGCGCGAGCCAAATTTGCATCAGCGTCTAGTGCTCGAGGAGATTGCACAGCTTTCAGATCGCATAGTTGTCATGAGCGAGCTGGCTGCTCAAATGCTTCGCGACATCTATTCCGTTCCTGGCGGCAAGATCGATGTAATCCCACACGGCGTCCCTGACCTTCCCTTCATCGACCCCAATTACTTCAAAGACCGGTTCGGCACAGAAGGCAAATCGGTACTGCTCACCTTCGGTCTCTTGTCGCCCAACAAAGGCATTGAAAATGTGATTCGAGCATTGCCCGCGATTCTCAAAAAACAGCCGAACACCGTCTATCTTGTCACTGGCGTTACCCATCCCCACATCCGCCGCAACGAAGGCGAGCGCTACCGCGAGAGCTTGGTTGCGCTGGCAGAAGAACTCGGTGTTTCCTCTCAGTTGATCATGGACAATCGCTTTGTAAGTGCCGAGGAACTTGTCGAGCACGTCGGAGCCGCGGATATCTACATCACGCCCTATCGGCAGGAGGCCCAGATTGTCTCCGGCACGCTATCCATCGCGCTTGGCGCTGGCAAGGCGATTGTTTCCACTCCTTACTGGCATGCCAGGGAACTGCTCGCGGATAAAAGAGGCGTAATCGTTCCATTCGATAGTCCCGATGCCATCGCAAACGCTGTTCTCGGATTGCTCGAAAACGATGCTGAGCGCCACGCCATGCGCAAGAGAGCTTACCTCCACTCGCGCGCAACAACGTGGCCCAAAACTGCTCAGGCATACATGGCAAGCTTCCAGCGGGCTCGCTTCGAGCGCTCCCTTCAGCCAAGAGCTGCGCCCATGACCGATTGGCTCGACAAAACAACAGCCAACCTGCCGGAACTGGACACCTCGCACATGCTCAGGATGACAGACGATACCGGAATCCTTCAGCATGCCATCTTTTCTGTCCCCAATTCAAGCGAGGGCTACACCACAGACGACAACGCCCGCGCGCTCATCGTCTCCACACTTCTTGACGAGGACGCGAAGGCTGAGGGCAATCCTCGCCATGCAAGCCTCTCCCATCGTTATCTCTCCTTTCTCTGGCTCGCCTTTCATAACGACACGGGCCGCTTCAGAAACTTCCTCAGTTATGACCGCAAGTGGCTTGAAGATGTTGGCTCGGATGACAGCCATGGCCGTGCTCTCTGGGCGCTTGGAACGGTGTTGGGACACTCGCGCAACGCCGGACTGCGAGGCGCCGCTGGACGCCTCTTCGAAGCAGCTGCTCCTGCTACCCTCTCATTCACCAGCCCGCGCGCCTGGGCCTTCAGCATTCTGGGCATGCAGGCCTACCTCGACTGGTTTCCAGGAGACAGAACCATCCAGGGCGCGCGCAACACCCTCGCCAATCGACTGCTCGACATCTACGAGCGCAGCCACTCAGCAAAATGGAAGTGGTTCGAGAAAAGCCTGTCATACTCCAATGCAAGACTGCCACAGGCTCTCCTGCTCGCCGGGTGGCGGAGTGATAACCAGCGTATGATCGAGGCTGGCATGGATTCCCTCAAGTGGCTTGTTTCCGAGCAGCATCGAGACGATCCTGAAATCTTTGTTCCCATTGGTTCGAACGGTTTCTTCGTCGAGGGAAGCGAAAAAGCGCGGTTCGATCAGCAACCCGTAGAGGCCTGTGCAACAATCTCTGCTTGCCTTGAGGTCTTCAGGCTTACAGAGGAGCGATCCTGGTTGGAGGAAGCTCAGCGGGTGTTTAACTGGTTCCTCGGCAAGAACGACTTGCACGTTCCGATATATGACGCCGCAACCGGCGGTTGCAGAGACGGTCTGCACCCCGATCGCATCAACGAAAACCAGGGAGCAGAGTCGACTCTTTCTTTCCTGATGGCGCTCCTTGAAATGCAAACAGTCACGGTAGCAAACGCAGTTGAACTGGAAAAGGAAGCGAGTGTCACTTTTTGAATCCACCAATTGTGGCGGCTGAATTATCGCAGGCTGGCGGCGAGAACACCCCAATGCATGCTCCATGCATTGATCGTCCTCTCTTCACCCGAAGTTCCGCCAACCCGATTCTGAGCAGGGAAATCTGGCCGTATCCGATCAACAGCGTCTTTAACGCAGCGGCCGTGCGCCTGCCCGACGGAGATACCTTGCTGCTCTGCCGCGTTGAAGACCGCACAGGCTTATCGCACCTCTGCGCCGCTCGTTCCGCAAACGGCGTCGACGGTTGGAGCATCGACGCCAAGCCCACTTTAGCCGCCAACCCAATTGACTTCCCTGAGGAAATGTGGGGAATCGAAGATCCCCGCATCACATACGTCCCGGAGCTCGAGCAATTCGCGGTGGTTTACACCTCCTTTTCGCGGGGAGGTCCCGGAGTCTCACTGGCACTCACCAGGGACTTCCAGAAATTCGAGCGCTATGGTGTCATCATGCAGCCTGAAGACAAGGACGCTGCCCTGCTGCCCAGAAGGATTGGCGGCCGCTGGGCTCTGGTTCATCGGCCTGTCACTACCTTGGGCGCGCATATGTGGATCTCCTATTCTCCTGACTTGCATCATTGGGGAAGTCACAAGATCATGCTCGCTGCTCGCCGAGGCGGCTGGTGGGATGCAAACAAGATCGGCCTCTGCTCTCCCCCCATTGAAACCGCAAAGGGATGGCTCACCATCTATCACGGCGTCCGCCAAACGGCATCCGGCAGCATCTACCGTTTGGGCCTTGCACTCTTTGACCTCGAGCGGCCGGAGATCTGCCTGCAACGAGGTGATTCGTGGATGTTTGGCCCTGAAGAGCCATATGAACGTAATGGAGATGTCAATGGTGTGGTCTTCCCCTGCGGGCAAACCATCGGCGCAGATGGAGATTCGATCAATCTCTACTACGGAGCTGCTGATTCAAGCGTAGCTCTGGCAACGGGTAGCATCCGTTCCATGCTCTCCTGGTTGGATCAGCACTCCAGCCCGCCCGAGCTGTTTGCAGCTTAGCCGTCTGCGAATGGCTAACAATGCGCAGTGCGCAAGCACAATGGCAAACGTCTATTCTTGTGCGGCCTCACACTTTGGCAGCGAAAGCACAATGAGGACAATATGAGCGTGCTCATCGTTCAGCCAGCTCAATCGCCAGTGCCGCGGGTACACCATCCCGTGCTGCCGCATTGGCTCACGCACCTGGGGCCGTTGGGGCTCTTCGCCGTCGCGGTGTTTGATTCTTCCGCTATTCCTCTTCCAATCCCCGGCAGCACCGACCTGCTGCTGCTGTGGCTCGTAGCCCACAGTGGTGACCCTTGGCTACTCGTTGCGAGTGCTGTCACCGGCAGCATTCTGGGCGGATACACCACGTGGCGCCTTGGCCGCCGGGGCGGAGAAGCAGCTCTGCGCCGCTACGTACCCGCACGCTTCGTGGTGCGAGTCACCGCCTGGGTCGAGCATCACCCGGTCCTGGCTGTGTTTCTCCCCGCCGTTCTTCCGCCTCCCATCCCGCTGTCGCCATTTATCCTCGCAGCCGGTGCCCTGGGCGTCTCGCGAAACCGCTTCCTCACAGTCTTCGGCGCCGCCCGAACCGTGCGATACTCCCTCATTGCCTGGCTCGCCGTCACCTATGGCCGCAAGGTGGTTCGCATGTGGTCGGGAACCCTTCAAGCTTGGTCTGCTCCCCTGCTTTGGACCTTTGGCGCAGTCATGTTGTGTGGAATCTGTTTCGGCGTATGGAAGGCCCGCAACCTACGCAATGCCGATTCCGCTGAGACTCGGGAGATGCAAGCCTCAGCAGGTCGGGTAGCCTGAGCATCGAACACATGCCGCTCCGCCGCCCACCCTCTCGCTTCGATCTGGCACGAAATCACCCTCAAAACAAGAACATCGGCCGGGGGATCATTCACCCGGCCGCAATCCCTTCATACGATCGTCAACGCGTTCTTCCTCAATCCGATCCTACTATCCTGAGGCCCAAGCTCATCACCAAACCACGACTGTTATTCTGAGCGAACCGGGGTCCCCGGTGACAGGTCTTCGTCGCTGGGGTGGGGAAAGGGGCCCCAAACGTTTTCCAGTTTGGGGGTGGTGAGTCGGGGCCCCCAGCGACAGGTCTTCGTCGCTGGGGTGATAAGTCGAAGAATCTGCTTTTGTTCTTCCGCCCATTCTGCAAAGAACTTTAGACTCACCACCCTAACGCCTTCCGCCGCCCCCACCCGCCGGACGAGCCTGCGGCGCACGAGACTGCAACGACTGCTGCTGGCTGGCGTGCTTCTGCACCAGTTGCTGCGTCTGTTGCTGGTGCTTCTGTTCCAGTTTTGGTGTGTTTGCGCTCGACGTCTGCTGATGTTCTGCATCCTGCTTCTCTTGCAGTTGCTGCCGCTCCTGCGTCTGCCTGGTGATAAGTTGGTCCTGCTGTTGTTCGTACTTCTGATCTGCCTTCGCATTTCCCGAGTTCACGGCCGCTGGCCGAGAGATCGCCGGAAGGTCTTTCGGGTGAACAGTCGTTCGAGCATCCGTCACTCTGCCCCCGCCAGCTCCGCTTCCTGGTTCCGCCGCTCCTTTCGCGTTGACTGCTCCATGCTGCTGGCTGAAGTCTCCAGGTTTTGCCGTCGCTGCGATCCCCGGATTCCCATGATTCACGCCGGCGCGCTGTTCAGGATTGTTGCGTGCAGCCTGCGCGTGTTCAGTCTGCGCTTCTCCTGCGGCCAAATGCCGCTGGCTTCCCGCGGCCCGCTGCTCCTCGGTAGGTCGTGCCTCAATCCCGCCGCTTCCACCGTTGAAACTCACACGGCTCCTCGACCCCACATCTACTCGCGCTTCGTAAACATTGTGAAAGTTTCCGCCATTCAGGTTGTTCACTGAGCTGTTGTAGAAGAAATGTCCGTGGTCCCAACGCCCTCCACCGTAGCCCCCGCCCCAATAGCCAAAGCCGTAGTTGATGCCGCCATAGAAACCTACGGTCTCACCCCAGTAGCCATCATTGAAGAAATATCCGCCTTCGCCCCATCCCCAATAGCCCGGAGTCCACAGGTACCCTTCTTCCGGCGCCATCACCCAGGTCCCAGGCACCCAGTAGTAGTCAGACACACTGTCGTCGTAGGCCCAATAACCCGGCGTCCAAATATATCCGTCACCAGGGCAAATCGGCTGATCGTAGATCGGAAGCGCAGGCGGACCAATCGCGACCCGAATACCAATCTGTCCAAACGAGGCGGCCGGAATGGCCACTATCAAAAGCGCTAACAGGAACCGGCCAAGAGTCCGGATTGCTTGCATGCAAATCTCCTTGCCACTCAGTCCATCTACGCCCGTTGCCTGCGGAGTCGATCCGGGCCGCGAAGATTGCATGGCGGCGCACATCATGCGCCTTCCTCGAGATTTCCACGTAAGCCTTGCTAAGACTGTATTGAACTGCTCACCGCACATCACCTTCGATTGGCCTGCAACCCCCACCTGCTACGCGATCGCTATAGCATTTTCGGAATTACTGTAGACCGAAGCCTGGAGGCCAAGTGGCTTTTTCCTCAAGAAAAAGCCACCTTCAAATGCCCTCAAAAAATCTATACCTATTCCGAAAATGCCTTAAACCACAAACATCGCAACTCCCGCAATAAACATGGCCGCAGTTGTGAATGCAACCACAATCCATCCCAGACGCGAACTTGGCTGGCCCTGCATCAGCTTCCGGTCCGCCGCAACCACTAAGATTGCCACCAGAAGGAAGGGCGCAAGCAATCCGTTGATCACAGCTGTCCAGTAAAGCGCCTTTACCGGGTTGATCCCGATGAAATCCAGCGCCACGCCCACACCCGTCGAAACCAGAATCAGCGCGTAGAACCACCGCGCCTGACGCAACTTCATGTTCAGGCCCTGGCGCCATCCCAGAGTCTCTGCAAAAGCGTATGCGGTCGAGCCTGCCAGAGTCGGAATCGCCAGAAACCCAACGCCGACGATCCCCAGAGTGAAAAGTGTTGTCGCAAACCTGCCTGCAAATGGCCTCAGCGCCTCAGCCGCCTGCCGGGATGTTTCAATATGTGTGATCCCATGCCGGTTAAGCGTGATTGCAGTGGCCAGAATGATGAAGAACATCACCATGTTCGAGAAAAACGCGCCAACACCAACATCGATATTCCTTAAGCCGAGTTCCTCGGCCGTGGCGCCTCTGCGTTGGGCAAGAGTGCTTTGCCCATCCAACTTCTCTTCCTCAACCTCTTCGCTCGCTTGCCAGAAAAACAAATATGGGCTGATCGTTGTTCCCAGAATTGCAACCAGCGTTGCCCACTCATCTCTGCTGTGTGGCATGGATGGAATGAAAGTATCCCGCATTACCTGGCCCCAATCGGCTCCGACCACAAATGCGGTAACGGGATAAGCAAAAAGCACCAGCACAAGCCACTTCAACACGTTGGCTATCTGCTTGTATTCAAGCCTGACCGTAGCCCATGAGATCACCAACGCAAACGCCACCACGAACCAGTGAGAATTGATTCCAGACAGCATCCCGGCTGCATCAGCCATGCCCGCCAGATCCGCACCGATATTGATCGTGTTCGCAAGCAGAAGAGCAAGCACAAACACAATCAGAATCCATTTAGGAAATCGCTGCTTGAAATTGGCGGCCAGGCCTTGCCCGGTCACCTTCCCGATCCGCGCGCACATCATCTGCACCGCGGCCATCAGCGGCCAGGTTAGAAGTGCGGTCCATAAAAGCTTTGTGCCTAGTTGCGCTCCGGCTACAGAATAGGTCGCTATCCCCGAAGGATCGTCGTCAGCCGCCCCAGTAATGATGCCTGGGCCAACCGACTTGAGCAGCGCCCGGACCCACCGGGTCGGTCCGTGCCCTGTATTGCTGGAGCCCTGATCGCGCTCCTTCCCCTTCACCGCGCAAACCGCAAAAGCATCGCGAGAGCCAGAGCTTGAAGCTCATACCATGCAAGGCTCGGTCGCTGATGCATTGAGGCCACCCTCTTCAAAGTGACCTCCCACTGTTGCAAAGCTTCCTGCATGTTACTCAACGGGCTTGGAGCCTGTCGCGGCTTCCTCGTGTGCGTTGCGAACACTATCCTTCCCCTCGCCCCAGGCCTTCTCAACTTTGCCCTTCACCTGTTGTACTGCTCCTTTAACCTGCAGCTTCGGGTTGTCCGTCAACTCGCCTGCCTTCTGTTTCGCAATTCCAACCAACTCATCCACTGCGCCTTTTACTCGATTGCTGTCCATGTGCCCTCCTGAGGCAATTTGTTGATTTCCCTGTCTCGACCTCTTTCACCCTAGCGGCCACCGCAACCATGGTCTGTTCAGTTCAGACCACCCTTCGCGGCAAAGGCGAATCTTCCCAGCCGATCCCTGATGTGAGCGATCTTGCTCAGACTGCGCCGCCTCTTCCACTTACGGTTGGAGATACCTTATGCGCCTCAGTGCGCGGTTCGATTGTGACGCTGTGCATGGGTAGAAAAGGGTGATACAGATGAAAAAGCTTATGACATTCGTGGCACTACTCAGCATGACCAGCATTGCCTGGGCAGGATCAGGCCGCGAAGCAACCGAAGACCGACTCGATCATGCAGGCCGGGTCCTGCACGAGATTATGTCCGCGCCGGATAGGGGCATTCCAGAGGAAGTCCTCGAACATGCCAAGTGCATCGCCATTGTGCCACACATGCTCAAGGGCGGCTTCGTTCTTGGCGCAGAGAATGGCCGTGGCGTCGCCACATGCCGCACTCCAAATGGCTGGAGCGCTCCCGCGTTCTTCACCATCACCGGCGGAAGCTGGGGATTGCAGATTGGCATCGAAGGCGTTGACCTCGTCATGATCATCCAGAACGAAGACGGCATGAGGCATTTGATCAACAGCAACTTCGAGATTGGCGGCGATGCATCTGCTGCGGCCGGTCCAGTTGGGCGTCATGCATCAGCCGACACCGATTGGAAGCTCAATACCGAAGTCCTCACTTACTCACGCGCGAAGGGGCTTTTTGCCGGACTTACTTTGACCGGCGCGGCCATTCGCCGCGATAACGACTCCACAGAAGCCATCTACGGGCACGACATCTCAACCCGCCGCATCTTGGGCGGAGAGGTCACGCCTCCCAACTCGGCCAACGCTTTCCTCGATGCAGTTCGAGACGCAAAAGCCCAGGCCATCGCCTCTAACTAGTGTCGTGTCTCCGAAGTTCCTAACCTTAGCTCGGATGTCATTCTGAGCGAGTCGGGGTCCCCGGCGACAGGTCTTCGTCGCTGGGGTGGGGAAAGGGGCCCCAAGCGTACTTCAGTTTGGGGGTGGTGAGTCGGGGTCCCCGGCGACAGGTCTTCGTCGCTGGGGTGATAAGTCGAAGAATCTGCCTTCGGCCCTTCAGAATTCTTGATAACGACCACAGAGACAGCACACTAAGAACCCTTGAGCAACGCTCGAGCGCGTCCGGAGGTCAAGTCTCACTCCGGGCGTACTCGATGCAAAGGAGCAATCATGCTTTGGACTATTATCGTAATTCTCGTTGTTCTGTGGCTCCTCGGCTTTACTCTCCATGTCGGCGGCGCACTCATTCACCTCTTGCTTGTCGTTGCGCTAGTGGTCCTGGTCATCAACCTCATCAGTGGACGCCGAGGCCTTTAGCGATCTTGGCAGCACCGGATGACGGTCTCAGATGAAGCAGGCTCAACATCGCATTGGTGGCAGTGCGGATAGATCTCGACCACCTGCACCGTCGCTCCGGTTCGTCGATCCCCACAGTCTCATGCCTCTGCGTCAGATTCCGGCGCCTGATCGAGCAATACGACGTTAAGCAGCGACTTATGCACTTTAATGCCACCGTTGTAACTGATGAAGCCAAGTTTGCGGAATTTATTCATGAAGAAGCTCACGCGCGACCGCGTTGTGCCAACCATCTCCGCGAGGGTCTCCTGTGTGATCGGAGGAAGATAGGTCTCCGTATCTCCAGGTTTGGTGAATTCCGCCATCAACAATAGAATTCGCGCCAAACGTTTCTCGCTGGCGTTGAAGAGTTGATCCACAAGGTCGGCTTGAGCGCGCATGCTGCGGGCCAGCAGAAACCTCAGGAAAAGGTCGGACAATGCGTGTTCTTCGTGCATCACGCGGACCATCTCCTCCTTTGCGATCTTGAGGGCTGTACAGGCGATCATGGCAGTCGCCGTGGACAATCTCAGCCCAAACATAGACGCTAGGGACTCCTCTCCAACGAAATCGCCAGCATTCAGCAAAGAGATGGTCGCTTCCTTGCCGCTTTGCGAAACTACCGTTAGCCGTGCTCTGCCTTTCTGAAGATAGAACACAGAATCCGCCGGATCTCCCTGGCAGAAGAAAGTCTCCTTTGGCTCCAGGTTGACTATCCTGCGCCCAAGGCCCGCGTTGGCAAGAAATCCAGCCAGGTCGAAAGTCGATTTGTCTACATCGGCCATGAGATTAGAACCTCCTTCGAGGGGGTTCTTAGGGTTGGACCAGATTGCCGCGTTGAACAGGTGACTCAAAGCGGCGACCCCATGCAGCGTGGGAAGGCGGTGCGCGTTGCCCCCGGAACCCAACCAGCTTTGCTTGAAAACCGGAATTTAGCCAGATATTAGCATGCCACCCGCTCTCCTGTTCAAAGCTGATGCCGTCCATTGCGGTCGACGAGCACCAGGCGTGTCCGCAGCGACGCGGAAATCTCACGTCCCGCGCTAACCAGAAATCAGTCATTGAGGCTCCCTGCGCAGGGATCGATCCCGCGCAGCGACTCGATCGGATCGAGCTTCGCGGCCAGCGCTCCTGAACTCCCGCACAGAGTCATATAGCTCAGACACGGATACCGGCTCAGCCTACAGTCAGATAAGTAAAGACAGATCGATAGGCTCCTCGAAAAACTGTGAGGCTTATCCGCCAACGCATCGAGAGTCTTTATGGTGTTTGCGGCTGCCGCGCCGTTCCTGACGGCAACAGAGCACGCCACGCGTCACAACGAACCGCAGACACCTTAAGGAAGTCAAATATGAACAGATTCAAGATGTTTTTCGGTAGTGCAGCATTGCTCGCCGGCTTGGCTATGGTGCCAACAGCCCAGGCGCAAGTGGTCATCAACGTTGGCGTTCAACCCGTTTGTTCGTGGGGTTACTACGATTACGCGCCGTACGCCTGTGCCCCCAGTGGCTTCTACGGGCCAGGGTATTTCTATAACGGCATCTTCCTCGGTATGGGCCCCTGGGCCGGCTGGGGCTACGGCCACGGTTGGGGCAGCCATCGCTTCGTAGATGGCGGTGGAGGGAACTATCACGGCGGCGGCGGCGCGGCGGCAGCCCGTGGTCACTATGGTGGCGGCCAGGTAGTTCGTGCGGGCGGCAATTCCGTTGCTTCCCATAGTTCGGCGGCCCGGCCAGCGGCAACACATGCAGCGCCTCGCCAAGTCGCAGCGCACTCCGCGGTATCGCACTCCGCGCACAGTGCCTCAGCCGGTCACAACAGCGGCGGTGCACGCCCCAGCGCTGCACATGCCGGCGGCGGCGGCGAACGTGCCGGTGGCGAAAAGAAGTAAGCATCAGCGGCCATGGATCCTCCGCTTATAGAGGATCTCTGTGTGGGCTCTGATCCCGCGTTGAAACGCGCCGACCCTTCTCGGTGCGTTTCAAATCCCTCGGTGCGTTTCAAATCCTCTGCACATCTAACTGTCCTCGGCGCATTAAAAATCTTAGAACTCCATGACTCTTAAAGAAATCTCAGCGCATTGGCTCATGGTGAGCTTTCTTGTACAGTTTGGTGAGTCGGCGCTGCGGTAAGGTTCAACAAAAGAGGCATCCGCACTCAACTCCGCGCTCTATCCAGTCCCCCCCCCGCTCAAGCCCGCACCAATCTGGACCCCGCAAAACTACCCTCCACCAATGCCTCTGGAGCGGGTTCGCCGGAAGGCGAACCCATCTCTCCAATTGCAACAACCATGGCCAATTCATTGCAAGACCAGCGGAATGCAATCCCACGATCCCAACTCCAGAACTACATCACCCAGTGCAAACTACAATGTGCTCTGAGAATCTGGCCCCAAGGAGAAATCCCTACCACCATTCAATCGACCGGTCAGAACGGGTCTGCACGCCTGTCTCCGGCTTGGCCGAGCGAAGCAGCAACAGCGGACACTCTACAAGCTTCACAACCTTCTCAGCAATCGATCCAAAAACCAGCGGATGCCAGCCCGATATTCCATGCGTGGAGATGACCACCATGTCGATCTTCTCGCGCTCCACAACTTCCATCAGGTTTCCGGCGATGTCATTTCCAACTTCGACGCTCGAGGTTGCCTTCACTCCTCTTGTCTCAAGCGCTTTAATGCTCTTGGCCAGGTGGGTCTCTGCAAAATCCCTTCTCTCCCCGATAAACGCGCTTTCCGGAATCAGGTCGGGAATGGTTGTCGTAGGAAACATGGGGATCACATTGACCAGATAAAGTTCCGCATGAAAGTGCAGCGCAAGATCGGCTGCCATCTCCAGGGCCGCCTGCGAAGACGAGCTGAAATCAATAGGCAGCATGATCTTCGTAGGGATTGACGCGGGTACATGTCGTTCGTGCATGACGCTCTCCTTGCCGGACCACGAGGCCGGGCGACCACAATTCTCCTCCTCGCACTGAAGCATCCGCTGAGCAGTTTTGGTCATCGCCCCTAACTCTCCCTCTCTCGGCGGAATAACTCAATCTATTTGTTCCCCTCAGTCGAAGAAATGCAGCGATTCGCGCCAATGTATCCAATTGCTCATAAACCCCAATGTTTGTTGGTGGTTCATAATGCTCAGACCCGGCCGCGTGTTACTGCGAACCTACACAAGCAGGCGCAGACCGCGCTTGCAAGCATCAACCTCGAGGAGTACAAAACATGAAACATTTTTCATTCGCTTTGCTCGCAATGGCAACGGCCGTTGCGCTTGCCCCAGCTGCTTTGGCCGATTCAATAACCGGCTCACTTGGCGTGAGCGGCGGAAACGTTCAGTGGTCCGCAACCGGCATCACATTCTCCAACCTCAGCGCAATTGCCCGAGATGCCACCGGGGACTACGCAACGGTCCTTGGGGTGTCCCCAGTTACAAATCCTGCAACCATCGGCGCCACTGACTTCACATTTGCATCTCCTGACGACCTCATCTTCACAGTAGGCGCAAATACCGCAACGTTTACTGCTACAGGCCCGATCGATCTCGTGCTCGATGACAGCGAATTTCTGCTCTTCTCTGGCACCGGCACCTTGACCCTCACCGGATATGACGCAACTCCGGCCACCTTCAGCTTTTCCAGCACCGATTCAGGTAACAACTTCGGCGCCGCAGGTTCTTCAACATACGGGTTCGACGTTACCGCTACCCCCGCTGCTGTTACCCCTGAGCCTGGATCGCTGGTGCTTCTTGGCACCGGACTCCTGGGTATGGCAACCTTTGTCTATCTCAAGTCAAAGCGCACTCCTGTCGTCCTGGACGCACTGTAGATATTCCTTGCAACTTGGGGCGCGAAGGCGCCCCAAATCCTTTCCGCAATCGAGATCGACACCACCCACCCGACAAAACGGAGACAAACAATGAGCATCACAAATTCTGTAGTAGCAATCTATGACACACACGAGCAGGCTGAACAGGCAATCAAGGAGCTACAACAGGCTGGCGTCGACATGAAAAGCCTCTCCATCGTCGCGAAGAATCAGCACACCGACGAACAAGTCGTTGGCTACTACAACGCCGGCGATCGCATGAAGTACTGGGGCAAGATAGGCGCATTCTGGGGCGGTTTCTGGGGCCTGCTTTTCGGCTCGGCGGCCTTCGCAATTCCCGGCATCGGCCCAATTCTCGTAGCTGGCCCCTTGGTCGGCTGGATCGTTGCTGCGCTCGAGGGCGCTGCTGTCGTTGGAGGCGTAAGCGCCGTTGGAGCAGGCCTCGTCAGCATCGGTATCCCGAAAGACAGCGTGCTCAAGTACGACGTCGCGCTGAAAACCGATAAGTTCGTTCTGGTTGTTCACGGAACACACGAGGCCGTGATTAAGGCAAAAGACATCCTCGCAGGCACTGAGCACAGCTCATACACCGTTCATGGCGAGCCAGTTCTCGTTTAACATCATATTGAACGTGAATGGCGCAGGCGCTTTGATCGGAGAAGGTTCTCAAGATCCAGGCGCCTGCTCGAGCAGCGAGAGAGGCAAAATGACAGGCAATAAACACAATCCGGAGGGCAACAGTAATGGTTCTGGCGAGCCCGATCCGGGTCCCTATTGGCGCCGCATGCATCGGGACTGGCGCTTCTGGATTGGTGCATTCTTTCTTGCTGCTGCCATCGCAATCTATGAACTCACCGGCGACCTGGCATGGGTTCCGCGCGGCCATCAATGAGTTCAATCCCATGCGCGCTCTGCCTGCTCAATCGATAAACATCTAAGCACGTCCCGCTTCACGCCCTACTTGCGCACCTGCCTCAGCGTCACCAGCACCACGTCATTGCTGCTCATCGGAACCGTACACTCCACGGTGCCTTCTGCCCCGCCCCGAACCACTTTATCCGTCTCCGCCAGATCCTGCGTCAGCTCTGTCATCCGCGCCAGTTGCTCAGGAGTTAAATCCTTGGGCCGCCCCATATCGATGTACTCGGACAGTGGGTCATTCTTCCTGTACCCTGTCCGCCTTACTTCAAGCCTGTACTCAGCGCCCGGATTCAAATGCCTCACCACCAGCCTCACCGGCGCAACCTCATGTGCCGGCACCAGTTTGGTATAGAACGGGCGATTGCTCACCTTCTGATCCGGCTGCTCAAAGTCCCAAATCACCGCGCTCAGGCTGCCGTCCTTCACCGCCACCATCGCCTGCCGATCGCTCACTGCCACACTCTCGCCTTGTAGCGCATGCAGGTACTTGTACGCAAAATATGCAGGCTTTCGAATCCCCTCGCGATTCAACAGGCCAAACCCACCGTGAAACGACTCATGCGGCGGACCCGGCTCTTCGAAAAGATCCGTATAAGTCCAATAACTCATTCCTTGCAGCAGCCCCTGGCTGGCCTTCAGCTTCGACAGAATGTAAGGCGCGCTGATGTACGAGTCATGCACAAAGTCACGCGGTGTATAACTCGTGCTCCACTCGGTGAAGTAAAGCGGCAACCGCGGAAAGGCCGACGCCGCAATCTCCTTCCTCACCCGCGTTATGTCTCCAACAATCGCATCGGGCGATGGCGACAGCTTGGTATCCGACTTGCCATCCTCATCCAGAAACCCGCCGTCCACCCCATAAGTATGCGTCGTAACAAAATCGATTCCCGCCCCGCTCTCCTTCACGTGCGCCAGAAACTCAGCCACCCACGCCGCACCCGCCGTGCTCGGCCCGCCAATCCGTAACTGCGGATCGATCCCCTTCATCGTCTTCGCGGTCAAATCGTATAACTCGAAGTACGCTTTCTGATCGCCGCCCTCCCAGAAACCCGAAAGGTTCGGCTCATTCCACACCTCAAAGTACCAGCTCCGCACCTCGTCCTTCCCATAGCGATCTTCAACGTGATGAGCGAATGCCTCAATCAAGTCCCGCCATCCCTCAGGCTTCGGATGCGACGTATTTCCATTCCAATAGAAAATGCTGTTGCCCGAAGTAGCCAGCGCCTTTGGTGTAAATCCCAGCTCCACAAATGGTTTGATATGGCGCGCAAGAAGATCGTCGTAGAGTTGGTCGACCTTCGTCCAGTCATAGACAGTCTTTCCGTTCTCAACCTTCACTGTCCCTAGCACGTCGTGAAAGATCGCGTGGAAGCGGATGTATCGAAAGCCCAGCTCATTCACCGCTGTCTTCAGTTGCGCCTGGCTATCGTCTCGAATCAGCGTGCCCGGATAGTCCGACCCAACCGACAAATCAAAGAACCGATCCACCGGCCCAGTCGTGTCCTTTATATCGGCCACAATCTCGCGCCCCACTGGCTGCTGAGTCTGGCCAACACCCGCCCCAAAAGCAAACAGCGCAAATGAAACAACAAGCGCTACCGAACTCCGCCGCAACAATGAACTGCACATCGATCTCTCGCTCCTGTAGCGCCGGTCTCTAGGCCGGCTGTCCTGAGGGCCTCCCGGCCCTCAGGCGGTTTGCCAAACCTTGAATCATGGGTTGTCCCACATTCTGTGAACTATTCTCCATGTGGCGTTCTCCACCATGTGGGCCGTATCAAGCAGCCCGTGTTAGTTCGCCGTGGCATTGAATATCACTGTCGTTCCACCCAGCGCCAGCATGTCCTGCGCCGTAACTGTCACAGGCCCCTTCGCCCCCGGCAGCGTCAGCGTCACCGAAGCAACTCCCGAAGCGTTCGTCGTCGCAATCACGCTCGTCCCGCTCGTTGTTCCATTCGATAGCGTGCCCCCGGACGTGGTGAACAGAATGCCTGCTCCCGTTACCGTTCCTCCCGATTGTCCCGGAGCCAGCGTGATCGTCAAAGGCGCTGGCAGAGGTGTGCCCGCGCCAGCCGACTGGTTGTTCCCTCCCGGTGTAAGCGTCGCCGCGGGATTACCCACAATTATCCAGCCACCCTGCGTCTCCGTTGCCGTCCCATCGTTGCCAGTCACTGTGTAGTGGCAGAAGCCGGGCGTGTTTCCGGCTGTCACCGTGATCGTTCCCGGCTGCGCAGGTGTGACTGTCGCACTCGTCAGCGCCAGCGAACCACCGGTGCAGGCTGCGGCGCCCTCATATGCATCGAACACTGCCGATGTGAGTGTCACGTTTGCCGTACCGCTCGTGATAATGGGCGTCAGATTCCCAATGCCGTTCGCCGGAATCATCAAATCATCCGGATTCAGATACCACTCCGATGCAGGCTTTGACCCCTCCGTCCCATTCACCACCAGCAATGTGATGCTGTACGGAGCAAACGTTTGCGTCGCATTCCATGCCGCCGAGGCCGATGCTGCGATAGATGTCGCTGCCGTCGAAGATACCGTGTAGGTGGTATAACTCGTTGGGCTGAATCCATTCAGGTTGAATGTAACCTGCGCAGGATTCGCCGGGTCCTCATTCAATACCATGATCGTCATCACCGTGCCGGCAGCGTTCACCGCAGCGTAGCTCGAGAAAACATTCGGAAGATTCGGATTGCCGGTAATCAGGTCCGAAACCGAGATCGCCCCGAATCCGTGATGCGCGCCGTCGTAGTTGGTATACAACTTCAGCGCCTGGTAATTCGGATTGGTCGACACCGGCGCGCCCCACCGCGATGCAAACGTCAATCCCTCGCGCCCAAAGATGCCATAGGCCTCGGAATCCCCCAGCGCCGTCGAGAAGTCCGACTCCCCGTTAAACGCAGCGCTCCACTCCGTAAACGACATCGGCGTTCCCGGATAGATCTCGTTCACCAGCGCCTTCATGCGCGGAATGCGGAAAGGCGTGGCGTAATTGGGTTCCACACTCGTTGTGTAAGTCTGATTGATATCCCCCGCGGTGCTCACATAAGTCGGATCCCAGTAATCGCGATAGACTGATGCAGCCGCCGCCTGCAACTGCGCAGGAGTTAGTCCCGAAGTGTTAGCCTCCGCGTAGGCATGAATGTCAAAAACATCCAGCGTCCGCGCGCCGTTGATCTGATCCATCCAATTGATCTCGTTCAGCCACCATGGCAAAAAGTCCACTCCACCGTGAGACGCCCGATCCGTCCCATTTGCCGGAGCCCAGTAGAAGTACCAGCAGCACGACACCGGACCGAACCGCACCGCCGCCGGATCCCATGTCTTCAGCGCTGACCCCTCGTTCTCAAACATGTTGGCAAGCTCATCGTAACCAGACCCCGCAGGGTGCACATCCCTGTGCGTCCCACCCCAAATATCCACCTCGTTATCCATGTCGTAGAAATGGCACGACGTGATTGTCGAATACGGAATCGAGCAGGTGCTGTTTCCAAAAGCTGCCGACAGCGCCTTCGCCCACGTCTCCCGGTCAATGCAGGTGCTTCCATCCGTGGTTCCACCGGGGCAATCGGCCGCAGTATCAACCATCGGATAGTAGGCCTCGGATGTCTGCGGAACGGTGGTCACCGGCACCGACGTATTGCAGCTCGCAGGAGTGCCTCCCGCTACCTCGCCGTTTCCGGCATCGGTGTTGTACTGATCGACCGAGCATTGCGGTCCAAACGTCTTCACAGAGAAACTCCAGTGGCCGTTGCTGCCGTTCTCGGGGCTCTGTGCCGCCCATCCCAGCGTCGCCATCGTCGTCAGCGGAAACCCTCCCGCATTCTGAATGTCCTTGACAAACTGCACGGAATCGCCATCCGCTGCGCCTCCGTCGGTAAGATAGTCCTCGAAGTAATAGTCATTGTCAGCGTTGTACGTGTGCAGTATCCAGTTGTAGGTCGACGAAGCGTTCCCGCCCCACCGTCCCAGCGTCGTTCCCGAGTCGGCAACATTCGTTGCATTGCTAAGATTGCCGCCATACACAAACGGACTGATCGTATGTCGGTTGGCCAAAGTGTTGATCGTCACGGTCACTGGGGTTGCCGGCAGCGTCACCGTCACCGGCGCGGCCGCCGTACCTGACGCACTGTTAAACGTCGCCGAACTCGCTGCGTCCGGCGTGTATTTTGCGGTCAGTGTGTTTGGCCCCACCACAAGCGATCCAGCGGCAATCGTGATAGAGGCTGACCCTGCCGTAAGCGTCGTCGCTGCCGATGTGTAGTTTCCGCTACTCAGAACCACCGACCCCGTCGGCGTTCCGCCAACGCCAGCAACAGTAACCGCCACAACAAGGCTCTGCGTCGTCGAAATGCTGTTCGATGCGGGCGTCACCGTCACCGTAGGATTTGTGGGCGTCTGTGTGTTCCCTCCCCCGCCACCGCCACACCCGCCAAATGAGGCTGCAATTAACGAAACGGAACCTATGACCAAAAACCTCGCAAATCGATTCATCTGATTATTCCTTCTGTCCTGCCCGCCCGGTTTTGTTCTGCCTGCCTGATCTTGTTCTGCCAGTCTGAATGTTGTCCGTATTGACCCGGTGTGCGTCGAGCCTCTCATTGAGCCTGATCCGAATCGATTCAGCCGGCCAGGTCGCCCGAATGCAATCGCCTTCACCCTTTGTGGCCAACAGCCTGCTCTTCACGGCCTTCCCCATTTCAACATTTCGATCCCAACCACTCTATCCCCTCTGGACCACCCAAATCAATCGATTTACCCGGCTCACTCTGCCGGGAAGAATGTCTGTAATGAACACCATCCCCGCGGAAGGACACCCGGGCCGTCCCCGTCTGATTTCTGCCCGGCACAGTTCCTATTCAAGGCCCTCCTCCCCCTCAAGTCGCCGAACATCATGGCCTATTTATGACAGGGCTGATAATAGGGTGATATGGGAATGAAAGTCGCACTCCATCACCGGACCCACTATCAATATCAGAGACCAATCCTCATCGGCCCTCAGATCATTCAGCTTCGCCCCGCGCTCCATTGCCGAACCAGGATTCTCAAATACGACTTGAAGGTCATTCCTGCCAGCGGAGTGCTCAAGTGGCGCCTCGATCCCCACCAGAATCAGCAGGCCTATGTTCTCTTCACCGATCCTTCCAGGGAACTCACGGTAGAAGTTGACCTCGTCGCCGACCTCGAACCCATCAACCCATTCGACTTCCTCATCGATCCTGGCTTCGAAAACTTCCCTTTTCACTATTCTGACGCTCTCCGCAACGACCTCGCCCCCTGGCTCGCCGTCACTGCCCAGTCAGCCCGCCTCCTTGCCCTGCTCGGACCGCTCGCCCGCACCTCAACCGGCACCGTCGACTATGTCCTTGCCGTAACCCGTCGCATCACCGAATTCGTCCAGTATCAGGTCCGTCCTGAAGACGGCACTCAAACCCCCGAGCAGACTCTCTCATTGAAGTCTGGTTCCTGTCGCGACATGGCCTGGCTGCTCGTTCAAGCATTTCGCGTCATGGGCATTGCGGCCCGCTATGTCTCCGGCTACCTCATTCAAATCGCGCCAGCACAGCGGAACGTCGACGAACCTCACCTCCTCACCGAAGATCACGTCGAGCTCCACGCCTGGACCGAGATCTTTCTCCCCGGCGCAGGCTGGGTGGGCCTCGATCCCACCTCCGGACAGTTGGCCGCGGAAGGCCACATCCCGCTCGTCTGCACTCCCACGCCTGAGGAGTCCGCTCCAATCGAAGGCACCGTCGAGCCAGTAAAAACAGAATTCTCTTACAGCTTCCGTCTCGATCGCCTCAACCAACCCCGCCTGGTCACCAAGCCACTAAGCGACGCTGAGTGGGACCGCGTTCGCGCCGTCGCCCATGTGATCGATGCCGAGCTCGAAGCCGGAGACGCGCGCCTCACCATGGGTGGCGAGCCAACCTATGTCGGCATCGACAAACCCGAGGCCGCCGAGTGGAATCTCGACGCCCATGGGCCAGACAAACGCAACCGTGGCATGGCTCTCGTTCAAGCGCTCCGCAAGCGTATGGGCCGCGGCGCGCTCCTTCACTACGGCATGGGCAAGTGGTATCCCGGCGAGCCCCTGCCCCGCTGGATACTCAGTTGCTACTGGCGTGTAGACGGCGTGCCCATCTGGGAAGACAGCGCTCTCATCGCCGCTGAAAATATTGACTACGGGTACGGCCCCGCCGAAGCCGAGCGATTTATCACTGCCCTCGCCCGCCGCCTCTCCGTCGAAACCAAAAGCATTCTCCCCGCCTTCAATCCCGAAGAGCATGAACCAAAGCCCACCGCTCCCAAAGGCTATGTCCTGCCCATCCGCCGCCGCCAGCCAAATGGTCACCTCGCCTGGTCGAGCCAACTCTGGTTTGAAGAGCCCGACCGCCTAGTCCTCACCGTCGGCGACTCACCCATCGGCTTCCGCATTCCCGTCGATCCCGTCTCCTGGGTCGCCCCCGACGAAATCACCTATGAAATGGACGACGCTCCGTTCGCTGACAAGGCCAAGCTCCACACCCCCGCAAGTCTGCCCGACCTGTTCGACCGCGACCCCGCTCCCGACCCGCTCCCTCCCATCACTCGCAAGCCGGAAGATTCTCCCGTCCTCGTCCGTTCTGCGCTCTGCGCTGAAGTCCGCGAAGGCCGCCTCCACATCTTCCTTCCATTCCTGGCTGTGTTGGCCGATTATCTCGACCTCATCGCCGCTGTCGAAGACACCTGTCGCCATCTCCAGATTCCCGTCTGGCTCGAAGGTTATGCCCCGGCAGCCGACTCCCGCATCCAAAACTTCAGCGCCACTCCCGATCCCGGCGTCCTCGAAATCAACTTGCCCCCCGCCAAAAACTGGGACGATCTCGAGTCCATCAACACCCTCCTCGACGAAGAGGCCTTCAAACATCGCCTCACCACCAGCAAATTCGCCAAGAATGGAGAGCTCCAGTCCACCGGCGGCGGCAGCCATATCGTCGTCGGCGGCCCATCGGTCCCAGACAGCCCACTGCTCCGCCGCCCCGACCTCCTCGTCAGCCTCCTCACCTTCTGGCAGAACCACCCCTCGCTCTCCTACCTCTTTTCCGGCACCTACGTTGGCCCCACCAGCCAATACCCGCGCATCGACGAAGCCCGCTCCGACTCCCTCTACGAACTCGAAGTAGCCTTCCGCAATCTACCCAAGGAAGAAGCCCCTTCGCCCGCCCTCCTCGACGGTCTCTTCCGCAATCTCCTCGCCGACCTCACCGGCAACACCCATCGCGCCGAGTTCTGCGTCGACAAGCTCTACCCGCCAGACGGCGCGGGCCTCAAACTAGGCCTTCTCGAGCTGCGCGCCTTTGAGATGGCTCCGCATGTCCGCATGAACCTCCTTCAGATGCTCGTCGTTCGCGCCGCCTGCGCAGCCTTCTGGAAGACCCCCTACACCCGCGACCTCGTTCGCTGGGGCACCGCCCTCCATGACCGCTTCATGCTCCCCGTCGTCATCGAACGCGACCTCAAAGACGTGCTCTCCTTCTTCCGTGCCTCCGGCTTCGCCTTTGAAGATGCCTGGTTCGGCGCTCATCTCGAATTCCGCTTCCCCCGCCTCGGCGTCGTCCAATCCGGCCCCCTTCGCATGGAAATCCGCAAAGCCCTCGAGCCCTGGAACGTTCTTGCCGAGGAGTCCGCCTCCGGCAGCACCGTTCGCAGCGTCGACTCCTCTCTCGAACGCGTCCAAGTCACCCTCGAAGGCGTCGAAGATCCCGATCGCTACGCCATCTGCTGCAATGGCCGCCAGGTTCCACTGCAACCCGGCGAATCCGGCGGCCCACTCTTTGCCGGCGTCCGTTTCCGCGCCCGCAACCTCCGCGCATCGCTCCTGCCCATGGTCCCCGTGCACGCTCCCCTCACCTTCGATCTTGTCGATTGCTGGTCCCAGCGCTCAATCGCCCGTTGCCTATATCATGTTGTCAATCCCTCAGGTCCCGCGTACTCGGGGTTGCCGGCAGACGAACGCGCGGCAGCCGACCGCAGAGCCGATCGCTTCAAGGTTTTGCCCTGCGGCGAACCCTTTGAGCTCCCAGCTCTCGAACCGAACCCCTACTTCCCCGGCACGCTCGATTTGAGGATTCCCTCGGTGAGGCCATCGTGAGCGGCACATATGCTTGTTCAATTCTCGTGTCCCGCCCCGATAGCGTTCAAATCCTGCGTGCCTTCCCTCGCGCCCCGCGCCATCTCCCTTCAAGGAGGATGGCCAGATGACCGTCGAAACCTACCAAGCGCCAAAAGAGCATCAGGAGCCCTGGGACGAGGCTACAGAAGACGGCCAGCCACGCCCCCACTGGGCGCCCCTTATGCAAGCGCTCAACGAAACAGGCACCGCCGAGCTTGCCCGCCGATGGGCACGCGCCGAGCGCCGCATCCGAGAGAATGGCGTCACCTACAACGTTTACGGCGATCCCCAGGGTACTGACCGTCCCTGGAAGATCGACATGATTCCCCTCATCATTCCGCCCGAACAATGGGCGGAAATCGAAGCGGGTCTCATTCAGCGTGCCGCTCTCCTCAGCGAGATCCTCAAAGACATCTATTGCGAACAGAAGCTCGTAAAGAGCGGCCTCGTTCCCTCCGAATTGCTTCTCGCCAACCCCAACTTCCTGCGCCCCATGGTCGGCGCGCCCGTCCCAGCGGCGAGCTACCTGCACATGCTCGCCGTCGATCTCGCCCGCTCACCCGATGGCCAATGGTGGGTACTCGCCGACCGCACTCAAGCGCCCTCCGGTGCAGGCTACGCGCTCGAAAACCGCATCATCGTCGCCGATGTCCTGCCCGACCTCTTTCACAGCTCCCAAGTCCAGTTACTCGCGCAGTTCTTCCGCGCCCAGCGCGAGGCACTTCAGGCCCTCAGCCCAGTTCCCGATCCGCGCATCGTGCTCCTTACCCCAGGCCCGCTCAACGAAACCTACTTCGAACACTCCTACATCGCGCGCTACCTCGGCTTCACGCTCGTCGAGGGTACTGACCTGACCGTCCGCGATCGCACCGTCTTCCTCAAAACCTTCACCGGCCTCCAGAAAGTCGATGTCATCCTCCGCCGCGTCGACGACAGTTTCTGCGATCCGCTCGAACTCCGCGGCGACTCGCTCCTCGGCGTTCCCGGCCTCGTTGATGCAGTACTTGCCGGAAACGTTCGCCTGGCCAACGCACTCGGCAGCGGCGTCATTGAATCCGCCTCCATCATGCCGTTCCTTCCCGGCCTTTGCAAGGCTCTGCGCGGCGAAAAGCTTCTGCTCCCCTCCGTCGCCACCTGGTGGTGCGGCCAGCCCTCCGCCCGCAATTGGGTCCTCAACAATCTCGACTCCGTCGTCCTCAAACCCGCCTTCCCATCGCGCCAAATGGAACCAGTCTTCGCCGCAAACCTCGACGCCGAAGCCCGCGCCAAACTTACCGCGAGCATTGAAGCCGAGCCCCACGCATTCGTCGCGCAGGAACAGGTCACGCTCTCCCGCGTCCCCGTTTGGGAAGCCAGCTCACCTGAATCAACCTCGCTCGAATCACGCCCACTCGTCCTCCGCACCTACGTCCTCAACACCGGCAACGGCTGGACCGTCATGCCCGGTGGCCTCGTTCGCGTTGCCGGTGAAGATGGCCAGGTAGTCTCCATGCAGCGCGGCGGACACAGCAAAGACGCGTGGGTACTCTCCAACGAGCCCGTCGATCGCTTCAGCCTTCTCCGTCCGCGCAACGTCCCTATCGAGCTCCGCCACGACACACCTGTGCTCCCATCCAAGACCGGCCTCAACTTCTTCTGGCTCGGCCGCTACGTCGAACGCTCCGAGGACGCCACCCGCGTCCTGCGCACCGTCGTCTCGCGCTTTCCCCACGCTGGATGGAACGAGCTCCAATGCCTCGTCCGTCTCTACAGCGCGCTCGGCCTGAGCGACAGCAAGCTCCCAAAAGACAAGAATGCCCGCACCCTCCCCCTGCGCTTCCAGCTCGAGCTTCTCTCCGTCCTCACTGACCAGGACCGCGTTGACGGCCTCGCCTACTCCATCGAACATGCATACCAGGCCGGCAACCGCGTTCGCGAGCGCCTCTCCCTCGACATGGTTCACCTCCTCAACAAGCTTCGCTCCATCTTGCCTGAGGAGGCACAGACCCTCGACGACTATCCCCTCATCCTCTCCAGTTGCATGGAACTCCTAGCCTCGTTCGCCGGCCTCGAGCGCGAAAACATCCATCGGGGCCCCGGCTGGCACTTCCTCTCCATCGGCCGTCGCCTCGAGCGCGCGCTCTCTCTCTGCGGCCAGCTTCGTCAGATGGCCCAACCCTTCCGCGAGGCCGATTGGCCACTCCTCGAACAGATGCTCGAAGCAGCCGACTGCTCCATGACCTATCGCGCCCGCTACTACACCACCCTTCAACCGCTTCCTGTCCTCGATCTGCTCCTCAAAGCCCGCTCCAATCCTCGCTCCCTCGACTTTCAACTAACCAAGCTCGCCGAGCTTTATCAAAAGCTCCCCCGCCACGTCCCCGCAGACCTCGAAACCATGCGTAAAGCCCTTATCGGTCTGCGCAGCTTCGATCTCGGCAAGCTCCACTATCCCCTGCCCAACTCCGCGGATAAATCCCAGGGCGGCGGATTCAAGCTCCTCCGCAGTTTCCTCGACAATCTCGAACAGGTGCTGATCTCCTGGTCACAAAACCTCACCGCTCGCTACTTCAGCCACGTCAGCGTCCTGCCCATTAAAATCGGAGAATGATGTACCGGATCACTCATCAGACCCATTACCGGTACACATCTCCAGTCGACGTGGCCAACCACGTTGCATGTCTCCGCCCGCGCGAACTGCCTCACCAGCACGTTCTCGAGTTCGACCTCGCCATCACGCCCAACCCTGCCATGTTCACCGAGCGCACCGACTACTTCGGAAACACCCACCAGATCTTCTCCATCCAAAGCCCCCATCGCGAACTGCTCGTCCGCTCTCACAGTTTTGTCGAGGTCCTCAACACCAGGCCTGACCCATCCACCGCCGCCATCGCTTGGGAATCCGCACGTGACCGCATCCCCGACGATCGCTCGACAGAAGGCCTCGACGCATATCAGTTCACCTTCGAGTCCCAACGCATCCCCCTCGCCCAGCGATACGCTGATTACGCCCTCGAGTCCTTCACGCCGCGTCGTCCCCTGCGCGAAGCGCTCCTCGAACTCACCGCCCGCATCAATGCCGACTTCAAGTTCAAATCGGCATCGACCAACGTCTCCACCACCGTCGAAGAAGTCTTCACCAAGCGCGTCGGCGTCTGCCAGGACTTCGCCCAAATCCAGATCGCCTGCCTGCGCTCGCTGCACCTCGCCGCACGCTATGTCAGCGGCTACCTCCGCACCATACCGCCTCCCGGCAAAGAACGCCTCGTCGGCGCAGATGCCTCCCACGCCTGGCTCTCCGTCTACTGTCCCAGCCAATCCACGAATGGTTCTGATTCAACCTGGCTCGGCCCCGCTTGGATAGATGTGGACCCCACCAACAACTGTGAGCCCACCACCGATCACATCACCCTCGCCTGGGGCCGCGACTACAGCGACGTAAGCCCACTCCGCGGTCTAATCCTCGGCGGCGGCTCCCACGCCCTCAAGGTCGGAGTCGACGTCGAACCTATCGATCAATCTCTGCCGCAACCCACCCTCGCCTGATCGCCCAATCTTGATTGCACCAAAAGAGTGCTTGTCATCCTGAGCGAACGGGGTCCCAAGCGTATTCTTCAGTTACGGGGTCCCCGAAGAGCGGTAATTGCTCTTTGGGGTGGAGCATGGGGATTAGTGAGTCGAAGTTAGTGAGTCGAAGGACCGGCTTCTTGTCTCGATTTCTCAGCAAACCTTAAACTCATTTTCCCTCTTCCGCTTCTTCCCCCTCCGACTCCACCCTCACCTTCGCAATCCTCCGCTGATCCATCTCCATCACCGTCAGCTTCCGCCCTTCAAACACCACGCTCTCCCCCTCCTTCGGAATATGCCCCAGCCGAATCAGCAGAAACCCCGCCAGCGTCTCCACGCCCCCCTCCCGCGGCAACACCCACTGCATCTGCGTCTCAAGATCGCGAAGATTCACACCCCCATCCATCACCAGCGCGCCCGTCGCAGTCGTCAACACCGGCACCGACGGCGAGTCGAATTCATCCTCCAGCTCTCCGGTCAGTTGCTCAATCGCGTCCTCCGCCGTCACCAGCCCCACCGTCGATCCATACTCATCCACCACAATCGCCATGTGCCGCCGCCGCTGCTGGAACTCGCGAATCAAATCCAGCGTCGACTTCGTCTCCGGCACCACCAGCACATCGCGCATCACCTGATTCAACCGCAAATCGAGAATCGGCGCAGCCGTCTGCCTTTGCGTCCGCCGGAAATACATCAGCCGCGACAAGTCCTTCGAATAAACCACCCCCACAATGTGCTCCGGCCCCTGCGCCTCGTCGTACACCGGAACCCGCGAGTGCATATGCTCGATCACCTGCCCGCTCGCCTCTTCCACCAGCATGCTCGAAGGCAGCGAAAAGATCTTCTGCCGCGGCGTCATGATCTCCCGTATCGTCACCTCATCCAACTCCAGCGTCCGATGAATCAGCGTCTCCTGAAACTTCGGCAGCAAACCCATCCGCCGCGCCGCTGAAGCAATCAGCTTCAACTCCTCCGGCGAGTGCACCGCCGCCCGCTCCGTCAGCGGAATGTCAAATCCCCGCAATATCGCCGCCGCCGACCCCTTCAGCAGCCGCACCCCAGGCCGCGCCAGCGCCATGAAAACCAGCATCGGCGGAGCCACCGCCACTGCCAGCGCCTCAGCCCGACGAAGCGCCAGCGCCTTCGGCACCAACTCCCCCACCACCACGTGAAAATACGTAATCAGCACAAACCCCAACACCATCGCAGCCACTGCGATCCCATGCGCATACAACACAGCATGCGCCGGAGGCTCCGGCAGCGCCTCCAGCACCCAAAGCACCCCACTCGCCGCCAACGGTTCGCCAATCCATCCCAGCGCCAGCGAACACAGTGTCACCCCCAGCTGCACCGCCGGCAAAAAATCATCCAAATCGTGCTGCAGACTCCGCACCGCCCGCGCCCCCGGAACTCCCCCCGCCAGCATCCGCTCCACCTGCGTGTCTCGTATCGAAACCAGCGCAAACTCCGCAGCCACAAAAAAGGCGTTGGCCAGTATCAACAAGGCCACCGCGACAACCTGCAACAAGGGCAATCCGTGCATCTGGCTGTGAGAATAGCACTTCGCCCGCTCTCAACTACCTCCCGGAGGGAGGGCACGAAAATAGCCCCGGATGGAGCGCAGCGCAATCCGGGGAAGCGGTTCCAATGATTTCCTTCCGCCCCGGGGCGGATCGACCGTTGCAATTTCCAGGGGACGTTCCCCAGCGCCATTTCGTAGGACCCTCACGGAACCTTTATCGCGAATCTCATGTCTGTTCAGGTCCGGACAGCCATGTTCGCAATCGGACAGTGCGCGAGTCAATCCCTCGCAACCTGTACCCTTATTCATCTGATTTCGATAGACTTTCTTCGCTTGTAATTTGGCTGGCAAGATGCTTCAACCCAACTGGACGTCAGCCCTCCCCGAAATCCAGACTCGGCTTTCAACCCCCGTGTCGCTGCAAAATGAAAAGCGAGGTATTCAATGAAGCTCCAATTACTTGCAACCCTCTCACTCGCACTGGCAACTCTCCCCGCCCTCGCCACCGAAGCCACTTTTGAGAAAACGCTCTCCGTCAGCGGCAGGCCCGAACTCTCCGTCGCCACCGGATCCGGAAACATCCACATCCACCAGGGCTCCGGCAACACCATCCACATCTACGGCAAAGTCAAATCCAACTGGGGCGCAAACGACGAAAAGGTTCGCGAGATCGCCGCCCATCCCCCCATCGAGCAGACCGGAAGTATCGTCCGAATCGGCCAGCACAGCGAAAACCTCCACAACATCAGCATCGACTACGACATCGAAGCGCCCGCCAACTCTTTCCTCGATGCCGGCTCCGGCTCCGGCAACGTCACTGACGAAGGCGTCGGCGAGAATGCCAAGCTCAACACCGGTTCAGGAGAGGTCCACGCCACCGGTCTTCACGGCAGCTTCACCGTCGGCACCGGCTCCGGCAACATCTATGCCGAGCAATCCAGCCCGGGCGACGTTAAGGCTGAAACTGGCTCAGGCAATATCGAATTGAAGGATCTTCGCGGCACCCTGCGCGCCCACACTGGCTCCGGCAACATCAAGGCCGGTGGCGCTCCCACGGGCCCCTGGCACCTCGGCACCGGCTCGGGTAACGTCGAACTCTGGGCCGGCGATGCGCCCCTCACCCTCGACGCCGAAAGCGGCTCCGGAAACATCCACACCGATCGCGAAATGCTCACCCAGGGCTCAAACGACAAGCATCATGTCACCGGCAAGCTCAACGGCGGCGGCCCTCTAGTCCGCGTAGAAACCGGCTCCGGCGACATCCGCGTCCACTAATTTCCCAGACACAATTACTCTCGACAGATTCTGTGGCCCATTCATCGCAGCCTCATCGCGATGAGTGGGCGTACATTAGGTGGCAATTAAACCGTGCCATCCATCGCAGGCTCATCGCGATGAGTGGGCGGAAATGTCCTCTCTCGCCCGCTTCCAACAAAGAACGCATAAAGCTCCGCCTGCGACCCCACTCCATCTGCGAAACTTAATCCATGCGTAAGCTTCTGCCCCTGCTCCTTTTCCTCGCCTCAGTTCTCGCCCTCGCCACCTCCCCAGCCTTTGCTGCCGAATCATCGTTCGAGCGCAGCTACAAAGTCAAAGGGCTCATTCAGGTCTCCGTCGGCACAGGCCTCGGCAGCATCCGCATCAACGTGGGCGCACCTAACCGCGTCCACGTCATCGGCCACGTCAAGTCCGACTGGGGTGGCAACCCGGAAGCTCGTGTCCAGAAGGTCGCCGATAGTCCTCCCGTCGGAATGAGCGAGAATGTCATCCAACTTGGCGCTCCTAACCAGGACCCGGCTAAAAATATGAGCATCGATTACGAGATCGAAGCTCCCGCCGAATCCATGATCTTCGCCGTCTCAGGCGCGGGAGACATCACCGTCATCGGCGTTGGCACTCGCATCAACCTCCGCTCCGGTTCCGGTGATATCCACGTCTCCGAAGTTAGGGGTCAGCTCCACGCCCAAAGCAGCACCGGCGACATCACCATCGGCGGCGTCCCCACCGGCGATTGGCTCATCGACTCCGGCTCCGGCAGCATCGAACTATGGTCCGCAACCGCTCCCCTCACCGTCGAAGCCTCCACCGGCAACGGCCGCATCCTCTCTGATCAGAATCTCCCCGTCCAGCAGCTTGAAGATAAGCGCCGCGTCTCCGCCAAACTCAACGGCGGCGGCCCCACCGTCCGCATCTCGACCGATACCGGCGACGTCCACGTCCACTAATGCCCCGTCCGGCAACGGTCAACTTCCAGAGAGGTGGCTGGACTCACTGTATTTCTGTTCCCTGCTCCCTCGCTCCCCGATCTCTGATCTCTGATCTCTGATCTCTGACATCTGATCTCTGATCTCTGACATCTGATCTCTGGTTACACTAAAACCATGATCCACATCTTCCGCCCCATCCCCGTCGACCGCCTGAAACTCCTCGTATTCGACCTCGACGGCACCCTCATCGATTCGGCCCAGGATCTCTGCAACAGCGTCAACGCCGCCCTCGAGCACGTCGGCCGCGCCCGACTCGATGATCCCGCCATAGCCGGCTTCGTCGGCAACGGTGCACCTATGCTCCTCCGCCGCTCCCTCGCCGCCGCCGACCACATCCCAATCGAGCAGGTCGACGCCCAACTCCAGGACCAGACCTACGCCTTCTTTCTCGACTACTACCGCGCTCATAAACTCGACTTCACCTACGCCTACGAAGGAGTCCTCGACTCGCTCCATGCCCTCCATGCCCTCCACAACGCCGACACCGTAGCCCCATCCTCCACCCGCATTATGGCTGTGCTTACCAACAAGCCCGTTCGCCCCGCCCGCGGCATCTGCGAAGGCCTCGGCCTCGCCGGCTACTTCCTCCACATCTATGGTGGAGACACCTTCCCCCTCAAAAAGCCCGATCCCCTCGGCCTCCGCACCCTCATGGACGAGGTCGGCGTAAGCCCCGATGAAACAGTCATGATCGGCGACAGCCAGGTCGACGTCCAAACCGCTCGCAACGCCGGTGTCTGGACCATCGGCTGTACCTTCGGCTTCGGCAACGACACCCTCACCTCCGCCCCACCCGACAACCAGCCCGACATCCTCGTCGACTCCGCCCGCGACTGGACCATCGCGCTCTCACCCGCCACACTCAGTCCAGCCCCTCCTAAATCGACGTCGACCTCCGCTGGAGACATAACTTCGCCATAACTCCCAACCAATAAGTCCCATGAAGGATGAAGAAACTCGCAACTTATGCTTCTCCCGCGGCACACCCAACGTCTCCAACGACCAGAACCCCACCGGCATCGACACCGTAGAAACCTTAACTTCCTTCGGCCAGGTCACAAGTGTAGCCCCACCCCGCCGCATCCAGCTGGGCATGCGCTTCCAGTTCTAGCTATGCCCCAGAAGACATTTGCTCCAGAGAGCTCAGAGAACAGGTTGCCGAGCTGGTGGTCCTCGGGAACATCCCGTGGAGTGAACCCCTGAACTGAGACACGATAATTAGGGGTTCACTCCACCCGCAGATTCCGACGAGCTGCTTTGCCATCTCGCCGGATCACAGCCTCCACGGGAACTTTCCCCCCCGCCCCAGCGTATCCTTATCCCGGGAGCCACAAACATGCCCAGGAACATTCCCGCCCTAGCCCTAGCTCTAGCCCCGGCCCTCCTTGCCACGCTCGTAGCCTTTCCCACCCAGGCCCGCGCCAATGCCGATGCAGTCCAGTTTGGCGAGAAGATCCATGCCACCGCCGCCAACCCCGTCCACGACGCAGTCTGCTTCTTCTGTAGCGTCGACATCGATCAGGACGCCCACGTCACCGGCGACATCGTCGTCTTCTTCGGCGACGTACACATCTCCGGCATCGCCCAGCACGACGTCGTCAACTTCTTCGGAGACGTCAAGGCCGACGACAATGCCTCCATCGGACACGACCTCGTCAGCATGTTCGGCGGCGTGCGCCTCGGCCAGGATGTCTCCATCGGCGGCGACATGGTGGCCATGTTCGGCGCTGTCCATCAGGCCGACTCCGTCACCGTCCGCAAAGACCGCGTCGTCCAGCCCGCCTGGCTCTTCTTCATTCCCCTTGCGTTCCTTGGCTGCCTCGTCGTCCTCATCGTCTCGAGTGTCCGCGCCAGCCGCCGTCGCCGCTGGATGATGATGCACGGCTTCCCCCCGCCGCCAATCCACTGATCTATCGCAAAGCTAAACTTGTCACATCGCGGTCTTGAAAGGGCACGACTTTAGTCGTGCCGATATGGCCAGCAAAATGCCCGGGCTTCAGCCCCTGAGGGACGGTTTCCCGGCACAAACTGCCATCCCTTCACCACCTCTCCGAATCGCCCCTGAACACTCAGAAGCCAGCACAATCCCCGAACCTCCGCCCCCGCGCCGAGGCTCTCTCGCATTCCGCCCTCCCAAATAATTTTGAACGTGTTCATTTTTCCCTTGCATTCCAGCCAAACCCGCGCTACCTTACATTTGAACACGTTCAGTTTCGCAAAAAGGAGATCCGCTATGCTCGTCGCTGCCTGCTACCTCAGCTATCTCGCCATCAGCATCGCCATCACCGTTTGGGTCGCTCGCACCCTTCACCGCAGCGGTCGTATCTTCCTGCTCGACGCCTTCCACGGCAACGCTCCCCTCGCCGATTCGGTCAACCAGCTCCTCGTCGTTGGTTTCTATCTAATCAACGTCGGTTACATTGCACTCGCCCTCAAAACTGAAGATCCGCTCAAAGACTTCCGTGGCGTCATCGAGCTCGAAAGCGCCAAAATCGGCGTAGTCCTTCTTATCCTCGGCGCCATGCACTTCTTCAACATGTTTATCCTCGCCCGCATGCGCCGCCGAACCACCCGCGAAGCCACGGCCTAAGTAACTCCCAGCCCAACTCAGGAGGCGGCTCATGATTCAGACAATCTTCCCTCTTCAAATGGCAACTTACTATTTCACCTACCTGGCAGCATGCGCGGCCCTCATAATCTGGCTCGCCCGCACCTTCCATCGCTTCGGTTCAATCTTCCTCCGCGAAGCTTTTCGCGGCGATGAAACCATCGTCGCCGCGCTCACTCACTTGCTCGATATCGGCTTTTACCTCATGACCATCGGCTACGTCACCGTCACCTGCCGCGGAACAGGCTTCTCATCCGACTATTCCTGGATCTTCGTTACTGTCGCAGAGAGGCTCGGCGGCTTCCTCATCTACATGGGCTGCCTGCATCTTTTCAACCTCCTGCTCCTTGCCATCTTCCGCCGCCGCACACTGGTCACTAACTCAACACCATCCACTCCGATTTCCGCATCCAGCCTATGATTTCTCTAGCCATGCCCCGACCCTCTGCCCCCAAATCCGAATCCACCCGCGCCCTCATCCTCGCGTCCGCGCTCGCCGCCTTCCGCGAGCGCGGATTCGAGCGCGTCACCATGCGCGAAGTCGCCGCCTCCGCCGGTGTCGCCCTCGGTGCTGCCTACTACTACTTCGACTCCAAAGACGCCCTCGTCACAGCGTTCTACGAGCAGGCCCAGGCCGAAATCCTTCCCGCCCTCGACCGCACCCTAGCTCAAAGCCGCTCTCTGGAACAGCGAATCCGCGCCATCATCCAGCACAAACTCGACTACTTCGCCCCCAACCGGCGCCTGATGGCCGCGCTATCCTCCCACATCGACCCCCAAAACCCACTCTCCCCCTTTAGCGCCGACACCTCCCGCATCCGCGAACAAGACATCGCCTGCTTCGCCCGCGCAGTTTCCGATTCCGGCGTCAAGCTTCCGCCCTCCACCCTCCCCTACCTGCCACGCCTGCTTTGGCTCTACCAGATGGGCCTCATGCTCTTCTGGGTTTACGATCGCTCACCCAACCAGCAGCTCACCACCCTCCTCTTCGACAAAACCCTCCGCATGATCCTCATCACCCTTAAGCTCGCCAGCCTGCCAATCATGCGCCCCTTGCACCGCCACGCCGGAGACCTCCTCCACGCCATCTACGACGCCGACCCCAACGCAAATTTCGACCAGGCCCCCCTATGAATCAGCCCTCGACCCAATCCTGGCTCCAACTCCCGCCCAAGCCCGAGCAGCGCCCTCTTCGCATCGTCATTCCTGGCGGCAGCGGCCAGGTCGGCCATGCCCTCGCCCGCCACTTTCAAACTGCGGGCCACCACGTCACCGTCCTCACCCGCAGCCCGTATTCAGCACCATGGCAAACCGTTCACTGGGATGGCCTGACCGAAGGTTCCCGCGCCGACAATTCTTGGCCTGAAACCCTCGAAGGTGCCGACGTCTGCATCAACCTCGCCGGACGTAGCGTCAACTGCCGTTACAACGAACGCAACCGCGCTGACATCTACAACTCCCGCATCCTGACCACGCGTCTGCTCGGACATGTCATCTCTCGCCTCGCCCACCCGCCACGCCTTTGGATGAACGCCTCCACCGCCACCATCTATCGTCACTCCCTGTCCGAGCCCATGGACGAGACTTCCGGCGAACTCGGCGGATACGAACTAATCTCTCCAGGCCTGCTCGGTCGTCCTCGCCGCGCGCCCGACACATGGAACTTCTCCATCAGCGTCGCAAAAGACTGGGAAGCAGAGTTCTTCACCACCTTCACACCACACACGCGCAAACTCGCCCTGCGCAGCGCCATCACCCTCTGCCCTACGCCCGGCAACGCCTTCGAAGCCTTTCTAAATCTTGTTCGCTTCAGCCTCGGCGGCCAGCAGGGCAACGGCCGCCAGTTTGTCAGTTGGATTCACGAAACCGACTTCTGCCGCGCCGTCGACTTCCTCCTCCAGCGCGAAGACCTCGACGGCCCTGTCAACCTCGCCTCGCCCAACCCGCTCCCCAATCGCGAATTCATGCTCGAGCTGCGCGACGCCTGGGGAATGCCCAACGGCCTTCCCGCCCCTACCCTCGCCGTCGAGCTCGGCGCATTCCTCCTCCGCACCGAGTCCGAGCTGGTCCTCAAAAGTCGCTACGTCGTCCCCACCCGCCTGCTCGACGCCGGCTTCACCTTCGACTTCCCCCACTGGCCCGAAGCCGCTGCCGATCTAGTCCGCCAATGGCGCCATCGCAACACCTAGTCCCTGGTCCCTAACACCAAGTCCCTAGCGCGGCGTGATATCCGCCACCGGCAAATCAATATGACCCAGCAATATCTCAAACCGCCTCTGCTCTTCCTTTTTATAAGTCTCCTGATCCGGCCATAACTCCTTGATAAATGCCTCTTCGTCAGGATTCGAAGTCGTCGCTACCGCCGAGTTCTTATACACAATCGTCACGCGATAGTCCCAGCGCAACTCTTCTGACGTGTGGTAGGTCGGCGACTCAATACTGACCGACACAATCCGTCCCGTCGACTGAATCTTCTTCAGCAGCGGATAGTGATTCTTCAGGAACAGTCTCAGAAACTCCGCCTGATGTCCCCACTGAACCTTGTAGTAGTACTCAATCTTGTAAGGTTGATCCGCGCCCGGCTGAACCGGCGCTCCCTGGCCCAGCATCGACGCCCCCGGCACAAAAACAAACAGCGCCGCCAACGCCGCAAGAATCATTCTGCGCATAAAATCCTCCATCCCACTCGGAATGAAAGCAATTCTACCGCGCAGGCCTCGCTGTATCTGCGATCCGCCCGATTCCGCCCTTACTCGGCAACCATCCCACCACCGCGCCCCAAACCCACCATAATCCCGTTTCACCGCTTCGATCCAATCAAACCTCACCCTGCACCCAAACCACCCACTCCTGAATCCAACCAATGAACACGGCAACACTTCCCACAAAGGAGAACATCAGCGCATGAGCGACAAAATCGCATTCATCACCGGTGGAAACCGTGGCATCGGCTTTCAAACCGCCCTCGAATTAGGCGCCGCAGGCGTAAAGGTTATCATCGGTTCACGCGATCTCGCCCAAGGCGAGGCCGCGGCCGCCAAGCTTCGCGATCAAGGCATCGACGCCGCCGTCATCAAGTTCGACGTCACCCAACTCGCCGACCACCAAGCCGCATACGACTACTTCGACTCCAACTTTAGCCGCCTCGACATTCTCGTCAACAACGCCGGCCTCG
>Ga0182016_10000618_pt1 | contig 44252 bp, 27 predicted proteins | sample 712S2MmetaG_FD_120491 | JGI IMG/M metagenome (GOLD analysis project Ga0182016, IMG submission 120491) | Permafrost microbial communities from Stordalen Mire, Sweden - 712S2M metaG | ecosystem: Environmental > Terrestrial > Soil > Wetlands > Permafrost | place: Sweden: Stordalen | collected...
CGCCGTTGTCGGCTGAGCGGTGGGCGCCTGGAATAGTCGCGTGAATTCCCCTGGTCCCTGCGGCGGAGCCGGAGCGGCTGGCGGCGGTGGGGGCGGCGCGGGAGCGGCGGGCATCGCCATCGTCGGCTGAGCGGTGGGCGCCTGGAATAGTCGCGTAAATTCCCCTGGCCCTTGCTGCGGCGCCGGAGCGGCGGCTGGCGGTGGGGGGGCGGCCGGCATGGCTGTTGTCGGCTGGGCGGTGGGCGCCTGGAATAGTCGCGTGAATTCCCCTGGTCCCTGCGGCGCCGGTGCGGCGGCTGGCGGTGGGGGGGCGGCCGGCATGGCTGTTGTCGGCTGGGCGGCGGGCGCCTGGAATAGTCGCGTGAATTCCCCTGGTCCCTGCGGCGCCGGAGCGGCGGCAGGCGGTGGGGGCGGTGGGGGAGCGGCCGGCGGCGCCGAAGGGGCAACCGGCATCGGCGGCGTCCGCGGCGGCGCGGGTGGCTGAAACATTCGCGTGAATTCGCCCGGTCCCTGAGCCGGCGGCGGAGCCGCGGGTGCCGGGGGAGTCTTCGCGGCGGCAGGCTGGGGCAGCGTGACTTTCCAGGTGCCGACGCGGTTGAACTTTTGAGCCTCCGCCACGGCGGCGCGTTCCATCATGAGCACCCACTCGTTCAGGTGGACGTAGGGCGGCGCCTCGGTCACCACGTAATCGGTACCTTCGAACTCGCCGATTTCGATCAGGCGCGGGGCATTCCGGAAGGCGTCGACGCGCGCCAGCAGCAGTAGGTTTTCGGGCGTCCTCCCGCCGAGCAACAGGTGGACCGCGACCTCGCGGCCGTTATCTTTCTGGCGGGCCCGAAAGCCCCGTGTCCCTTCTCCTTCGATCTCACCGACCAGCTCGTACCTGTCATAGAAACTCATGGTCACACCCCGTCGTGCCCGACCCCGGCACCTACACATGGTACCGCGCCCAAATCGGAAAAACGCGCCGGAGGGAACCGCCTATGCTAAAGTGGCGAACGAGCGTATGAAGCTGCTGTCGCGTGTGGTGTGGTCGGAAGGCATGCACCTGGGACCGCACCATTTCCAGGTACAGAGCCGCTATTTCGAAGATTCCATCCAGTTCGCCGTCTCGTCTCTGTGGTTCGCGGCGTACGGCGTGGCGGGACTGGAGCTGGATTCCGAAGCGCTGCGCAACGGCACCGTGGCGCTGGTTCACGCGCGGGGAATTTTTCCGGACGGGTTGCCGTTCAACATGCCGGAAAGCGACGCATTACCCGCGCCGCGCGCGATTGCGGATCTGTTCCCGCCGACCCGCGACGCCATCACCGTGCTGCTCGCCATTCCGCCGCGCAAGCCGAACGGGGTGAATTGCGCGATCGAAACCAATCCGGTATCCCCGGTGGATGCGCGCTACCTGGCCGAATCGAAGGTGCTGCACGACGAAAACACGGGAGCCGACGAGCGGCCGGTGCGGTTCGGGCGCAAGAACCTTCGCCTGGTGGTGGATACTGAGCCGGCGGGCGACCTGGTTACGCTGCCGCTAGCGCGGGTGATGAGGGATGGCGCCGGCCACTTTATTTACGACCCGCAATTCGTGCCGCCGGTGCTTGGCATCGGCGCCAGCCAGCGCCTGATGGAAATCCTGCGGCGGTTGATCGAGATCCTGAACGAGAAATCGGCTACCATCAGCCGCGGCCCCACGGCCTCCGGCGGTATCGCGGCGGAATTCTCGACCCGCGAGATCGCCAACTTCTGGCTGCTGCACGCGGTGAACTCGGCGCTGGCGCCGCTGCGCCACCTGTACATGGCCAAGCGCGGCCACCCCGAGGAACTCTACCGGGAGATGGCGCGGCTGGGCGGGGCGCTGTGCACTTTCGCTCTGGATTCCCATCCGCGCAGCCTGCCGGTTTACGACCACATGAATCTGAGCGACTGTTTCGACGCGCTCGATCGCCATATTCGCGCCCACCTGGAGACCATTGTCCCCACCAACTGTCTCTCCATTCCGCTGGCCAGCGCCGGGAATTACTACTACGAGGGGCAGGTGAGCGATCAACGCTGCCTGGGGCGCGCGCGATGGGTGCTGGCGGTGCGCGCCGATATGGGCGAAGCCGAGCTGATGGTGGAAGCGCCCCACCTGATCAAGGTTTGTACCCCACCGTTCGTTCGCGAACTGGTCCGGCGCGCTCTGCCGGGCATGACCCTTACCCATTTGCCGGTGCCGCCGGCCGCCATATCGGCCCGCGTGGAAACGCAATATTTCGGCGTCGCGCGCACCGGACCGTGCTGGGATCATATCGTGCAGACCCGCACGGTGGGGCTGTACGTTCCCGGCGAGTTCGCTAACCCGGAAGTGGAAATTCTGGTGGTTTTGGATTCATAAACGATGACCCCTACCGCTGCTACCGGCCGCCGGCCGGAAAACCTGCCGTTGATTTACCAGGAGGTGCTGACCGCCGTGGTTCGCCTGCGCGCGGGCCGGCAGAACGTGGGCGATACCGACGCGTTTCGCCACCACACGCGGGAAGCGTTGAAGACCGCGGCCAGCCAAGCCCTGGCCGCCGGATACGCCGCCGACGACGTGAAGTTCGCCACCTTCGCCGCGGTGGCTTTTCTGGACGAATCCATTCTGAATTCGCAAAACCCGATTTTCGGCGATTGGCTGCGCAAGCCTCTTCAGGAGGAGTTGTTCGGCATCCACATCGCCGGCGAAGTCTTTTTCCAGAATCTGCAGCAACTGCTGGGCCGGCAGGATTCGCAGGATCTGGCCGACCTGCTGGAGATCCATCTGCTGTGCATGCTGCTGGGTTTTAGCGGGCGTTACAGCGTGGGTCATCGCGGCGAGCTGGGGCAGACGATCGCCATGACGCGGGAGAAGATCCAGCGCGTGCGCGGACCGTTCGGCCCGCTTTCGCCCGGGTGGAGCCCGCCGACGGAAACGCTGGCGGCGGGCGGCGATCCGTGGGTGCGCAAGCTGGCCGCGATCGCCATCGCGTGCGCGGCGGTTACGCTGCTGCTGTTCGCGGGGTACAAGATCGGGCTGGGCTCGGGTGTATCGGACGTCCACAATATCGCCGTGCAGGCGAAGGGCTAGGAGCGGAGCATGATACTCTACGTCGTGCTGGGCGTCGTCGTGGTCGCGCTCGTGGTTCTGACCGCGCTGTGGCTGCGCCAGAGGAAGAAGCAGAAACAGGCGCAGGCCGCCGGAAGCGCGGACCAGGCGCCCGGCGGAGATGAAATCTCGCTGCTGCTTCGCGAGGCGGAAACCAAGCTATCGGCCGGCAAGTTGGCCGAAGGCGCGCGGGTGGGCCAGTTGCCGGTGTACCTGGTGATGGGCGACGCGGGCAGCACCAAGACCAGCGTGATGCTGCATTCCGGGCTGGAAGCGGAGTTGATCGCCGGGCAGGTATACCAGAGCGGCAACGTAACGCCGACGCGAACCGCCAATGTGTGGTTTTCCCGCCGCTCGCTGTTCGTGGAAACCGGCGGACAACTCGCGGGCGACGCCGGTAAATGGAGCAAACTGGTTGCCCGGCTGCAGCCGCGCTCCTCGGTGGTAGGCAAGGGCGAGCAGGCTCCCCGCGCGGCCCTGATCTGTTTCGATTGCGAGATATTCACGCGCGCGGCGGCGCAGGAGGCGGCGGTGAATTCGGCGCGGGCGCTGCGGGCGCGGTTGGGCGAGATTTGCCAGGCGATGGGCATCAACCTGCCCGTCTACGTGTTGTTCACCAAGGCCGACCGGGTACCGTTTTTCACCGAATATTTTCGTAATCTGACCAACGAGGAAGCCGGCCAGGTGCTGGGCGTGACCCTGCCCATGCTGGGGCGGCGAAGCGAAGGCGTCTACGGCGACGAAGAGACGGCGCGGCTTACGGGCCACTTCGAGCGTCTCTTTCGCTCCCTGGCCGACTTCCGCCCGGAGTTTCTGGCGCGCGAGACGGACGGCGGCAAGCTGCCGGCCGCTTACGAATTCCCGCGCGAGTTTCGCAAGCTGCGCACCACCGCGGTGCAGTTTCTGGTGGACCTTTGCCGCCCCAGCCAGTTGACGGTGGGGCCATTTCTGCGCGGCTTTTACTTCACCGGCGTGCGCCCGGTGCTGATCAACGAAGCGGCGCCGGTGGCGCCGGCCGCGGGCGAGGCGGGCGGCTACGGTTCGGCCCCCGGCGCAACCGGCATCTTCCATGTGGGCGGACGCCCCCAGGCCGCGACACCGGCGTCGCAGCCGGTTGGCGTCACGCGCAAGGTACCGCAGTGGGTTTTTCTGAGCCAACTGTTTCACCACGTGCTGCTGGCCGACCGCGGCGCATTGGGAGCCAGCGGATCGAGCACCAAGACCAGCCGCGGCCGGCGCATCCTGCTGGCCGCCGGGGCGGGCCTGTGCGTGCTGCTGGCGATGGCTTTCACGGTCAGCTTCTTCCGCAATCACGGGTTGGAAACGCGGGTGCGCGACGCGGCCGAGGGCATCGCTTCGGGCGAATCCACGGGAGCGGACCTGGCTTCCCTTCCCAGTCTGCGGAAGCTGGAGACGCTGCGGCAATCGATGGAGACGCTGGCGTCCTATCACCGCGATGGGGCTCCCTGGAGCTATCGCTGGGGCCTGTATGCCGGCGACGACTTATACCCGGAAGCGCGCCGCCTTTACTTCGCGCGCTTCAAGCAGTTACTCTTCGGCCAGACGCAGGATAACATCCAGCGCTTTCTGACCACGCTGCCCGCCACACCCGGACCGGAGTACCTTCCGACTTACAACGCGCTCAAGGCCTACTTAATCACCACTTCGTTTCACGATAAGAGCACCAAGGAGTTTCTGGCTCCGGTGCTGCTGAACTGGTGGGTGAATGGACAAGGCGCTGACGCTGATCGGCAGGGTTTGGCCCAGCGACAGTTCGAATACTACGCCGAAGAGTTGCAAACCGCCAACCCGTTTTCGAGCGCCAACGATTCCGATACCATCGAACACGCCCGCCACTACCTGGCCCAGTTCGCCGGGGAAGAGGCGGTGTACGCCTTCCTGCTGGCCGAAGCCGGAAAGAGCAACCCACCCATTAATTTCAACCGCCAGTTCGCCGGCTCGGCGCAGACGGTGGTGGAGACGCACGAGGTACCCGGCGCCTTTTCGAAGGGCGGCTGGGCGTTCATGAAAGACGCGCTCAACCACGTGGAGCGCTACATCAACGGGGAGCGCTGGGTACTGGGCGAACAGGCGCAGGCCAATATCGACAAGACCAAGCTGGCAGTGGATCTGCGCGCCCGTTATAACACGGACTTCACCAATCAGTGGCGGACTTACATGAAGTCGGCGAGCGTGGTCCGCTATGGCGGATTGAAGGACGCCAGCCAGAAGCTGCAGCAGCTTTCCGGCAATCAATCCGCGCTGCTGGCGCTGGTGTGCGTGGCGTCGCAGAACACTTCGGTGGACGACGCGGGAGTGGCGGGTTTGTTCCAGCCGGTGCAATCGGTCACTCCGGTTCCGTGCTCGGATAAGTACATCCAAGGACCCAATCAGAACTACATGACTAACCTGCTGACGCTGCAAACAACCGTGGACCAGGTAGCCTCGCAGCCGGGCCCGCCCAACGATGCGGCCGCGGCCACGGTGCAGGGCGCGGCTTCGGCGGCCAAGCTTTCCACCGGCCAGATCGCGCAAGCCTTCCGCCCCGATCCGGACGGCCACGTGGATATGGCTACGCGGACGCTGCTGGAAGAGCCGATCACTTACGTCGACGCCCTGGTTCGCACTCTCGGCCCGGCTGAATTAAACGGCAAGGGCAAGGACCTGTGCGGGCAAATGCGCCCGCTGCTGGCCAAGTATCCTTTTACACCGTCGAGTAAAACCCTGGCCACGCTGGCCGATATCGACGCCGTTTTCAAGCCGAAAGACGGCCTGCTGTGGCAGTTCTACGATCAGAACCTGCAGAAGGCGATTACCCGGTCGGGGTCGCAGTTCTCGCCGGCTTCCTCGGGCGGCATTACGATCAATCCGTCGTTTCTGGGATTTCTCAACCGGGCCGCGGCGTTTGCCGACGCAGCCTATGCCAATAACACCCCGGATCCCCATTTCAATTACACGGTGAAACTGGTGCCGCTGCCCGATACGGAGAGCGCGAAGCTGACGGTGGACGGCAAGAGCGTGGAATTCAGCGCGGCCGATGCTTCGAAGGCGGGTACATTCGCCTGGCCGGGAACCGCGTCGGGCGTGCAACTTTCGGTCAAGGTGAAGGGCGGGAGCGATCACGATTACGGCAGTTATGACGGTCTCTGGGCGATCTTCCAGTTAGTGGACGATGCCGATCTGCACCAGGGCACGCAAGTCGAAATCGCCATGAAGAGGGGTAAGTCCGACACTCAAGTTACCGACAACGGCCGCCCGGTGAGGGTTCGTTTCGACTTACAATCGACGCCTTCGGTCTTCGACCGGGGATACTTCGCGGGCATGGCCTGCGTGGCGGAGGTGGCACGGCCTTGATGGAGCTTCCGGCGCGCATCGGCAAGTACGAACTGGAAGAGTTTCTGGGCGGCGGCATGTCGCACGTCTACCGCGCCAGAGACACGGTGATCGGCCGCACCGTGGCGGTGAAGATTCTGACCGAGGCGGGGTGCGCGGACGTCGAGACCAAAACCCGGTTCCTGGCGGAAGCCCGCATGGCGGGCAACCTGGCGCACGACAACATCCTCAGCATCTACGATTTCGGCGCGGACGAACATGGCCGTCCCTTCCTGGTGATGGAGTTTCTGCGGGGAGAGGACCTGCGGCATGCGATCCGCGACGGCCACACCGGCGACCTGCGCGGCAAGCTGAGAATCGCTTTGCAGGTGGGCCGGGCGCTGGAATATATTCACGCGCAGGGCATCGTTCACCGCGATATCAAGCCGGAAAACGCGCACCTGAACGCGGCCGGAGTGGTGAAGCTGATGGATTTCGGTATTGCCAAGGCGGCCGGCATGTCGCTCACCCGCGCCGGTTACGTGCTGGGCACGCCGTATTACATGGCACCGGAGCAAGTTACCGGGCAGGAAATCACCGGGCAGGTGGATGTGTATGCGTTCGGGGTGCTGCTGTTCGAGCTGTTTACGACGCAGAAGCCGATCAACGGCGACACCATGGAGCGGATTTTCTACAGCATTCTGAACGAGCCGCTCAACCTGGAACCGCTGCGCCAGGCGGGCGCGCCGGAGGCGGTGTGCGACCTGGTGGCGCGGTGTACGGCGAAGAGTCCCGCCGCCAGGCCGCAGGGATTCGGCGCGGTGTGCGCGGAGATCGAGGAATGCATCTTCAACGCGGAAGCGGCCACGACGTTATTGCCGCAAGGGTCGGCGGCGGCGGCGGCACCGGCGGCAGCGCCCACTTCGGTGCGCCCCAAGTGGCTGGCGCCGGCGATTGTCTTGCTGGCCCTGGCCGCGATAACGGGCACTTACCTGGCGGTTCGCCCCAAACCCGTTCCCGTGGTTCACGCGCCGGTATTGGCGAGTACGCTTTCGACCTCGACCGGCACCATGCTGCTGGTGGCGGCGGGAACCTTCGAATACGGCGAAGACAAGCGGCCGATCGCGCTCGCGGCCTTCTACATCGATAAGACGGAAGTTCCCAATTCCGCTTACGCCGAATTCTGCTCCGCGACCGGGCGTAAGTTACCGGAGGGTTTTCCGGCGGGTAAGCCCGAGTTACCGGTGGTCAATGTGACGATTACCGAGGCGCACGCGTTCGCCGCATGGGCGGGGAAGCGTCTGCCCAACGACAAGGAGTGGGAAAAGGCCGCGCGCGGCGACGATGGCCGTTCCTTCCCCTGGGGCAACCAGCAGGACGCCTCGCACGCCAACCTGAATTCGAAGGGCCTGCGCGCGGTGGGGGACTTTGCGGACGGCGCCAGCCCATCGGGCGCCCTGAATATGATTGGCAATGCCTGGGAGCTGGTGGAGCAGTTGACGCCCCCCAGCAAGCAGGCGGTCGAGACCTTCCGCGCGGTATTGACGCCGCCGCCCACCGCCGACGAACCCTGGTACCTGATTCGCGGCACGTCTTTTAAGTACCCGATCAACCCCGACGCGATTTGGGATAAGACGACGGTGCCGGCGCGATTCAAAGGGTCCGACATCGGGTTTCGCTGCGCGAAAGACGCGCGTTGAAGAAGGGTAAGAAGGAAAGCGCAGGAAGGCAGAAGGGAAGGAAGAAGGAAGAAGACGGTTCCGGCCGGGCGATTCCGACTTCCTCGACTTCTGTCTTCCTCGACTTCCATATCCGGGAGGGATATCAAGGGCGCAGCCCGCCTGAAGCGGCACCGACGAAAATCTGCGTTTCGGGACGGAGCCTTGTGTCCCCGGTGAGGATTTCGGGCCGTTTCGGGGTCAGTTTCGTCCCGCCTGGGCCTGCCGGCCGCCTCTGGCAGCGCAACGAGCCCAGAGAAGCGTGCCGCCCTACAAGATTGAGCGAAATATTTGGAGAGCCGTGGCTGTCACTAGGATCAACGCAGCCTTAGGACACTATCGAAAGCTGGAAAACTCGGCCACTGGGCTCAGCCCGCATGTCTTCCATCTTGCCACCGGGAGAAACTGTTGACAGCCTACGCGCCCCCGGCTCCATCGAGTAGAACAGCTTTTCCGCTCGTCAGCGAACGGCCGGGCTGCGCCCGGCTGGACCGATTGACAATCGGTCGGCAGGTTGAACAACCTGCCCCACAAAGCGGCGGGGCATCGGCCAAAAGGGACCTGGGCACAATCCTACCGCTTCCTTACGTCCACCGCGGCGTTCTCCGTTACGGCGTCGCTGGGATTCGATACCACCATTTCCCCCGCGGTCAGACCGGAAACTACTTCGATTTCAGTACCCAGGTCCTGGCCGATCGTCAGGTCGCGGAAGTGAATCACGTTGCCGCTATCGACGACGGCTACGCGGGGGCCGGTTTTGGTCTGGATCAGGGTGTCGCCGGGGATGCGCAGCAGGGGCTTGGCGTGGGCCAGGGTAAAACGAACCTGGGCGTACATGCCGGGGTAGAGCGTGGCGGCGGGGTTGGGGGTCTCCAGAATCACCAGCATGGCGCGCGAGTTGGCGTCGAGCGAATCGGAAATGTTGGTGACGCGGGCGGGGAAGATTTCGCCCGGCTTTTCGTCCACGCGCAGCTCGGCGATCTGGCCGTTGTGCATCTCGGCGACGTAGGTCTGCGGCACGTTGACGAAAATCCGCAGCGGGGTGATCCGCGCCACCCGGAACATCTCGCGCGAGGCGCCGCCGTTACCGGCGTTGATCAGCGTACCCACATCCACGTTGCGCGCCGTGATGACCCCATCGAAGGGCGCGACCACCCGCGCGAAACCTTTCATCTCCTGCAATCGCTGCAGATTGGCCTGGCTTGCCAGCACGGTTTCGCGCGCCGTGGCCAGGCTCGCTTCCGCGCGCTGGGTCTGCGCGTTCTTCACGTCGAAATCGGCTTTCCGCTGGTCCAGCTCCTGGCGCGCCACCACGCCTTTATCGGAAAGGTGCTGCCAGCGGTCGAGCGTCACCTTCGCCAGCGACAGGTTGGCCCGCGCCAGCTCGATATCGGCTTTCAGCTCGTCGAGCGAGGCCTGCGACTGCGCCAGGTTGGCCCGCGCCTGGCCGATCTGTTGATCCAGCTCCGGCGTTTCGATCTCGGCCATCAGTTGCCCGGTCTTGACGTGGTCGCCAATATCCACCACGCGCGACTTCAGGAAGCCGTCCGCTCGGGCGAAAATCGGCGATTCCACCATCGCCTGGAAATCGCCTGGCAGGTCGATGGTCTCCTTCGCCGGGGCCACCTTCACCGCCGAAACGATCACGACCGGTCTGCGCTGGGTCACCTCGGCCGCCGCCGCCGCCAGTCCCTTTTCCCGCGCCAGCCGCGGTAGCAGCCCGCCCGCGATGCACGCGATCACCACCAGCCCCAGCACGCCGAAGAACGCCAGCAGACGGCCGCTGCCGGGACGCGTCTTGACTTCCTCTTCCACTTCCGTCCTCATATCGATTCCATTCCCGCGCGGCGCCCGTGGCGCGGAGGAGTGCGTCGCAGCACGCTATATACCACCGGCACGAAAATCAGGGTGGCGACCGTGGCCACCAGCAGACCGCCAATCACGGCGCGGCCCAGCGGCGCATTCTGTTCGCCGCCTTCGCCCAGGCCCAGCGCCATCGGCAACATACCCACAATCATGGCCAGCGCCGTCATCACCACCGGGCGCAGGCGGGTGTGGCCGGCTTCGAGCGCGGCCGTCAGGGCATCCACTCCATCTTCGCGCAAATCGTTGGCGAAGTTCACCAGCAGAATACTGTTGGCGGTGGCCACGCCGATGCTCATGATCGCTCCCATCAGCGACGGCACGCTCAGCGTGGTCTGGGTCAAGTACAGCATCAGCACGATGCCCGAGAGCGCGCCCGGCAGCGCCATCAGAATAATGAACGGGTCCAGCCACGACTGAAAATTCACCACCATCACGAAGTACACCAGCAGAATGGCGAACACCATGCCCACGCCCAGTCCGACGAACGAGCTGCGCATGGTGGACACCTGCCCGCGGGTTTCGATGAAGCTGCCCTTGGGAAGCTGCGGCGTGAATTCGCGAATCACCCGGTCCACGTCGCCCGCCACCGCGCCCAGGTCCCGGTCCTGCACGTTGGCGTAAATATCGTAGAGCGGCTGCACGTTGTAGTGATTCACCACCGCGGGGGTGGTATCGCGCTCCAGGCGGCCCAGGTTGGCCAGCAACTGCGGCGCCTCGTTCACGCCCGCGTGAATCGGCGTGCGCAGCAGCTCGGCGGTGGAATCCAGCACGTATTGCGGGGTTTGCGCGGCGATCGGGTAGTCCACGCCGTTGCGCGGATCGATCCAGTAATTGGGTGCGACGTAGGCGCTCGAAGACAGCGAAATCAACAAGCTGTTGGAAACGTCGGATTGGGTCAGGCCCAACTGCCGCGCCTTGGTCCGGTCCACCCGGAACATCAGCTCCGGCGCGTCCACCACCTGGTGGATATGCACGTCCTCGGCCCCGGGAATCGCTCTCATGCGCATCGTCATGCGGCGCGCCAGCGCATAGTTGGCCTTGGCGTTGGCCAGCGGCCCCACTACCTGAACGTCGATGGGCGCCGGCAGGCCGAAGTTCAGAATCTGGCTCACGATATCGGCCGGCTGCATGAACACCGTCAGCTCCGGAAACTGGCGCCGCAGCTCGGTGCGCAGCCGGCGTACGTATTGGCTGGAAGGCGCGTGCTCACCCGGCCGCAGCGACACCATGATCTCGCCGTCGTAAGCGCCGATCGTCACGCTGTCGCTGAACGCCAGATTGAAGCCCGAATAGGGCAGCCCGATATTATCCAGAATGTCCACCAGCTCGGCCGCCGGAATGATCCGGCGAATGGTATTCTCCACCTGCGCGAAATAGCGCTCGGTCTCTTCGATGCGGGTCCCCGCCGGAGCGCGCACGTGCAGCCGGATCTGTCCCGCGTCCACTTGCGGGAAGAAGTCTTCGCCCAGGTACGGAAGCAAGGCAAGCGAAGCCGCGCAGATTCCGAGAGAACACACGGCCACCAGCTTGCGATGCGCCAGCGCCTGCCCCAGCAAGCCCCGATAGCGCCGGCGCATCTTCTCGAAGCCCGCTTGAAACCGGTGGTGGATGCCGGCGAAGAATCCGGGTTGATCTTCAATCTCCCCGCCCTCGCCGCTATAGCGGGCCACCTCGCTCGCCAGCAGGTACCGCACCATGGTGGGCACCAGCGTCCGCGAAAGCAGGTACGACGCCATCATCGCCAGCACCACCGCCAGCGCCAGCGGCGTGAACAGGTAGCGCGCCGCGCCGGTCAGAAAGATCACCGGCACGAACACGATGCAGATGCACAGGGTGGAAACGAAAGCCGGAACCGCGATCTGCATGGCGCCATCCAGAATCGCCCGCACGATGGGCTTGCGCATCCCCAGGTTGCGATGGATGTTTTCGATTTCCACGGTGGCGTCGTCCACCAGGATCCCGACCGCCAGCGCCAGCCCGCCCAGCGTCATCACGTTGACCGTCTCGCCCAGCAAGTTGAGCACCGCCAGCGAAGTCAGAATCGAAAGCGGAATGGAAACGCAGACGATGATGGTGCTGCGCCAGCTCCCCAGGAACAGCAGGATCATGAGGCCCGTCAGCAGCGCCGCCAAGGTGGCTTCGCGCAGCACGCCAGCGATCGCCGCGCGCACGAAAATCGACTGGTCGAAGAGCAGCTTCAGGTTGAGCGACGGCGGCAGGGTCGAACGGATGCGCGGCAGGATGGCCTTGATCTGCTCCACGATTTCGAGCGTGGAAGAGCCGCCGTTCTTCAGCACCGTCAGCAGCGCGCCCTTCTGGCCATTGTGCCGCACGATGTTGGTCTGTACCGTGTAGCCGTCGCGCACGTGCGCCACGTCGCTCACGTAAACCGTGGTGTTGTTCTTCGATTGCTTCACCGGCAGCCGGTTGAAGGCCGACACCAGGTCGGGCGAGCTATTCAGCCGCACGGCGAATTCCTGTGCGCCCAGCTTCACCGTCCCCGAGGGTAGGATCAACGACTGGGTGTTGACGGCCTGCACCACCTCCTCGGCCGAGATCCCCTGCGCATAGAGCGCCCGCGGATCGAGGTCGATCGTCACCTGCCGCGGCCGGCCCCCATAAGGCAGCGGAAAGGTTGCGCCTTCCACATTGGCAAGCTGGGTGCGGATGAAGTTGTAGCCGAAATCGTAGAGCTGCTGCTCGCTCAGCGAGTCGCTGGAGATTCCCAGTTGCAGGATGGGCACGCTCGAAGCGTTATAGCGCAGGATGTTGGGCGGCTGGGTGCCCACCGGCAGCGTGCGCAGCGAGGCCTGGGTGGCGGCGGCCAGTTGTGCCACCGCCGATTCCACCTTGGCGCGCGGATGAAAGAAAACCTTGATGATGGCCAGCCCGGGCAACGACGACGATTCCAGGTGCTCGATATCGTTCACCCCGATCGTAATGCCGCGTTCGGAGCGCACCGTGATCGCTTCCGCCATCTCTTCGGGGGAAACGCCGGCGTAGGTCCAGATCACGCTGACAACCGGAATATCGATCTCCGGGAAAATGTCGGTGGGCATGCGTACCGTAGCCAGCACTCCCAGTATGACGATGGCCATCGCCATAATGACAAAGGTGTAGGGCCGGCGAAGCGCGAGTTGGACAATCCACATGGCGTTTGAACAGGCGAAATACGGATACCTTTATCTTACAAGGTTGCATCGGGTGAATGCTGCCCCGGTGGGGTGCTTAGCCCGACTTGGGGAGGTTATGGCCTGCCATTCCGACGTGGCGCACGCACTTGCATGCCGCGTCGGCACTGATGCCGACGCTCGGCGTACCATATGCGAGCAGGTGTCGAGACTGCTCCACGTGCTCCACGATGCTCCACGCCGAGAGCTGGCTTTTCGTGCGTCATCTGTTCTATACTGCCAAATTCGGACCTAACGCTTATGAGCGCTCCATTGGCTTTTCTTATCACACAGGAAACCGTGAAACTGATTGCCGGAATCGGCGCGGTGGTGCTGATTATTCTGGCTGTGCTGCGGCACAGGGGCAAGAAAAAATCGTCCGAAGACGACGATTTCTAGCTCTCCGGGGGCGCCCGGGCTTAGGCCTTTAAGCCCGCGCGATCAATTGCGCCGCCGGCAGCACTTCGTTGAGCGACCCCTGCCGGTACCCTTCCAGGTCCAGAGTGACGTAGCGGAAGCCCAATCCCCGGAAAATCGCGGTAAAGCGCGCAGCCATTTCCATGCTCAAAGCGCGCGGCAATTCCTCGCGGGCGATCTCCACCCGCACCACGTCGCCATGGAACCGTACGCGGAACTGGCGGAATCCCAGAGCTTTCAACTCTTCCTCGCCGGTTTCCACCGTCTTCACGTTCTGAATGGTGACGGGCGTGCCGTAAGGAATGCGCGAGCTCAGGCAGGCCGATGCCGGGCGGTCCCAGGTGGGCAGGCCGGCGCGGCGCGACAGTTCGCGAATCTCGTTCTTGGTCAGGTCGGCGTCCACCAGCGGGGCGGCTACGCGGTGGCGGCTGGCGGCGGCTTGCCCCGGACGATAGTCGCCCAGGTCGTCCCGGTTCACGCCGTAGAGGATGTGCTCGAAGCCGCGCTCCCGCCCCACTTCGGTCATGCGCTTAAACAGCTCGTCCTTGCAGTGGAAGCAGCGGTTGGCGTCGTTGCGCAGGTAATCGGCGTTCTCGAACTCGTGCGTGTGAATGTACTCGTGCGCGATATCGAAGCGCTTCACAAAGGCTTCCGCGTCGCGCTTGTGCGATTCCGGCAGGGAGGCCGAATCGGCGGTCATGGCCAGGGCTTCGGCGCCCAGCACCTGGCGCGCGGCCCAGGCCAGGTAGGCCGAATCGGTGCCGCCCGAAAACGCCACCAATACCCGGCCCATCGGCCGCAGCACCGAAAACAAACGCTGCTGTTTTTCTTCGACTGGCTCCATATTCATAGTTTACTGGATCGGCAGGGTCTCCTGCCCGTTGCCATCGACGGTCTCGGCGTCGGGTATCGACGAAGCCGCCGCCACCTTGTCGCCGTCCTCCAGGCTCACCAGCTTCACCCCCTGGGTGGAGCGGCCCACCTGGCGAATGGTGGAGGATTCGATGCGGATGATCTTGCCGCTCTGGCTGACGATCATGAGGTCCGAATCTTCTTTCACTAACAGGATCGCCACTACCGGCCCGGTCTTGCCGGTGGTCTTCATGTTGATCACGCCCTTGCCGCCGCGCCCGGTCAGGCGGTAGTCGGTGAGCTTGGTGCGTTTGCCGAAGCCGTTCTCGGCGATGGAGAGTATCAGACCCTCCTCTTCCACCACCTCCATGCCGATCAGGTAATCGCCCAGCGCCAGGTCCATGCCGCGAACCCCGCGCGCCTGGCGGCCCATGCCGCGCACGTCGTCTTCCTTGAAGCGGATGGCCTGACCCTGGTGCGAGCCCAGGAAAACGAAATTCTTGCCGTTGGTGATCTTGGCCGAGATCAGCTCGTCGCCATCGTCGAGCGACACCGCGATGATGCCGCGCGACATGGGATTGTCGAACTCCGTCAGCTCGCTCTTCTTGATCACCCCGGCCCGCGTCACCATCACGATGTGGCGGTCGGGCACGAAGTCCTTCACCGATAGAAACGCCTTCACGGTTTCATCCGGCTGCAGATTGATGAGGTTCGAGATGTGCTTACCCTTGCCCACCGTGGCGGCGTCGGGAATCTCGTAGGCCTTGAGCCAGTACACCCGCCCGCGATTGGTGAAGATCAGCAGATAGGCGTGGGTGGAGGCCACAATCAGGTACTCCACGAAATCCTCGGCGCGCGTGCTCATGCCGATGCGGCCCTTGCCGCCGCGCGTCTGCCTCCGGTAGGTATCGACCGAGGTTCGCTTCAGATACCCGCCCCGGGTGACGGTGATGGCGACGTCCTCCACCGCCACCAGGTCTTCCAGGCGGATCTCGCCGGCGTCTTCGATGATTTCGGTGCGGCGCTTGTCGCCGAAGTCTTTCTGGATTTCCTTCAGCTCCTTGACGATCACCCCGCGCAGCACCGTATCGGAAGCCAGAATCTCCAGGTACTCGGCGATGCGGCGCTGCAGCTCGGCCAGTTCGTCCAGAATCTTCTGGCGCTCCATCCCGGTCAGCCGCTGCAATTGCAGCTCGATGATCGCCTGCGCCTGCTTCTCGCTGAACTCGAAAGCTCCAATGATGGAGTCGCGCGCTTCCCTCGGGCCGCGGGAGGCGCGGATCAGGCGGATGACTTCGTCGATGTTGTCGAGAGCCTTCTGGAAGCCGAGCAAAATATGCTCGCGATCGCGCGCCTTGCGCAGCTCGAATTCGGTGCGGCGGCGCACCACTTCCACGCGGTGCTCGATGAAGTACTTGATCATGTCGATCAAGCCGAATTCGCGCGGCTGCCCGTTGACGATCGACAGCATGATGATGCCGAAGCCGGTCTGAAGCTGGGTGTGCTTGTACAGGTTATTGAGCACGACTTCGGCTTGTTCCCCGCGCTTCAGCTCGAAAACGATGCGCATGCCGTCGCGGTCGCTTTCGTCGCGAATGTCGGAAATGCCTTCGATCTTCTTTTCGTTGACCAGGTCCGAGGTTTCCTTGATGAGCCGCGATTTGTTCACCTGGTAGGGGATCTCGGTGACCACGATCTGCTCGCGATCCCCCTTGCCCATCCGTTCGATGGCGGCGCGCGCGCGCAGCTTCAGTTGCCCGCGCCCCCTGGAATAGGCGTCGATAATGCCCTGCCGGCCGAGAATGTAGCCGCCGGTGGGGAAATCCGGCCCCGGCACCATCTCGATGATCTTCGAAAGCGGCGTGTTGGGATGCTGCACCAGTTGGATGGTGGCATCGATGACCTCCGACAGGTTGTGCGGGGCGATATTGGTGGCCATGCCCACGGCGATGCCCGCCGACCCGTTCACCAGCAGGTTCGGAAAGCGCGTGGGCAGGACTTCGGGCTCTTCGGTGCTGCCGTCGTAGTTGGGCCTGAAATCGACGGTTTCCTTGTCGATATCCTCCAGCAGCGCCATGGCAATACGGGCCAGGCGCGCCTCGGTGTACCGGTAGGCGGCCGGTGGATCGCCATCCACGTTGCCGAAGTTGCCTTGCGGATGCACCAGTTGGTAGCGCATGGAAAAATCCTGCGCCATGCGCACCAGGGCGTCGTAGATCGCCGTGTCGCCGTGGGGATGGTACTTACCGATGACGTCGCCCACGATGGCGGCGCATTTCTTGTTGGGGCGATTGGGAAACAGCCCCATCTGGTGCATCGAATAGAGAATCCGGCGGTGCACCGGCTTGAGGCCGTCGCGGATATCGGGCAGAGCGCGGCCGACGATCACGCTCATGGCGTAATCGAGGTAGCTGCGGCGCATCTCGTCTTCAATATTGATGGGAATTTGATTGCGGCTGTCCCCGCTGCCGCCCATGCCGGGAAGAGGGGGCTGGCCGCCCGGAGGCGGCGCTTGCGGTGGTTCTTGCTGGTCTGCCAAGTAGTTTCCTCTAAACGGGGTTAAGTCTCAGTATAACAAGAATTTAGTCAAAAAAGCGAGAGGCCCGCGCTAGGCTGATGAATTCGCCTTTTGTTCGTGGATTCCCGGCGGGCCTGCGGGATGATTGCGGCGACCGCTCCTTTACAGTCGCGGCTCTGACTCGGTGCGCCGATGCCCCAGGTCAGAGCCGCGACTGTAAAGGAGCGGTTGCCGGCGATTGGAGTGGTTATTCCACATCTCAGGGTTTGTCCGGGGTGTCGAAGGTGATGCTGGATTCGCCGTTGAACTTGCGGTATTGGCGGAACGTTACCTCGTTGCGGATGGCGACGCGGCGAGCGGCGACACGCACCTCGGCGTGGAGCGGCAGCAGGAATTGCCGCCCTCCCACCGAGACGAAATCGTAGTCCAGGAGGGTGGAAGCCGCAGTCACCGGGAAATCCTCCGGAATGCTATCGGCCACCTGGTCCACGCGCAGAATCTGTCCGCTCTCGCGATCCACGTAAATATTGCCGTGTTCCCCGACGGTGGTGGACTCGGCGTCGGACGCTTCCGGCGAAGATCCCCAGGTAATCTTGTACATCGAATTCCCGCGCAATATCCGGAAGCGGAACACATGCGCCGGGTGTTTGCGCAGCGTGGTCCAGTGATCCCAGAAGAAATGGGTGTGCGAGCCTTTCCGGAAGATATCGAACAAAATGCTGCCGAACTCCCCCTCCGAATGCGCTCCGCGCAGAGCCTCGAGACCGGCACGCGCGGGGCGATGATCCACCGCAACGAGACGATAATTCTCCAGGCGATCGAAAAACGTCAGCTTGATTTCGAGCAGGTCCTTCTCGCGCCAGCGGCCGGTATTTCCCAAGTCCTCGAAGCGGTGGACGTCTTCCTCGCAAATGAAATCGGGCAGGTTTGTAAGATACTGAACCGCAGCCCGGGCGGCAGAGTTGAGCGCCGCGTTCTGCTCGCCAGCGTTGGGGATTGGGGGCGAATCGAATGCGGGCTGTGGATTGGCCGGCGGCATGCCGGCGGAGCGGTCGCGCAGATTGACCAGCGCCTCCACCGTTTTGGGACCCGCTCCGAGGCTTTCCAGTTCCTCCACCACGCGGTTTTCCAACCGGTCGGACAGTTCCAGTTTCCCCAACGCCCGCGCCATCGAGCCATCCGCGTGCTTGCGCGCGATGCCGGCTTTCACCAACGTCACAACATCCGCCACCGTGGCGGGTTGAGCCGCGGCCCACACGGCAACCCCCAGGGCCATCGCGGCAAGCCCGATTCGCGTTACGCGTTTCGCCGCCAAGCCGTCCACTTACCGTATTCTACTGCCCCGCTCAGGCGGCGGAAAGCGTCAGGCCACGGGTGCTTAACCGATCTGGGGATTTCGCAGTTGGGCGAGGCGACCGCTCCCTCACGGTCGCGCTCGGTTACGCGTGCCGCGTGTTTTCAGTCACTTACCGAGCCGCGACCGTCAGGGAGCGGTTGCCGCCCCAGCCACTCACCGCGCTAGGGCCGCCTGGTTTCGCGCCGGCCGCCGGATTCCACGATTCCTTTGTCGAAGGCGAATTTCACCAGGCTCACCACGTCCTCCACCCCCAGCTTGCGCATCAGGCTGGACCGATAGGTATCGATCGTCTTCGGACTGAGATCGAGTATCGCGGCGATTTCCTTGGCCCGATCCCCGTTCACCAGCAGACGAAACACCTCGCGCTCCCGCGGGCTGAGCACGCTCAGCGGATCGCTTTTGGCGAACGCTTCGGACTGCGCAAAGATAGCCGCACCGCCCAGCAGGGGGGATACGTACACGCCGCCGTCGCGCACGTAGGCCATCGCATCCAGCAGATGTTTGCGCGGGCCGTCCTTTAATACGTAAGCGTCGGCGCCGGCGTTGAGCGCCTCCATGACGCGCGCCCCGTCGCGGCTGATGGAAAGAACCACCAGACGAGAGGCGATCCGCCGCCGCCGGACTTCGGCGATCACCTCGACACCGTTCATGCCCGGCATTTCCAGATCGAGTACCGCGAATTCCGGCCGGTGCCGTTCGATCGCTTCCACCGCCGCGACGCCGTCCGGACACTGCGCCACCACGCGCATGCCGGCGGCCGCCAGAATCAGCGCAAACCCCTCGCGGACGATTTCATGATCGTCGGCCAGGACGACGGTTTCCGAATGTTGATCCCGAGTGGCGGACAGCATCGGCTTGCGGAATGACTCCAGTGTCTCATAACTGGGCCCTTCTACCTTCTTCAGTGCCGGAAGTGGCGCACGCCGGTAAACACCATCGCGGCGCCAAGACGGTCCGCGGCCGCAATCACCTCGGCATCGCGCACCGACCCTCCCGGTTGGATGAAACTTGTCGCGCCATTTCGCACAGCTTCTTCCAAGCCGTCGGCAAACGGGAAGAACGCGTCGGAGGCAACCACGGTGCCTGCCAGCGGCAACACGGCTTTCATCGCGCCCAGCTTTACCGCATCCACCCGGCTCGTCTGCCCCGCTCCCATGGCCACGGTCTGCCCGCCGCGCGCATACACGATGGCGTTCGATTTCACGTGCTTGGCCACCTTCCAGGCGAACTCCAGCCCCCGCCATTCCTCGTCGCTGGGCGCGCGGCGGGTCTTCACCACGATCTGCGCGCGTTCGAGTTTGGCGCTATCGGCGCTCTGCGCCAGGAACCCGCCGGAGATGGATTTCAGCACGATGGGGTCCAGCCCCGGGGCGACCCGCATCAGGCGCAGATTCTTTTTGGCCTTCAGAATCGCCAAAGCCTCGACCGAGTAATCCGGCGCCGCCACCGCTTCCACGAAGAGCTTGGCCAACTCCCGCGCCGTGGCCTCGTCCACCGCGCGATTGAATCCGATCACACTCCCGTACGCCGACACCGGGTCGCATTCGAGAGCCTTGGCGTACGCTTCCGCCAGCGTAGCCTGCTCGGCGCAACCGCACGGATTGGTGTGTTTGATAATGGCCGCCGCCGGCCCGGCGAATTCCAGCGCCAGTTGCCAGCACGCATCCAGGTCCACCAGGTTGTTGTAGGACAGTTCCTTGCCGTGAAGCTGTTCCGCGCCCGCGATTCCCCGCCCCGGCGACGCGTACAGCGCGGCCTGCTGGTGCGGATTTTCGCCGTAGCGCAGGTCCATGGCCTTGGGCGCGCGCAGATTCAGCTCCGGCGGCAGGGGGCCGGCGGGAGCGTCTTCGAGTTCCAGGCGCGCGCTGATGGCCGCATCGTAGTCCGCGGTGGCGCGAAAAGCCTTCTTCGCCAGCCGCCAGTGGGTGGCCGCCGAAAGCTCACCGGAAGCGCGCAACTCCTCCATCACAGGTTCGTAGTCGGCCGGCGAAACCACCACCGCCACGTCCCGATAATTCTTGGCCGCGGCGCGAATCATGGTCGGCCCGCCGATATCGATATTTTCGATCAGCTCCTCGCGCGCGATGCCGGCCTTTGCCGCCGCTTCCTCGAACCGGTAGAGATTCACCACCACCAGGTCGATTTCGGGAATCCCGTGCTCGGCCAGCGACCGGCGATGCTCGGCGCGGTCTCGGATCGCCAGAATGCCGCCGGCAATCGCGGGGTGCAGCGTTTTCACCCGCCCGTCCAGCATCTCGGGAAACCCGGTGACCTCGGCCACCTCGCGCACCGCCAGCCCCGCCTCCCGCAGCGCGCGCGCCGTACCGCCCGTGGAGACGATCTCGACCCCCATTTCCGCCAGCCGCGCCGCCAGCGCAATCACACCCGTCTTGTCCGTAACGCTGATCAGCGCCCGCCGAATTTTAGCCATGAAAGAGCACCATAGCAAATTGAAGGCCCGGTCCGCATTTCATCGGCCCTCTCAAAATGGCTCAGCTTATTTTCCTTCATCGCCCGAAATACTCCGCCGAGATCAGGAATTCGGAGACTCGTCGTGTGGAAGGCGGAACCTCGGTATCGCGGTGCGGCGTTATCTTCCCACTTCTGCCTTCTCGCCTTCCGGCTATTCGCGCAAGCGCCGCTGATGCGTCGAGGGGATCTTCATGTCCTCCCGGTACTTGGCGACGGTGCGGCGGGTGACGTTGATGCCGCCGGCTTCGAGCAGAGCCGTGATGCGCTCGTCGGTGAGGGGCTTCGAGCGGTCTTCTTCCTCGATCATCTTCTTCACCTTGCGCTTCAGCAGCAGCAGCGGGGTGAAGCTTCCCGAGGGCCCCTGGACGGCTTCGGAAAAGAAGTAGCGCAGCTCGAAGACGCCTTGCGGCGTGTGGGCGTACTTGCTGGCCACGGCGCGGCTGACGGTGGAAGGATGAACGCCCACCTCCTCCGCCACGTCTTTGATCATCATCGGCTTCAGATACTCGATGCCGCTCGAGAGAAACTCGGTCTGGCGGCGCACGATCGCCTGGCACACCTTCAGGATGGTCTGCTTCCGCTGCTCGATGTTCTTCATCAACTGGATGGCGGAGGAGTAGCGCTCGCGCACGTAATCGCGAACTTCCTTGGTAGCGCCGTTTTCCCGGTCCAGCATGCGCCGGTACTGCACGTTCAGACGAAGCTGGGGCACTTCCTCGTCGTTCATCTGAATGATATAGTCGTCGCCGTCCTTGATGAGATATACGTCCGGCTCGATCACCCTGGCGCCGGCCCCGGAGTAGCGCAGGCCGGGCCGCGGATTGAGGTGCCGGATCATGTTCACGGCGACTTCAATGTGCTCCATGGGGCGGCCCAGCACGCGCGCCAACTCCTTGAACTGGCGCATTTCGAGCAGCCGCATATGGCTGGAAACGATCTGCCACGCCACGCCGCCCTTGCCGTTCATGCTTTCGAGCTGGAGCAGGAGGCACTCGCGCAGGTCGCGGGCCGCCACGCCCGCTTCGAGCGCCTGGACGGCCTTCAGCCCCTGCTCGACTTCCTCTATGGAGTGCTCACCGGCAGCGGCGATTTCCTCCAGCGAGGCCGACAGATACCCGTCGTCGTCCAGGTTGCCGATAATCGATTCGGCCGCATCGCGAACCCGGTCCGGAACCAGGCTCATGCTCAGCGCCTTGCGCAAATAATCGCCCAGCGTCTCCGGCGCGGAAAGAAAAGTCTCGAAAGAGGGCTTTTCCACCGATTCCGATGCCGGACTCTTATAGCCGGGATCCAGATAATCGTCAAAAAAAGAGCCGAAGTCGATTTCATCGAAGGGATCGGCAGCGGCCGGTGTTTCCAGCGGGTCGCTGGTCGCCGAAGGAGCGCTTTCCGGCCCCGTCACGGTAGCGGCGGTTTCCTCGGCGTCCGCGAAAACGCTCCCGTTGATGGCCACGTCTCCCGCGTTGCCATCCACCGAACCCGATTCGTTCAATACGGCCGCTTCCAGAATCTGCCTATCGGCCGGATCGTTGTCCGGTTCGGCTTCCAGCAGGGGCAGCAGCTCTTCCGGCGTGACCTCCTCGCCCTCTTCGGTAGCTTCTTCCAAAACCGGATTCTTGACGATCTCCTGGGTGATCATTTCCTTCAGCTCCAGCCGGTTGAGCTGAAGGACGGTGACCATCTGGACCAGTCCGGGCGTGAGAATCTGCTTCTGTGCGACTTTAAGATCCAGACGCGGCGACAGTAGGCTCATCTCGTACCCATAATATCACTGGAATTACACCGGTCTGTCTTGGTCTTCGTCGCGGCCTTGCACTTTTTGTACCGTTTTCAACGGTGACCCTGAGGTGCTACGTGTAGACCCGGTGCACGCGTGCGCCGATACCGCACAGGATGTTATAGGAAATGGTGCCGGCGATTTTCGCGATCTGTTGCGCGTCCAGCCGGACGCCGCCCTCCTCGCCCAGCAGGGTGACGTCGTCTCCGGGCGCGAGGGCGGCCGTGTGGCTCAGATCCACCGTGGTCAGGTCCATGGAGATAGTGCCGAGAATGGAAGCCAGCTTGCCGTCCGCGATGACCTTGCCGCGGTTGGAAAGGCGGTGAAACACCCCATCGGCGTATCCGGCGCCAATTACCCCGATGCGCATGGGCGCCGCCGCGCGAAAGCTGCCCCCGTAACCCACCAGCGCGCCTTCGGGAAGGTCTTTGATGGCCAGGATTTTGGCCTTCCAGGTGAGGGCAGGCTTCACCTCCAGCAGTTGCCGAGGCGCTTCCCCGCGGGCCGGCGAGACGTAGCCGTACAACGCGTGCCCGGCGCGCACCAGGTTGTGCCAGCCGCCGCGGCGGCCATAGCCGATGGCGTTGGTGCTCGAGGTGTGCACGTACGCGGGGACGACGCCGGCTTCGGTCAATTTCCCCAGGGTCTCGTGGAAAAAATCGAGTTGCTGGCTGGTCTGCGGGGTAGTGTAATCGGCGGCGGAGGCGAAATGGGTCATCATGCCTTCGAACCCGGCGTGCGCGGCGCCCGAGACGGCGGCGACAATTTCGCCGGCCGTGGCTCGGGTACCCAACCGCCCCATGCCGGAATCGATCTTGAGATGGTAGGGCACAGTCCGGCCCGCCAGCCTGCCGGCGCGATCCAAATCCCCAATCTCAGCCAGCGAGTGGACCGCCGGGGTGAGACGGTGCTCGATCAGAGCCGGGATTTCGTAGTTCAGGAATCCGCCCATCACCAGAATGCTTGGCGCGGTAATGCCGTTCTCGCGCAGGTGAACGCCTTCCTCCACCGAACTGACCGCCAGCCAGCGCGCTCCCTCGGCCTCCAGGGTGCGGGCAACCTCCAGCGCGCCGTGCCCATAAGCGTCCGCCTTGATCACTCCGGCAACCGCCACGTCCGCGCCCACCACGGCACAGACGTTGCGGTAGTTTCGGGCAATTCGTTCGCGGGAAATGAGGGCGTAGGATCGATATGGGAAGGACACTCAATTCATTCTAGACTCCACCCGCCCGGCGATCGCGCGCGGACGCTGGCCCCGCGCCTTAGAACTATCCCATGACCATGGCCATGACGGTCATGACGATGGCCAGGGCCCGGCTCGCGGATTGTATGATACCATCCAGAGTCTTGATATCGCGTACCCAAGCTTTTGTCGCCAACCTCGGGTCCGCCTGGCGAACGCGACTGGCAGCAGGAGCCGGCCCGTTGCTGCTCGTCCCCGTGGTGCTCGGGGCGGCGCTGGTTTACCAGCTTGCGACCGGGGTCAATCGTCCCGCCATCCGGTCCGACGGCGTGGGCTACTACGCATACCTGCCGCTCTACTTTATCCACCATAGCCTGGATTTTTCGGTTCTGCCCATCAACCACGCGGTCTATGGTTTCCGGGCTTCGCCCAAGACGGGTCGCCTGGCGGATCTCTTTCCCGTTGGGCCGGCGCTGTGCATGGCGCCGTTCTTTCTGGCGGGGCATTTGGTTGCGCTCGTCGGCGGATGGCCGCCGGACGGCTCGAGCCCTCCCTACCAATTGGCCGTCCTCGCCGCAGCCCTCGCCTGGTTTGCGGCAGGTGCCTACGCTACCTGGCAGGTGGTGGCGGTGCGGGCCGGGCCGGTGCGCGCTTCGGTGGCGCTAGCGTTGCTCGTGGCTGGCACCAATCTTCCGCACTACGTGGTGGCAGAGCCCTCCTTATCTCATATCTACGGCTTCGCGACCTTCGCCGTTCTGCTGTGGTTCGCGGACCGTTTCTGGGCGAACCCGGCGCGTCGGCGCGCCGCCGCCATGGGCATCGCCGCCGGCCTGCTGCTGAGCATTCGCAGCTACGATATTCTGCTGGCGTCGGCGGCGCTCTATCCCGCTCTCTGGCGCTCGAATCGGCTCGCCGTTCGGCGTAACTGGCCCTGGTTTGGATTGGGCATGGCTTTGGCTCTGCTGCCCTATATTGCCACTTCAACCTATTACCTCGGCGCGCCGTGGCGGACGCACTACTGGAATTATTCCTGTCACTGGGGCAGCCCACTGATTTTCACCAACCTGCTGAGCGTCCGACGCGGCTGGTGGTTTTGGAGCCCCGTAGCCGCGATTGGCGTGGCCGGTCTGGCCGGCGGGTTATTTTCGAGGAACTTGAGATGGTTCTGCGGTATCAGTCTGGCCGCTATCGCCATCGTTACGTATATTTTCGCCTCATGGGGAGACCCGGCCGTGGGCACCGGCGCGACTTTTGGAGACGGCTTCGGACACCGCATGTACGTCGATCTTTTGCCGGTCGTAGCGGTCGGGCTAGCCGTGATCTTCACCAGGATCCCGCGACCCATCTGGTGGTTGCTGGGTCTGAACCTTTATCTGATGGTGGCCTATTGGAACGAGGCGATTCCGTCGACCGGTGCGAACTGGAGCACTGTCGTTCGCGCGTTGCGCCAGCCCGCGTTGTGGGCGCTGGGAATCGGGCCCGAGGGCGATTCGCGCACGCCCAAAGGCCTGTCGGCCGAGGTCAGCCTCGTCGACGCCCGCTGGGATGGCGACGCGCTGGCCATCGACGTCGCCGCCAGCAATATCGGCTCATCGCAATGGCTGGCCGATGGCGGCAAAGGCCAGGTGCTGCTCGCTATCCGGACCTTCGGCAACGATCGCTGCCAGGGTGGGTCCCTTGGGGACTGGCGCTTTCCCATCTCCGACAATGTCCCCCCCGGCCAGACGGTTCGCCTGGCGGCCGCTATCCCCAAGGCGGTGTTAGCGGCCCCGCACCATGAATTTTTCTGCGCCGAAATGTTGTCGGAAAAGGTCGCCTGGTTTCGCGACGCCGGCCTTTCCAAGATGGCGGTCTTCAAGCTGGAGGGTGATGCGATCCGGATTCCATCCGCGGCCTATCCGGTCATTCCGTTCGGGCGCGTGCTGTCCTTCTCGTCTCCGGAAGTGGAACCGCTGCTGGGGCGCGGTTGGGCGGGCACCGAGCCTGGTTTTCGCTGGACCCTTGGCCCCGGAGCGTTCCTGAATTTCCGCACCTCGCCCGGCCGCCGGCTCTGCCTCCGTTTGACGGCCTATGGCATCACCGCGGACGGGCGCGATCAGGTGGTGGAGTTCCGCATCCACAGAAACGTCGTGGGGACCTTCCGCTGGGCGAAAGACCAGGTGAGAACCATCGAGGTACCGATCGTGCCCGATAGCGCCGGCAACGTCGACCTGGCTCTCCACATCCTTCACCCGCTGCCAAAGAGGTTCCTGCCTGGGGACCCGCGTGACTTGGGCCTCGCCGTGAGGTCGATACAGCTCGTTGCCGCCGATTTGTTGTAAGCTCCCCCGCGGACTTCTACGATCCGGCCCTCAAAGTTAGCTTGATTTGCGCAGCAGGAAGGTATGCGAGACGATCTCACGCGAGCTGGCCATTCCATCCGGTTGGACTTCCAATACCTTGCAGCCATGGCGCCGGGCAATTTCAAAGATGTAACGCTGGGGCACAACATGCATCTCCATCTGACTGTCCGTGCCCGCGACAGCCGCCTTCCGGCTCAGATAAGCTTGGGTTGTGAACGTATAATACTTCCAATAGGTGGGGAGCTGAAAAAACGCGATGCCCCCTTCGGCCAGTCGGGCCAACAGCTTATCCAAAATATACGTGATGACGGGCGGGGGATTGTGCTGCAGAACGATAAATGAAAACAGGAATTCGAATTCCGGGAGCCTGTCCAACGATTTCAGATTCCGCACATGAAAGAAGTCCACCTCTTGGGAGGGCTCGATTCGCGATGAGATGGCGCGCTGCGCCAGATCGAGATGCGCTTGGGAAATGTCGCAGCCGGTGACCTGGCGGAACTCGCGAGCGAGCCAGTGCGTGACCCGGCCAGTGCCACAACCGTATTCCAGGCAGCGCTGCCGCGCAGTGGATGCGACGCCGTTTCGTTCCAGCCACGCTTTCATACGCCGCACGTCGACAATCCCGGTGCTCCAGTATTTGTCTTCGTTTTGACTGAAATTCTCGCTGCGGTACCGATCGGACGTAAGCACCGACCAGTACGGCTCCTCCTTGCCGAGTTGCGACCACGTAGCCTCGACGGAGGCGAGCAACCTTTTGAGTTGCTCCGGGCTGCAAGCGACGTCGATCGGCTGTTCCGCCTGCAACTCCGGAATGACCGGCTCCGGGCCAATCAAACTAACGGCCTGCCGGAGGAATTCGGTACTGTGAAGGAATCCGTTGCGAAGGGACTTGAGATCTCCAAAACCAGCTACCTGCTCAGCGACAACAGCCTCATTCTCCGGCTCTCGTCCCAGTATCATTCTATATGCGTAGACTACTTCTTCCCTACTAATCACGATGTCTCCGGGAGTGAACCGAAACAGGCCTGCCAACCAGGTTCACTCCAGTGAATCAAGGACCGAGTATATCACCCGTCTCGTTTTCGGCTCATGCGGTTACAGGCACGGGAAGGTCGTTTTACTCGTCCCGCAGCACTCTGGCCGGGTCGATGCGCGCCGCGGCATGGGCCGGCGCCAGGCACGCCAGGGCGGCGACCAGGGTCAGGGTTGCCGCCACAGCGGCCAGGGTAGCTCCGTCGGATGCGGTCACGCCGAACAGCAGGCCGCGGACCAACTTCCCGGCGGCAAGCGACGCGGCGACTCCGGCCGCCAGCCCCCACAAAACGGGCCGCAGACCTTGGTACAGCACCAGGAGGCGCACTTGCCCGGTGCGGGCTCCCAGCGCCATTCGGATGCCCAACTCGCGCCGCCGGAGCGCAATCCCGTACGCCACCACGCCATAGATTCCCACCGCCGCCAGCAGCAAGGCCGCCACGCCGAAGCCGATCGCGACCTGCATCTGGAACCGCCGCCGCGCCAGGGTCTCGTCCACAAGCTGTCCCATGGTGCGCATTTTCGGCGCCAGCAGTCCCGGGTCGATTCCCATCAGCGTGCGCCGCACTTCCCGGGGCAGGGCGTCGGCCGCGATCGATGACCGCACCACCAGGTCCGCTCCCCACGGAACGCGCTTCCAGATCGGCACATAGACGATCAGGGTGGGATCGCGGTCCAGTTGCACATTGTGAACGTCGGCCACCACTCCCACCACCTGCACGCGGCCCACTTTCGAACCGGTGGTCAACCATCTGCCCAGCGGATCCTGGCCCGGCCACAACTTCGCCGCCAGCCGCTCGGAAACCACCGTTATGTTACGGCTGCGGTCGCCCGCTTCGATCATCCGGCCGCGGCGCAGCGGGATTCCAAGAGCGGCGAAATAGTCCGGCCCCACAAAGCGCACGTTGACCATCACCAGTTGCCTGTCGTGGTCGATGACGTTGGCGTTCGATCCGTCCAGGGACACGCCGTTTACCTCGGATTCGCCGGTCAACGGGATGGCGTCGACCACCCCGGCCGAGCGGACGCCGGGCAGCGCCCGCAGGCGATCGACGGCCATGTCGAAGAATGCCGCGCGCTGTGCGGCGTCCTGGTAGCGCTCCGGCAGTTCGACGTGCACATCCAGCGCCCGGTCCTCGGTAAAGCCGCGATCCACGTGGAGCACGTTCCACAGGCTCGCCGTTAACAGAGCGGCCAGTACCAGCAGCAGCGTGCTGAGTGCGGTTTCGGCGCTGACCAGCCACTCGCGGAGGTGCATGCCGCGCCGGCCGCCGGCCAGGTTCGGGCTTTCCCCGCGTAGCGCGGTTTGCGGGTCGCCGCGGGACAGGCGCAACGCGGGCAGCAAGCCGAAAAACAAGCCGCAGCCCAATGACAGAAGCATCGCAAATGCCCACACGCGTCCATCTACCTGAACTTCATCGAGGCGCGGCAGATCCACCGGCGCCGTTCGCGCGAATGCCGCCAGCGCCGCGCGCGCGGCAATTACGCCCAGAATGCCGCCGGCTCCCGCCAACAAGAGCGTTTCCGCCAAGGCGGAAAACATCAGCCTGCCCTGCCCCGCGCCCAACGCAATCCGCAGCGAATATTCGCGCGCGCGGGCGCTGGCTCGCGCCAGCAGCAGATTCGCCAGGTTGACGCACACCATCAGCACCAGCAGCATCACCGCCGCCAGCAGCACCGTAAGGCCGGTCTTCACCGGCGACGCGATGACCTCCTGCAGCGGCAGTAGCTGGGCGCTGAAGGGGTAATCCAAGCCGTGCTCGGTCGCGATTCGCTTCTCCAGCAGGTTCAATTCGGCCTTGGCCGCCGCCCGCGTTACGCTGTGGCGCAACCGTCCCAGAACGAGGTAATCGTAGTCGCCGCCCCAATCGTTATTGGGCGACTGCATGATCTGAAACACCTCGGTGTTGTCGGTCAGCCGGGACAGGCCCCCCAGGTCGTCGTTCTTCGGGAAGCGGAACGAGGCGGGCAGCACGCCGATTATGGTTTCTTTGGAGCCGCCGTCCAATTGGACCGTCTGCCCGACAATCGATGGCGAAGCGCCAAACCGGCGCCGCCAGAGCCCGTCGGTAATCACCATGACCCCGCTGTTTGAGGGCTGTTCTTCTTCCGGCCGGAACGTCCGGCCCAGTTGCGCCTCTACGCCCAGCATCTCAAACAGGTTGGCCGAAACCGCCGCTGCGCCCACCGCTTCCGGCTCGCCGCCGCTCATCAGCGGCACCCTTCGCGAGGAAATCAGCGCCAGCGACTCGAATGCCCGCGAATGTTCGCGCCAGAACCGGTAGTGTTCGTAGTTCACCGGCAGGGTGGGATAAATGTGCGCCAACTGGGGGAGAATTTCGCGTGCCAGCACCAGTTCGCCCGGCTCGCGGTACGCCAGCGGCTTGAGCAGCACCGTGTCGACCAGTGAAAATAGCGCCGTGGCCGCGCCCGTTCCAAGCGCCAGCGAAAGGACGGCGACCACGGTAAAGACCGGCGCCCGCGCCAGCGTGCGCAGGGCGAAGCGCAGGTCCTGCCGCAAGGTGTCCCAACCCGGGAGCCACACGCCGCGGGCCTCTTCCCGCGCCCGTGTCAGGCTGCCGAACGCAATGCGCGCTTCCCGCTCCTGTTCCGGCTGCCCATCTGCGTCTTCCACGGCGAGCGCCAGGTTGGTCCGCAGTTCCTCATCGAGCTCCCGGGCGCGCCTTTGGCGCCGGCCGGGCAGCAGCAACAGCAATCGGCGAAGCCAGTACATAGGTCACTCCGTAACCGGTTTGGGATAGAGAACCAACGCCACCGCGCCCACGAATTGCTCCCAGCGGGAAACCTCCGCCTGCAGGCGTTTTTCTCCGGCCGGCGTGAGCTGGTAGATCCGCGTGCGGCGCCCGCTCCTGGCAGCCTCCCATTGGGCCGTCAACAACCCCTGCAGTTCCAACCGTTGCAGCGCGGGATAAAGCGAGCCCGCCTCCACCTGGATCGCCGAATCCGTGGTCCGCCCGATCGCCTGCGCGATCCCGTAGCCGTGCAGCGGCCCATGCGCCAGGGTGCGCAGAATCAGCATATCCAAGGTGCCCTGTACGAATTCGATGCGTGAGCGCTTCATCCTTACTATATAGCCCATCAATATATAGGACGTCAATCCTAAAGACGGACTGAGTAAAGAACGGTTAGCGGGCATCTCTCACGGGTGCGAGCCGCCGTGGCGCAACCATTCGTGCCTGCCGTGTCGAGAGTATCCGAACTCCCGAAGGGCAAGGAAGCCTACTCCACGGTGAATGGCTGGCGCATTTCGCTGGTTTGGTTCCCGACGCCGTCTTTCACCGTGACGGTGATGGCGTACTCGCCGGGGCGCATCTTCTTGTCCAGGTTCAGACCGAATTCGGCGGGGATGTAGCGCTTGGGGTAGAAGGATTCGCTTTGCTCCACGGCCGGTTCGGGCTGTTTCCAGAGAACTGTGCCGCCGGCGGCGACCAGGGCGGTCACGTAGCTGACGTCCACTTGGTTGGCCGGCCCGTACTGGAAACCGGTGATATCGAACCTGGCCCACACCACGTCGCCGGGGCGGTAAGCTGGCTTGGCTACCGGTTCGTTATCGTTCTCGGCGCGAAACAGTTGCAGATTCTGGACGGCCAGGGCGGTACCGGAATGAATGATGTGGCCGCGCACGCGCAAGGGCGCATCCAGTTGGGCGGTGGTCTTGGCGACCAGGTCGTCGACTTTCACCGTTATCTTGTAAACTCCGGATGGTACCAGGGGCGGAAGGACCACTTCGGTCTCGATTCTAGGCCGCCAATCTCTGTCCTGCACGCCCACTTCCGCCTCGAAGTTGTTGTGGCTGGGCTCGGACAGGGCCACGCCGGCGGGGTCGAAAGCCTGGACAGAATAGGCCAGCCGGACCTTGTCGTCCTGGCCTTTGGTGTAGTTGGCGACGCGGCAGGAAAAGTACACGGTTTCACCGGGGACGTGCTCGGCGCCCGGCAAGTCGGGAGTTCCACCCTCCATGATGCTGATGGCGGGCTGGACAATAGCGAGCGGGGCCGCCGCGAAAACCCAGCCGGCCCCGAAAACGGCCAGGACCAAGAGTCGCATACCGATTATGTTAGCCGGTTTCGCGGCCATCCTCGGGGTCTGAGCGAAATCCGGCTTTCATCGCGCGGCGTATCGCCGGCTGCACTGTTCGGAGCAGAAATGCACCGTTTCGCCGCCAATGGTGCGTTGGACGCTGGCCGCGGGCGAAACATAGGTGCCGCAAACCGGGTCCCGTTTGAGATCTCCACCCGACTGAATCGGGGGCCTGTCGGCGGCCGGCCGCGGACGCGCATTGGCGCGCATGCTGGCGAACATATTTCTGAGGATCATCCTGACGAAGAGGAACAACAGGCAGGGGAAGACGAACTCGACGAAGAATGCGCGGATCATGCCAGGGGAAAAACGGGGGTGGGCGGTTCGATGCTCCACCCCCGGAAACTGCCGCTACTTCTTTTTCTTGGGCGCGCTGGGATTCTGGTAGGTGACCGAGATGCTCTGTCCCAAGGTTGCCAGCATATCTTTCGACGGCTGGGCCCACTGGCCGGTGGGAGCCAGTTCCAGGTATTTCTGAAACGCTTCCACCGTGCCGGGTACCGGCGTAATCTTGCCATCGGCGGCAATCTGGGCTTTAGCTACCAGGACCACGCCATATTGATAGTACGCATCCGGGTACGGGGGCGTGGCCGCGATGGCCTTCTGGAACGCTTCGCCAGCGGCGTCGCTCTGGCCGCCGTTGACTTCGAGGGCGCCCAGGTTATAGAAATACTTGCCGGCCTGCGGCGGATCGAGCTTGGCGGCGTTTTCCAGTTCCGCCTGGGCCTCGGGAAACTTCTTGGCCTTCGCCAAGGCGAGGGCGTAATTGTTGTGCACGCCCGCATCGTCGGGTTTCAGCGCCAGGGCTTTGGTGTAGGCATCCAGGCACTTCTGCATGGCGGCGTCGAAATCGGGGCCGGTCTTGGTGGTGGCCAAACCCTGATAAGCGGCCGCCAGGTTGCTCCACACCGCCAACTGGTTGGCATCGATTTCGGCGGCTTTGCTCAGGCTGTCCGCCGCCGCTTGAAACTGCTTTTCGGCGTCGGCCTTGGTGGCTCCGTTGTGGAATGAGTCGGCTGAAGCCGCCGTGCCCGCATCGAGAGCGGTCTTGCCGTCACCGAAGGCCTGGTTCAGGGCGGCGTTCTTCTTCATCGCCGCTTCCTGTTTCTTCAGCGACTCGTCGAGGGCCTTTTTCTGCTCCGGGGTGAGCCCGCGCTCCAGGTCCTTGGACACCTGGCCACTGGCCGCGGCCTTCTCCATCGCCGCCTCGCGCGCAGCCGCGGAATCCGCCGCAGCCTTCAGGTCGAAGTTGATCGGTTGCGGATCGCCGGGCGAAGTACGAACGTTCTTCACCCGATCCGCCTCTTTGTTGTCGATCAGCACCGAGATGTCGTACGTTCCCATGGGCAGACCGTTGTAGATGTAGTGCCCCTTCTTGTCGGTCTTTACCTTGTAATGACCTTTGATGTCGGTGCGGTCGATCTGGATGAGCGCGTCTTTCACGGGAGCGCCGTCGGCCCCTTTCACGATTCCTTCAATCGCCGTAATCTGGGCGAATGCCGCCGCACTGAGATATAGAAGCCCGGCCGTAGCCAACGCCAGGTTTCGGATTTTCATGCAACCTCCAAACTTGAGACTGATTTAAAATGAAACACAAGTATACCTCCAAGAGGGGGCGTACCTTTACCGCCGGCGGTTACGTTTTGGTCCCACAACGCCCAAACTAATTCTCGCCGGGCCTGCCCTCGTCGAACAGACCGATCTGCTCGGCCGGCGCCGGCTTCGCCTTGCGTTTCTGAACCGGGCTGCCGACCACCCCCAGCACCTCCACTTTGCGAAGGGCCAGGCGCGGGACGAACAGCCGCTGGCGGTGGCCGAAAGGGTCCGGCGGAATTATAGTAAACCCTTGCGATTCTATCTGCAAGAGGTTATTGGGCAGGATGCCCTCGAAACGGTCGCCATCGCGCAATTCCAGGTTCACCCAAAGCCCTTCCATCTTGGGGCGATGGTGAAAAACGCGGCGCCAGGCTTCGGCCGGGGGATGAAAATCTCGGACGAAGGCGACCAGCCGCACCTCGGTATACGGAATTACCGTCACCTGGCCCTGTTCGGAGAGCAACTCCACTCCGGCCGGCTGTTGAAAGGAGAGAGGGTTAACGTAGCCGGAGAGACTCTCCCGTTCAAACCGCTCGACAATGGCTCTCTTGGTGGTGGAAGCCGGCAACGCTATCCTCTTCGCAAGAACTATGTTTCAAACATTTCGGCGCTTATTGTATCATTGGCACGATGCCGGAAGTGCTTCAGACGGGAGGAACCGCGGGTTTGGGTTGCCTGGCCGCCCGATTCCTCACCCACTGCCGGGTGGAACGCGGGCTCGCGGACAATTCGATCAGCGCTTATTCTACCGATCTGAAGAGGTTTATCGAGTTTTTTGGGGAGTCCAGCCAGTTTCCGATGGAAGATGGACTGAGGAGCTACCTGGACCATCTGCACCGATCCGGACTGAGCGCGCGTTCCATCGCCCGGCACGTCACCACCCTGCGCAACTGCTACGGCTTTCTGCTGAGGGAGGGCATTTTATGCAGCGATCCGACCGAGCATCTGGGTAGTCCCAAGATTTGGCAGCATATACCTAAGTTTTTGAATTTACAGGACATAGAGCGGCTATTGGAGGCGCCTCCAGGGGACCGGCCCACCGGCTTGAGGGACCGGGCGATGCTGCAAGTGCTGTACGCCACCGGTTTGCGTGTTTCCGAGCTGTGCAAGCTGCGGGTAGGCGACTTGGATACCGGCCTGGGCTACTTGCGAACCACCGGCAAGGGGAACAAGCAGCGGCTGGTCCCGGTTGGGGACTGCGCCATCCAGGCGGTGGACCGGTACCTGGCAACGGCGCGGGGGGCGCTGCTCAAAGGGCGATCCAGCCGCTACCTGTTCGTCACGGCTCGTGGCGGCCCGATGACCCGCCAGGCGTTCTGGGTGCTGCTGGCGCGCCACGGAAAGGCGGCAGGCATATTCCACGGCCTGAGCCCCCACGTGCTGCGCCATAGTTTTGCCACGCATTTATTGGAAGGGGGGGCGGACTTGCGCAGTGTGCAAGTCATGCTGGGCCACGCCGACATCTCGACCACGCAGATTTATACCCACGTGATGCGGTCGAGGTTGCGCGAGACCGTGGATCGGCATCACCCCAGGGCTTGAGGCCCTTGGCTGGGCGGCCGGCGCGCCGGTGGCGCAATAGCCCCGCCCCATTGGCGCCATGAAGCGGCCGATGGCGGATCGGAGAAGACGCTTGCGATGAGCGACTACACATACATGCTCGAAAGCCACCTGAGTCCGGAGCAGAACCGGGTGGTAGCGGAAATCCGGGCGGCGGCCAGCCAGGCCAACGTCGGCTTGTTCTTGGCAGGCGGCGCGATGCGCGACATGCTGGCCGGGTTCCGCATCCGCGACCTGGACTTTGTCGTGGAAGGGAACGGGCTGAAACTGGCCCGGGCGATGGCGGAGGGTACGGGCGCGGGGCTGATCGCGGCCGACGAAGTCCGTAAGTCCGCCGAGATGGTATTTGGGGGCGGTGTGACGGCCCAGGTGGCAAGCGCCAGGCAGGAGCGGGCGGCCCGGCCCGGCGTGCGTGCGCAGGCAGCGGCGGCTACCATTCAGGACGATCTGCGCGGCCGCGATTTCACGTGCAACGCCATCGCCCTGTCGCTCAACCGCGCCTCGCGAGGCTTGCTGCTGGATCCGTTGAACGGCCTGGCGGACATCGAGCGCCGCGAATTGCGCGCCGCCAGCACCTATGGGTTTTACGACGATCCGTCCCGTCTGCTGCGGCTGGTGCGTTTCCAGGTGCGGCTGGGCTTCCGGATTGAAGACCGCACCAAGATGCAGGTTGCCAACGCTCGCGAAGCGGAGGTGGAGAAGGCGATTCCGCCGCGTGCGCTGGGAGAAGAACTGCGGCGCATTGCGGCTGAAGACAGCCCCGCGGAAATCCTGCTCGGGCTGGAAAAGGCCGGTCTGAGTACGCTGTTCTGCCCCGCGCTGACCGGGCCGAAGCTGAATCCGGATGGGCTGGCACAGTGGGAAAAGTGCGCCAGCCTGCTGAGGGAAGATCCGTCCCCCGATGCCATGCCATCGCGCGCTTACCGCTTCGAACCGTTCCTATACGCGTTGGGCGCGGAGCTTTCGCCCAAGGAGCGGCAGAGCCTGATCAAACGCTGCGCGCTAACCGAGTCCGAAGGGGAGGTCTGGACCGAACTGGATGCCCGCGCGAAGAAACTCGAAACCGCGTTGCGTTCGGCGCGCATTTCGAAGCCGTCGCAGATCTATCGCATCGTGAATCCGGCGCCGGCCGACACGATTCTGCATCTGCTCTATCGCTCCACGGCCAAGCCGGTGCAAGAGCGTTTGCACGCCTACTTCCAGGACTGCCTGCCCGCCCTCCAGGAAATCAGTCCGGCGGAGTGGGCGGAAGTGGAAGGAGAACCCGGAACGCCGAAATACCAGAAAGCGCGGGAGGAGTTTATCGCCATGCGCCTGGACCGGCGCCCGCCCAAGCCGCCGGAGCCCGCGGGCGACGCAGCCGACGCAGCTTCGGCGTCCGCTCCCCCTCCCGCCCAACCGGCGGTGGGAGTGGACACGGAGGCGCGGCGGGCGCGCTGAAGATGGAGCGCTCAGGGGGTCGGCCGCCGCGAAACCCTTTTTCGTGGAGCGGACCCCTCGGTCTGCGACGCCAGGACTTCTCCCGGCGCTCTTGGTTGTGGGGCAGCCAATCGTGGCTGCAGCCGCCTTTCCAGGCGGCTCTTCCCTTCGCGCGCCTGCCCACCCTATTTCGTGGACACTCCACTAGCCGATTCCGCAGCGTCATATTTCAGATACTCAGGTTAAAAACTCTAAATTTCGCCTTGACAAAGTCTCCGCCCTGGTTCGTAATAGCACGCAAGGGTAAGTGGAGTTAGTTCTCACAGGATTCCCACTTAGTCCAGCGGTAAGTGCTGCCTTGCCGCTCGGCCGATCGCCAGCCCCGTCCGTTTGGGTCCGTGTGATCGGTCGTTGCAATCGGTTCCGCCTTTGCGTCGCCAGTAGTCAAAGCAGTCCACCGAGGTTACAGAATGAAGTCAGTCGCTCGAGTTGTGTCCAGCTTCGCAGGTAACCTGTCGGGCTCCCTCTCCACCGGAACCGACTATTCGGCCGGCACCCTAACCAACTGCAACACCCCCGTTTCCCAGGCAAACTGCAGCGCCACGACGCTCAACAGCGGTGCCAATGTCACGCTAATGGCCGGCAGCCAGATCGTCTTGGGCCCCGGCTTTACGGCCCAGGCCGCCAATTCGTCCACCTCCCTGGTGGCGCAGATCGGCACGCCGCCGCCCAACTTCACCCTCAGCCTCACCCCTGGCACTGCTGCCGTCCTGGCTGGCTCGACTCCGGTCACCTACACGGTCACCGTCGGCGCGCTTTACGGCTTTACCGGCGCGGTGACCTTCGCCGTCTCCGGGCTTCCCAGCGGCGCCACGGCCAGCTTCTCCCCCTCCAGCGTCTCCGGCTCAGGTTCAACGACCCTGAGCATTAGCGCTCCCGTCGGGACTGCGGGGAACTACGGCTTTACGGTCTCCGCGACTAGTGGCTCCCTGGCTCACACTGGGGCTGCGCTACTCTCCGTCCAGGATTTTACCTGGACGGTTTCGCCAACGTCGCAATCGGTGATCCCTTACCCCACCGGCACCGGTTACGGCACCTACACGATCACCGCGACGGGGATCAACGGTTTCAACTCCCCGATCACTCCCATCGTGTCGGCCTGCGCGCCCCCGGCCGAGGGCACCGGCATGGGCTACTGGCCCGGCGGCATCACCGGCAGCGGCACGACGACCTTCAGCCTTGGGCCGGCCTACCTTGGCCTCAACAATACTCCCATCCCCTTCTGCATGTTGGTAACCGGCTCCAGCGGCGGCCTCAGCCACCAGGCCACCGTGTACCTGACCGCCGCACCTTCGGCCGACTTCTCCCTCGGCTTCTCTGCCGGGCAAGTGGTGCCGCCGCCTGGGACGGCCAGCTACACCGTCGCTGTCTCCTCCGCCACGTCGCCCCAGTTCGCCGGGACCGTCAATCTTTGCATCAACGGATTGCCGGCCGGAGTTACCTCGAGCTTCGGGGCAACGAATTGCGCGACGAGCGGCCTCGGCTCCTTGGGCCTGACGCTCACGGCCGCCGCAGGGACGCTCCAAGGCACGTACCCGATTACAATAACGGGTGTGAGCGGCGCGCTGGAGCATTTTGCGAGCACCACCCTTACGATTCTGGGCGCGCCCGACTTTTCGGTCTCGGCCTCCCCAGCCATCGTGACCATCGTCCCCGGAGGAACCGCGATCGACACAATCGTGGTGAACGTGTCCCAGGGATTTGCCGGGACCGTGGTGCTGTCGGCGTCCGGTTTGCCGGCGGGCGTAGCCGCCGCCTTCAATCCGCCGTCGATTACCGGAAGCGGCCTCTTTGGCATGACGCTGACGGCGTCGTTCGCCACCTCCTTGGGCACGACTCCCATCATCATCGCCGGCCAGAGTGGTACGCTGGTGCATACCATCGCCGGCTTCGTTACCGTGGGTGCGCCTGCCCCAGGAACGATCCTGAGCCCGTTCCAAAACGCGGTTATCAATGGCGGCTCGGCGACCTTCATTTGGAGCGCCGGAGTCGGGGTTTCGCAGTACGTCCTGAGCGTCGGTTCCGGGCAGGGGATGTCGGATCTCTACCTAGGAACGTTTGGCCAGGGAGCGACGACCAGCCCGGTCGTGACCGTGCCGACCACTGGGACCGTGTGGGCGCGGCTCACTAGCACGTACAGCTCCGGAACCTCCACGTACTCCGACTACCACTACGGCTGCGGGCCAGGCGGCGGTTACGGCGGCGGGGGTGGCGCGACGGCGGTTCTGACGGGGCCGTCCCAAGCGACCCTCCTCGACACTGGCCAGACGACCCTGGTAGGTCCCTATTACATCGCGCTTTCGAACGGGGTGCTTCTCGGCGCCGACGCGCTGACGCTCTGCCAGGCCTCGAATACCCTGATCGGCGTGTGGGTCGAATACCCGAGTCAATGGGCCCCGACAACCCCGAACGCCTTCGACCTCAACTTTAGCGCGTCGTCGACGATTGCGCCCGGCCAGTATTCGGTCAACTGCAAGTGGGACATCGGCGAATTTGGTCTTGCGACCCTGGCAAACGGCATCAGCGTGTACGACGCGACCCCGGTAATCAGTGGAGTTTCGGTGGTCAATGGGGTGTCGCCGAACGTATTCACTCCGGGCGTTCCCTTTACAGTGGCGATCAGTGGGGCCAACTTTGGCGCCAACGGCACGGTGGTGGTCTGCGCGCTGGAATCGAGCACTGGACCCTGCAGCCAGACCACAGATTTTCCGGATGTCCACATGCAGATTGGGTGGAATCCGGAGGTGCTGCTGGTGACGATGACTTCGATAGCGGGGGCAGTGGGACAATACTGTGTTCAGGTGAAGTCGCTAGGGGCGAGCGGTTTGGGGTTCGCGCCGGCGCCAGGGGGAGGATCGGGGAATACGAGCAACTGTGTGGGGCCGATTGTACCCAACAACCTCCAGCTGAGGGTCGGCTGCAGCGGAACGTCAGGTCAGTGTCCCGCCAGCACCTTGAGCCAGAACCAGTGCGTGTACATTGACAAGACGCCCCACTCGCCCATACTCACAGCGCAGGTTCTGAATTCTGACGGCAGCCCTGCATCTGGAACCGCTAGCTACACCCTGACTGGCGTTTTTGACCAGTCCTTCCCCGGACCGACCTACGCCAGCGGGAATCTAAGCGACATTATCGTCGTACCGGAGCCATGGGGCGGGGTGATTGGTCCGCCAGCGCTCGTCCCGGCCGGCCAGGTGTCGCCAGTTCCGTGGCAGCTCTTTGGAGGCGGCCAGGCAACCGTGAACTGGACCTACAATGGTACTGCCGGTTCCGCTTTTAACTTCTGCGTCCTCGGGATGAACCCGGACCTGGCCCAGGTGCAGCCCGCCGCGCAGGCCGTCCCATATTGGTTTGCACCTAACATCGGCGTGCACGAAACGAACCTCTCGCAGTTCTGCGATGGGACATCGCGCACTAACGTTGGAGGTTATTGCAACAGCTCGAACACCGGCATGCCCGACTACGGCCCCCCGGGCGGGTACGGCATCTTCCAGTTCGATCCGCCGCCTTCGCTCAACGAGATTTGGAACTGGACTGCAAACGTTGCCTATGACCAAACATTTCTTTATGGCAAGGCTGGGCCAGTAGCAAACACAAATGACAGCACCGTGGCATACCCGTTTTGGATCCGGCAGGTCAATCAGTGGGTCGCTTACAACGCCTCGCAGACCGCGCAAGGGCTGCCCGCAGTCGGCCCGCCCCCGGACCAGAGCTATTTTGTCGGCCAGCAGTACTATCCTATAGGTCCGCCGCCACCGGGCTCGGTGCCAACGTGTCGCTTTACTCTTTCGCCAGCACCCGCGCCAAACTATACCGCCCCAACCAGCGGCGGTGGAGTTTACTGGTTCGGCGACGCCATAGCTATGAAGCGTGTGGGGGGCGCCCCCCAAATGGGCAACGTCTGCGGCGACTACGTGTGCTGGGACAATGTAACCAATCCTGCGTCGCCGCAATGGTCGTTCTACAAGGCAAACACGGCAAACTACGACGTGGTGGGCGACTTCTGCAGTTGCGGAACACCAGGACCGTGGTGCCAGCACAGCAGTATTACACAATAGCGGAAGGCAACCGAATACTATGAAGTCACTCTACTGCGCGGTCCTTTTGGTCGGCATGGCCGTCCCCTCCCTGGCCCAGATGTACCTGCTGGCAGGCAGCCCAAACTCGATGAACGGTTGGTCGGTCGCGTCGGATCTCTTTGAAGTCCAGGCAGGCGGCGACCTGCGCTTGGCCGCGAGACTCGTTCCCCAAAAGGTGGGTACGGAATGGATCGCTGTGTCGTACGATTGGCGCAAGGCGGTGATAGTGCCGGGCCACAACGACAATCGCGTCGTTGTGATAGACTTCGACCGGGCCGATGCCTCGAGGAGCTGCGAACTGCCGGCTTTTTCCGACGGGCACCTCGCAGAGCAGTGGTTAGCCGACCTCCCAGGCGTCGGACAGTCCTTCGTGGGCCATACCGCTGGCACGAGGGACCACCTGTACGCCATTAAACTGGACGCCTCGACTCCCTGTGTCGACAGCGTGGTTGAAGCGGACCCGAGCGCTGTTCGATACGTGGAGGCAAGCGGTAGGGCTGGGGTAGCCAGCCTCGGTGTTCAAGAGGGCATTCTTGTCGGCATTGACGCAGAAGGGGCGGTCTTCGGTTGGCGTATGGGAACCAAGACCCCCCTGGGCTACTCGGTTCCGGCTGATTTGAGGGCCGGGTTCGGGAAGCCGAACGTCCTGATCGTCGCAAACACTCGCCAGGTGCTGGTGCTCGGCCTTTACCAGAAGGAGGCGGGATACCGAATCCTAGCGCTCAGTAAGGCCACCGGCGGCTGGCACACCATCCCCGTGGCGACCGACCCGTACTGGTGCGTTAGGGCCTTCGGCGGCTTCGTCGCGATCGCCGAAGCGCGAAACCGCCAGGGCCACGAAAAGGAGTTTCAGAGCGCCGGCAAACCGGGGTGGCGCACCAAGTCGACCGCCTATGGCCCGATTATTGGGTCGATCATTGAAGGAGCCAGCGCCGCATTCACCGGGCGGTTGCACCTGTACGACGTGGACCACGGGCGTCTCTTTACTATCACCACCGACCAGGCGGACAGCGAGGTGCTCCTCATCGATGGACAGACGGTATACTACCGCGTAGTCGACAGCCTGTACTCGGCCGATGTTACCGACAAGGGAATCCAAGGGCAACGGTTGATTCTCAAGTCCGACGTGATCGACGATGTCCACTGGGCGTTCATGGGACGTGCGGGCCGCTGACGGGAGCGAACGGGAGCGAACGGGGAGCGAACGGGTCGGAGCGAACGGGCAGCGAACGGGTCGGGCAGCGAACGGGTCGGCAGCGAACGGGTCGGCAGCGAACGGGTCGGCAGCGAACGGCAGCGAACGGGTCGGCAGCGAACGGGTCAGCCTGACGGAAGCTGTTGGCGAAATCCACCAACACGTCGGAGCGCTCCCACATATTGGAGAGTTTTGCCCTTTCGCGAACACTGTTTGTTCAGAATACCCCGAGATGCACCTTGTCATATCCCGGAAATGGCTTATCACGTTACCCAGCAGGGGACTAACCATCAGCGCGTCTTCTTTTCCGCTAGTGATCGCGCTGTCTATCTCCGCCTGTTGCAACAGAACCTGGCACGCGCGGAAACCCGCGTGGCCGTTTGGAGACGATGCCTTCGTAGAATCGCTAGAGAGCCGTTTTCAGCGGAGATGGCGCTGCTGGGGTTTTGAACAGCCTGTAGCCTAGCGAGCCTTGACATCGACGCACTTTCCGGATCTTTTCATGTCAGAAATGCGAAAGTCGCGAACATGTCAGAGCGCTCTGACGGTTTGGCCGTTTTCGCCAACAGCTTCCGTCAGGCTGACCCGTTCGCCCCCGTTCGCCCCCCGTTCGCCCCCCGTTCGCCCCCTTGACCAACACCCTGACCAACGGCAGCCTCCCGAACCAGGCGACGCAGACCCTAGCCATCGCGGTGGGCGATCCGAACGGGCCGGCATACATAAGCAGCATCCAGCTTACGATCAACGGGGCGAACGGGGCGAAAGGGTCAGCCTGACGGAAGCTATTGGCGGAAGCTACCAATACGTCGAAGCGCTCCGACATTTTGGAGAGTTTTGCCCCCTCGCGGGCACTGTTTCTTCAGAATGCCCCGAAATGCACGTTGTATCATCCCGGAGATGGCTTATCACGTTACCCAGCGGGGGACTAACCGTCAGCGCGTATTCTTTTCCGCCAGCGATCGCATTTCTTACCTTCGGCTGCTGCAACAGAACGTGGCGCCCGCGGAAACCCGCGTGTTGGCATGGTGCCTAATGACCAACCACGTCCATCTGGTCGTGGTTCCAGGCCGAGAGGATTCGCTGGAAATCCTGCTGCGTCGGTTACATGGCCGCTACGCGCAGATGGTGAATGCGCGACGACTGCGTAGCGGTCATCTGTGGCAGAACCGCTTCTTTTCCTGCCCGCTCTCGGCGGACCACTTGCGGCGCGTGTTGGCGTATGTGGAGCGCAACCCGGTGCGTGCGGGTCTGGTGGCGGAAGCCGAGCAGTATGAATGGTCGAGCGCGGCGATCCACCTCGGTCTGGTGCGCGACCGTTGGCAATTGGCAGACGAGGAAGGCCGGCGACAGCAGGGAGGAGTAGAGGGTTGGCGATCGCTGCTATCCGCGCCCGAGGAGGGAGCGGATTTGCGCCTGTTGCGGCGCTGCACGTATGCCGGCCGGCCGTTCGGCGACGAGGCCTTCGTGGAACGGCTGGAGAGCCGTTTCCAAAGGAAATGGCGCCGCTGGGGTTTTGAACAATCTGCCGCGTAGCGGTCTCTGGTATCCGACGCGCTGCCTGGAAGTTGTTTATGTCAGAAATGTGAAAGCCCTGAACATGTGGGAGCGCTCTGACGGTTTGGCTGTTTTCGCCAACAGCTTCCGTCAGGCTGACCCATTCGTCCCCATTCGTCCCACATTCGTCCCATTCGTCCCCATGACCTGGCTCGGGGAAGGATACATCGGCGGAAGCTGGTCTTATCCCCAGGCCAACGGCATCATTGGCGGAAGTGGGGGATTGCCGGGTCCAGGCACGTGCACGATCGATTTGAATCAGTCGAAGGTCTACACGAATCCCAGCACCCACTCGATGGACGACCCGAATTCGGGGACGCCGTGGCCCCACACGAATCTCTATCTGGATCTGTGGACGGGTTTAGACGCCACGGCGCAAGGGACCCTGCCGTTGAACATTTACCTCGATCCCCAGGACATCCTGACCCAGGGACAGGCTGGCGGCCAGGTCGGCAGCTGGTCTGTCCCTTCCCTGAGCGTATCGCCCACCTCGCAGGCATTCCTGGGCGCCGGTGGTCCCTGGTCGGCGATCGTGACCGTGCCCAGCAACGCGACTTGGACCGCCACCACCAACGCTGGCTGGATAACCTTCAGTTCGGCAAGCGGCACCGGGAGCGGCACGCTACAGTACCAGGTAGCGCTGAACCCAGTCGCCTGGACTCCGCGCACCGGCACCATCACAGTTGCATCCCAGGGACTCTCGGCGACCATCACGATAACGCAGGCAGCCATGTCGCCCAACCCACCATCGGCCGCTTTGACCAATACCCTGACTAACGGCAATCTCCCGAACCAGGCGACGCAGACCCTGGCCATCGCGGTGGGCGATCCGAACGGGCCGGCATACATAGGCAGCATTTCGATTCTGATCAACAATACGATCAACTATGGCTACTATTCCTGTCAGATGATCTACTATCCGCAGTCCAACCAGTTTTATTTCATCGACATGGACTCCCCGTATCCCCTCACGCTGGGGACTCCGGGCGTTTTTAGCGGCGCTCATTGCGGCATTGATGCCGGCAACAGCAGCGTGGTGATTAACCCCTCAAGCAGCGTTGCAAGCATGACGCTGAACCTGAAGTTGACACTGCAGCCCTCGGCCCTGGGCACGCAGGGGATCGAAGCAGTTGTTTTTGACAACAGCGCTGGCAATCCTGTGAACAGTAGCTACCTTGGCACGCTGGCAACGTGGCCCGCGTTCTCCTTGCTGACACCGAATGGACCGGCGGTTTCCATGGACCCGTCGCCGGTCCCGACGGCCGCCTCAAGCCAAATGCTGCATTACGAAATCAGCGACGGCAATGGGTACACTTTTCTTAATTCTATCTCGGGACAGCTAGCTCCATACGGTAGCGCGTACAACGCTCCATGTTACTTTCTATATTACTTCCCCAACTTCATATATCTGTACCAGGTGGTGAACAGCACACCGACGTTGATCGGACGGAATCCCGGGGACAGACGGGACGTTACCCTGGCAACGGCGCTTGCTGAAATCCGAGGCTCAGTTGGTCGCCGGCCTCTGGCGGTTTGGTCCGGCGGCCGCCTTTTTCGGGCGCCAGGCGGCGCTGTAGA
>Ga0182016_10000620_pt1 | contig 44178 bp, 29 predicted proteins | sample 712S2MmetaG_FD_120491 | JGI IMG/M metagenome (GOLD analysis project Ga0182016, IMG submission 120491) | Permafrost microbial communities from Stordalen Mire, Sweden - 712S2M metaG | ecosystem: Environmental > Terrestrial > Soil > Wetlands > Permafrost | place: Sweden: Stordalen | collected...
CGAAACGATCGATGACGGTGAGGGACCTCTCCCAGGCCTTCCACGAGCGCTCGGAATCGGCTGCCGTCCAGCGTTCCCTGGGATTCGCAGCGGCCTCGCCGGCCACTTCCAGTGTCGCCAACTCTTCGTGAGGTTTCAAGCGGCGGTCATAGAAGTCCGCCAGATCCAGATGCGCAGCTACTTTGTCGTCGGCCTTCTCTGCCCAGGTCTTCCAATCGCGCTCGGCTGCATCGAAATCCAGTGCCTGCTCATCCTCCATGGCTCTCAACGAGTAAAGAGGCGCGCGGTTCTCGCCTGCGGCCAGCAGGGTCGTCAGCTCCGGCCTTGTTTCGCGGGGGGAACGACGGTAGAGAGCTTCTCCACCGGGCAGCTTCATCAGGCGGTAGAGCGCCCTCTCCACTCCGGAACCCGACTCCGCGTTCGCCAGCCAGTGCGCTATGCCGTTGCCCGTACCGAGCAACAGGCCCGGGCTTTGCCACTGAATGAGAGAGCCGAATGCGCACAGACTTGTCGCGGCGACGACGAATGCAATGCTGGCCCACCGCAGGTTTCCGCGGCGAGGCAGTAGCCGGAACTTGGCCGCGGCTCCGGTGGCAACGTTCTCGCAGGCGATCCTGTCGCGATCAGGGGACGACTTCAATTCGCACCTCCGCACTTCCCAGGTTGTGCGCAACATCTTCGGCGGTTACAGCGAGCACATACTCGCCCGCGGGCAGGCCGACGGGGAGACCAATCTGGCCCGTACTCGCTCCCTGCCCAGAATTCCAATGCAGGTTCACAGGGGCGAGTCCTTCCACGCGCGCAGTCAGCGTTCGCGTGCTGGCTGAAGCACTGACTTTGAGCTGTATCGTCTCGCCCGCGCGGTAGCGGGTCCGGTCCATGCGCACCTTCACCGCAGGCGGAGTGGATGCGATCACGAAGCTCTTGGACTCTCGATACACCTGCCCATTTGTATCCCGCAGCAAGAGACGCACCGAGTAGCTGCCGTCTTTCATGTCCGACGGCGCTAGAAATCGCGTCTGCCAGACATCCTCACCGGAGAGATAGCGGAGCGGCTTTTCCAGACCAAATGGAAATAGAGCGATCACGGAGACGATTGCCTTGTCGGTGTGTACACGCAACACCGGGTCTCCCGGACGGATCACACGAGGGCGCAACAAAGCACGGGGTGCGGCCAGAAACGACGTGTAGGGCGTGACAAGCTTGAATCTTCGCGACAGGCGAACGATCTCATCGATGGCAGCTTCGGTCTCTCCGTCGCGCTCGATTTGTTCCAGCAGGGCCTGAACCCGTGCGCTAGCCCAAAGGCGTGGCAATTGATCGTGCTCCAGCGCCTGCGCAGGAAAGTCAGCCTTGGTCTCGGCCTTCACGCCGGTCCCATCCTGCTGACCATCGACGCGAAAATCGACATGCTTTTGGGACTTCCAGTATTCGCCAACCCAGCGCGCCTCCCCGCCGTCGAATACGGCATCCTCCAAGGGGTATACCTTGTCTACCGCGGCTTGAGGAGAAACAGTGAGTCCCAGGTCTCCTATCGGACTCCGCCCGACCTTACCCAGAAAAGCGGCCAGCTTGTAGTCCACCGGCTCGGTCGAGAGCAACTGCTCCATCACTCCGCCGTTGCGGCTCAATATCCGCAACAAGGGAAGATTCGCATCGTCGCCTACCGCAAAGACATCCGTCTTGGGCCGGCGTGCCGGCGGAATCTGTTTCCAGCTTGCCGCGTACCAGTCGGCGAGTTTTCCGGTCTTGATCATTCCGCTTGTTGCCTGTCCATCCGTGAGCAACACTAGCGCGGAGCCTTCCGCAGTAATGGCCTCCGCGGTATTTGTCTGCTCGTTGAACTGGTTCAGTCCTTCCGTGAGCACCTTCTGAAGGTCGGTTCCACCGCGCAGATGACTTTTTTGCAGCCAGTCCATGGCTGCCGATACATTGGACAGATCGGCCTTAATCGGAGTGGGTTTGAAGCGATCGACCCCGGTGTTGAACAACAGCAAATTGAACCTATCCCGCGGACCAAGGCTCTCAAGCAATTTGGCGGCGGCGGTGTAGCTGCGCTCCAGCTTCTCCCACTGCATGGAGAGCGAGGTGTCCATCAATATGACCACGGTGCGGCTGCCCTGCGCTCCGGCTCCACTCGCCGTCGGCGGAATCGATAGCTGCGCCAGCGCTTCAAAGAAGCCCGGCTCGCCTTGCTGCTTTTCTTTGCCTTTATGCTTCGGATTGGCGCCGGCTTCGGCTTCCGATCCAGTTGCATCGGCCAGGGGAGCGGGTGGGTTCGGGTCGCGAAAAGTAATGACCTCAAGAGCATTCACGGGCTCGTTGACAGTCCAAACGGGGTCAAAGTCCTCAGCCAGTTCCAGGTTTGCAGCTTCCACCGCTCCCCGCACTGTGTGCTCGTCCTGCTGGTCTATATGAAACGGCAGCATTTTGCCTTGGAAGGTGAAGTTCGTTAACCGGGCCGCGGTGTGCAGCTCAAAGTGGATGGAGAGCTTCTGCACCTTCTGGCCGGCATAGGCATCGGGCTTGAGAGGCAGCAGAAAGTAGCTCTTCTTTGCGGATACCGGAATATGCTCGTGATATTCAATCTCCAGACGCTTGGTGCCGTAGGCCGGGATGGGAACAACATGGACGCTGAAGACTGAGTTGCGGCGCGCATCGTCTTCAGTCCGTTCTCCCTGCTCCAGCAGGCCCGGATCGATGGCCTGGCTCTTCAATTCGTCGTAGAGTGCCTTGGCTCGCTTGCGCTCCAGAATGACAGCGGGAATGCGCACTGGGCCATCCCAGACGGCGAAGTCCGACACCGTGGTTCCACCCGGCACCGCAAACAGGTAATTGCCTTCCTGCGGCGATCCGGTGTGGTTGATGAACACTTGGCGGATCCACACCCGCGCATCGCCATTGTCGACGTGGATCTCCACCTCCATCGTGGTTAGCGACAAGATGGAAGGATCGGGCGCCTGCTTGTCCGCCGGCACCAGCACGCCGGTGTCGGCACGAGCAGCTATACGCATCGCCAGGAACAGCATTACCACCCAACCTGCCCGTTTCATCGCTCTCCTCATTGCAGCTTGTCTTCCGATATCTTCACGAGACCATTCTCCGTGCCGACGTACACTTGACCGTTGCGGATGGCCAGTGCCGTTACGTTCAACGATGGAAGGCCTGCCGAGACGGTCCTCCAGCGAGTTCCCGTTGCGTCGCCCACCAGCAATCCCTGCCCGAGTGTTCCGGCCAACACAACCCGCTCATCGGCAACCATCGCCGTCGGGTTGACCACAACCCCCGTCCTTGTTGCTTCGGTTGAAGTGACTTTTCCATCGGCCCCGAGGCGCAGAACACCCGCACCATACGTCCCCACCAGCCATTCGTTGCCCACGGCGGCCAACCCGGTAATCCAGTTGTGCTTGAGTCCCGATGTGGCGGTGGTGAGACTTCTGCGGATCTGGCCGCCTGCCAGGATGGAAAGCCCACCGAGTGTACCGGCCACAAGCTGATCCTGGCCTGATCGATCTGGGCTAGCTTGATCCCGGCTCGCTCCCAGCACATACACATGGTTGTTGACAAGTCCTTGAAAGGCATAAAGACTGTGCGCGCCGGTATTATCGAGAAACGTAATTCCTGCGGGAGTGGCCAGGGCCATTCCGTCGCCGTAGAGCGCCACATCGGTTACATGTTCGGCTATTAGGCCAGCCTCGCGGCCAAGAACCTGCTTTTGACGCCCGTCGTTGTCGAAGAGCACCAGCCCGTTTGCAGTGGCCACGTCGACGGAGCCGTGCTTCGCGTCTTCGACAATCCTGCTCACGCAAAACACGTGCTCGTTTTCAACGTGGTTCACTACTCCGCCGGCAGCCGCCAATACGTCCAGCCCGCGGTCGAAGTAGCCCACCCATAGGCGGCCATCGGAACCAACCATTAATGCGGAGACGTCTCCGTCCGTCAATTGCGATCCGCTGTTGCCCAGTGCCCTTCGCCCCAGAACCCATTGCCACTGCCCATCGGCCTCCAGAGCGAGCAATCCGTCGCTGGCGAGCGCGTAGCGGCTGTCTCCAACAGCAAGGAACTGTTCTACGGTCGCCCGCCCAAAGTTTCCGTCTATTGCCCGGCTGGCATGGGGGTCTTCAGCGGAAATGGCAACGCGGGCGACAATCGGCCTTCTTGCGCGCCCATCGTCTCCATTGCCAGAGAGAGAGACGCGCATCACTCCAGCATCAACCTGCCCCACCAGCAAGGAATCTCCCTCCGCGAGCAAGGCATGGGCATATCTGCCCTTCGCCAGTTCTCGAAGGATCTTGCCATCGCGCACCTCCGCAACGCCCATCGGGGTGCCGACGTAGGCCCGTCCTACGCCAAGCGCGATCTGATCCACTCTGCGGTCAGGCAATCCCTGCGCTTCGCCGATGTGCTCGGTCTGGCCGCCGTGCCAATAGAGAAGGCCGTCATTCACCGTACCCACCCAAAGTTCGGCCTCAGACCCAGCCAGGGCGGTTACATAAACGTCATTCGTCGTGGCGTGGAACTTCCTTAACGCCTTGCCGTCGTAGATAAGCAGGCCCAGCTTGGCCGTTCCGATCAGCAGACTACCGGAAGACACCGGCAAAAGCGCCGTGACCACCCTTGCATCCTGCTGACTGGCCCGGATCTGACGAAATCGGCTACCGTCGAATGCCAGAATCCCCTCGCCCAGCGTCGCAATCAGCAACTCCGGTTGCCGCGAATCGGCCAACGTTCCTACGGCCATCTGCCCCAATGGAGCTGTGGGCAGATCGATCCCCACGCCGTAAAAGTGTTCCAAGGTCCCATCGGTCGCGTAAACGGCAAGACCGGCCGGTCCGGATAAGTAGATTTTGCCCTGAAACGCCGCTACGCTTTTGAAAACCGCCGGCGAGGTGATCCCCTCGAAGCCAGGATTGGGCTGCGTACCCACCGTCCTGATCTCGACGCTTAACAGCTCCGAAGCCGCGGTCTCACGCCTGGAGCCGATGAGAGCTTTCTCCACGCGCCAGACTACGACTCCAGCGACGGCCAGACACAATACCGCCGTTGCAACTGAAATAACCGCCACCGTCCGGCGCTGAGGTTTCATCGTGGATCCTCTATGCGAGGCAGGTTCGAACTGACTCTAGCGCAGAAGCAGCTTCTGCGCAAGTTGCCAGTTCCGTGCCCGACCCGAGGCCCCGGTTGAGCATTCCTGGAGCCCCTTGACTGGAAACTTGTTGCCGCCGGTGGTTGACCTATCAGGCCCCGGATTGGATCTCTGGCCAGAGAAATTCCGAACCGAAGCGGCACATGGTTCCTGATCCAGAAGCCGCAGAGGTGGTAGTTGGACATAAGGTGCAAGGTCATATGCAGACCGTTGAAGCGGCGCAACCTCCAGACAATCGGCAGCACAGAAGTGAGAAGGAGGCCGAATTCAGCGGAATAAAAAGGCATATTGGCTCCTCTCTTGAGGTCCGGCGCCCTACAACACTGCACGCCGTGAGCCAAACCTTTCCCCCGGAAAGTAAAGGCTTTGCGGTCTTCACCGCAGCAGAGATATGTGTGCCTGAAGACACAGTGTGTCAGCAATGACACGACGCATTTTGTCTGCTGTGACACGGGAGCCGGCGACCATCAAGAATCGGCTGTTTGACCGGCAAGCCGGGTGAATGGGGGCAGTCGTGTTCGGCTACCCGGATTACAATATGGGATCGGCCGGTTCGCTTTCCCGATAACTAAGATCCGTCGCCGGCTCGTGAGTTGTTGTCACGGTAGGAAGCATTGCCATCGAGTGTAGAGCATCGGGTAATGGGGTGATTGGGTCACAGCGCACTGCACCGAATCGAGCAGGATGTACTGCAATGCTTACGCCATCTCAACTTTAATCCGTATTCCTTGGCCAGCCTCTTCCGTCAGAAAACTCACCGGCAGGAATCTCTTGATGACGTCTATGTTGGTCTGCGCATGAGAGCTGATTGCGGCTGTGGTGAACGAGCCTCCGCCCGCCAGGGCCATCGGCAGCAAAAGCTGATCGGCCAGGTGCTCGCTGACTGCTGCCTCCGATGCGAGATAGGCACTGACTTGCGCTGAGGCGTCAGCTCCCACCTTTTCTGCGCTCACGCCCATCTTGCCGAAGGAAGTAAAGACCTCGACCAGAGCAGCGCTTTCCACTTCGATCATCACGACGTTGCCGGGACCGGGCGAGTTGTTAGTAAAAGTAATCTGCTGCTCTTCCTCCGCCAGTTGCAGCAAACGGGCAGCGAGTGATACTTCCCGCTGAGCGATCTTGCGATTCAGATTGGCGACAATCGCATGTACTTTCGGCTTCTCAGTCGTCCCACGCTCCTCCAGACGGATCGGCATGAGAGTACGGCAGGGATGAATCTCTACCTCGAATCGGCCGCCACCGGCAGGGTAGAAGCCATACTTCTCCAGCTTGACGTTCACACGCGGCCCCTTCCGTTCGATTTGGGGAAGGAATGTCTTCGCCAAAAAGTCGAAAGGAGGCGCAGCCTGATTGTGTGTGCCACCCTGTATGGTGATATAGCTCGGTTCATTTGCCGTCATCAACGCAGGCAGGATGGTTTGCAGCACCAGTGTGCCGCTGCCTGCCGTGCCCACGGCGAAGTCATACTTGCCCGGCCTGATTGCAGAGGGCTTGAAGCTGAGCTGGGTCGAGCCGGAATAGGCGCCTTCCACCTCGGCGTCGCCAATCTCGGCCGCAGCCAGGACAGCGGCAAGATGCTGGCGCAGCAAACCAGGGCGCTCACGGCCTGCACGAATCTTCTCAATGAAGAAAGGCTTACCCGTCACCACGGAAAGGCTCAGGGCAGTGCGCAGAATCTGCCCACCGCCCTCGCCGATCGATCCGTCCAATAGTACCCCATTCGAACCTGTCATTTTACTTTCCTTGAACTGATGCATCTGAGCTTGCACACCTCAACCATCGATGTGGAAGCCCGGTAGTTTATCCCTTGACGCAGACCACCTGGTGCAGCGTGTGCATGATCTCGACGAGGTCAGACTGTGCCGCCATGACCGCTTCAATCGGCTTGTACGCTGCCGGAGTTTCGTCAATCACATCTGCATCCTTGCGGCATTCGACGCCCTCCGTCATGCGGACGTGGTCTTCAAGCGTGAAGCGGCGCTTGGCTTCGTTGCGCGACATGGCGCGGCCCGCGCCGTGGCTGCAACTGTTGAAGCTCTCGCGGTTGCCTTTGCCACGAACAATGTAGGAACGCGCTCCCATGCTGCCGGGAATGATGCCCATATCACCCTCAGCAGCGCGCACCGCGCCTTTGCGCGTGACTAGGATGTTCTGGCCGTAGTGCCTCTCGCGCGCCACATAGTTGTGGTGACAGTTGATTGCCTTCAACTCTGCATTGAAAGCTGGAACCACCCCTGAGTTGCGCACCGACGCGACGACATTCTCCATCATGATCTCGCGGTTCCAGCGTGCGTATTCCTGCGCCCAGTGAACCGCCTCGACATAATCGTCGAAGTGTTCGGTGTGCTCAGGAAAGTACGCGAGGTCCGCATCCGGCAGGTTGATGAAGAACCTCTTCATGTCGTTGCGCGCAAGCTCAATGAAGTAGCCGCCCATTCGATTGCCGACTCCACGCGAACCCGAGTGCAGCATGAACCAGACATGATCCGTCTCGTCGAGGCAGACTTCAATGAAGTGGTTGCCGGTTCCCAGAGTGCCCAGGTGATTGGAGTGGTTGCCGCGATCGAGCTTAGGGTGCTTGGCCATGATCGCATCGTAACCCGGCTTCAGTGTTCCCCAAACTTCGAGGCTGCGACCGGGAATCTCGCCCCATGCGCCACGATCCCCCACTCCGCCATGGTTGGTGCGCCCGTGCGGAACGGCGAGCTCGATCGCATCGCGCATCGGCTTCAGATTGTCGGGCAAGTTGCTGGCCGTCAGGCTGGTCTCGACCGCCATCATGCCACAGCCGATGTCCACGCCTACCGCGGCCGGGATGATCGCACCTCTGGTTGGGATCACGCTGCCCACCGTTGCGCCTATGCCCCAGTGCACGTCAGGCATGGCAGCAATCCACTGAAAGACGAACGGCATATGGGCAGCATTGAGCAATTGCTTGAGGGCCTGGTCCTCAACTGGCACGCCTTTGGTCCATGCCTTCACCGGCCACGCCTTCACGCCCGTATCCTCTTCGGGCATATATACGTCGTAGTTCTTCTCTGCCATTTCGTCGGCCATCTTGTCCTCCTGATACTGATCTGAATCTTCTTGCCCTTTCTATATAGGCAGGACAGTGGCCAAACCGGCAACCTTGGATAGTTATCTTTATATGAACGAGATACGCCATTTCCTCCAATAAGGTAATGATGAACACCGATTCAATAGGATAGACTTTTAGAATTATGGATAGCCAAAAGCTCCCGGTTGTTGTAATTGGGTTACTAGGCACAACCCTCGATGTCGGCAAGCATCCGGATCGCTGGCAGAACTGGCGGCCCACGGTTTCCATCTGCCGCCAGCCGGACCTCGTCGTCAGCCGTTTCGAGCTTTTGCACGGGAAGAATGATCGCTCGCTGGCCGACCGCGTGCGTCAGGACATAGCCGCCGTCTCGCCGGAGACCACCGTCAATCTGCATCCAGTCGAGTTCGGCGACCCGTGGGACTTCGAGCAGGTCTATGAGACCTTGTTCACTTTCGCGCGGAGCTATCCCTTTGACGCCGATGCGGAAGACTATCTGATCCACATCACCACGGGCACGCACGTTGCACAAATCTGCCTGTTCTTGCTGACCGAGTCGCGCCATCTGCCTGGGCGCCTGCTGCAATCCTCGCCCGACCGTCAGCGCGGCGGACCCGGCGAGGTCAAGATCATCGATCTCGATCTCTCCAAATACGACAGCATTGCCCAGCGTTTCCATCAAGAGCAGGAGGCCGGCGTTAGTTTCCTGAAAGGCGGCATCGAGACTCGTAATGGAAGATTCAATCAACTCATCGACCGCATCGAGCGCGTGGCCATCGCCACACGCGATCCGCTGCTGTTGATGGGACCGACGGGGGCAGGCAAATCTCGCTTGGCGCGGCGCATCTTTGAATTAAAGAAATCCCGGCGCGCGCTGACCGGCAACTTTGTCGACGTGAACTGCGCAACTCTGCGTGGCGAAGGTGCTATGTCAGCGCTCTTCGGCCACGTGAAGGGTGCGTTCACCGGAGCCGTTCAGGAGCGTGCCGGCCTGCTGCGCACCGCCAACAAAGGCGTCCTATTTCTCGATGAAGTTGGCGAACTGGGCCTTGACGAGCAAGCGATGCTTTTGCATGCACTTGAAGAGAAGACCTTTCTGCCCCTCGGCTCCGATCGCGAGGCACAAAGCGACTTTCAGCTCATCGCCGGAACCAACCGCGATCTGCTCAGCGCCGTCGAAGAGGGGCGCTTCCGCGAGGATCTTCTGGCTCGTATCAACTTGTGGACATTCACTCTGCCTGGCCTGCGAGACCGGCACGAGGACATCGAACCCAACCTGCAATTCGAACTCGACCAATATGCCGAGAAGACTGGAACGCGGGTCACATTCAACCGTGAGGCGCGCAACCGATTTCTCGACTTTGCGCTTTCGCCATCTGCGATCTGGAAAGGCAACTTCCGCGACCTGAGCGCGGCCGTGGCGCGCATGAGCGCGCTCTGCTCCGGTGGCCGCATCTCCGTCGAGATCGTGGAAGAAGAGATAGCCCGACTGAACGCTGCGTGGCGCCCGGAAAGAAGGAGCGGCGGATCCAGGGCATTGACGAGGCTTCTCAGCGAGGAGGAAGATGCGGAACTCGACCTCTTCGACCGCCTGCAACTGGAGCAAGTGGTCGATATCTGTCAGCACAGCCGCACTATCTCCGCGGCCGGCCGCCAACTCTTCAATCGCTCTCGGACCCTAAAGACCACGCCCAACGACGCCGACCGCCTGCGCAAGTACCTCTCCCGATTCGGACTGGACTGGGCATCGATCTCTTCCGATTAAGGACGAAATCGAATCGGAGTTGACCGTCGTTGAAGAGCAAGCCTCGATCAACCTGCTCCGGCAAATCGTCAACCCTCCGGACATCAAAGGTACCGTCCGTTGGTGCATCTGCGAGATCAGGCTCTGGCCGAAAGCCTGAGAAAAGCAAAAGCGCAGTAAAGACAGAACGGTCGCGGCCATGAACGTCGACGCTTGTTCGAATCCGTTCTTCGCCACTTTGAAAGTTCGATCTTTGCTGTGTTCGGTTTCTATTGGCCGGGGGTATCCCAGCCGGGCGGGACCGCGGAGTACGTCTGGTGGAGGCTGGCTTGTTTTGGCGACAAAATCGCCAGAAGTTCTAAGAGAATGTGAAAATCGTGAGTCATTTCTTCATTGCTGTACGCAATCCTCATTAGGGAACAGAAGCCAAATCCATCCCCTGGCACCTGGCGCAAGGCATGGAGGCAAGCGGGTAGCGATGACACCAAAATCCAAGGAAGAGTCAAGAAAATGAACAGCGGAAACGATAAGCAGGAACTGATCGAGACGTTGAAGCAGGCCAAAAAGGAAGGGCAGACCGAGATCACAGTGAGCGTGGACGCGGAGACACTTCCACTGGTCTATGAGATCGCGTCGCTGAAGAAGTTGACACTGGATACCGGCGACCTGAAGACGCTGCCGCCCGGATTAGGCAAGCTAGCCGAGCTTACGAGCCTGAACATCGACGGCGATTTGCTCGTGGCGCTGCCCAGCGACATAGGTGAATTGAAGCAGCTCGATTACCTCAACGTGAGAAGTAAGGCGCTCTCAGAGTTGCCCGAAGAGATCGGCGGTCTCTGTTCTCTGCGCAAGGCCACCTTTCGGTGTGCATTTGCAGGCCTGCCCGTTTCCTTCGGAAAGCTAGTTCACCTTGAAGAGCTGGATTTGAGTCGGAACAAGCTCTCCTCGGTTCCCAAAGAGTTGGGAAAGCTGGTCAACCTTCAAGAACTTGACCTGGAGCGCAACGAACTCGATAGCCTGCCCATGGGGTTGGAGGGATTGACCAGCCTGAAGGTGCTGACACTAGCCCGCAACCGATTCAAGGGTTTCCCCGAAGCGGTTCTCGATGTGGCCAGCCTGGAGGTGCTGGACCTGGAGGGGGCGGAGGATTATGTGTCGGGGCCGAAGAACGAGATCACAGAGATTCCCGACGGCATCTCCCGGCTGGGCAAGCTGCGCGAGCTGAATATGCCGAATAACAAGGTTGGCGCGCTCTCCAACGGGCTGTTCGCGACGCAGATTTCGGTTCTCAACCTTGAGGACAACCAGATCAAGGAAGTTCCCAAAGAGATCGGCGCCATGCGCTGCCTCACCGAGCTGAACCTCAGTGGGAATCCAATCGCCAACGTCCCGGAGGAGACGATCAAGAGCGGCAAGGATGCCATCTTCGAGCACCTGGGACTCATTCAGGCGCTGACGGTCTCCGGCGATCTTCCCGCCGATCCGAAGGAACTCAAGGCAAATCTCAAGAGATATCAGGATCGCATGGAAGAATTCGCGCGCAATGGCAGAGGGAAGAGAACCGATGAGATCATGGCCTTCCTGAGCGGAAAGACCGGCAAAGTGCCTTTCGCCGACGTCAAGTATCAATCCTCGTTCGCGGGCATCTACAAGATATTCGCGCCCTACGCCGAGTGGAGCTTCGTGGATCGCCGGCTGCTGCGCTTCATCACGCAGAGCGCATGGTGCTTCGTCAAACCTGGGCTAACCCAACCCTCGGGCTATTACGAAGGGTTCATGGAATGGTTGGGTAAGCAAATCGACATCGAAACAGCTGAGGATCTCTTTGGCAAGGTCGCCGCCGAGGTAATTGCCTGTGGCATTGCCCCCGATCTCTTCCTGCGCTTGGCCCTCAAGCAGTTGTGCGGTAAGTTGGTCCGCGTGGACACGACTCCGACGTCCTTTGGCCGCTACCTGCTTGCCGCCGCCAAGGGGGATGGCTTCGCCACCATGGTTCAGTCGGCCAGCCGTTACGATGTGCGCACCGGACTCACTGCGCTGCTCTCTGCCAACGATACCGAGACCTTCGCGCGCGTGGCCCCGGAGTGGTTGAAGATCGAGCCCAACAAAAATGGCGAAATTCACACTCCCTGGGAGCAGCTCAGACCCCTCTGCGCCCGTGATCCGCAGAGCTACGAGGGGATACTGCTGGAAGGAATTGCCAAAACGAACTGCCTGCCCTGCAAGGCAGAGGCGGTGCGCATCCTCGCCGAAAGCTATAGCCAGAAGCACGGCGAGCAGGCTTTTGGGCTTGCCTGCGAAGTGCTCCAGGAGACCTCGAAACGCAGAAATACCGAAGCCAACTTCGCCTTGTATTGGTCGGATGGGCCGCACTGGAAGGACGGAACCGCGGAATACATCGCATGGATGCTGTCTTGTTTCGGCGTGAGAGCGAAGGATGCTATCTTTGCCTACGCGAACAATACCAGGGCCTTCGACCTCAAAGTGGCTGCAGCAGTCGCCAAAGGGCTGGGTCAGGCAGGCATCGAGATCATCGCCGAAGGCCTGAACTTGGAGATCAAGAACGATGACTCCGCCGCCTTCTTCCGACAGCTCTTGGCCATGCTGGCGCCCCTCGATTACTCGAAATACCTTGACAAGGTCTGGGAGATCGCCCAGAGCGAGTTCAAGAAGGTGAGCGAAACGGCCTGCCTTGCGCTCGCCCGGCTCGATGCAAAGATTGTGCTGCCCAAGGCCCAAGAACTGCTCGCGGCCAAGAAGTCGAATCAGCGCCAGGCCGGCGTGCTGATTCTCACCCTGCTTAAGGCTCCCGAGGCAAAGGAGACTCTCGAGGGGCTGCTCGATAGCGAAGGCAGCGACGATGTGCGCGACTTGGCCGTGGACAAGCTCTTCGAAGATCCGGCTCCGATCACGGTTGCCGAAGCCGCGCTGCGCGTCGCATCGGCCAAGAAGCGCGGCAAGCTGGAGAAGCCGGCGGTCAAATGGCTTGACGATGCCAATCTGCCGCCACTCAAATGGACAGACGGGAAGAAGCTCGATCTCGACACCGTGCGCTTCCTCTTCTATCGCCAAAGCCGCGCCGACGGCATCTTTGCCGATCCCGAAGCGCGGGATGTGTATCCGCTGATCGACCGCACGAGTTCCGGCGATTTTGCAGTGAAGCTGCTCGATTTGGCGCTCAAGAACGGGGGCATCGGCGCCAAGACCCGCTTCGCGATCGCGCCCGTTGGAATGCTGGGCGACGAGCGCGTCGTTGCGCCGATTGAGAAGATCGCGGTGGACGGAACCAACCCCAACGCCTGCGCGACGCTCGGACTGCTGGGCAGCTTCGAAGCCGCGCGCGCCCTCGACCGCATTCGCAAGGTCTTCCGCATCAAGTATCCGAATGTGCGTCAGGCCGCACAGGAGGCCTTCACCTCGATCGCCAACAAGCTGGGCAAGACGCCCTTTGAGCTCTCCGACCTGATGGTTCCCGACTTCGGTCTCAAGAATGACAGGCGTCCCTTCCCGGTGGGCGTTGACAAACTCGAACTGGTGCTGACTGCGGATTGCAAGTTCGACGTTGTCGATGCCAAGGGTAAGGTGCTCAAGACGCTGCCCAAATCCGCGACGGCGCAACAGAAGGACGAACTCAAGAACCTGCGCCAGTCCCTCGCGGACGCGGCGCGGCAGCTAGGCTCGAACCTTGAATACTATCTGATCGTGCAGCGGCGCTGGTCGGTCGCCGACTGGCAGGCATTCTTCACCGGCAACCCGCTCGCCGCTGCCTTTGCTTCCGGGCTGGTCTGGGGTATTTATCAGGCCAACAGGCTCAAGGCGACCTTCCGCATTCAGCCGGACGGCAGCCTTGCAGGGCATGACGGCAAGAGCGTGACACTGGGCAAAGATTCCGCAGTCGGAATTGTCCATCCGCTGGAGCTATCGCCGGAAGATCGCGCCGCGTGGCATGCCGCGTTCGCTTCCGTGGAGCAGCCTTTCCCGCAGATCGATCGGCCGGTCTTTACCGTGAACGGCAAGGAGCGCGACAAGACCTTCTCCTTCGCTTTTGAGGACCAGAGGATCAATGCCTTGAGCTTCAAGAGCCGCGCGGAGCGGCGCGGCTGGCGCCGCGGCTCTGTCATCGATTCAGGCGAAGTCTCGGCCTACCGCAAGGCATGGCCAAACCATAACCTGGAGAGCTTCCTGCGACTCGAAGGCATGAATGTCCGCACCGACTACGACAGCGCGACGACCCTCAAGGACTTCTTCGTCGTAAAGGCTGGTTCGATTGTGGTTGGCAGCTACACCTACGACGAGCCCCGCAACTCCGACGACCCGCGCCTGCTGAAGATGAGAGATGTGCCGCCAATTGTTTACTCCGAGATCATCGCCGACCTCTACGCCATTACCAAAAAGACGGCCGCGGAAGGCGAAGATGAAGAGGATTAACGAGGAGTGATGGAAGAACTGGAGTTGGAGAAAGCCGCGCGCCGCATCGAGGGTGAGTCGCTTTCCCGTGTTTACTATCAGTCCGCGGGCTGGGCTGATTCACCTGCGTGGGCGGGACCGGGGCCGCACGCGGTCCCGCTCGCGGTCTACCTGGAGATGGTCTCCAGGCAGATCTTCCGCGTCAATTGGGCCGACCAGTTCAACCTGCATCATGGCCACGGAATCGCCATCGCGCGAACCCCGGTGATCGACCGCGACCTGGGCCCGGTGGAGGAAGCCACGATGCTGCCGGCCTGGAAGGATTTAATCGGCTTGCGGATTCAGTCGGCTATGATTCGTTGGCGCGCTGTCAGCGAGGCGCTGCGTTCCAGTTTCATCGGATCGGTGGCTGTTCACGGAGATTGGGTGCGCCGTTCCGATTATCCCCAGGCGTTGGTGCTGGGCTTTGAAAGAGGCCGGCAGTTCTTCATCGCAGCGGCACATCTCTCGGAAGGCAAAGCGATCGGCTTCGCGAATAGCCTGCTCGTCGTCTTCGACCGCGCCCAGATGGAGCGTTTGGGACTCGCGTAGAGGCGGGCCAACCCAAACTTCCGCGCTATCGCCGGCTGGCTCCGCCCCTTGACAAGAACCGCCCGTCGCGCCGGAGACGAATCGGGCCGCTTGTGCTCAGCGGCAGATTTCGAGCGGCGAATCGTCGGCGAAGCGGCAGGCGTAGATTCAGCAGTTCGCGGTACGATTCCGCAAATCGGCTGGAATTGGCCCGACCTGGCGCAGAAAAATAGGTGTTGCATCCACGGCAAAAACGAGCTAGAGTGGGCACTCTATAGGTCAGCTAACCTGTGGCGGTAAGCAAAAGCCAGTCAGCGATCGTTCGGCTAATCATCGATGGTGGAACCCAGGAGGGGGAAATGGCGATCTATCCGGCGGCCGCAACAGCGCCCATTGCATTCCTGAATTCAGCGAATAACCAGTACAACCAGGTTGAGATTCCACTGAGCGCCATCTACTTCACCAGCCGGGGAATCGACGCCACCACCTGGCCGGATTATTCGACCTATCAGAGCCAGGTCACGCCTTTGCTGACCATGCTCTCCTCGCAGGGGTATTTAATCGCGAGCCCAACGGCTCTGAGTGGATCGGCTCTCGCTGCAGCCGGGCTGACTGCGACCGCAACGCTCAGCGGAGCGGCCGGCAACGGCATCGCCATTCAGATTGCCAGCCCATCCGTGTCAGGTGGAATGGCGAACCTGACAGTGATGCTGAGCGAGTCGTATACCGGCGTTACGCCTGCCACGCTGAGCACTGTGCTGGGCAACTCGGCAGCCACCGCACTGGGACTGGTCTACGATGCCACCACAGGCACTCCTGAATTCCCGGCGTCTTTCAGCGGCCCAATCGGTTCGGGATTGAGCTTGAATATCCCCGAAGCTACCGACAGCACCAAGACCGCTTTCACACTGGCCCCTACTCTCAGCTCAGACGCGACAGACGCGCAGTCGATTCAGATCGACGTCACTCCGGCTTCGGGTTCCAGCCCTACAACGTTCTCGCTCACGGTGAGCTGGACCAAGGCCGTAACCGGCGTCAATCTGGCCGGCCTTACAACGACGGCCACCAATCCCTTCTCCTACGTACTCACCTTCTCCGGACCCTCCGGGCTTGTCCCGGCTGCCAGCACGGTCACGCTGAGCGGGGGCGGCGCATCCGGTCCCGCCTCCGCAAGTTTGCTTGCGAACTCCTGAGGGCGCGGTCACAGTTACGTGACTCCACCCTCTTTGCTTTCCCTTCGTAGAACTCCGTCCTGTTCCCCGTCGTAGCGCCCGTCGCGCTCACCATCGTTGGCCCAACATCCACTTCATACGAGGTTCCCCAAATGTCCACCGCTTACACGTATCCGGGCATCTACATTCAGGAGTTGCCGCTGAATGCGCAGACCATCACGCCTGCGCCGACCTCCATCACGGCCTTTGTCGGCTACACACACCCGTGGAAGACCACCGTGCCCTGGAGCCAGGCGCAGCGGATCTACAGCTTCAGCGACTACGAGACGTACTTTGGCGGCATCTTCACCAGCGGGTACGTGGATTCGAGTGTTGCCCGCGCCGTCTATGCCTTCTTCCTCAACGGAGGCAACAACGCTTACGTTGTTCCGCTGCTGCCCTCGGCGCATGGAACCAGTACTTCAGTTCAGTTTGGCGGCGCCTCAACGGACGTGTTCTTCTCTGCCAATATCAACCCGAACACCGCCGTGCCCTCGGTCGGCATCGCGCTGCAGGCCATCGAGCCCGCCGATCAGGTTCCACTGGTCGCGCGCGTGGCCAACATCCGGCTCAACTCATTGAGCGCGTATACCGTCTTTGACCTCGTGCTCTCCTACGGGACCCGCGTCGAGACCTATCGCGGGCTCGACATCTCCATTCCGTTCAACACAACAGGGAGCATTGACAAAGTCCTCAACGGCGTCTCCTCGCTTGTGACCGCCGCACCCATTGGCGGCGGCACTTCCTACGGCACGGTCTTCGCGGGGACGCCGCCCACTCCGCAGACGGTGAGCTTCTCCATCACACCGCAGAATCTGCCTTCCGGCTATTCGGGTTCTTACGCCGCGGGTGACTTTTTGCCTATCTTCCAACCGAACTCCGGTCTCGATACGGTGGAGATATTCAACATCCTGCTGGTGCCAGGGGTCGTCGACAACTCGGTCATTGGCGCAGCGCTCGCATTTGCCGAGACCAAGCGAGCCTTCACCATTCTCGATCCCCCGCCGCAGGCCACGGCCTTCCAGATTCCCAACGGCACATCGCCAACCCTTGAGTCGCTCTTGCCCGGCGTGCCGCTCAGCCAGAACGGTGCGCTTTATTTTCCGTATCTTAATACGACGGACCCAGTGACCGGCCTGCCCTGTCCCGTCGCCCCGGGCGGATTTGTGGCCGGAATCTATGCCACGACAGATTCCGACCGCGGCGTCTGGAAGGCTCCAGCCGGAATGGCGACAACGCTGCTCGGAACAACAGGTCCAGTCGCCAACGGTGTCATGAACGATATGCAGCAAGGCGCGCTCTATAGCGAGGAGAGCGTCGTGCCGGTCAACTGCCTGCGCAGCTTCTCGGGCGCTGGGACCGTGGTCTACGGCGCGCGAACGCTCGTGGCCAACGACGACGCTTTCGCTCAATCGAAGTATGTTCCGGTGCGGCGCATGACGCTCTTCATTGAGCAGTCCCTCATTGCCAACATGAAGTGGGCCGTCTTTGAGCCCAACGACGAGCCCCTCTGGCTGGCGATCAAGTCCGAAATCGAAGCCTTTCTGCTCTCGCTCTTCAATCAGCAGGCGCTGCAAGGCTCGACGCCGAGCGACGCCTTTCAGGTCAAGTGCGACTCGACCACAACCAGTTCGCAGGACCAGCAGAACGGCATCGTAAACATTGTGGTGAGCGTGGCGCTGCTCAAGCCCGCAGAGTTCGTCGTCATCAAGATCGCGCAGATCGCCGGACAAACCTCGTAACCAGAAACCATAGGGAGCCAAGGAGAAAGAGATGGGAAAGCCGTTTACCGTCAACGTGAATCGCTACGATCCGTATAAGAGCTATCGGTTTCTGGTCTACTTTGGAACCTCCACCCAGCCGGTCGCTCTAGTCAGCAAGGTGGGCGCGCTCAAGCGCTCCTCCGAGGTGATCGAGTACAAGTCCGGTGGCGACCCGATCAGCCGCAAGGGCCTGGGCCGCACCAAGTATGAGGCCATCACCCTCGAGCGCGGCATCACCATGGACCAGGACTTCGTCACCTGGGCCAATGCCTCGCAGGTTCTCGACAAGGGCTCGCCGAGTGAGTCGCTGGCCAATCTTCGCAAGGAGGTCCGCATCGATCTGCTCAATGAAGAGGGCCAGCCCGTGTGGCGCTTCAATGTGCATCGCTGCTGGGTCTCCGAGTACCAGGCGCTGCCCGACCTCGACGCCGGCGCCAACGCCGTCGCCATCGAGCACATCAAGATTGAGAACGAGGGCTGGGAGCAGGACACGACGCTAACGGAGCCCAAGGAGAATTAGGGTGAAGCTGCCGGTCAGCGGCCTGGAAATCGAGTTCCGTCTTCCCACCGGAAGCGATGACCTGGCGCTGATCGAGGCGGGCGGCAACCAGATCGAGCAGGCCTTGGTAGCTCTCGCGCGGCTGGCTTTCGGAAAAGCGGCACGAGCGGGCCGCAGCCTGAAAGAGACCGACTGGCGGAGCCTCTCAGTCACGGATATTGAGTGCGCTTTGCTGGGGCTGCGGCGGTTTCTTGAGGGCGACTCCGTAACATGCCTGCTCAGGAACCGCAGTCATGAGTGCGGCGAGTCTATGGAGATGAGCTTTTCCGTCACGGCATTGCTCGACGATGTCTCGCCGCGAATGCCGCGCGGCGTAACAAGGGTGGCGGGAAAGGCTCGGAAGTTCGAGCTCACAGCCAGTGCAAGCCCGGTCAGATTCCACGTTCCGACGGTAAGCGACCAACTGGCCGTGCTGGGAAAACCGGAAGGCGGCGCGCTACTGCTCGATATCTGCACTGGAAGAGCGAAGTTGTCGAAGAATGAAGCGACGCGAATTGAGCGGGCCATGGAAGCGTTAGCGCCAGCCGTCTCGCGAGAAATTGATGGAGTCTGCCCGAACTGCGGCAAGGCAGTGCGAGCAATCCTACAGGTTCCGCGGCTGGTTATGGAGGAACTGACCCAGACGGCCTCGGGTGTCTTCAGTGAGATCGACCTGCTGGCTTCTGAGTACCACTGGGCGGAGGCAGCAATTGTGGCGTTGCCGCAGCGCAGGCGCAAAGAGTACGCGGAAAAGATCCGGGAGCGGAGAGGGAACTGAAAATGGCAGGCGCAACGGGCCAACGCGGATACTTGAACAGGCTGGCGGAGCCCATGCCCGCTGGCGCGGCGGCTCTCAAGCCGGCGCGGTCCGCTCCGTCTCCCGATTGGCGAGCGCTCGTGCCAGAGGTGCAGGACGGGGCCGGTGCACGCTCCGCCGCAGCGCAAAAACCACCAGCGAAGCGGCCCATAGAAGTTCTTCCTTCCGACGCAAATCCGCAATCGACTTCTCTGGCCGAAGTTCCGAGCCGCGCCGCCGCTTCCCCTGAACCAACTCCAGCATCTCAGCCGCACGGCGGCCCGATCCGACAAAACCAACATAAGGTCGAACTCCTCAAGACTTCCGCGCACACGATTTCTGCCCCAGGCCGCGAAGCCGCCGGCTCCGCTTCGATGGTCGCAGGCACACTCGAGGCACAGCGTCCGCCGCAGGTCCGGGAAACACGCTCCGGTACTGCCCAATCAAGCAACCAATCCGTAGCGCAAAAAGCTCCGTTCATCACCCCGAAATTACCATCTATGTACGATGAAGTATCACCCTTGAGGGGGATCAAGCCTCAGCTTATTGCCGTCGAATCCCGTGCTCCTGAATCAAGACCTAATCCAGCCCCGGGCTCCGCGCGCAAGACCTCCACCGATTCCGCGCCGCGCGCCTCCTCGTCCACCACACACCCGCAGCTCTCTCGCAAGCCGCAAAGCAACCGTGCGCAATCGGATCCGCCACTCCTCCCACTCACAGCGCGCCTCAAGCCCGCAAGCGAGCCAAAGCCAAAAGATCCCCCATCTGCGCGTGTACACATCGGCAAGCTCGAAATTCGCATGAGTGCGCCACCTCAGCCCATCGCGCCACCTCAGGCGGCAAAGCCTGCGCAAATGCAACGGGTGGCGCAGCCTGCCGCCACAGCCGCGCCGCAACCACTGGCGCGCGAACTGGCCTGGACCTACGGCCTGGTGCAGGGGTAGCGAGATGCCAGCCACCGTACAAGATCTCGGACAGGTAACCCACTTGCTGATCTCGAACCTCAAGCAATCCATTGAGAGCTCGCCCCGCTATGTCCAAAATAATTTCCCCTTCGAAGTCACCGGCCTCATGCCCGATGTCTCCCGCAAAGACGGCACGAGCATACTGAACCTGAACCTGCTCCACGTTGGCCGCGATCCGTTCTACCGCAACACGCCCATCCAGACCATGGGCGCGCAGTTCAACGCCGCGCAGCCCTTGAGCCTCAACCTCTCTTATCTGCTCACTAGCTACTCTGAGAAAAACTGGCACCTCGAGCAGTACCTCATGAGCGTCGCGCTCCAATACTTCCATGCCAATCCTATCTATGTCGGGCCCTCTTTCGAATTCACCATCACGGTCCAGGCAGATTCGATTGAGGAGATGAGCCGCCTGTGGCAGGCCATTACCATGCCCATCCGCCTCTCCTCGCTCTTCCGTGTCGCCATCTTATTCCTCGATCCGGCACAGCCTCCAATTGGCGATTCGCGCACGCCCACGGAAATCGTTGTCAGCGTCGGTACCGATCTTGGCTTCGTTGACCCCGTTCCAGTGCCCAATCCCAAGCTCTACGAACTTGCCTTGTTGGAAGCCCTGCAGGTACCACCCGACGCGACAGAAGTCCGCGAACTAACGGTCGTCCCCGCTCAGCCTTGCGTCGTGGTCGGGCAAACGGTTCGCCTGCGCGGCAGCGGACTCGACCAGTCGAATGCATCGGGTGTCTTCTTGAGCCAGACAACTCCCGCGGCGGAGTGGCCCTTGCCGCCAGCGTGGGTCATCGTGGATCCCACGCTCTCCGGCGCCATCAATGCCGCGGATGAGATCGCCGTGATCTTCGACGCCAAGGACATGCTCTACGCCGCAACGCCAGCCTCCGGCACCGCCCTCACCAACACGCCTCTTCCCGGCGCCTACCAGATCAAAGTTGGCAATTCCATCAGCGGCTTCCGCAGCAATCCGCTCCCCATCCTCATCGGCCCCGTCGCCCTCGGCGTAACTGCGGCCACGACGCTGCTTGCGCACGACGCAACAAAGACCTACACCTTCCAGGCCAACGGCCTCATCGCCGGGCAAACCCAGATCTTGCTCGATGAGACTTCGCTCACGATTGCCGCCACCGTCGGCCCCGGCGTGGCCACAGTAACCATTCAGTCGGGCACAACGCCCGGATCGATCTCCTTCCAACTGCCGGCCAGCGGGCTCACGTCGAAGGCATACATGCAGGTGCGGCTGATTGTGAACCAGGTAGAAGCCCCGCCCGCCTGGTGGATTCAGGTTCCATAACCTTATGACCAGACGTCCTCCAATCCGTGCCTCAGACGCAGTCATCGCCCGAGTGCGTACCTGCGCCCAGTTGCGCGCGGGCTGGATGGAACGTCTCTGGCAGCAAGGCGAGACGAGTGTCGACCAGAGTCTCGCCATTCATCCCAGTGAAGTCCGGCGCATCCTCGCCGACCCGCAAGCAGAAGCCGAGCGCTATAAGAGCTTCCTTAAGGAAGAGGAGCCAGCCCGGCGCGCCCGCGCCGCCGCGTCGGCAACCAAAGCCCTCGCCGCCTGCGAGTATTGGTCGCATCTCACCTCCACCTTCTCGCTCACGCAGCACGAGTCCGATCTCTTGTGCCTCGCCGTCGCGGTGGAGCTGGAACCGAAGCTGGGCCGTGCGCTCGCATACATCGCCGACGATGTGCGAGCCACGCAAGCCTCCGTCGCAATAGCATCGGCGCTCTTCGGCTGGACGAGTCCGGCCGAGCCCATGACAGAGCTCAAGCGTTGGCATCTCGTTCATCCCGCTCCATCCGATGCTCAAGCCCGCGCCAGCGCCGGTTGGCAGGCAGATGAGGCCGTTGTGCTCAGCGTTTGCGCCGAGCATTGGATCGACCCTGCCACGGGGGCCTGGGTTCGATCGCTTCCCGCCGAGCAATTGCGCGCCCTTCCCATCGGTTATCCAGCCGTTCTGGAGGCGATGCTCACGGAACTCGGCTCCGCGCTCGCGGGCGAGACAGAGTGGAAGAATCTCGATCCGGTCGTCTGCGGCCCACACTGCTCTGGCCGCCAGACGCTGGCCGCGCAGTTTGCCGCCGCGCTCGGCAGGCCGCTCCTCGCCGTCGCCACCCCAATGATCCCCGGTCTCGCAATCCAAACTGCGGAACGGCGCATGGAAAACCTCATTCGCGCCGCGCGCCAGGCGATGGCCACCGGCTCGATCCTCTACTGGCGGGATGCCGAAGCCGTCATGCCGCAGGAGTGGAACGAGCTGCGCGCCATGGGCGTCCGCAGCCTGCGCGGCGCGGACAAGCCGCAGGCCAGTGCCACGCATTGTTATCAACTCAAGCCTCTCCCGACAGCCATGAGGCTTGAGATTTGGAGTCGGTACTCGCCCGCGGAAGCGCCCGCCATCGTGCGCACGCAGCGGCTGACGCCGGGGGAGATTCGCCTCGCAGCAACCGCAACGGCAACCACAGATGTGCACTCCGCGCTCCGCCGCGCTGTCGAAGCCCACGGCGAGCTCATGCAGTTGCTGCCCTGCCCATACATATGGGACGACCTCGTTGTCTCGCCCAGCCTCGAGCGCACGCTCCGAGAATTTGAATCGCAGGTTCTGCTGCGTTGGGAAGTCTACGAGGAGTGGGGATTCTCTCGTCTCGCGCATCTTGGGCAGGGAATCTCCGCCCTCTTCGCCGGGCCCAGCGGCACAGGAAAAACCATGGCCGCGCAGGTGCTCGCGCGCTCGCTCGGCCTGGACCTCTATCGCGTCGACCTCGCCGGCGTTGTCAACAAGTACATCGGCGAAACGGAGAAGCGGCTGCGCGACGTCTTTGACGCAGCCGAGCGTTCCGGCGCCCTGCTCTTCTTCGATGAGGCCGACGCGCTCTTCGGAAGTCGCATGCAGGTTAAGGACTCGCACGACCGCTTCGCCAACATCGAGATCGACTATCTACTCCAGCGCATTGAGCAGTTTGACGGCATCGCCATCCTCGCCACCAACCGCCGCAACGATCTGGACTCGGCTTTCCTGCGCCGCCTTCGCTTCGTCGTCGATTTCATGAGCCCTGGAGTCAGGGAGCGGAAGATTCTCTGGGAGAAGTCCTTGCCCGAGCACGCGCCGGGTGGAGAGCAGATTCGCGGCGTTCTCGACCTTGATCGGTTGGCGCGCGATCTTGAAGTAACTGGCGCGCAGATCAAGGCGATCGCCCTGGGTGCGGCATTTCTGGCGCGAGACAAGAACCGGCTGATCGAAATGGAAGACATTGAGCGCGCCGCCGAGCGCGAGTACGGCAAGCAGGGACATTTGATTCACGCGCCAATCGGCAAGGTAACGGCGCTGCGCTGAGGGAGATCGATGGATGAGATCATGATTGACCGTCTAATACTTGCGATTCCAGGCCTCGGCCCGGAAGACGGCGCAGCCGTTGCCGAGCGCGTGGGTCAGGGACTGAGCGCGGCAAAGCCGGGTGGCGCGGCTCCGAAGAAAAAGAGCGGTGACGATTGGGGCGACCTCACCATCGAACTCAACGATCAGGCCGCCAGCCACGGATGGGAGCAGTTGGCGGATGCAATTGTAAAGTCGGTTCTCGAACGGGTTGGGTGACTAGCGATGGCAGGACAGTATTTGCGCGGCGCATTGATCGAGTTCATGGAGAGCTTCCCGATCCCTGTGCCCAACGTGATTCTCTTCCAGTACAACCCGGAGACGATGACCCACACCTGGACTCCCGCGCACTCGGGCGGCGCGAACACTCCGGGGCAGAATCCCAGCAACCCGCTCGCGGTTACCGGCCCGCCCGAGGAGTCCTTCTCTTTCACCATCACGATGGACTCGAACGACACCATCGCCGATGGCAGCGCCGTTACAGCCGGCCTTGCGGAATTGAGCGGCGTCTACCCCCGCATCGCCGCGATGGAAATGCTCCTCTTTCCCACTGCGCCTCCCGGCGGCGGTCTCATCGGCTCCGTGTCCTCCGCGCTGGGTTTGACAAGCTCGCCCCCGGCAACCCAGGTCCCAGCCGCGCAGTTGCCCACGGTTCTCTTCGTCTGGGGCCCCGGCAGAATCGCCCCCGTGCGGGTCACTGCGCTGACCTTTACGGAAAAGCTCTACGATGGCACGCTGCTTAATCCCATCCACGCCGAGGCGCAGCTTTCGCTCAAAGTTCTCACGCCGCCGGAGCTGCAATACGTAGACGGGCCGCTCGGAACGCTCGCCAATATGGCTGCCACCTACACCAGCGGATTGCGAGAGGCCCTCGCAATTGCCAACCTCGCCAACGCAGTCGAGTCGATCGCGGGCATGTTGCCGGTCTAAGCAGGAAAGGAAACACGGATGTTTGCAACGGACAGCAGGTACGTAAATCTCGGCGCTTATACCGTGACCCTGCCCGACGGGCGCATGGTCACTGCCACACGGTTATGGCAGTCGCCGGCCGGCATGGGTCTAGCCGGCTACCACACACGAGCCCAGGGCGACCGCCTCGATCTGCTCGCCGCGCGTTATCTGCAGGATCCCACTCTCTTCTGGCAGTTGTGCGATGCCAATGCTTGCCCCTCAGCTGGCGCACTCGAGGCCCGCCCGCTCATTGGCATCCCCGTAGGAGGGCAATAGATGCCGCCCAGTTCCTTCACATTGTCGTTTGCGGGTCAGGCCGCCACGGATCTCTCCGCTTCGATAGTCGAGATTCAGATCGAGGAGAATGTCGAGCTTCCCGGCGCATTCTCCATCAAGCTGCCCCTGAACGTCACGCAATCCGGCGAGTACGACCTCGTTGTCGATCCGCGCATGGCCCCGCTCACAAATGTGACCCTCGTGGCAACGGCCGCCGATGGCCAGGCGCAGTGCCTCATCGACGGTTATCTGCTCGCGCAGACCGTTCACCTCGATACCGGAACCTCCTCCAGCACGATCGAGATTTGGGGCCAGGATGCAAGCTGGCTCATGAACACCACCGAGCAGGCCAAGGAATGGGCGGATGTCACGGACTCGCAGGTAGCCGCGAGCATCTTTGGCAGCTACGGCATCACGCCTGACAGCGCGAACTCCGACGACGACTCCCCAACCTACACCTCCGATACCAACACCCTCATGCAGCGTGGCACCGATGCCCAGTTTCTACGCCGCCTCGCCAAGCGCACCGGCAAGATCTTTCGCGTCTACTGCACCGATACGCCAGGCCAGCGCACAGGAACCTTCGCCCGGCCCTCCACCAGCGGCGACCCGGCAACCACTCTCACGCTCAACGATATGAACGCGGCCACAGTCAATGCGCTCGATATCGGTTGGGATGTCATGCGGCCCACCGCGACCATCGCAATGCAGGAGCTGATCGCAAGCCCCGACTCGACCGGCGCAGGCGGAACCACAAGCGACTCCGGCATCGACCCCATGGAGGCCCAGAGCCTCGCGCAGTTTGCGGGCACAACGGTTACTTCGTTTCTAACCGCAACCGTGGACTCCGCGCAGGAGCTCACCATGCGCGCGCAATCCGTCCTCACGGAGGCTGGCTGGTTTGTCCGCTGCAAAGGCACGGCAGATGTCGGCCGACTCGGCTCAATCATCCGCGCCGGAACCGTTGCGCGGCTCACCGCCGCCGGTTCGCTCCACTCCGGCAATTACTACGTCTGGAGCGTCCGCCACAAAATCACCTCGCAGCAGCACACCATGGACTTTGTGCTGGTGCGCAACGCAATGGGCGCGTCGCCCGGTGGCGGCAGCTCGCTCCCAGGGGGTGTAAGTCTGTGACCGATCCCCTCCTCAACGATCTGGCCGACCGCATCCGCACCCGCTTTTACGGAAAATATCGCGGCGTCGTCACCGATGTAGACGCCACGACGATGCGCGTAAAAGCGGCCGTCCCGTCCGTGCTTCCGAACGGAGGCACCGGCTGGGCTATGCCCTGCGTCCCCTACGCGGGGCCGCAGGTCGGCTTCCTCATGTTGCCGGAGGTAGGCAGTTGCGTCTGGATCGAGTTTGAAGGCGGCGAAGTCTCCTACCCCATCTGGACCGGGATGTTCTGGGCTTCGGGCGACATCCCTTCGCAAGCCAGCGCAACCGTCAAGGCAGTCATTACCGCCGCGGGCTCCATCGCCATGGACAACAACGCCGGAAGCATCGCGATCGCCGATGCGCAACAGAACACCGTCGTGCTCGATTCGAGCGGAGTCACTTCCACCTCGGGCTCAAGCTCGGTGGCGATCGGCGCTAGCGGCGTCAACGTAAACAGCGGCGCACTGGAGGTCATGTAATGCCAAACCTGTTGACAGCTGCAGCATCCATGATGTGCCCCCACGGAGGCACAGTTGTCGCCACGCCCTCGCAGACGCAGGCCCAGGCTGGTGGCGCGCCTATTTTGCAGGCCACCGACACCTTCGTCATCGCCGGCTGCGCCTTTGTTGTGGGCGTCGTGCCCATGCCCTGCGTCACTGTGCAGTGGACCATGCCCGCGCAGCAGGTGCAGGTTGGCGCCAACGCGCTCACCGAGTCGAGTGTCGGCCTCTGTCTCGCTGCTACGCAGGCCCCACAGGGCATCGTGCTCATTCAATCGACTCAGACCCAGGTCGCAGGAACGTAGCCAGAGGAGCGCCTGGAAATGAACCGCGAACACTCAAAGGGAGGCCGCAAATGATTCGCAAAGATATCCGCTTTCCGTTTGCTATCGACGCAGCCTCAGGTCAGGCTGCGCAGACTGACTACGCTTGCCATGTCGAGCAGATGATCCAGCAGGTTCTCCTTACCAATCCCGGTGAGCGTGTCTGCATGCCCACGTTCGGAGCAGGTCTGCGCCGCCTGCTCTTCGCTCCGGTGAATTCCTCGCTCGCCGCCACCGCCAAAATCACCGTCACACAGGCTCTCAATCAGTGGCTGGGCAATCAAATCACCGTGCAAGAGGTGACCGTCGCCACGCAAAGCGGCTCAACCGGCGGCCCCGTTCCCGGCCCTCCGCTGCAGGACGGAATGGTCGTCGTGCAGATTTCTTACGTTCTGATTGAAACGCAAACGATCCAGCAGACACAAGTTCAGGTGATCTGAAAATGGCAACCAGCTTGTCAGAACCGCGCAACCGACTCGGCCAGGTGATCGACTCCAAGGCTGTCAACGGCATCAGCTTCATCGAGCTGAAGACCGTCGATGCGAAGACGCTCTATGTCCACTTCCTCAACTCGGTCGACGTAGCTCCCAAAGCGCCGCTCAAGATGCTGGCCACCATCGCCGGTGGCGAGCGCATCACCGGGATAAAGGCCAACGCAATCGATGCCACAACCGACTGGAGCACAGACTCGAACGGCAACCGAATACTGGCCGTTCGCGTAAAGACCGCCGGTGACTTCTCGACCTACACCCTCACGCTCACCACCGATAAGCCTCTCGCCGGCGGCCCGTCCGGCAGCTTCGTTCCGCTCGAAAAGCTCGACCCCATGTACACGAGCGCAAACTTTTCCTTCAAGGTTCTTTGCCCTTCGGAGTTTGACTGCGCCCCGCAATGCGGCTGCTGCCCCGACGATGAGCCTCCGCTCCCCGCTATCGATTACACTGCCAAGGACTTCCAGAGCTTCAAGCTCGCGCTCAGCAACTTTTCCTCGCAGCGATACCCATCCTGGCAAGAGCGCTCCGAGGCCGACTTCGGCGTCATGTTCATGGAGGCGCTTTGCCAGCTTGGCGACGAGCTCAGCTATCTCCAGGATCGTGTCGCCACTGAGGCCCAACTGCTCACCGCCACGCAGCAGCGCTCCCTCGTCAACCTGGCCCGCCTTGTTGACTACGAGCCTTCCCCGGCATTCTCCGCCAGTACGCAGGTGCAGTGCAATGTCACGGGATCATCCGTTCCCGCCGGCATCCTCGTCACCGCCACCACGCCCGACGGCGTCACCGTTCCCTTCGAAATCGGCACCGGCCTCAACGACTCCACCGACTACGCCACCAATCCCATGTGGAACAGCGGCATCCCGCCCTACTGGTTCGACGACAGCCAGAAGACCCTTTCCTGCGGCGCAACGCAAATGTATCTGTATGGCCACGGCTTCGAGTTCGAAGCCGCCATCAATGCTTTTGCAGTCGCCACCCAACCTCTTCCGGTACAACTCCTCATCCAGACCGATCTTCCCGGCCAGAGCCTTCTCCAGGTCGTCACGCTCATCGCCGCTACCGAGCTTGAAGACCCCATCTTTCTGAGCAAGAACAAGAAGCCAACGAAGGTAACGCTCATCCAGTGGGGCGCATCCGATGCGCTCACCGATGCACGCGATCTGACCGCAACAACAGTCGCCGGCAATCTCCTGCCCGCCACTCAAGGGCAGCGATTCAGTGAGAATTTTGCCATCGCCACACCACCAGCCGGCGCGCAGGGCATGTTGATCGCCGTCGCCCGCTACGGCCCCAACGGCTCCGATGCATCGCCCAACTGGATCTTCCGCTATCCGCTCTCTAGCGCCAACGCTGCCAATTGCCGCCTCGCCTGGCTGCCCTCGCAGTTGGCCGGCGATTCCGCAGTCGATCCCGATACGGCAGAGCCCCAGCCGGAGATCATCCTCAACCGCGTTCTGCCTGAGCCTGAGAGCTTTGCTTTCTCGACCAGCCTCCTCGATGCGACCGCGGGCGAAGCCGCCTACACCGTCGATCCGCAGGCCTGGCGCATCGTCGCCCGCGACGCCACCGGCACCCCCAGTCACTGGGAGTACGACGGCGACCAGGGCGACACCATTCGGTTCGGAAACGGCGCATTCGGCGCGCAGCCCGCCGATGGCGAAGTCTACAAGGTCGAGTATAGGATCGGTCTCGGCGCAGCCGGCAACGTTGCTGCCAATGCCATCCAGAACATCGGGGCAAACGCTGCAAGCTACATCACAGCGGTCTCCAATCCCTTCGACGTTACAACCGGCGCGGACGCCGAGACCGCCCAGCACATTCAGCGTATGGCGCCGCAGGCCTTCCGTGCCCAGCAGTATCGCGCCGTAACCGCCGCCGATTATCAGGCCGCTGCCGAGCAGGAGTCCTGGGTTCTCAGCGCCGGCTGCTCTTTCCGCTGGACCGGCAGTTGGCTCACCGTCTTCACCGTCGCCGACCCCACACAGAACGCGGCCAACGATCCCGCAGACGCCGAAACGAATCAGATCGACCTCATCAATCTCCTCAATCGCCGCAGGCTCGCGGGCTATGAATCCTACGCCCCGCCGCCGTGGCTTGTCTCCGTCGATCTCGTCATCACCGTTTGCGTTCAGCAAGGCTGGCTTTCGAGCGACGTTGAAGCCGGCGTGCTCACTGCCCTTGCTGACGCGCAGAATCCCAACGGCAAAGCCGGCTTCTTCTACGCCGACAGTTTCACCTTCGGTACGCCGCTCTACCGCGCCAACCTTGAGGCCGCCATTCAGGCGGTCCCCGGCGTCAACGGCGTCCTCGACATCGAGTATCGCCAGCGCGGAGCAACAACCGCCTATCTTCCTCTTCCGGATATGCTCCAGATCGGCGCGGGCCAAATCCTCCGCGTCGCCAATGATCCAAATTACCCAGAGCGCGGCATCATCCGCGTCATAGCGGAGGGAGGGCGATGAGCACCACACCCCAATGCCCCTGCGACAGCGGCGCTGAGCCTGTCGGCGGCACAAACGCGCCGGGCCTCTCGCAAATCAGCTATCGTGTCGGAGACTTCAACTCTTTCCGCCGCGCTCTGCTTACGCCGCTCATGAACCCGGACGGCGCGCCCGCCGAGGTCTCCCTCAACGCCTGGCAGGCCAGCGCCGGTTCTGACCCCGCGGTCCCCGATCTCGGCATCATGATGGCCGAGTGGTGGGCCTACATCGGCGATGTTCTCAGTTTCTACAACGAGCGCATCGCCAACGAAGATTACTTGCGCACCGCCATGCTCCCCGATACTCCCGGCGGCCTCGTGAAGATCCTTGGCTACCGGCCACGTCCCGCCATCGCTGCTACAGGAACGCTGGCCGCTCTTGTCACGCCAACCGTGCTCCCCGGCCAGACCGTCACCTTACCGCTCGGCTTGCAATTCCAGAGCAAACCTGACCCCGGCCTTCCGCCGCAGACTTACGAGCTCTCCGCGGCCACTCCCATCGGCCTGCCGGACCATGTCCCCGCGTTGCCACCGCCCAACCTCATCGCCACCAGTCAGGTCTGGCAATCCTACGAAAAAGCAATCCACGGCTTGGAGTCCCGAGCCCGCGGGACCAGTTTCATCAAAGTTGTCGGCGGCCTCGGGCCGGCCCACTCCGGCGAGTGGATCACCGTTTACTCCGTCCTCATCAAGGGCGCAGTCAGCAAGGTCAACGTCGGCAGTCTGCTTCTCCTCGGCCCGCTCGATGACACGGCCACGCCTTCCCTGATGACTGTCTACTACGCTCCGCAGCTCCAGCAAGCGGCGATCGGCAAGCAGACCACCATCACCATGACTTCCGGTTCCGCGCCGTTGGCTATGACAGCGGAGAACGCTCAGCTCACGCGTCCGGCGCAAAGCGCCGCGCTCTGGTCCGTCAATGGTTCTCCGGTTAACTCGGCCGACACGGTCATCCAGCTCGCAGGCCTCGTGCGCCAGATTCAACCCGGCGACTGGATCGTCTTCTCCGCGCAGACCGTCCCCGCCGCCCAACTCGTCCAGGTCACAGCCGTCCAGGACATGCTGGGCGACGCAAGCCAGAACGGCGGCCCAACAAAAGTAACCACCGCTGCCACCGGCAGCCCAACCCCCATTCCCGTCCTCCACACGCAGCTCACCATCACGCCCGCGCTCAATTCTTCCGTCACCGGCAGCCTCTCGCAAACCTCGATCCTCTTCGACTGGGTCTCTGTCGGCACACTCGTCGATCAGCCTCCATCGCCCTGGGATGGTACGACCGAGATCGATCCCATTGCGCCGGCGCAGTTCTCTACAACCGGCCCGCAGCCCATTCTGCTAGCAGACAGCGTTGGCAACGGCCTGGCCGGCAGCGGAGTCACCGCGGGCGATGGCGGCCTCGACGTCGCCTGGCCCCTCAACACGCCCACGCCGCTAAGCCCCGAACTCCAGCCGCCCATCACCGTCTACTACAACCTGCTGCCCGTTAGTTGCGGCAAGACCATCGCCAAAGAAATTCTGGGCAGCGGCGACGCCACGATCCCCGGCCAAAGCTTCATGCTGGCCAAGTCGCCCGTCACCTATCTGGCCAACGGCGCAACCTACCAGAGCACCGTATCCATTACTGTCAACGGCCTGCCTTGGACGGAAGTAGCGAGCTTCTTCGGTCAGCCCGCCAATGCGCAGATCTTCGTCACTCGCGAAGACTCGCTGCAGAACACTTGGGTCGACTTCGGTGACGGTGTCAACGGCGCTCGGCTCACTACCGGCGTCAACAACATCGTCGCCAGCTACCGCGTCGGTGGCGGCGCGCAGATGCCTCCCGCAGGCAAGCTCACCGTCATCGCGCAGAACTATCCAGGTCTACAGTCTGTCGTCAATCCCGTCCCCGTTTCCGGCGGCAGCGACCCAGACCCAGCCTCTTTGCTCAAGGAGTACGCGCCCCGCTCGGTCCTCGCATTCGGCCGCGCCGTCTCGGTCTTCGATTACGCCGCCATCGCCGCTCAAGCCCCCGGCGTCACCATGGCTTCGGCAAGCTGGGCATGGGATCCCGGCAACGATCGCGCCGCGGTTTCCGTCTGCGTCGCCGGCCAACCCAATGTCGCCATCTCTGTTCAAATTCAGCTCACAGCGGCCAGCGATCCCAACCGCCCCGTCACCGTTCTCCAGGCAACACCGGTGCCCGTCACCCTTGGGCTTAATTACATAACTGCGGCAGGCGCCGACACCACCGTCATCGACGCCGCACTCGTTACCGCGCTCACAGACAGCCAGGTTGGACTCTTCTCGCCCGCATATCTCCAAATCGGCGTCGGCCTCTTCGACAGCCAGATTGAGGCCGTTTGCCTCGGCGTTGCTGGCGTTCTCGCCATCGCATCAAGCCAATTCACCTTCAACGGCAATGTGGACCCCGGCCCCATCCATCTTCCCGGCGAGGGCGCCTACTTCACCCTCGCCCCTTCCAACTTCAACCCAAGCTCCCAGGCAGGTGCCGCATGATTCAGGACGGATACGCGCAGTGGTACTCCGACCGGTTGTGGAATCTGCTGCCACCGGTTTATCGTTTGCAGGACCAGGGGCCCACTCCCGGCGCGCCCGGTCCGCTCCAGGAACTTGTCAACCGCATCGGCGCGCAGGCCGCCGAACTGCGCCGCAACACCGACCGCCTCTGGGAGAACCAATCCATCGAAACCTGCGATGACTGGGTCATTCCCTACATCGGCGATCTCGTCGCCACTCGCCTCGTCAGTTGCCTCGACGCCGCTGCCCAGCGCATCGATGTCGCCAAGACTATCTATTATCGCCGCCGCGCCGGCACCGTCGGCGTCCTCGAAGAACTCGCAGCCGACATCGCCAGCCGCGATGCCCGCGTCGTCGAGTTCTTCCGCCGCATGGGCCGCACCCGCCACCAGTTCGATCCGCCGCTCAGCTATCGGATCGAAAACCCGCTCACTGGTCCCGTCGGTTTCACCGGCAACACGGTGCAAATTACCGAAGGCCTCATCGGTGCATACAGCAGTACGCCCGCCGGCGGGTTTGCCGATTTGCGCAATACATACGCCGCCAGCAATGCCGGCAACGCCTTTGACGAGTACTTCTACACCGCCGACCTCCGCGCTGGCGGCCAGACGCTCGGCCACTTCGACATTCGTAACCTCGGCGTTTTCATCTGGTGGCTGCGCGCCTTCCCCATCTCGGCCGCCACGCCCGTCCTCGGCAAATCCGGCACGCCCTGCCTCACCTTCGATCCCACCGGGCGCGAGATTCCCCTCTTTGCCGCATCGCAGCGCGTTGGCGAGCAGTCGCAGTGGGGCGAGCACTGGATCTCGCCCGACGAGTGGGAACTGCCCGTCGCCATCCGCGCAACCCTCTGGGCCACCTCGGCGCAGAATCTCTGGGCAGCGGACTTTTCCCCGCAATCGCTCTGCGTCGGCATGATGGCTGGCGGAACAGGCGCTGCGCTTTCGCTCAGTCAGTTGACGATTCACCCCGGGCGCGGCCTCTTCAGCTTCCTCGTTCCGGGGTCGAACAAGCCAGCCCCAGCGCCCGTCGGGACCCTCGCCGTCTGCTACAACTTCGGTCTCCTCGGCGAAATCGGCGCTGGCGCATTCGACACAAGCCTTCTCAGCTCGCTTACCCTGCCGCCGACCACTGTCCAGATCGGCGGCGGCCCAAGCACAAATCTCGACTCGAGCTTCGCGCCGCTAAACGCCACCGGCACTGCTCTCTTCAACGACTCGCTCACCTACGCCGGGCCCGCCAAGACGCTCACTGTCCCCGAGGGCGCAACCATCGCTCTCGCCGCCCTCGACGGCCAGCGCCCCGTCCTTCGATGGGCCGACACCGCTCCGCAGCAGTGGGAGATTCACGGCGACGCCAAATCAGGCTCCTCAACGCCCACGCAACTTATCGTTGAAGGCCTGCTCCTGCAGGGCGCGGATATCGTCCTCACCGGCTCCTTCGACTCGGTCTACCTCCGCATGACCACCGTCGACCCAGGCACCATCTATGTCCTATCTCCGGGCGTCAAGCCGCCCAGCCCGCTCCCGTTTTACGGCTCCGCCATCGACGGAATGCCCCTGCGCCCCTCGGTCATCTACATCCAGGGCTCGGTCACCAACCTCATAATCGAGCGTTCCATCACCGGCCCCATCCGCACCCGCAACGGCGGCGCAGTCTCTTCCCTGCAGGCCACCGCATGCATCGTTCAGTCCATTCCCACGCACGCCGTTGCATCCACCGTCAAGCTCAACGACTCCACTCTCTTTGATCCGGCCACGCTTGCCAACGCGCTCAAATTCGAGACCAGTCCTCAGGCCAAAGCCGCGGTCGCCGCCTCCGCCGCGCTCGCCAACCTCTTGAAGACCTACTCGCCGGTCAAGAGCATCTCCGCTGCCCTCAAATCCGCCATGCTCAGCGCCATCGGCAGCTTGAGCCAATCGGAGGCAGAGCAGCTCTGGCCGCTTGCCTTTGCGGATCTTGCCCTCGGCTTTGACGAGGGGGCCGTGGCGCTGACCCAGTGCACAGTCCTGGGCAAAATCGCCGCGCACATTCTCAGCGCCTCTGAGAGCATTCTGGACAATGTTTCGACCGCCGACGACACGCAGGATGGCTGCATCCGCTTTTCCTCCTACGCCAATGGCAGCAGCCTCCACCAGCCCTACCGTTCGGTCATCACCTCGCCTTATCCCTCCATCTTTGTTTCGCGCAACTTCGGCCAGCCGGGCTACGCCCAGTTGCGCAGCGATGCCGACAATCAGATTCTTGCCGCTTCGCAAACCGGCTGCGGATCCGGCTGCACGGCCGATGCCGTTTCCGCGGCGCAGTCCATTCTGACTGGCGCGGAAAACGGCTCGGAGATGGGTGTTTACAGCAGCGAGGCAGTAGCGCTCAAGCGCCGCGGCCTTGCCTTGAAGTACGAAGAATATGCGCCGATCGGCCAGTTGCCGGTCTGGATCGACGCCGACTGAGTTTCGAACCAGCAGAAGGAGTTGCCACGTGGGAAGCGATCGGGCACGAATCACATTTGATCCAGCGCGCGAGTACCGTTCTGTCGTCGCGCAGCAGGGCCGCGTAACGCTTGAGGCCGATGTCAACGAGCAGGCAACGATTGCCGCTGAGGCTCTCCGCGCCGAAACCATCGACATCGTCGGCCCGGCCGGCACGCCCAACAACGGCTACCAGGTCACCACCGACGGCAATGACAACCTCACCGTCGGCATCGGGACCATGTACCTCGGCGGATGGCGTCTGGAGAACGACGCGCCTATCCCCGTGGCCAATCAGCCGGAGTGGCTCGATCAGCCTGCCCAAGCCGCTACGACGCAGCAGGAGGTCATTGCCCTCCACGCGATTGAGCAGAGCATCTCTGCCGTGGAGGACCAGGCCCTGCTTGAGGTCGCTCTCGGCGGCCCCGATACTGCCGCGCGCACGCGCCTCATACAACACATCGTGCAGATTCCCACTACCGCCAGCAACTGCATCGCTGCCGCTGGCGCAGTTATTCGGCAACTAGCCGGAGAAGGCCTTGTCTTCAGCCCGCGGGACTTCTCGCTTCAGTACGACGCCACGCTGGAGGTCTCCTTTTTCCCGCCCACCACGCCCACCGATCCCTGCTGCCCCTCCGCGCAGGGCGGCTATCTCGGTGCCGACAATCAGCTCGTCCAGGTAGCCGTCACCTCTGCCAGCGGTGGTTCAGGCACACTCCTCTGGGGATGGAACAACGCATCCTTCCTCTATCGCGCGGCGGCCGTGGCCGGCAGCACCAACATCCTGCAACTCTCACAAGCCCCAATCGATGCGGCGCACACCCCCCAGCCCGGCCAGACCGTTGAGATTCTCCAAACTACCGCGGTCCTGGGCAACTCCGCGGACGATAACTTTGTCGCCGCTCCACAGGGCCTCGTCGTCACCCTCGGCTCCGGCAACATCTACGATCCCTCCACGCAGCAGCTCACTCTGCCCACTGGAACCACCCTCCCAACCGATCCCAACACGCTCTTTGTCCGTCTCTGGCAGGCAACGGTTTCGTTCACCGCCGGCAGCCCCGCCCAACTCGACTCCGTCTCAGGCCTCAGCGTCACCGTCAACATCGACACATTGCCCACCGCGCCCTTCGCGTTGCGCCCCTACTGGAACTTCGCTGTCCGCCCCAATACCCCACAGCAGATATATCCCGCGCGCTACCTTGAGGCGCCCCAGCCCCCCGATGGCCCCCGCCAGTGGCTCTGCGGCCTCGCCATCTTTACTCCCGGCTCCCCCGCTGGCCCCGTCACCCCCGATTGCCGCATCTTCTTCCTTCCCCTCACCGAACTCGGCGCATGCGACTGCTGCGCCATTACGCTCGACGCATCCGAGGATTGGCAAGGCAAGCTGAACGCAGCCATTGCCAGCTCTGCGCAGCAGCTCAGCATCTGCTTCCAGCCCGGTCAGTTCAACGCGGCCGGCAAGTTCACGTTCACCCAACAGACCGTCAAGATCACAGGCGCGGGATATGGCACCGGTATCACCGGCAAAGGCCTTGAATGCGTCTTTGAGTTTGACTCCTGCACTGCCGTCACACTCACTGACATCTACGTCGCCGCGAAACTCTCCGGCTACATGTCGAGCAACAACACCCGCGACCTCCAGGGCGCCGTCACCTTCAACAACTGCCTTGAAGTCAATGTGGACCGCTGCGCCTTCTCCTGCGCCAGCGACGATCTGCGCAGCGCCGCCTGTCTCACCGTCGCCAACCCGCCCTCGGCTTCAAGCCCTGTCCAACTCACCGCTGAAACAGTTGTCCGCATCACCAACAGCCGCTTCCTCGTCGGCAACTGCCAGGTCGGCATCCTGCTCCTCAACGCTGATCGCGCCTGGGTCGAAAACAACATCGTCGAGACGAAATACGAGTTGCTCGGCATCACCAGCCAGAACCTGGCCGGCCACGCCATACTCGTCTCGCGCCTCGCCAAACATCTCGTCCGCGAGATGTCGATCGTAGACACTGCAACCAAGACCTCCGCAAAAGCCCTGCGTAAAATCAGGCGCAGCCAGCGCAAGAAGCTGGAGACTGCAACTCACTCAGTCGGCGACGCCGCCACCGCTCCTCTCGCCAACCCCGCCTCCGGTCAGCCTTCCGCTGCAGAACCCGCAGAGCCTGCCGCGCCAACCGCCCCCGCCGCTTCCGCCCCCGCCAAAGCTGCCGCGCCCGTTGTCACCACCGGGCAAAATCTCACTACAACAACCAAGCTTCCCAAGGTCAACCTCGGCGCTATCGGCCGCGCCCACATTACCACCACCTTCGGGACCATCCAGCTCAAATTCATCTCCAGCGCCAAGCTCACCAATGCATGGACCGACGCAATCGCCAAATCCGGCCTCACCGCGACTTCAACCATGGGCGCAATTCGCGCCGCGGTCAAGAAAATCGCCCTCAACGTCTTCAAGAACACCGCCACCGCCTCGCAGGCATTCAAGAACTATGCCATGAGTCTGCTGCCGCAGCTTTACTCCACCTCCTCGCAGGGCATCGTCGTCGCCGGCAATCTCGCCACAGAAATACGCATCCTCAACAACCGCATCGGCGGTACTGCTCAGGGAATTCACGTCGGCCTCTGCAACATGAAGAACAATCCGGCCCTCACACTCCTTCGGGTCGAACAACTGCGGATCATCGGCAACTCCATCGAAGTTAGCATCACCCCCGCCACCACCGGCGACCGCCACGGCATCTTCGTCGGCGGCGTCGCCAGCGTCCTCATTTCCGAGAACGACATCTCCCTCACCAGCACCGCCGACGCCGGCATCTGGATCACCGGCATCGACGTCACCCACACCCTCGGCGCGCGCACCATCATTGAGCGCAACACCGTCACTGGATTCACCACCGGCATCGCCGCATCGCCCGGCTCAGGCTCTTCCACTTCAAACACGCTCCGCCTCGCCGTCGAGAACTACTCTGACGCCGCCAACGTCTTCAATAGCTTCACCACACGCGACAACGTCCTCTAGCCTCTCGGTTTCAATCGTCGAGTCACGAGGATTTGTCGTCGAAGATCTTTCATCCCGAGCGCGGCAGATCGTATACTTCGCGGTTTGCATAATCGAAGGACTTGTATTTGCACGGCGCAAATATTTCGCGCCGAATCGACAGGAGAAGATTTCCCTTGACTTCCCGCTCCAAGTCGAAGTACTTTCTAGTTGTCGCTCTCACTGCTGGCGCAGATAGCGCACAATGCGCTAGAGGGTTCGAATCCCGTAAGAGCATCGAAAGTAATTCGAGCACCAGGAAAGGAGCCCTACGCGGCTCCTTTCTCTATTTCCGGATGCAGCTCCAGAATCTTCGTCTCAGCCATAGCCGCCGCAAGAGCAACTTCGCTCACAGATATTGGCAATTTCCCGCAGCCATCTCCACGGCGAAACGCATCCTGGCTTCCTGCAATCTTGGAGGGTCTGCTCATGCATAAGCTCGCCTCCCACACTCCAGACTGCGCCCAGCAATCGGCTTCGCCCCAGCGCGCACCCGCGCCCCAGTTGCGCCAGCGCAGCACCCCGGCCTACTGGGGCAATCAGGCCGCCCTGCGTCTCTCCCGCACCTCACCGCGTATTCAAACCAAGCTCCAGGTCGGCGCAACCAACGATCCCCTCGAAGCCGAAGCCGACCAGGTAGCCGACCGGGTTATGCGCATGACCGAACCGCCGCGTCCAACAGCTCAGGCAGGTTCAGGCATCGTGAGAAGAATGTGTGCCGAGTGCCAGAAGGATCTCGACAAGGAAAGCCAGGTGCAGCGCAAGGCTGACGGCACGGTTATTCGTCGTTTATGCAAGGAGTGCCGGAAGGGAGAGGAGGAGACGCGGCCGAATGTTCAGCGCAAGGCCGCTGGGGTAGGCGACGCGGGTGGCCCGGCTCCGGGTTTGGTGCGAAAGGTGCTTGCATCCTCGGGCGAACCGTTGAGCGCTTCGTCACGGGCGTTTTTTGAGCCGCGCTTCGGTCTGGATCTGAGCGATGTGCGCGTGCATGTCGATCCACAGGCCGGTGAGTCGGCAGAGCAGATTGGGGCCAGGGCCTATACCGCCGGCTCTCACATTGTGTTCGGCCACCGATCTTCGCCCGCCAACAACCCCAGCCTGTTGGCTCACGAACTGGCGCATGTGGCGCAGCAAACCCCTCACCGGCAGGATGCGCTCCTGCGAAGGCAGTCCGGCGAGTCGATCGGAGGAACGGGTGGCGGGTCGGCCCGGCGACCTGTCTATGTCTGCACCAAGCCCATCCTCGGCAGTACGCTTCATCGCCAGGGACATGCCTTCTTCAGGGTTGGCGGTCCAGGGCCCGGAAACCCCACCTACGAACTGGAACACGCCAGATCGTGCTACTGCGGCTGGCAGGGTTGGCCACGCCGCGACGTGCCGGAGGATCGCGACGCCGATGTGCCATGCAACTTGACACCCATTGACGAAACTGTGCTGGCTTCCCGGTGGAACTCCTATCCCGTGGGCAAGTATTGCGCCCGGGGGCCAAACAGCAACACCTACGTGCGGATTGTCGGCGCGGCCTGCGGGTCCATGGTGCGGCCGCCAGGCAACGTAGCCGGTTACGATGACAGTCCCCCGCCGTCCGGCGGCGCAGGCGCTCCTCACCCGTACTTGCAGGCGATCTCAACGTGCTGGGACGTGGATTGCGACGATACGGAATGCGGGATTGTCCCAGGGATCAATTCAGGCATTGTTCCGGGCCAGGATCCGGAGGCGCCGCGTGTGCAGAGATCGCCGGAGATACAGTCTCCCACGTTCGTCCGTCGACACAGTGCGGGAGATTCCGTACAAGAAAAACCGCGGCCGTCGCTGGGGGTAGGCGCTACCGGCAATTTGGCGGCGTTAAGAGTCACGCATACCGAGCCGCAGATCCAGCGCGCTTGTCGCACGGGCGCCGAGTGCGCTGCGCCGATCCCGGGCGACACCGGAAGGTATGGAGAGCAAGCGGCCAAGGAAGAGGAAGAGAAGAAGCGTGCCAGTGGTATTCCACCAGACGGAAAGCTGCCTCTCTGCAAAGCGCAGCGCCACAACGAGCGCGCGGTGAACCTGCGCCTGCTCGCCGAGAAGAATGGCGCGTCGCTGCCCGACAACTTTGCCGGAATATTCGTCAACGCTTGCTTGGAGGACTCGTCCGCAGGGGAGCTGGTTCGTTGCGGCGATATCGCCGAAGGGAAGCCTGCCGGCGCAGGGCCCCAGCAGTTTTGCATTCGTGTCTCCGATAAGACAGAGGATCAAGCGGCAGGCCTCCTCAAGAAAAATCCGAAGGACGACGATGACAACAAGCAGGTCACGGACCTGACCTCGATTGTCGTGCATGAAGTTCAGCACGCAAAGTTTGAAGAAAAGGCCGGAGCGATGATTCCGGCAAGTGCGGAGTGCAATCTCAAAACCGTCGTCTACCACGCAGCCTATCCATCTCCCGGCGGCGCCGACTACACCGTCTCCGACTACCTCAGCGAGATCGGAGCGGAGATCGCGGAGTTCAAACCGTACTTCCAGGCCAATAAGAGCAAGCCAGGCGCCTCCTCGCAACAGGCAATGGAGAAGGAGGAGAAGAATGTAGTCGAGAGTCCCGGCGAGAGCATCCGGGGCGACATCATGGCACTGCAATGCAAGTGCGAGTGCGCCACAGTCGACAAATGGGTTGAGATCACATTCAGAGATGCCACCGGCGCCTGGCCTCCGGATCAGAAGGATGAGTTCCAGCGCGCGATGACGAAAAAAATGCCGGCCGTTTGGCCAAAGTCTCTGCAAAAGACCTAGAGGTATTCCGGGAATGTTAAGTCGCCCGTCAAAATCGGATCCGGTCGCCGCTCCTGGCCGCACGCAGCCGGAGGTTCAGAGCCAGCCGCGCCCCGCGTTTGCGTTTGCCGGTAACCAGGCGACCCTGCGCCATCTTTCCCGCACCGCCCCGCACATCCAGTTCAAACTCCAGGTCGGCGCAACCAGCGATCCTCTCGAATCCGAAGCCGACCGGGTCGCCGATCGCGTCATGCGTATGACCGATTCCGCCATCGCCGCTCGAAGTTCCGCTCCCGTCGTCCGCCGCGCCTGCGCCACCTGTCAAAAAGAAGAGGAGGAAGCAAAGGTCCAGCGCAAGGAATCTTCCGCCGTCGTGCGCCGCATGTGCCCCGAGTGCGAAAAAGAGGAAGAAGAAAAGCGCCCGAACGTCCAGCGCAAGACCGCCGGCCCCGGCGAATCGGGTGGCCCCGTGTCCCAATCTGTGCATGAAGTCCTCCGTACTCCCGGCAAGCCGCTCGCTTCGCCTGACCGCGCCTTCTTTGAACCGCGCTTGGGCGTCGACTTGTCGGGCGTGCGCATTCATGACGACAACTACGCCGCAGAGTCCGCCCGCAGTATCGGTGCCCGCGCATACACCTTCGGCTCCCATGTCGCCTTCGCCGACCCCATGCAATCCTCCACTAACTCCAGCCGCCGCCTCCTCGCCCACGAACTCGCCCACGTCGTTCAACAGGGCGCTGCCCCATCCGTTCCTCGCCGCGCTCAAGCCCTCGTCCAACGCGACCCCGATCCGACGCCCAACACTCCCAGCCTCGAGGCCCAATACAATGCCGCACTTGCCGACGCCCGTCAAACGGGCAACTGGCAACTGACCGCCGAGGTGCTCAACGGATTCAGCCCCGACGATATCGATATTCATCTCGCAAATCTCTCGAACGATGAGGTCAACTACCTTCATCAGGGTGCAGTTGACAATGGAAAAGTTGGCCCGGACTCCAACGTTGCCAAGAAGACCGCGCCCGGAACACCGCGCGCATCACAAGCCCCGCCCCCGGTTTCTCCTATCCAAGCCAAAGACCCGGCTGCAGCCGGCCAGGCTGTCCCTACGCCGCACCCGGCTCCGACGCAGACTCCGCCTCCCGCCGCGCCCGTCGGTGCGAATGCGGACGATCAGGCCTCACGCGACCGGCAGGTCGCATGCGTCATTAGCGAGGGCGCTTGCCCCTCGTCGCGATCCGGCGGCCTACCAAGCCCGGAGGATATGCAGAACTACAACCAAAAATGCAAAGCCGCCTCCCAATACACCGGTCCCGATATCACGCCGACCGAGGAGGAATGTAAGAACCCACCCAAGCCGCCCCCCCTTCCCGCAGCTGGAGCTCAGCAGGGCGAATGGAGCACTGGCGAGGTTGTTCTCGTAGGCGCGGCTGTTGTGGTCGGTGCGGCCTTGATTATCGTCTTTGCGCCGGAACTGATTCCCGCTGCCGCAAGCCTTGCTCGAGGAGCAGTTGTCGCGCTTAGACTAACCGCCGCTCTCGCCCCAGCGCTTCCAGCGGCGGCAGCGGGCGGAGAAGCGGTCGTTTACGCGGAGGTTACCGCAACAGCTATCGAAGCCGGTTCAACAGCAGTGGAAGCCGGAGGAGCGGCTGCCCGCGGCGTCCAGGTTTTGAACGTTGTCGTGCGCAGCGCGCAACCCGTTGCGCAGGCAGTTCAAGCTACTACCCCAGCGGCCTCATTGGCGGTTACCAGCTCTGCATCCACCCTGGCTCAAGCGGCCACGATGGTAACGGCCGCCGGCGTGGCCGCAACTGCGCTTCCAAGCGACAGCCAAACTCCGGACAAAAAAGAGGACAAGAAGAATAAGGACTGCGGCGACAAGCCTCTCTTCTGGGATCCCGTCGTCTCCACCAGCAGCTCGCAACCGGGCCTTCTTGACGCCTGTTTTCTGGTCGGCGACTACAGCATGCATGGGCACCACACTTGGCCCGAATATGCCGGTGGTCTATCGGCGCAGCCACTGATGGGAGTGCGCGGCTCCGTCCATATTTCAATACTGCAGCCTCAGCTCGACGCGTTCCTCATTGCGGGGTTTGCAAAGGACGGACTTACCAGATCCCTCGCTCAAAATGGCCCCTTCATCGCGCGTCTGAGAACCGACCGGGCGCTCCGCCGCCAAATGGTCGCCGCCATGAACAGCTTCTATGCCGGCTTCAATGCCGCATATTGCAACCCGCAAATTCCACTCGTAATATATCAGTCTGGAATTGGGGCCACATTGATGGACCTGGGCGGACCGTGATGAGAATTGAAACGAGCATCAAACTGATCCCTGAGCAGCCCAGTGAAGCCGCCTGGGCTGCGCTCAGACATCTGGCCGCCGAGTGGAACCACTCTCATCTCCACCGTCTTGCCGAGATATCCGGGATGATGCTGCAGTTGCGCATTCCCGACAGTGCCATTGCCGACCGGGACGAGATTCGCGCCCTGATCGAGAAGATGCGCTCCGAATCCGGAGTACGGGTCTACTCCGCTTCGCGTCGAATCTACAATGAACAGGACTACCGCGAGGCGCCATTCGTTGAGATTGCCGGAGTGTCTCTGGATCGGCCCGGCCGGCCGTTCGTTCTGAACAGCGAGGAAGCCTTTGGGCCTCCGGTCCCCTGTATCGAGTGCGGCTGGCAGGATATCTTCAACGCCCCGCAAAGAGCGCCGTTCGCAATAGACGAATCTCTTTTCGATGACGCCCTTCCGGGAGGCGAAACGCCGCTCGGAGGCTGGGATTGCGTTGTTCTGCCTGCCGGGCGTCGACTTTTTTCGGAGAGGTTAATCGCTGCCCTGAGGAAAGCGGATGTGCGCGCTCTGGAAGTAGAGCCGGTGCTGGCTGCGCACACGGGAAGAATTTCCGCCAGAGCATTCGAGATCTCCGCAGACAGAGCCGTGCTTGTTCCCTGCTCGCAGTATGAGGCGGGTGTCTCCTACTGCGCCGCCTGCGGCGCAGTTCTCGATTCGCCGGAACTTGACGAGGCCAGCGACTCTTGGTTCACTCCACAGGCCGAATTCCGAGTGAACAGTGAAGAACTCGCCGGGGACGAGGTACTGTCCCGGCATCCATCGCGCGCTGCCATGCTCTATTTTGCGCAACGCGCATATCGAATAATCAGCGATGCGCGTTTTAACGGCGTTGGGCAGGGTGAAACTATTCAATTTTGCGATCGCAACTAAACATGAAATTAGGGAAGTGGATTAATCTGGCTGGCAGCCAAGGTTCGACCCAGCCCAAAAATCCGGACCGCGCAGATCTATCTGACTCCTGATCCACGCCCGCGCAGTCCAAAATCCGGCACAATCGGATCGAGCCAGCTCCTGTCTCCAGACCGCCGGAAGGGGACGAGCCCCCTGCCCCACAAAGTTCCGCGGTCCGAGAGCAGTGATGTGAACATCTACTGTTCCCGAAGTGCCTGATTTTATGGTGGACGCGGTAGGAATCGAATTTTCAACCAAACGTATTTTCAACAACATGCAGGTCGGCGGATGACACCTAAGGCCATGAAAAGCAGTCGTAATCCGATAAACAGAGCGCAAATAGAGCGCGTTTTCCCTGCCGCTGTGCTCCCCGCAATCCTGAGCCGGCAATGCGCTGGGCAGCGTTCCTGAGCAACCA
>Ga0182016_10000623_pt1 | contig 43924 bp, 43 predicted proteins | sample 712S2MmetaG_FD_120491 | JGI IMG/M metagenome (GOLD analysis project Ga0182016, IMG submission 120491) | Permafrost microbial communities from Stordalen Mire, Sweden - 712S2M metaG | ecosystem: Environmental > Terrestrial > Soil > Wetlands > Permafrost | place: Sweden: Stordalen | collected...
CCGGGCGCGATTTGCACTCCCATCCTTTGCAGTGTATTGGCCAGCGTCTGAACCGTAAAAAATGTCTGTTGTGTGTCGCCGGTTCGGCTCAGACCTATCACCAGGCCATATCCGACCAGTTGGTTGTCGCGCACGCCTTCAATCTGCGTTATGTCGCGAATCAGCACCTTGCGGTCGGTTTCGGAGGCATAGAGGGCGAGCGAAGCGAAGATCCATACAACAGCCAGCAGCGTGAGCCGCCCCGGCCAATTAGGACGATTCCCGAACCCCGGTTTGTGCTGCTTGCCGGTCAAAAATTCAATAGCCATAGGATCGCCCTCGTGAGGAAATTCGGCGGACGCACGCCGTCTGCGATGATGCCCTTGCCCTTCATTTCGATTTCAAGATTGCTTAAAGCTGTCGAAGGCACAGTGTTGTTGGGGCCGATGTCACCTGGCCGGATCATGCCTCGCACAGTCACATTTTCGTGTTGGTTGTTCATGAAGATTTGGCGCTCTGCTTCGACCACAAGATTCCCATTTGGAAGCACGGCAATCACCTGGCCTGTTAGGTTCGTCTGAAACTGCGTATTCGAGGCCGTGGATCCCTGTCCCTTGAGCGCCGAAGATGAATTCCCCGACAGAAGCGGGTTGGTTGCCGAGGGAGCTCTTCCCATAATGCCGGTGATAGCGGAAGTGCTGGTAAAGCTTCGTTCGCTGTCAACGGTTCCAGACTGCGCCGCCGTTGTTTGAACAGCCACCTGAATAGTTATAGTGTCATTTAGATGAATCGCCTTGTAATCGGTCGAGAAGTCGCCCAAAGGGCTTTGGCCAGTCCACAGACTCCCAACGGTGTGCTCATCTGTTACTGGAACATACTTTCCCTGCAATCGCGCTATGTAGTCCGCACGCAGTTGTTCGGGCTTTTTCCCGCGCGCCTTCGGCGCGTTCTGGCTGAAGGTGAAGACCGAAGAAACTCCGAGCAGGACCAGCAAGGCGGTTAGTTTGAGGGGCATCGATTGTAATCGCATCTTAGAAGCTCTTTCTCAGCAGACTTTCGTTGACTACTTCCGCGACATAGACCTGCTTGTGGTCCGGAGTTGCAACACGAATCCTATGACCCACAACGCCGTTCTCAAGAGTTACGACGGCGATCTTGATGTGGGCCCGGCCATCGTCCATCACCAGCATTGCGTGCGCACCGGCCCGCATGGAAATCTCGGCATTTGGTTTCAACTTCAACGCGGCTAGGGAAGTTCTCGAATTACTGGGGGCGCGCCCCGGTGACTCAGTTGGCCGGCTCACAACGGCATAGAAAGGTAGACATTCACCAGGAGTGCGACAGGCAAGTTTGACCCAGGAATGAGCGCCGGAGCGTCCTCCGAACCATCTATCGCTGAGCGGCTCAACTGAAAGGACATCCAGCACCGGATTCGGTTCGGTCGAGACCACGTTGGCAGGCAGGGAAACCTGCTCGGCAGCGACCTCAATTCCTCCCGCGGATACCGCTCGCGCGACTTGATCCGCTGTGATAGCAAAGCGGTCTTGAAGCTGGGATTGACTCCACCCAGCAACATTTATGGCCGCTACAGCCAACACCCCTATCCATTTTGCAGTCATATGCCTTCTCTGCCTCTGCTTCTTTTGAGCTCAAGGTTCTATTGCGCAAGCTGGTTCAGTTGCTGCAGCATCTCATCGGCGGCCTTAACGACGCGCGAATTGGATTCGTAGGACCGTTGAGCGAGAATCATAGCCACGAATTGGTTGACGACGCTGACGTTCGACTGCTCCAGCATGCCCTGCTGCAGGCTTCCCAACCCTTCCGAGCCGCCAGGCGTTCCGACTACGGGTTGACCGGAAGCGGTTGTCGGCAGGTAAATGTTGTTTCCCACGCTATTCAAGCCGCCGGGATTGATGAACAGGGCCGTCTGGATGGCGCCCACCTGCGTGGCCGCGGTTTGGCCTGGTTGTGTCACGCTGACTGTTCCGTCGCTGCCGACCGTCACGCTTAAAGCATCCACGGGGATCGTCACGGCGGGTTGCAGCGGATTGCCGTCGGCGGTGACCAGCGCTCCTTGCGCATCGGGATGAAACGAGCCGTCGCGCGTATAGCCTATTTGCCCATTGGGCATCAGGATTTGAAAAAAACCAGCGCCTTGAATGGCCAGGTCGAGGGGATTTCCGGTGGTTGCGAAGTCGCCTTGAGTCTGGATGATCTCGGTGGCCGCCGGCCGGGTGCCAAGACCAATCTGCAGCCCCGCCGCCACCGTGGTCTGCTGCGTTGCGGCTGCGCCGGGCATGATCTCGTTCTGATACAGAAGGTCAGTGAAGTTTACCTGGCGCTGCTGGAAGCCAGTGGTGCTTGAGTTCGCCAGGTTGTTGGCGATGTTATCCAAATTCAACTGCTGCGCCGTCATTCCACTAGCGGCTGTATAGAGGGCACGAAACATATCCGGTTCCTTTCAAAGTCGATTCAGCTCGCATCAGCCATTGCATCAGCTGACGCGCGGTAAGTCCTGCGCGGCGGTCTTGTCAAGCTCGGTGCTGAACAGCGTCAGCACGTGGCGCATGGTCTCGACCTCGCGCTCGGCTGAAATCATCTCGACAACGCTTGTAACGGGGTTTACGTTTGAGCTCTCCAGCATTCCCTGACGCACTTGAGAATCCTTGGCGGGAACTGCAGCGCCGGCGGGCGCCGTGTAGTAGGTGCCGCCTGCGCTCTGTATCTGAACCGATGGAGGAAACTCGACCAGCTTCAGCCGCCCTGAGATCGCGCCATTTGCTGAGATTGTTCCATCCTGGCTGATCGAAACAGGGGTTCCGACAATCGCGATTGGGCCATTGTCGCCCATTACAGGATCGCCCGTCGCCGTAATCAACTGCCCTTGCGGCGAGACGCGGAAGTTTCCTCCGCGGGTGTAGACAGTGCCCGAAGCGGTTTGCACGGCGAAGTATCCAGGCCCTTCCACGGCAAGGTCGAGATCGTTACCCGTCCGCACTAGGGCGCCTTGCGACGTATCCAGCTGTGTCCCGCTCAATACGCCATAGTCATTCGCGTCCTGGTTGAGAGTGGAGAGAGTAGAATTGCCCATAGTATCCAGAACAGCGCTGAAAACGTTGTGACTCGCCCGGAAGCCCGCAGTGCTCACGTTCGCCAGGTTGTTTGCGATCGTGTCGAGCGCCTGAGTTCGGGACATCAACCCGGTACAGGCTGCGTAGTATCCACTGTTCATCGTGTGGCCTCACGCAATTAATAAGCACGCCGGAGACCAATTGAGGCTAACTCCGATTTATGTTGTGTTTGGCTTCATTTCAATGCGGAAGACGCATAATTTACAGGTCAGGCCCTACCCCGGATGAGGCGTGAATGAGAAACACATGAGATGAGATACTTCATTCCTTATCCCGCGGGGCTTCCCGGCTTGGAGAATGAGGTTGTTCCTGTCAGAGCCGGGGGCACTCCCATTCCATTCGGACCTGACTAAGGCCCGTGGTCCTTCTTGCTTTAAGCTGCATTCTGCTCAGCGTGGACCGTGCCCATATATTGGATGTCGTCGAGAGCAGATTCATTACAATCCGTCCGGACTCCTGCGAGTTCGTGCGCCGCGTTGAGGATGAACTTCCAAATCGACGAAGCGCAGCGGTCATTCACGCTGCGTATGGCAGCGAGAACAAACAGCGGCAGCGATCCCTCAATTGCCGACGTTGCGGCAGAGCCACTGATGCCCGAGACGCCGTCCGACCAGCCCAGAACCTTGGGGATTGCGCCTACCTCATGCAGCAGCCCAACCAGGTACGCATTTTCCGGAGGAATGCGATCGAGGGACTCGGCGACAAGTTGGGCGTATTGGGCAACCACACGACCGTGCTTCCAGAACGCAGTCGCCGCCGCATGTTGGCCGTCGAACCCAAACGTTCGCGCCGACATTGCGCAGAACCAGGTGCCCAGATCGAGACTGGCTATGCAGTCACCCATCCGGCAGGGGAGATCCGCGGCGAAGTCATAGTCTCTGCCAACCAGCCGTAGGGTCTGGATGGTTGCCCCGACATCGCTCAGGACAAGTTCGGATGCCTTCCGCAAGTCGATACATGACTCATTCAAGAGCATTTCCAGACCCAAAACCGTTGCCGACATGACCGGCACATCGTCCAGGAAATCCGCATTTTCCTGCGCGAGCTTGCTCAGCTTTGGGAATTGGAGACACTGCCATGCGGACGAGGGAATCCAGCTATGGTCAAATACCGGGTCAACTGTTTGATCGAGCACTTTAGCGCACCTGCTGCGTTCCTATCGGCAGGGGCAGGCGATTTGTCCAAGCAAAAAATTACCTTTCGATTGAATTGAAGAAAAATTCCGTGGCGCGACAAGAGATTAGAAGCCCATTAACCGCCACCGACAGGGGGAGTGAACTTCATCCAGCCCTGAAGAAAAGGTCTACTGCCTTGGCTCCGTACTTGAGACGCGCCCATATGTATTCCCTGCACCTGCTCATCATGACATGGTCGGCTTCGATATCAACTCCATGGCTACAAAGGATTTGGGCCATTTCGGCCGGGGTCTGAACGTTCTCGAACGTCAACTCCTTCGGTGTTGTATCGCCACACTGTTCCTGCATCTGCTCTTTCAGTTGCATCTGGGTCTGAAAGTCGCTAGGCGTCACGAAGCACGGCTGGGTACTGCATCCGGTCATTTGCTCGATGGCATACAGCAGTCCATACTCGATGCCGTGAACGAAACCCATCAATAAGTGCTTCGTCCTTGGTACGTAATGAAGTGGAATTGCGGAATAAAGCTGGATAAGAACCGAAGGAATTTGAATTCCGGTCCGGATCGCGTGCTTCGGAACGGAGAACACCGGGCAGCTCCACTGCACCGCGCGGCCGCCCGTCACCTGCTTCTCGCTCACGAATCCATGCCGCGCCAGGATTTCGCCGATCTCTTCTCCAGTTTCCTTCTGTTCTTCTGTCGCTTCTCTGAGTTGTTCGACGGTCAGCAAGCTTCGGCCGATAAGGATCAAGCCCAATGGCATGCGCGAGACATGATTCACCTGCTCCTGCCCTGTTATGAGCAGTTCCGAAAGCTTCTTTTCAGCTGCTGCGGTAAAGCACTCGGAGTTGCAATACCAGCAACCCTGCATGGTGATCCCTGCCTTCAGGGCGGAAAGATGCCGCAGGGCTAACGATCGGTGGCAGCCTGCGCACCTGGAGGTAAAGACCCTGAACCTGGCAGCCCATGCCGGCGAGGTTTTAGAATAGTTCGGCTTCATAGGTTCTTTCACTCCTGGTTAGCTATTCTGTCGACTGCGTCCTCGATTGCGACGCTTAACGAAGTACAGGGGGGAAGATGGGTTGCAACACCTCGATCACGCGAAGCCCATAGTTCCCATCGATCACTACCGCTTCGCCCCTGGCGATCACCTTGCCTTCGAGCAGCAGCTCGACGGGCTCCTCCACCTGCCGATCGAGTTCAACGACAGACCCGCTTGTCAGCTCGAGCACTTCGCGCAATGTGAGCTGTCTCTTTCCAAAACGCAAGGTGACATTGAGTTCAACGTCCATAACCAGATTCAGGTTGTTCGACTCCGGGACCGCCGCTCTAGTTGAACTCTTATTCGAGCTTTCATAGCCTGTGGCCGCACTCCCAGCCTGAGAGTGGAGAGATAACGCTTCGGCCAGCGCCTGGTCCAGGTACATCAGAATCGATACGCGATTGGCTTCATCGTCGGCAATGGTGAACTGGGCGGCGCTCGCAGGGTCTGTCAGCGGATTCGAGGCCGAGGAGGCCTCAATCGTGAATGCGCCATACTCTTTAGCGAGAGCGGAAACGAATTTCTTGATTCCATCTCCGATCAGCATCAACAGGCGCTCAGTCTGTTCCGCGCCGAATTCAACGGCGGCCTGTCGAAGGATCTTCGATACCACCACGGCAGCTTCGGCACGCCGAAACTCCAGCAGAAACTCTCCGCGAAGGTTCCCGTCGAGCGTAAGCCGTATCTGTACCGGTTCAGAGTTCTTCGAGGGCAATTCGGCGTCTGGCAGCGCAGCGATCACCCAGGGCGACCCGCTGGCTTCGTTCAGAGCCGCAACCAACGCACTGAAGAAGGCGATCGAGAATGCCTGGTGAGCCTTGCCGGCTGTCGGATTCTTAGTCATACTATTCCTTTCTCGCGACCGGTTCTTGCGACCGCGATGAGAGTTGTGCCGCCTTCCGCGAACCGCTGCGAACTGGCAAGGCCTCAAAGATCTCGACATCTTCTACAGTGAGCCGCCCTGGAGCCCTGACTGGAGCCTTCATCCTCAAGATCGTGCCCGGTTTGAGGTCGATCAGATCCTTCACCACCACGCGCATTTGCGTTATGTCCGCAGCTACCGTGAAGTCGCAGTCGAGAATCCGCTCGCGAAGACTGGGATTCCGGAAAAGCCGAAGGCTCGATGTCTTCTTCGACTGCGCTGCTTTCAAATGCCTCAGCAGGAACCCCACAAACGATGTCGGCAGCACGATGTTGAATGGTCCAGTGGTTCCTCCCAAGGTCATTTCGAACATCAACAACACAAGTTTTTCGTTCGCCATAAATACCTGCTGAATCATGGCTGGCTTGATACAGCGGCCAGGCGTCAGAGACAGGTTCAGGGTCCGCCATGAGCGCTCCACCTCCTTGATAATGAGGGCTGTAACACTCTGCATGATCTCTTCATCGATGTCGGTGAGCTCCCGTGTATCTTCCGAAGCGGTTCCCGCGCCGCCGAGCAAAAGGTCGATGATCGGAAAGATCAAGGCTATATCCATCTCCATCAGAAAATTGCTTTCCATCACATTCAGTGAGCAGGGCAATAGATAGCTGTTCGACCCCATTTTGCTCGTGTAGTCCAGGATTGCCATCTGTTCGAGCGATAACAGCTTAAGCCGCAACGAGGTACCAAGATATAGTTCCAGCGAGTTGGTTACGTTGAGGGCAAACTTCTCATGCAGGGCAGTCAGCGCTCGCGCATTCTCATTGGAAAGCCGGCCCGCATAGCGAAAATTGCAAGAATGAATCGTGCGCGGCCTCGGGGGCTGCTCACTTCTCCTAGCCGTGTTCATCGTCTTATCCGATCCAGCTTGTATAGTCATGCTTCCACCCTGAGCTGGCGGCCTTCAGGCTTCCGGGAAGCTATTGGCGACCGGTTAGGTTTCACCGCAGCCCGTTCGCTAAGATGTTGCAATGAGGCGCGTAACTTTAACATCGCCGCGGCATGGATTTGCGAGACCCTGGACACTGCGATGCCCACGATTTTGGCGACCTCGGTCATCGTCAACTCCTCCTGGTAATACAACGAAAGGATCAGCTGCTCTCTCTCCGACATAAGGGATACAGCCTCTGCGAGCTGATCCTTCCTTTCGCCTTGCAGACAAAGCTCGAAGGGGTTGTCCTTGCCATTGCTTGGCGCCGATTCGATCAGGTCATAGGACTCGGCGTGATCGTTGGTCGAATTAGTCAGCTGCCCGACCAGTTGCAGGCCGTCCAGTTGTGTTTGCGTGTCCTGCAATTCGTCAAGCCCCATCTGCATGTCTGCCGCTATCTCTTCGTCTGTGGGCTGCCTTCCCAACTGCGATTCGAGCTTCATGATCGACGAGGTGATCTCCCGCGCTCTTCTGCGCAATGTGCGCGATCCCCAGTCAAGCTTGCGCAGACTGTCCAGAATTGCGCCCCGGATTCGGAATTTGGCAAAGGTTGAGAATTGCGCATCTTTCGACTTATCGTAATTGCGGCAGGCTTCGAGTAGACCGATAACGCCCGCTTGGACCAGATCTTCCAAATCCACATGCTTTGGCAGCCGCTCTTGGATCCTCGCCGCCACGTAATGGACCTGCGGCAGTTCACGCACTACGAATTCGTTGCGTTCATCAATGTCGTCGCCACTCGCGCGATACGCCAATTCTGCTGTTGTCATTCAATCGCCCCCTTCGTAAGGCCCTCGATACCCTTTGCTTCTGCATTCGACACGCAATACCCACTCAAGACGCTTTGCCTGTCTATCTCGGAGTCTTTCCATCACGGTTTCAATGGAGAACCCCAACGGACTGAACCGGCGTCATCGGAGGAATCTCCCCAGGAGAGATAACAACGATCCTGGGAATAAACGGCTCCAGCAGACGGTGAAGATAGTAACGGCCAGGAGAGGAACATAGCAGGACAGGCGGCGCCGCGCTAATCTCCTTCCCAAAGTTCATACGCAATCCATCTAGCACGCGACGGGCCAATGTGACTTGTTGCGGAGTCGAGATCGCTTGATTCGGCAGTAAGTTCGAGCCGCGCAGGCATTCGTCCTCTATGGCCGTGTCAAGAGTTACCACCCTAAGTTCGCCCTGGTCATTCAATAACGGCCGGATAAGCGCGCGCCCCAGTGTGTGGCGAATCGCCTCGACCAGTGCTATGGGATTCTTGTTGTACGATGCCGTGTCGACGAGTGTTTCCAGGATTGTCCCAAGGTCGCGAATCGACACCTGCTCGCGCAGCAGTTGTTGCAGAATTTTTTGGACCTCGCCAAGGCTCATTAGCTTTGGAACCAGTTCGTCGATTAACTTCGGGTGAGAATCGCTGAGCCGGTCAATGAGTCTCTTGGTTTCCTGTCTCGACAAGAGCGCATGGGCGTTTTGCTTAATCACCTCGGATAGGTGGGCAGCGAGCACGGATGTTGGGTCAACCACCGCGTATCCGGCTGCAATCGCCTGGCCTTGTGTTTGAGGAGCAATCCATTTTGCCGGCACGTCGAAGGCAGGTTCGCGCGTATTCTGGCCAGGCACGTCGGGTGCATTGACATTGGAGCTGATCGCGAGCAGGCAGTCCCGGCGCAGTTCCCAGCGGGCGATCTCGACCCCACGCAGATAAATCACGTACTCTCGCTCCCGCAGAGTAAGGTTGTCTGTAATGTGGATTGATGGAACGAGAAACCCGAGCTGTTGGGCCAGGCTCTTACGCATGGACTTAACGCGGGAAAGCAACTGCCCGCCCTTCTGCGCGTCGACGAGGGGTACCAGCCCCACCCCCACTTCGAGCATGAGTTCATCGATTTTGAGAACCGCATCCATGGGGTCCACTTGAGGAGCAGCGGCTCCTCCCGGCGCTGCGGTTTTGGCAATCAGCTCCAGCTCGTCAACTTCGTCTCGAATAGTCTGGGGTTTCAGTTTCCACGCGGCAAACATCAGCACGGATGCCAGACTGAAGAAGGCGATTTTCGGCAAGCCAGGAATCAATCCCAGAGCCGTCAGCGCGCCGCCTGCGATCCAGAGCAGGCGCGGACTATTGAATAGCTGCCTGCCAACATTTACACCTAGCGATTCCTTCGATGCAGCCCGAGTGACGACGATGCCGCCAGCCACGGAGACGAGCAAAGAAGGAAGGATCGTGACCAACCCATCACCCACTGTGAGGATTGTGTAGGTCTTCAGTGCTTCCTGGAAAGGAACACCTTGTTGAAATACACCGATCAAAAAACCGGCAACAATATTGATGACCATGATTAGAATTGTGGCTAGCGAATCGCGCTGACTGAAGCGCGCCGCGCCATCCATCGCGCCGCAGAATTCCGCCTCCCGGGCCACTCGCTCACGCCGTGCGCGTGCTTGCTGCTCATTGATAATACCGGCGTTCAGATCGGCATCGATCGCCATCTGCTTGCCCGGCATGGCATCGAGTGTAAAGCGAGCTGTTACCTCCGCGGTGCGCACAGCGCCGTGAGTGATTACAAGGAACTGGATTGCGATCAGCGCCAGGAAAAGAACGAAGCCAACGATATAGTTGCCGCCTACCACAAACTGGCCGAATGCTTCGATCACCTTGCCGGCCGCCGCCGTTCCTTCATTGCCGTGCAGCAAAATACGGCGAGTGCTGGCCAGGTCAAGAGATAAACGGAGCAATGTAAGCAGTAACAAAAGACTTGGAAAAACCGAGAATTGTACCGGGCGCAGAATCTGGATCGCCGTGAGCAGTACCAGGATCGAAGCGGTAATACTCACGGTCAACAGCAGATCGAGAATGAAGCTGGGCAACGGCACCAGCATCACAAAGACCATCGTGACCGCTGCGATAGGCGCGATCCACTCACCGGATTTTCGGAGTAAAGCCACCAACTGCGTCATCATCGCGTCACCTTCGATTTCGGAGCGGATAGACCGGATACAATGTCGGTTCTCTGGCCGGAGGCATTTCTTGAACGACGGTCCGCTTCGGCGCGGCGTACCTCAGCCTGTGCTCGGAAGACCACTGCTAGAATCTCCGCTACTGCCTGATAGAGATTCGCGGGGATCGAATCGCCGACTTCCACGCTCTTGTAGAGCGCCTGCGCCAGCGGCCTGTTCTCAATCAGCATGATTCCGTTATCGCGCGCCAACTGCTTGATCCTCTCCGCCAGCAGGTTACGTCCCTTGGCGACAACTACCGGCGCGGGCATATCGGTTAAATAGCGAAGCGCAACTGCATAGTGAGTTGGATTTGTCACGACGACTGTCGCGGTCGCGGCGGCTTGCAAGAATTGCTTTCTGCGCATCGCTCTCTGTAACTGACGGATGCGCGATTTGATGACCGGATTGCCGTCTGTTTCCTTGTATTCCTGGCGCACCTCCTGCTTGGTCATCTTCATGTCGCTTTCCATCTTCCTCAGGGTCAATAGATAGTCGAACGCGGACCACACCGCCAGGACGAGACCCGACTTCCAGGTCAACTCCAGAACCATCGATCCTTCAAAATTTGCGAAAGGTCTCATTCCAAGACTGGACGCGTGAGTCATCGTCTCCCAATTCGCGCGCACTGTGTTGACGGTGATCCAAAGAATGGCTCCGAAAGGTAACAGCGACTTCATCAAATTACTGAAGCCTATGGGTGAAAAGATCTGTCCCAGCTTGCTGGCTGGATTGAATCGCTCGAATTTCAAAGTTAGTGCCCCAGGCGCAAAATTGACGCCTCCTTGCGCCAATCCGGTCAGCATCGAAGCCATCATTCCCGCAAGCAGGATGGGAACAATCCACCGCATCACCTCAACCACGCTCCAGAACAGCACCGGCCCATTGCTTTCGATTTCGCCCGTGCCTGCCGCATAGAGCGTATTGCGATAAAGCGATGTCCAGTGTGTAACCGCGGTGGGCGCCATCAGCATCATCACGCCCGCCACGGCGCCAAGTGCGAAGACGCCTGGCAAATCGCGCGAACGGGCTACCTGGCCCTGTTCCCGCGCCTTGTTCCGCCGCTTCGGTGTTGCCTGTTCCGTCTTGTTACTGTCAGCCATGTTGTCCTGTTACGCCAAGTGCTATCGAGCCAGGTGGAGAATACGGTCGGTCACAGTCATCGAGCTGAGAAACAAGTGTTGAAACAAATCCGGCCAGTACTTGATTGCAGAGACTAGAATCAAGATTCCCAAAATGCTTTTAATCGCCGGACCTAATAGCATCAGCGGCAGTTGCGGAGACGCCTTGCCGAGTAGGCCGAGCGCGATGTCGGCAAGCAATGTTGCAGACAGTACCGGTGCGGCAATCTGGATGCCGATCGAGAATACGCTGGCGCCTGCCTCCAGCGCGGCAGACGTGAATGCTGCCCCAAAGTGGCCCGAGGCCGGAGGCAGATAGTCGAAGCTGCGCGCCAGCGCGCGCAGTATCCAAATGTGGACGTTCAAGCGCAGGAAGATCAGCATGGCAATGGTCTGATGGAACGTAGCAACAACCGTTGATTCCACCTGTGTCTGCGGATCGAGGATATTGACCAGCGAGTATCCCATCTGGACGCTCAAAACCTGGCCAGCCATCTGCACGCCGTCGAAGACAATATTGGTGGTGACTCCAAGAGCAACGCCAATCAGCAATTCACTGAAGATCATCATGGGCCATTGGCTCATGCTCATCGGCGGAATCTTTGCGGCAGTCATCGGATACAGGAGCGCGGTCAATGCAATAACCAGAACCGCTTTCACGCGGGCCGGAATCGCGACACTTCCCAAGAAAGGCGCGAAAAGCATGATGCCGGTCAGCCGGACACCGATCGTCAACAACGCACCGAAGATCTGGACCAAAGATATGTTCACTATTGCAGCACCTGGTGAAAATCGGTTAAGAGGTTAATGGTGTAGAGCGCCAGGTGCCGCCACATCCACGGCATCATGAGGAAAAGAGCTGCGCCCGTTGCCAGCAGGCGGGGGACGTGGGAAAGGGTCTGGTCCTGAAGAGTTGTAAGCACCTGTAGAATGTTGACCGCAAGGCTGACAACGACTGCAATCAACAGAATTGGCGCAACCAGAATCACAACCTCCTCAAGCATTACTCGGCCTAGCAGAACTACTTCATCGACGCCCATTAGTTGAAACTCCTCATCAAAGCGCCGATAAGAAGGTGCCAGCCGTCTACCATGAGAAAAAGCAGTAACTTCAGCGGAGTTGAGATAACCACGGGAGGCAACTGCATCATGCCAACGGAAGTGGTGATGGACGCGACGACCATATCGACAACGAGGAAAGGAAGAAAGAGGACGGCGCCGATCTGAAATCCTGCTTTCAGCTCAGACAGAATGTATGCCGGCAACAGGACGCGGAAGGAAATGTCGTTGACGTTCGCGGGCCGCGGCTCCTTGGCTATTTCGAGAAAGAGCGCAATATCCTTTTCGCGAACGTAGTGCGACATGAATTGGCGCATAGGTATAGCGCTGCGGGCCAGCGCATCGATAGCGGTGATCTTGCCCTCCTGCAGCGGCACCACCGAGTTGTTGTAGATTGCCAAGCCAATGGGTTGCATCAGGAAGAAGGTCATGATTACCGATAAGCCAACGAGGGTCTGGTTGGATGGCGTAGTCTGAAGGCCTAGCGCCTGCCGGAGGAAGTGAAAGACAATGAGCAGCCGTGCGAACGGCGTCATGCAGATGAGAATCGATGGTATCAGGGTCAGGAAAGTCAGCAGGACTACAATGGTCCATTGCGCTGAACCACCGCCCAGCCCTGTAATCCGCAATTCGTTCGGATTCGATGCCGTTGTGCCGAACTGGATAGGCGAGGAAGCTAAAGGCGCCGCTGTCGATTGCTGGGGTTCCACGGCTGGCGCGGCTCCCGCGCCTGTATTAACTTGCACGGACGAGGCGTTTGCCAATGTCGCCGCCAGGGAGATCGTCAGGCAGAGCATCGCTCGGATGATTGAGGAGTGTTTCACGCCCGCTTCCCCCCTTGCTTCATAGCCAGTTTTAACTTCTGCGGTGCTGTGGGCTGGAGGATCTGCTTGGGCGCTTCCGCCGTGGGCTGCTTATTGGGGACATCCATTGTCTCGTTCAAAACTTCACCAAACGATTCTTTTGTCTCTAACTTCGCCAGTAAAGCGACGTTCGTAGCTCCGCCTCCTATGAGAAACTGATGCCCGTCAACCTCGATCACAGCAACAAATCGCTTTTCACCGAGCGAAACAGATGCGGCCACCTGCAGCCGCCTGGTGCTGGATCGGGATACCCGTTGCACTTGAATCCATCTCCACGCGCGCGAGAGGAGTCCCATGGCGTTTTGAAGGGTAGGCCAAGACTCACAGTTAGCGGAGACTGAAAGGCGCATCGCCGGATTTGGCGCGTGATTTGCGGCGCTAGAAGGATTCTTTCTCATGAAAGGTCTGTGAGTCGCACGGCTAGACGTTCGCCCACGACTTCAAATTCGGTCCAGCCAACCAGTTGCCCATTGACCCGTAAAGGCAGGTCACTGCTTTGGTGATATGCGGTTTCTACTATGGAACCAATTCCGAGGGTCAGCAGGTCGCCAACCGAAAACCTGACCACGGGGAGATCGAGCGTGAGCGTGCAGGGAAGCCACGGCAGCAATTCGCTCGGATCCAGGTCTACGGCCTTTTCCACCAACTGAGGGCCGGCCGCCAATTTGGATTCAACCAACGAAGTCGCGATGTTCATTTGTCTCTCTTCCCTGGCTGCCCGGCTTACATCGCGCCGCCGCTGCCGTGCATTTCGCTCAGTGCATGCCGTACGGATGCTATGCCGTTAGCAAGCCCTGTTCGACCTTCCGATTAGGGTTAATGCAATCGAGAGACCATTGCTGGCGAGGGAGCGGGCTATTTAATAGCGGACAGTGGAAGATAGGTCTAAGTGGCCGATAAATAAGGGAAAAGAGGCATCGGGCCTGCGCTGTCATTCTTGCTGCCGCCAGCCAAGGACATGAGTTGGCGATGTATTTGTGTGGCCGATATGAGAAGAGAGCGAGAACAATGGACCAGGCCGCCCAGCAAGTGCGCTGGACGGCCGGTCCCTAATGCATTGTTAAGAATCCACAAGCGCAACGCTCATTGAATCATCGCGAGAGTGGCCTGCGAAATCTGGCTGAATGTAGTGATCGACTTGGCATTTGACGAATAAGCCTGCTGCGCAACAATCAGCTTCGCAAATTCAGTAGCGATGTCCACATTTGATTGTTCAACATTGCCGCCGACAATGGTCCCCAGTACGCCCGTTCCAGGCAGCCCGACTACAGCCGATCCGGAGACACCATTTGGTTGATAACTATTGTTGCCGAGGCTGGTGAGCCCCTGGTTGTTCGCAAACGAAGCCAGAGCGACCTGTCCCAGCGCCAGCGATTTCCCGCCCCCGGTGAAGGTGCCTTCGATTGTGCCATCGGATTCGACGTTGTACGAAGTGAGCGTGCCGCTCGCGAAACCATCTGTCGAGGTGGCGCTTGTCGCGCTAGCAGTGGCCGTCTGTGTGACGGTCGGATTGGCGACCGTGCCAAATGGCCCAGTGAGCGTTAAAGGCGACGTAGCGCCGTCGGCAAGGGTGGGTATGCTGATGGGAACGACAGCGGACATCGAGGCCAACTGACCCGAACTGTTGAAGTTCAGCGTGCCTGAACCCACGGTGGTGGTGGCGCCCGTTCCTCCGGTTATATCGGTAGATGGCACCGAGACCGTGTAAGTCCAGGTATTTGCCGCTGTCTTGACATAGGAGACCGTGAGAGTATGCGACGATCCGAGCGAGTCGTATACATTGAGCGAGCTGCTCGCAGCTGAGTCGCCTATAGCCGTGTCGGAATCGAGATTGGCGGTAATCCCAACTGTGGTGCTGGCAACCGCGGGGCTGATCACACTGGTAACTTGCAGCGGCTGTAAAGATGCCGAGGAGTTGACAACCCCGTTGACCGCTGGATATCCCAGCAACAGTTGCCCGCTCGGTGTGATCAACTGTCCGGCATTGTTGGTGGTGAAGTCGCCGGCGCGTGTGTAATCCAGCGTGTTGTTCGCGCCCTGCGTGATAAAGAACCCATTTCCAGACACGGCCATATTCGATGCGGTGCTAGTCGCGTTCAGGTTTCCTTCGGTGAAATTGGAAACCGTGCCGGAAACCGAGACTCCCGATCCAACTTGTATGGGGTCGCCACTGCCGCTTGTGGCGCCGGTCTGGGCGAAAATATCGCCGAAGGTTAGAGTCTGGTCTTTGTAGCCATCGGTGTCGATGTTGGCGAGGTTATTGGAAACGGACTGCAGCTGTTGCTGAGCCGACGTAAGTCCAGAGAGCGGTGTCGCAAAGGATCCCATTACTTGCCTCCTGAAGTATTGTTTGTCGTTCCGGAGTAGCCCATGGTTACGGGGTTCAGGGACGAGTTGATCGAGGCTGCCATTGCGCCGGTATTCCCGGCGCTCAGAGGCATCATCGTGTTAGGGTCGAATGGCAGTTGGCTGGTGGCCGCGCCCGCGGCCGAAGGTGAAAGCATACTGGTGGCGCCGCCGATGGCTGAGGCAAGCGCTGCGCCGGTCGCCGATGCACCCGCTGCCTGTGTCGAACTCGTCGTTCCCGTGGTTGAGTATCCAGAGATGGCCTGGTTGATGCCGATGAGCTGTTCCAGCTGATTCAACGAGATCATCTGCCCAACCATTGCTGTCGGATCGACCGGGGCCGTGGGATCCTGATTCTGCAGTTCCTGTGCCAACAGGCTCAGGAAGGTTGTTCCCAATCCGCCGGCCGAGGTGCTGCTCGAGGTGGAACTGCTCGTGCCTGTCGAACTGGTAGCGTTTGTTTTCGTGTTCGCTGCTGTTGACAGTGCGTTCTTCGCAGCCGGCATGAGCGAGCTCAATACCGTTGGCATCGTATAGTTAGCTAAAACACTGTGCATGATCGTTCCTCCTGTGGTTCGTCGATTCGCTTGAATGTTTCTCAAATTCTGATGTCGAGACGGGCGTTGAACCCGCTTTCGCTAGTTGCCATCGCCGAAACAGCGGGTGACAACTGCTGTACGGCCAAACCGTTACCTGAGTTGCTTGAGTCCGCATGATTGCCCGCTTGCTGCCTGCCTCCGCGCGATTGGTCGGCAGAGCCGTTGGACACTCCGCTGAAAGTCCCTGTCTGCCCCGCACCGGCCCCGCTCATATCGATGCGCACGTCCATTTGCCGATTGCCGCCCATGCTCGCCTGTATCTCAGGCAAATGCGTCGCGAGGGTTCTGGCCAGTTCTCCGTGATCGAGCGAAATCTGCGCCGAGATCGAGTCTTTGGTCGCGGAGGTGCTGATCGAGATATTTCCGAATTCGGTCGACCGCATACCGACTCGCATCTCGGACTGACCCATGCTCTGGATCAGCTTCGCTGTGTTGATGACCGGCAGAGCCTGTGGCGCTGCGGTCGAAGCGGGTGCAGCGTTGTCCGTCGTCTTCGTGGCGTGCGCGGTGACGCCAGTCGACGTTGCCGGATTCTGCGTTGTGGAAGTATTCGGTATCGCCTGCGCTGTTGCAACTACAGCGGCAGCATGGTTTGCAACATTCATCTCTGGCCGCGCCATGGCTTGCCCCTGCGACACGGAGGTATTCTGGCCCTGATCGCCGGTTGGCGCCGTCTCCTGACTGTCTCTCTGGAGTTTTGGCTGGCTTGACGCGGACGATGTATGTGGCTTCATACTCGTGGCGTCGTCGCTGGCGCCCTTGATCCCATCCGTTGCATTCGTAGCGGATATTGCCAGTGAATTCGATTCCGAGGCCCGGGTCACGCCCGATAGACTGGCCTGACTCTCCAGGGGCGATCCGCTGCTGACTTGGGCCGGCGAGGCAGTCTGATCGACTGTGGCTCCGGGTACGCTGAGACTGGCTGCAAGCGCGGTCTGATCTGGCGATGTGGCTGGCGAAATCGCCAGATCTGCTGACACGTGGTCAGGTTCTGTTGCGGCAGCTTCCTTTGTGGATGCGGTTGAGGCTTCATGCGGAACCGGGAGTTGCTCTGCGCTCAATGGAGTGCCCGAGGCTGGTTTCAGCACTGCGGCTGGAGCTAGATTTTGAACCGGATTCGGAACGACATCGTGAGCCCCACTCGGAATGGCATCCTGGCCATTGTTGCGGACGATGTGTGTGGGTGCATTTGGCGCCGCATTGGAAAGCGCGTTAGAACCCGCACTAGCGAAAGCCTTCAGAACTGCCTTGAGGAATGACTTCTGCAGCCAATTCTGTGCCGGGTTCTGGGCTGTACTCTCAGACGCATTCGGCGCCGCATTTGAAGTGATGCTTGTTGCGGCATCTGGGAGACCACCGTGGTCTATGTTCGGGATCGAATCCCGCAATTCATTTGGAACTGGATTCGCGGCTACACTCTGAACTGTGTTCGATGCTGCATTAGACAGGCCGCTGAGGTCTGCGTTCGGGGACGAATCCTGCTTTCCAATGGGAGCCGAATCTAGTGCTGCATTGGAACGGTCGCTTGGTGCAGTACCGGACAATCCGTTCAGACTGGCTCTAGGGAACGAATCCTGCATTCTGTCCGTTGCTTCGTTCGGAACCATGCTCTGAACCGCATTTGGCGCGGCGTTTGAAATGGGGTTCAATTTGTCACTTGGGGGTGCGCTCAAAACCGCGCTTGGCGTCGCATCTTGACCTGCGTATGGCACCGTAATTGACGGAGTCTGCGGAGCGACCCTCCAAACTGCGAGCGGATCTGTGGTCGAGAGAGGTGTCAGGACTGCGCTCGGGAACGAATTCTGCGCTCCGCTGGAAGCGGCGCTTAGACTGGCATTTCGGCCCGTCTTCTCAACTCTATTCGATGCAACTGCCATCGATGTATTAGCAACGCCATTCCGGGTCTTGGAAGAGCGCGCAAAGGGAACTGCGTTGTTTTGTAATCTGGCGACATTCAACTTCGATTGAGTCTTCAGCGGATTGCCGCCCAACTGAGCCATGCTTGTCTGGACGCCGGTTGATTCGATCTCTGTAGAAGGCGCCGCTAGATCAAGGCGCATCGACTGGCCGGCAACCGCGATAGAGGCACTGGGAGACACAATGGACCGCCGGAGAGGCAGGTCCATCGTGGTGACGGCCGAATTGGTCATTCGAGTTTGCGGCGTCACTAAGAACTGCTGCGATAGTACTGTCAGCCGAGAAAGAATTGGCGCTTGAAGAGCTTGGCGATCGGGAACACTAGGTGATGTGCTGTCTCCTACAGGAGTAAATGTAAGCTCGCGCACGGCCTTCGGACTGAAGTTATTTGAGGCGCCAAATTCAGCGGAAATCTGTGACGCTGCAAGCATCGAGTCGCTGAACAACTGCGAAGGCTGATCGGACAATTCAACCTGCGTAGCGCGAGTCACTCCTGGCGCTTGAGTCTGCATATCGATTTGGGCTCTCACGATCACGCCTATATAGAGGCAATTCGCAGGCCAAACTGACATCGCTCAAGCAATGCTAATTATGTCAATATAATCAACGCTATAGGCTTGGACCGCGCGAGCGCGGCATGGTCCTAACGGCAAAGCAGGCAACTCTTGCCGGATCACGAATAGGCAAAGACTGCCGGGTTGCTAGGCATTTCGATCGTCCAATCGCAGCGCTAGCACCCGGCACCAGGTTCTTTTAGGATTCGCCTTGCTGCGCAGCTCGGGGAGGCGCAGGCAGGCATTGAAGCCTGCAACCGGGAGATCGCTCAGCAATCTCGATGCAGGAGGACCGGAGTAATCTTGAGGTTCGCGCGGCAGTTGTAGATAGTGAGGCCGAAGGAGGCGCGACCGGCGCATCTGAACATTCGCAACGCAAGCCGTAAACCGCGCGAGTTAGAAGCGGCCTCGCCGGGCAATATAGTTATCATCGATGGTCTTCTGTTCGCTGCGAGCCATCTCCGACTTGTACTCGCAGCGCTTCTCTTCGCGCATATCGGTAAGCATTTCGCGATCCCGCCGTGCTGCTGCGTAAACCATTAACTGCCTGTCTCGCAACTGTTCGAGTTTCTCGATTTGTCCCTGGAGATCCTTCCTGATTTGCATCAGTTCTTTCGCCTCTCCGTAGGAAGCATGGAGATCGAGTCCGGCGATGGGCTTGAACAGATTTGCATGGCGCGAAGCATCCGACGCCGCAATCTGGGCATCGATGCGAGCCAGGGACTCTTGAACCTGCGAGATTTCGCACAGAATTCTTTGCAGCATGCGTTCTTCGCGTTCTTCAAGAACGCCGCGAAACCGAAGTACCGTCGCAAGTGGAAACTGAAAGGCCATATTAGCTCGGAATCTCCAGGAGAGATTTGATGACGACCGGAAGTGTAACAAGCTCTTCGGGGCGCTGGTGGAGGAATGCGTTCAGTTGTGGAAGTATTTCGACGGCCCGGTCAAGCGTCGGATCTGCGCCTTTCTGGTAAGCGCCGATGCGAATCAAGTCCTCAGAACGCGCGTAGGAAGCCATCAAGAGGCGCAGCGCCTTGGCCTTCCGTATGTGCTCATCCGAGGTTACGTTCGGCATAAGCCGGCTAAGGCTCTCAAGCACTGAGATAGGCGGATAGTGGTTCCTCATGGCGAGGTCTCTATCTAGAATCACGTGTCCATCGAGCAACGATCGCACGGTGTCTGCGACCGGATCCTGTTGATCGTCGCCTTCCATCAGAACGGTGTAGAAAGCTGTAATGCTGCCATCCTTGAAGCAGCCTGCCCGTTCTACCAGCCGAGCCAGCATGTTAAGCACCGAGGGCGTATAGCCTTTCGCCGTCGGCGGTTCGCCGGCCGCGAGGCCGATTTCACGTTGCGCCATTGCAAATCGTGTCAGAGAGTCGACGACCAGGAGCACGTTCTTCCCGGTGCTGGCGAAATACTCTGCGATGGCGGTTGCCGAAAGAGCGCAACGCAATCGCAGCAGCGGGGACTGATCGGAAGTGGAAACAACCACGACACATCGCTTCCGGCCCTCGTCGCCGATTACTTCGAGAAACTCTCCGACCTCGCGCCCGCGTTCGCCGACGAGAGCAAGAACCGTCATATCGGCGCTCGTTCCGCGAGCCATCATGCCCAGCAAAGTACTTTTTCCTACGCCGCTGCCTCCAAAGATGCCGATGCGCTGTCCGCGTCCGCAGGTTACAAAGGCGTCGAGAGCGCGGATGCCGCAGCCGAGCGCCTCCCTGATCGGGACACGATCGAGCGGCTGTGGCGCCGAGCCATCTACCCATACCGCCCGTTCTCCCCGGTATTCGCCCATCGAGTCGAGCGGCACGCCCGTAGCGTCGATCACACGGCCCAACAGGTCGTTGCCAACCCGGATCGATGCGCGAGTCCCCCAGGCAACGATCGGATCTCCGAAGCGGATGCCCTGGGGATTTTCAACGGCCATGGAAAGCATTGTCGATCCGCGAAAGCCAACAACCTGGCCGGAGTACTTCTTGCCGCTCGCACTCGTAATCTCACAAGACTCGCCGATGGAACAGAACGGGCCTTCGGACTCGATCAGGTTTCCCACCACCTGCAACACTCGGCCGCGCCAACGCAAGGTCGATCCTCGATCCAGCCGATCGAAGTAGGGACCGAGCAATGCGGAAGCGTTCACTTGACCCACGGCCTTTGCGCCAGGAGATCGAAGAATCCCTGTTCAATCTCTTTCAACTGCGCATCGATGCTGAAGTTCGCCGACCCTAAGTCAGTTTCAAGAATGCAATCGTCGGGGCCGAGATGACTATCCTCGACAACTTTAATGGACGAGCCATTCTGAATATCTGCCAGGTACTTGGCCCACTTTCCCGCTTGCGCCGGCGAAACGCGCACAGAGACGCTCGATCCGTCGTGCAGCTTTTCGACAGCCACGCGAACCAATGCGGCAACCAGCATCGGGTCAACTTGGGCTTCGCGATGCAGAACCTTCGACGCGATAGCCAGGGCGAGGTGAACAACTTCGGACTCAACCCGTGAAAAATAGCCCTTCCGTTCATTCTTAAATAGCTCCACCGCCTGCCGAATCTTTGCCGCGTTTGCTTCTAACTTTGCTTGATATTCCTTCTCAAGGCGCTTTTCGGTTTCGGCTACGGCCTCATCGCGAGCAACTTTCACCAGATTGTCAATCTCCTGCAATGACAGGCTCGGGGTTGCATGCTGGCTACTCTCCGGTGGTGCGGCCGAAGGCTGTCTTGTATCCTTCACATTGGTTAAGACAGGCACACCGGTATCCCGATACAGGAACGAAGAAACCGGAATTGGGAATGCGCTATCGGCCAAATCGTCAAACGAGAAATTCTTCATTTGCCTCGCCCTTCAATACAATTTTGCCTTCTGCCTCAAGCTGCCGAGCAATTGCGACGATTTCAGTCTGGGCCTTGATCACATCCTTGCTTCGAACCGGTCCCAGCGATTCCACATCCTCCTTGAGCATCTCGACGGCCCGCGACGACATTGTGCGGAAAAAGTGGTTCTTCAACTCTTCGTTTGTTCCCTTCAAAGCCAGCGCCAGGGTTCGTTTGTCAACCGCGGCCATCAGTTCTCGAATATGCGATTCGCCAACCTGCAGAAGATCCTCAAAAGTGAACATCAGATCGCGGATGCTGATTGCCAACGTCGGCTCCACATTCTCGATGCTCTCGAGAATTTCTTGCGCAACAGTGGTGTCAATGCAGTTCATGATGTCTGCCGCGCTCTGGAAACCGGAGTAGGCCCGCTTGCCCTGTTCGCCAACCGCCTTGAGGCGCTGGCTGAGGACCATCGAGACCTTCTCCGCCATCTGTGGCGAGAAGCGCCGCAGGCTGGCCAGTCTCTTGACCGCTTCGGCGCGAGACTCATTCGGAAGACTCATAAGCAGGGCCGATGCCTGGCGATCGCCGAGTTGGCCTAGAATGAGGGCGATCGTCTGCGGATGCTCGGCTTCGAGAAACCTTGCAAGCTTTTGAGGATCGGCCCTCTGGAGTGACTCGAGGGGGTTGAGCTCGCGAGCCTTGGTCAGCCGTTGCAATATGGACTCCGCCTCGCCATCTCCAAAGGCCTTGATAAGCAGCCGCCGGGCAAGGTCATAACCGCCCTGGATGAGATAATCCTGAGCCTGGGTCATACGCTGGTACTCTTCAATGACCTGGAGCGACAGTTCCACCGGTATCGCCCCGAGACACGCAACTTCGTCGGCAACGCGTTGCAGGTCTTCAGCGTTCAGATCGCGGAAGACCGTCGCGGCATTGTCTTCGCCCAGAACAGTCAGAAGGATTGCAGCCTTGCGGACGCCACTGAGTTTCACCTTTTCCGACGCTGTTGTCATAGAGACTCCTCCCTCAGCCAGGCGCGTACGGCTGTGGTGCTGCTTTCGGGCTCAGCCTTGACGAAATCGGCGAGTTGCTTTTTCAGAAGCTGGTTGCGCTGAGCAAGACTCGCCGGGGATTCAAGCATCGCTCCAGCCTCTGGCTCAGTCTGCACCGGGGTGCGGATTGGCGCCAGCAGAGGATTCGGAGCGGCCAGGACCCGCTTTTGGATCGGCCGGATCGTGAGCAGATAGACCAGCACGAAGAGAACCAGCAGTGCGGCATAACGGACCTCCGACGAATAGTCGCTGATGCCTTTTCGCGCTTGTTCCATGAAAGTGGCGGGCGGAATCTCTTCGGCCTCCACGCGGTCAAAAGTGAGGTTCTGAACACTGATAACATCGCCGCGCGTGCTATTGAATCCGATGGCAGCCTGCGCCAGTTCGCTGATGCGCTGCAACTCCTCAGGAGGCCTCTTATGATGCGATTCGATCCATTTGCCGTTTTCCTGCTTGCGCTCGATGGCGTCGTCCAGCAATACCGCGGCCGTGATGCGGCGGATGCTCCCCGCGGGTTCAATCACGTGGCGTGTAGTTCTATTCACACCGTAGGTGTTGTTGTCGGTTGCTGAATACTGGCCTAAATCCTTGCCGGTCTTGGGAACACTAGCCTTGGCGCTGGGTACATTGCTTGAAGCTCCAGGCACCCCGCCGGTCGCTGCCACGCCAGGCCCCGAGCCTTCCTCGGAGTGCTGCATGGTCAGCGTTGCGCTGACGGCGGGGTCGTATTTTTCCTGGTTCTCTTCACTGCTGCTGGTCTGATATTCCACGTTCACAGAGGCGTGGATATGGTCGGCTCCCACGACGGGCGCCAGCGTCGAGACCAGACGCTTCGACAATTCCTGCTCAATTCCGTCACCTCCATCGGGAGATCCGCTGCTCTGTCCCAACGACTTGTTCGAGTCCGCATCGACAATGACCACGTCTGTCGGCTTGAGTTCGTCAACCGCCCCCGCCACGAGCCGCGAAATAGCCGAAGCATCTTCTCTCGCCAGGCTTCCACGCCGAAGCCGAAGGGTAACAGATGCTTTTGCGCCTCTCTCCCGATCGAGGAAAACAGAGTCGCTCGCCATCACCAGATGCACACGAGCACTCTTGACATTGCTCATGGTCTGAATCGTTCTCTCAAGCTCGCCTTCGAGCGCGCGCTGATAGTTCACTTTCTCATCGAATTCCGTTTGCCCCCATGAGACCTTGTCGAATATCTCAAAGCCGGTGCGTCCACTATGCGGTGAATCGTGCGACGCTACTTCGAGACGGGCAGCGTCGACTCGGTCCGCCGGAACATTGATGGATGTGCCATCCGGACTCACAATATAGGGTATGTTTTTCGCCGCCAGTTGCGCCGCCACCGTTTGTGCATCGGCCGCTTCCATCCCCGTCATCAGCGGCTTGTAGTTGGGCGTTGCAATCATATTTCCAAAGAAAATAACGGCAGCAAGAGTAACGGCGACACCTATGCCGAGATAGACCCGCTGTTGCGGGTGAAGTCCTGCCCAGTACAGCTTGGCGCGATCCATCATCTGGCTGGGGCTCGCTGCCTGCTTCGTAGCCGCTATTTGGTTCTTGCCCGCCATAGATCCTCAATCCCGGCCGATTCTTAGAACCGGATTATCTGACTTGCTCATCTTGAAAACATGCATTGGTGCGCAACGATGGATTCGTGTTTCCTAGAACTGCATCTTCTCGATGTCCTGGTAAGCGCTGACAATCTTGTTGCGAACCTGCATCATAAGCTGAAAGGCAACGTCTGCTTTTTCGACCGCGATCATGACACTGCTTAGATCCGTATTGCCACCCTTCAGGAGGTTGCCTATTTGCTGTTCGGCGCCGCCATTCAGTTGGTTAACCTGTTGCAGCGCATTTGATAGAACACCGCTGAACCCCTTCCCTGTTTCACTGGGCGAAAGAGGTGACAATTTGGGTAAGTTACCGATGTTGCCAATGGAACCAAGGCCTGAAATTGAGCTGCTCATCTTCTAACTCTCCTGCCTAGCTCTTGAGGATGTCGATCGATTGTTGGATCATCTGCTTGGCAGCTGCCACAGCCGATGCATTCAGTTGATAGGCCCGCACAGACCCCATCAAATCCACCATTTCCATTACCGGATTGATAGCCGGGTAAGCCACGTAGCCGTCTTTGTTCGCGTCCGGATGGCCCGGCTCATAGCGCATGACCGGAGGCGTCGGATCGTCGACGACGTCGGAGATCTGAACGCTGCCGGGGGGTGGCGCGGCGGAATTGCCCGTGCTGGCCAGAGCCAGCCGGAAAGATGAAGCGCCGGGCGACTGGAAGATGACCTCCTTGCGCCGATACGGTCCGCCGGCGTCGGTATGTGTCGTCTCGGCATTCGCCATGTTTGCGGCGATGATTTCCGATCGCTGCCGTTCGGCTGACAACGCCGATCCGCTGATCGCTAACGAGTCAAAGAGGTTCATCTCTAACTTCCTCCGTTGATGGCGCTAAGTATTTGGTGAAATTGACGCTTTAATAGTTGGATTCCGATCTGATATTGCAATTGCGTCTCGGACATCAGAAGTCCTTCGCGGTCAAGACTCACATTGTTACCGTCCGGACGCTCCATCAGACCTGGAACTTCTTTAACCACCGGATTTAGCTGCGCGGTTTCAGCGCCGTCCCCGGTTTGGCTCAAGAACCCGCTCATGGCCTTCTTCAACTCGCCATCGAAGTCGATGTCGCGCGTGTGATAGCCCGGTGTGTCGACGTTTGCCATGTTGGCGGAAATCGCCTGTTCGCGGCTCATCGTCAGCTTCAGGTAGCTCTCCAAGTTCGAAAGCAGCGGTGTACTCGGCGTCATGCATACCTCCTTGGGGGCAATCCGTATTCCCTGATTTTGTTTCGCATCGTGCGCAAGCTGATCCCCAACATGACAGCTGCGTGGGTCCGGTTCCCGTGCGCCAAGGCGAGAGTATTTTCGAGGTGCGCCTTTTCCAGCACAGCTATGGGTGTGCCAGGGGCGGGCAAGGCATAAGGCGCGGGCTGCATTTTTGCGATTGGGTGAAACTCCTTGTAAAAGCACTCCGCGTCAATCGTCGCGCCCTGGTGCAGAGAAAGGACACGGCGCATGAAATTCGCGAGTTCCCGAATGTTGCCGGGCCAATCGTAAGCCTGGAGCCTTTCAATGAAACTGGGATCGATTCTGGGAATCGGATTCTCCGTTTCGGCGGAGAATCTCTCTGCAAAGTAATGGACCAACGCCGGAATGTCTTCCAGACGCTCGCGAAGACTTGGGAGCGAAAGCGGGATCACATTCAACCGATAATACAAGTCGCCGCGGAAGCGTCCCTGCTCCACCATCGAGCCGAGGGATGCGTTGGTCGTGGCAATCACGCGAATGTCCACATGAATGGACCGGGTCTCACCGAGCCTCTCGAACTCCCGTTCCTGAAGAATCCGCAGAAGCTTGGGCTGCAGATTGAGCGGCATCTCTCCAATTTCGTCGAGAAGCAGTGTGCCGCCATTCGCCAGTTCAAACTTCCCGGCTTTGGCTGCATTGGCGCCGGTAAACGCGCCTCTGGCATGCCCGAATAGCTCGCTTTCCAGCAAGTGTTCCGGCATGGCCGCGCAGTTCACGGCAACAAAAGGCTTCTTGCTTCGATCGCTGGTCTGATGAATGAACTTTGCCAGCAGTTCCTTTCCGGTACCGCTCTCGGCCTCGATAAGAACATCCGCATCTGTGCTTGCCGCGGCCCGAGCGCGATGCAGGGCCTGCAATAGTAAAGGAGAGCGGCCTACGATGCCAGAAGCGATGACTCCCGCATTCGCGCCCCTGTCTTGAATGTTTCCGGCAGCGGCTTTCTCGTTGATCCGTTTCATGACGCGGGCAGCCGCGGCCTGGAGCTGCTCAAACGAGACGGGCTTCGTCAGATAATCGAATGCGCCGCTGCGCATCGACTCTACCGCTTCGGGTACGCTTCCGAAGGCGGTCAGCAAGATTACCGCGGTGGTAGGCGAGTTCTTGAGCACCGAGCACATCACTTCAAACCCGTCGCCATCGCGCATGCGAATGTCGCTCACAACCAGGTCGAAACTTGTAAGCTCGAAAGCTCGTGCCGCGTCACGAACGCCGCTTGCGGTTTCGACACGCCAACCGTGACGCAGGAAGTTAGCCTGCAACGCCGTACGCATTCCCGGCTCGTCGTCCACCACAAGCACGGAAGAGTTGCAGTCGTTGATAGAGTTGTTGTTCATGCTGTCGCCAGCTCCATTTGAAGTACGGGAAAATTGAGTGTGAAAAGAGCGCCGGAATGCGCGCCGTTCGAGGCGGAAATCCGTCCGCCATGCTGTTTCACGATCCGGTCGCAAACCGCCAGCCCCAGTCCGGTGGTATCGCCGCTTCCACTGAAGCCGGGCTCGAAAACGCGGTTAATCTGGTCAGGCCGAATACCGCAGCCAGTGTCGGCGAACTCGACGATGGCATGTTCAATATGCTTTTCGCGATTCTCGCTCTTTGCGGCGATTCGTTCAGGCCGGAGGGACACAGTGACCCTCCCGCCCGCGGGGGTATGGCGAATGGCATTTGAAACCAGATTTAGAACTACCTGCTGGAGCGCGCTCTCGTTGCCCATCACCAGCGTTTGGTCGCCATCTGCAATCCAATCCAAAGAAACAGCCGCCTGATCCGCAAGCGGCTGAACAAACTGGATCGCATTGCCGATTAATGTATGGAGCGAGAGCGGAGCGAGCTTCATTGCGCCGGAGCCATGAAAGCTCAAGACATTATTGACAGTTCCGGAAAGCGAACGTATGCCCGCGCGCAAGTTGGAAATCCACTCCGCGCGGCGGTCACTGTCTTTGTCGATTAACTCGGCAAACAGTTCCAGGCTCGCTAATGGGTTTCTAATTTCGTGTGCGAGAACGGTCGTTATCTCTGCCAGGGCCATCGCTTTGCGCCCAGCTTCGCGTTCCTGTTCAGAACGTTTCTGGGCTGTTATGTCCCGCAGAATCAATATTGTCTGGTCAAGGACGTTCAACCCGCCGGCTTGGTGGAACAGCCGGCGATCACGTACCTCGATCCAGCGAGTTCCTGAAGAGTCGCGGACGCAGAACTCCTGTTCTGTATCGGTGATTGGAGCCTTTTCGCAGACAAATTCGAGGTTGACGCCGCTAGCGGCGGAGATCTGATGCAACGTCATCCTCGATCCATCGCCGAGGTCAGTCCCATCAAGTCTAAGCAACCGTTTGCTCTCTGGATTGATCATCGAAAGTGCCCCGTCGCGATCTAGTACAAGCACGCCACAAGGCATCGAATCCACAATCTGCTGTAAAGCCCGCCGCATACCCTCATTCTTAGCCAGGCTGACATTCAGTGCGGCATTCCGTTCCGACAACTCCAAACTTAGTTCGGACACTTCCTCTTGCAGGGCGCGATAGGCATTCTCCAGGCGCGAGGCCGCGAAAATGAATTCTGAGAACTCGCCGGCGAGAAGTGCAGCGCTTCTGGCTTGAGTCGATGCTTCGTCTCTCGAGTCATCCTGACCGAAGACACACCCATCGGCGCGCAACTCGTCGGCTTCCGCATCGAACTGACCGTTGCTCCGGCCTTTCATGAGCGGCACATTTATTGGTCCGAAATGAGAACTAGGCAGCATCTGCCTATTTGCTATGCACGACGATGGCCAACTTGGATTTTGCTAAGGAAGCGGAGATCGGATGATGCCCCAGGGCGGGTCCGCTCACAGCCATAAATAATAGCGATACCGATACGCTGCAACTAAAGTATGATGTGGCGGGGCAGAATCTCCCGCTCGCCACCGGCAACGATGCTGGCCCGTTCCACAACGTTACGGAGTTCGCGGACGTTTCCCGGCCAGTTGTGCTGCATCAGAATCTCCAGCGCTCCTGCGCTCAGGGTCGCGCCGGGACAGGATTTCTCCAGAAAAGCCAAGGCGAGCTTTTCAACGTCTCCAGTGCGCTCGCGCAAGGGCGGCAGGTTGATCGGGAAGACCGCCAGACGATAGTAAAGATCCTCGCGAAACAAATGCTGCTTGACGAGGCTCTGGAGGTCGGCGTTGGTTGCCGCCACTACCCGGACATCCACCTTTAGATTGTCGTTGCCGCCAATTCGCTGCACTTCGCCCTGCTCAAGAAAGCGGAGTATTTTGCTTTGCAGAGAGAGCGGCATATCGCCTATCTCGTCGAGGAACAGGGTTCCCATATGCGCCGCATGGATGCGGCCAATGCGCGATTGCACAGCGCCGGTGAACGATCCCTTGACATAGCCGAAGAGTTCGGCTTCAAGCAGCGGCTCCGGGATGGCGGCACAGTTAAGAACGACAAGCGGCTGCTTTTGGCGCAAGCTAATAAGATGGATCGCCTGCGCGACCAGATCCTTGCCGGTGCCGCTCTCCCCAGTCACCAGAACAGTCGAATCCCGGCGAGCGACCATGTGGGTCAGTTCATAGACGCGCCGCATCGGTTCCGAATTACCGATCATCCCACGAATGCCTGCGCGTCCATCGTCTGCCGCCCGCATCCGGTTTATCTGCATGGGGGTTAAGGTATTGGAAAGCGCATTGCCACTATAAAGCATCTCTGTGAGTTGAGCAGACAACGATGTTGGCGATGAGGCGCCTAGAACAAGCTGGCCAGTATGGGAGTTAACTGAAAGGATCTGTACACTGGGAAACTGTTCACGGACCATCGCAGTGAACTCTCCTGACTCAAGATCGGGCAGCAAAGGGTCAAGAAGGAGAATTTCGCTGACATTTTCGTGAAGGCACTCGAATGCTTCGGCGCCGCTGGCAGCTTCGGTCAGATTCCAGCGCCCCTTACTCAGCTTTTCTCGCAACTCAAGGCGTAGCCTGCTATTGGGGCTCACAAGCAACACGTTGATTATGGGTGTGTCGTTCTCGCGAAATTTCGTGAAAGGAGGCGCGTTCATCAATTTACTTTACCGCACTGCCGCGGCTTCAATCGAGTTTCATTGGCTCTGAGAGACACAACATCAGTGGCAAGGCGCGATCTGCTCCGTTGGGAACTCGATTTGCACACTGAACGGCCGCAGTTCCCAGGAGAAGCCGGCCTGCTGGCTCCGGATATTCGCTTCGGCGAGCGCCATGCCAAGGCTCGCCTCTTCACTCAGTTCGTCAAGGTACAAGTTCAGATTGCGCACAACGATTCGAATCGATTTTGGGGGAGATGACGAAACGATCAGTTCGACAGTGTCTCTCGCGCGCGATAGCCCATGGACAATCAGCAGCACGCTCGATAGAGCCCGAAGAGTTCGCACCTTATCGATGAGGACAGGGTCGAAAGTATCTGGCATCGTGGAGCTAAGAGTCAGTCCGCCGTTCTCGAACAAAACGTAGACTCCGTCAGCCGCGTCCGCAACCAGACGTAAAATCGGCGCCGCCTTCAACGAAGGTTTGCTGCTCGCGACGATTACAAGCTGTTGGAGATAGTCGAAGAGACCGCAGACCCGCTCAACCTCGATATATGAGCTTGCCGCAAGTTCTCGCAACTCCGCAAAACTCAACGGGCTGGCAAGGCCGATGCCAAGTCCGGCCCGTAGAATCGTGAGCGGCTGCGCGGCGGCATGTAGACCCTTGGACAGGTTCGAGCAAAGTATTTCCGATGAGGATCTTAGCGCGGCGGAGTCCCCGGATTCAGTCTGGTTAGTCATTGCCCAGGACATACCCAACACCACGGACAGTGCGGATCAGTTTTACTTCCCCTTCGTGGTCAACCTTGTCGCGCAGGTATTTCATGTAGACGTCGACGATGTTCGTCGTGGAATCGTACGGGACGTTCCACACTTCCTGCATGAGCGTCTGGCGCGATACAGCCTTGCCCACGTTGTTCATCAAGTACTCGAGAAGATCGAACTCGCGCGCCGTCAAATCGATTCGCCGCTCTCCGCGCAGCACCCGGTGCCCCTCGCGGTTGATGGTCAAGTCGCCAACACTCGCCGAACTCACCGCAGGGGTGGAATCGCGCCGCAGCAGCACCCGGACACGGGCCAGCAACTCCTGGTAGGAGAACGGCTTAACCAGGCAATCGTCGGCGCCTTGTTCGAGGGCCTGTACGACGTCCTCTGTCCGATTCCTGGCTGTCAATACGAGGATGGGCAGTCGCCGCTTGCTCAGACGAACCTGCTTCATGACGGCCATGCCATCCATTTTTGGCAGGTTTAGATCGAGAATCAAAAGGTCGTAGGCGGATTTTTGAAGGTCGGAGCAGGCTGCTTCGCCATCGTGACGGACCGTCACATCAAAATGACGGCGGTTAAGTTCGCGGCTGAGAAATTTTCCCAGAGCAATATCGTCATCGACAATCAGGATTTTCGAACCTGTCGACATCTCTGTTTGGTCGTGAAATACCGCACCGGCGGCAGTCGCCGCTGGAGGGCCTTCAGAACGCGTATCGCCTACCGGCGACCCCGATGACGCGAGTGGGGAACCCATTGATTACACCAGTACCTATCCTACGATAAACGAAAGGGGGGCAAATTGTGATCGCCGTCACTTGACAAATCGAAAATATGACAATGAGCTGCGATTGGCCTATTTTGCGGCTTTCACCCGATCTGTCCGGCTCACCTAAGACCATGCTATGCTCCGGACCTCCAAAAAGCCGCTTTGAGCGCCAAGCTGAAACCAAAAGGGTTTCCAGCCGATAGACAAGAAGACGTGTCTGGCCGGCAGATTCGCCAAGCCTCCAGATTCGAGATAAGCGTAAAGAAATGAACAATATGGAGAGCATCCGCAAATTCGAATATCGACGCAGCCGCATGAAGACCGGCTTTGGCGTCGATTTTGTTGCGGACGGGGAGACATTTCACGGAATCTGCGGGGATGTCAGCGATGCCGGAATTCGCGCCGAATTCAGTGGTTCCCTGGTCGTTGGCCGTTCCGGGCAACTTATCCTTCGCCATCCAATAGGCGTACTCAAACTCGAAGCGCAGGTCGCCTATGTCGAGAAGCATTGGGCAGGGCTAGTCTTCCGCTTCAAGACGCCCTCCGACTGTGACATGGCAATCCAGTTCGTTGCCTCAATCTCAAGCCTCATAGCTATTTAGGTCGCAGCAGGGAGTTTGTTCGCCCGAAAAACCACGGCCAACTCCTGCTATCGCTTTCCACATCGGAATTCCATCGAGTCAACCGTAATAGCTTGCCCGGCCACACAATGTCACGTCCAGCTATTTAGCCGCTGGCAATGTGCCGTCCTTGCTCACAACGGTTGAATCCGGCAGAATCGGATTGGCAAGATATTGAATAATCACCGTGATTCTCCGGTTAGACGCATCCTCCGGTTGCTGAGGCTTGCGCAGCTTGCGATCGGCGTAACCGCGGACTTGCACCACCTGGCTTGGGCGTAGACCGTTGCTCTCCATCAAGCGCCGGGCCGTATTTGCACGGTCAGTCGATAGCTCCCAGTTGCCATAGGCCCTCACCCCGGAAAAGGGCTGGGAGTCGGTGTGACCTTCGATTGAGACCGAATTTGGCAGCTTGCCGGCTTCGGGGGAAAGTATCTCCAGCACATTCCGCAGAATTGGGGTTGGCTCGGCGCTTCCTACCTCGAAAAAAGTCCCATGAGGATCTTCCATCAGCTCGATTTGCAGGCCTTCGGGGGTCACGGTAATCTCAATGAGCTTTTTGAGCTTTTCAAAGTCCTTCATCTTCCCCATGGCCTTCAACAGGTCGTCCTTCAACCTTGACAGGTCTTCTTTCTTGGGGGCTGATGCATCGCCAGTCCCGCCCATCCTGGTGCCCAGCTTCTTGGCTGACCCGTACGGGTCGCGAAAGTATCCGCCGACGGCTTCTTGCACCGGCTTGCTGCTGTTCATCAGCCACAACACGATAAACAGCGACATCAACGCAGTGACAAAGTCGGCATAGGCCACTTTCCAGGCTCCGCTATGGTGGCCAGCATGGCTGCTCTTTTTCTTGACGATGATTACTTGTTCTTCGTATGACATGGTTTCGTCAACCTACGCGACTTCAAGTTCTGGCTCAGGTTCCACGACTCTCTCCCGGCATGCCTTCTCCACTTCGAGGAAGTTCGGCCGAGTGTGCTCGGGGATTGCGCGGCGGCCCATTTCGACCGCCATGATGGGAGGTGTGCCTTTAATCGATGCGAGCATCAGTACGCGGAGTACATGGTAGTAACTGTTTTCTTCGTCCACGATCTTAGACATAAATGAGGCCAGAGGACCCACCAGCCCGTAGCAAAGCAGAATTCCGAGGAAGGTGCCGACCAGAGCAGCTGCTACATGAGAGCCGATTTCCTCCGGTGGACCACCGAGCGAACCCATCGTCACAACCACACCGAGAACCGCGGCCACGATTCCCAGTCCGGGCAGCGCATCCGCCATCGTCGTCAAAGCCTGGCTCGGCTGATTCGCGGAATGGTGATGAACATCCATGTCGAGCTCCATCATCTGGTCCACGTCGAACGCGCTCACGCCGCCAGTAATTGCCATCCGCATTGTGTCGCATACGAAGTCCCGCGCATGAAGGTCTGCAAGGAATTCGGGGTATCTTGAAAAGATCGGGCTCTTGTCGGGCTCCTCAATATCGGCTTCGATAGCGATTGCGCCCTCTTTGCGCGACCTGGCCAGAAGGTCGAACATCATCTTTAGCGTGTCCACATACCGTTGCTTCGTAAACGGGGATCCCTTGACAACACAGACGAGTCCAGCGGCAATCTTCTTAAGAATGTGAATCGGGTTGGCCGTCAGAATGGTGCCGATCGCCGCGCCGAGGATGATAATCAGTTCGGCAGGCTGCAGGAGGACACCGATTTTGCCCTTTTCCATGAGATAGCCAGCCACGACGCAGGCGAAGACAAGTAGAATTCCGCCGATCGAAGTCATTCCTTTTTCCTTTCCGTCTGACGGTCCCGTCCGCCAGTCCCCGGAATTGGCGGCCCAGTCCGCGATTAGCCCAGACCAGCCTCTCTTCTATCGGCAAGACTTGATTCCCCGTCCAACGGATGTGAAAGAAAACGGCTCGCTGCTCAAGGTGGCGTTGTGAGTCTTGCGGCCAAAGGGCGGGAGATGAAATGCGAAAGTTTGTCGGGACCTCGAATGCAATTGCCATCGGTGATGAACTGGCACGCCGGCCGTAGAGCGGTGCAAGTGGTAGGCGATCGGATTTGGGAACGGCTACGGCCGCGGCGAAAATACAGCCCCCGAAACGATGTTATTGACGATAAGGGAGTTAATAAACGGCACAACCGGCTATATCGTGCCTGGAACAAGGACGAAAAGCAAGACGAGCCCAACATTCCGCTGCCAATGATTCAAGAGAGAGAGAAGCCTTGCGCAGAGGACAGGGAAAACCACGCCAGCAGATTGCAAATCACTCCGAGCGCCGACTGGCCGAGCAGACGGTTTCTAATGCGATGCAGACGTATTGTGTGATCCATCATGACTCGATCTCCCTCGCTGCCGATTGGGCAATCGGGAGATTGGCCTGGCCTGGAGAGACCGCCGGACGATAAGTACGCCGCGCCGACACCATCTTCTTACACTTCAGGCAGAACCTGCTCGATGACTTTGACCAGATCATTGCCGTAGAGCGCCCTGACCAGCCATTCAGTTGCACCAAGTCGCTTGCCTTCCTGGCTTTTGGAGGTTTCGCCTTCGGTGGTCAGCGTTAGGATCGGAGTAAAGCGAAAGGCAGAGAGAGCGTGTCTTCCCGATCAATTCAAGGCCGGCCATGCCTGGCATATTGATGCCCGTAAGGATCAGACCGGGCTTGATTCCAGATTTCAACTTATCCAAAGCTGCTTGTCCAGAATTGGCCGATTGGACTCTAGAACCACTTGAGGCCAGCCCTGTTTTGAGGATCATCAGCATGGTCGCCGCATCGTCAACGATGAGAATTGTCATTGCCATTCCGCCGTCCTCAGGATGCGAGTACTCGCGGCATTTCTCGAGCCACTTGGCATGTTGAGTTGTCATCGAGTCGACCACCTGCGCGAAGGCTTCATAGGAGGACAACACGCCATGACGGCCCGTGAGCAGGCAGCCTTCAAGCCATCCCTGGCAAAGGTGTTCGCTCAGCACTTCCATGACGTGGCCGTCCGAACCCAGTTCATCTTCGATAGAAACAATCTCTACAATCGAGCACCGCTTCCCATCAAATTCCGGCCAGTTTTGCTCCCCCCTTCGACGCCGCAGAGCGATTCGAGTCTTGTTTCCCGATAATTCTTCCCTTTTGCGCAGCTTTTCGCCGGCCAGCAACGACAAAACGATATCGAAACAGTGCGCAGTTTCGACAGCTGCCGCGCGAGCTTGCGATGAGCCGAGGCCCAGCGCCGCACCCGCGTGCGCATTGCAATGCTCGCTTGGGCCGATGCAACCCTTATGTCAGTAGCAACACTTTATCGCCATTGCGGCGGAACGGCGTTGACGCTTGCCGTGATGGGTTATCACTTTCAGGTGAAGACTAGCAGATTGACTGATCCTGGGGAAGTCACGCCAATCAGTAAATACATCTACTTCTGAGATGCGAGTACCACAATCAGTGTAAATTCCGGATGCTGCCCGATAATCCAAACGCTGTCGCTATAGAAATCGCAGTTTTGCGCCGATGCATTGACTGGGATACTTCTGTACCACTTCGATCGCCGGCTTCAAACGCCGGCATCCCATTGGAGAATTCACAGGAAAGGAATTCGGCTCATGACAGCACGTAGTGGCGGCTTGAGGCGGCATTCAGAGCAAGAAGCACAAAGCACAAAGGCGAGAAAGGTTCGCGGGCGACAACCGTCCAAGTACACGCAGATCACTGGAGTCGGTTGCGCCTTTCTGCTCATATCCTTTCTGGCGGGAATTCCACCAGCGGCTCGTGCTCAGGCGGATGATGACAAGCAGGCGCTTCAATCCCAAGTGGAAAAACTGACAAAGGCGCTCGTCGCAGTTCAGGAGAGGCTCGATGCGCTTGAACGGAAGGCCGCGGCTCACGAGAATGTGGAAACGCAGGAGATTGCCGCACAGCAGGATGCGGCAGCACTGAGAGAGGCAGCATCTCAGGCAGCGCCAACGACATCAACGCCTGGCGGCAGTGCGTCCGCTGCTGCACAAGGAGCCGCTCGGCGAGCCGTAAGCGCGCCGTCACCCAGCCCTGCTGCTCCAGCGACTCGCCCCGGCTCAACTACCCCCTCGATCGGCGGCGTCGATCCTGCCGCAGTGTACAACCTCACGCTCGGAGCGACACAGCCGACGACAGCCGAGCAGGCCAAGCACAAATGGTTTGAGAAAAAGCCAGGCAAAGACCTCGCCTTCTATACCAAGACGGGAGAGATTACCTTCTACGGCAATCTCGATGTCTCGATTGAAACGGCGACTAAGGGGACCAAAGGATTGCTGGATGGCAATGGCAATCCACCGGTGGGCAATGTTGGCTGGCTCGAAGATCTATCGACCAACCTGGCATACATCGGCGTGCGCGGCACACAGGCAACGGGAATCAAAGATACCAACTTCATCTATCAACTGGAGACGGGGATCAATATCACGGCCTCGCCCGGCATTCACCAGAGCAACAGCCAGGAGCAGGACACCGTGGACGGCACCCTGTTCACGCGCAACAGCTATATTGGGCTGGGAATGGTGAAGTACGGCGCTCTGCTGATCGGCAAGACGGACCCGCCGTACAAGCAATCCACCGCGCGCTTGAATCCCTTCAACGGCATGGATGGGGACAACCAGGTCGTCATGAGCAACACCGGCGGCGACAACCGTGTCGAGTTCGGCTACCGGCTCGATCATTCGATATGGTATACATCGCCGAAGATGCGCGGAGTTCAGTTCAACGCGTTCTTCTCTCCGGGCCAGAACCGCGCGGGCGACAGCGATAACATGGCGGCGGGCGAGCCCGATTGCACAGGCGGCGACGATCCAGGAAATGGCGGCCTCTCTCCCATTGCCTGCAACGACGGGGGTTTCAGCGATGTAGTTAGCGGAAATGTGTCTTATACCAAGGAGCCGCTGTACATAACGGCGGCCTATGAACTCCACATGAAGGTCAACCGGCAAAGCGATATGACGGGCATTTATTCCAGCGCCCCGCCATCGCTCTACTACGGGCCGATTACCACCAACGATCCTACTTACACTGGGGCGAATACGACATTGATCAACAGTGCCGGCTACCTCTTCTGGGTGCCAACCGCTTTCTACACGCCGAAGTGGCGAACGAGGACGCGGGCAAGATAGGAATTCAATACGGCTTTTTCAACAAAAAGACCGTAGTCAGCGCAATCTTCGAAGATATGCACCGCTATGTACCGGGCTATCTGGAATGGCAGAACGAGCGCCAGAGGCTGGGCAGCTGGCTTGCCTTCACGCAGGCGATGGGAACAACCGACAGCCTCTCGATCGGCTGGGCGCGCGCGTACCGAGCGCCGGGCGATCCATGTCAGCATAACGACTGCTTTACGCCCGCGCCCTTTTCGGCACCGGCAGACGGAAATATGACAGGCGGTCGAGGCGTGAACAACCAAGCCAGCCTGTACGCGGCCGCCTACCGTCACAGGATCGGCGAAGGTATGGAGATTTATCTAGGCTACGCGGAAGCGCTCAACGACCGGTATGCGCACTACGATCTGGGAGCCGGCGGGCGAGGCGTAACGACGGATTGCCACGATGCGTCGGATGCGGCGAGCAACGAATACTCCAATCCTCACTGCTGGGCCGGAGGGCATCTGAAGGCAGTTTCGTTGGGCCTGGACAAGCGATTCTAGAGCCAAATAATTCCGATAACGCAAAAATTCTTGGAGGGTGTGCATGAGAAGCCTGGTTGCGGAAGACGATGTGACAAGCCGGATGATATTGAAGAAGTATCTCTCCACTTACGGCGAATGCGACGTTGTCGCCGATGGCAGGGAAGCAGTGCAGGCTGTGAAAGATGCACGGAAGAAGCATCAGAGGTACGATTTGGTGTGCCTGGACCTGGGAATGCCGGTGATGGACGGGCAGCAGGCTCTCCGCGAAATACACAATCAGGAGATCGCAGCGGGAGAATTGAGAACCACCAAGATCATCATCACGACCGGTCAAACCGACATGGATAGCATCACCAATGCGTTGATCGGAAAGTGCAATGCCTATCTCATGAAGCCGATCAATCCGGAAAAGCTGCGCTGCGAGTTAAAGGAGCTTGGGCTGATCAAGTAGCACCGAACACGTGCAGGCGATGCAAGGAGACGTCATTCCATGATCAAGCAGTTGACACTGAGCGCAAGAATCCTTCTGATTGGCATGGCGTTGGGAATACTGACTATCATCCAGGGATCTCTTTCCCTGCACAGCATGTACCAAACCCGGCGCTTCGTAGACGCAATGAGCGACGACACCTATGCAACTCTGTTTTTGGCGGGAAAGATGAAGGCCGTAGCCAAGGACCAGCGCATCGCCATCATCATGCACCTGAGCGCCACCAGTGAGACGGAGATGACAAAATATGAAGACCAGGTCGACAAGGCAAATAAAGACTTGCAGAAGATACGCGACGATTATCCACAGAAAGACCCGCAAGACGTTGAATTGCTGAAGGAACTTGCTAACCGGCAGGGCGAGTTCTACAAGGTTTGGACTGAGATCAGAGGCCTGAGCCGCGCCGGCAAGAAGCAAGATGCGTGGGATACATACAACACCAAGCTGCAGACCGCGACCGTGGCCCGGCGCAAGATCGAGGAGGAACTGGCGGAAGTAGACAAAGCGCGCGGGGATGGTCTTACGCGATCGGCGGTGAAGGGATTCGCCCGCAGTATTCCGATAATCTGGACAATTATGCTGCTCACAATGGTGGTGGGAACCATTCTGGCATTGGGGTTCGCGAGGTTGGTTTGCCGCTCCATTGAGCCTTTGGAGACTGCAATCCGCTCGCTGGGCCAAGGCGTGCTGCGCGGCAAAGTGGATGTTCTTACCAGCGATGATATCGGCAGCATGGCCTCCTATATGAACGGCGCGCTGGAGCAGATGACCGGCACTGTCTCGGGGATCGACTATTGCAGCAACAAGATTTCGGACGCGACCAGCGAGATTCTGTCGCATTCTGCGCGGGCGGCAGAGTCCGCCATCACGCAGCGCGACCGCATCCGGCAGATTGGCGACGCGATGCAGCAGATGGTTGCAAGCGTGCAGCATGTCTCGGAGGATTCGAACCGCGCCTCGGATTCCGCGGACAATGCGGTCGAGATCGCGCGCCAAGGCGGCCACATCGTCAACGATGCCCTGATCCATATGCAGACGATTGCCGATTCCGTGAATGTGACGGCGCACAAGATCGCTGAACTGGGCAAGAGTTCCGATCAGATCGGAAGGATCGTCGCGGTCATCAATGAGATTGCCGAACAAACCAACTTGCTGGCGCTGAATGCGGCCATCGAAGCAGCGCGAGCCGGCGAACATGGACGGGGATTCGCGGTTGTCGCAGGCGAGGTTCGCCGCCTGGCGGAGCGCACGACGAAAGCGACCAAGGAAATTGCCCATATGATCGAAACCGTGCAGACCGAGACCCGGCAGGCAGTGGAGCAGATGAAAACCGGGACGACGCAGGTGGAGGCTGGAGTGGCCACCACCTCAAAAGCGGGTGCCTCGCTGGAGGCGATTATCTCGGCGGCGCAGAATGTGGGCGACATGATTTCGCGAATCTCCGCATCGGCCAACCAGCAGGGCGGCGCTGCACAACAGATCAATGCGAATGTGGAACAGATTGCGGAACTCACAACGAAATCCGCCGAGGATGCTCAGCAGTCCACCGACTCCTGCGATCATCTCTCCAAGCTGGCGCTCTCATTAAAGCAAATCGTCAACCAGTTCACCTTCCACCAGATCATCAGTTCCGGATCGGCGGAGTAATCCAATCCGGCCCAAGCCTAGGCCAATCATCCCTTGCCGGCTCCGGCAATCGTAGTTTTCACCTCTCGCTTGTTACCGGCACATCCTTGCCCTCAGCCGGTCGGGCGGCTGCCGTGATCTCGTCTTTAAGCTTTAGGAACTGCGCATCGAGATCGTCCATGGCAGCAAACATCAACTCCAGATCGCCGGCCTTGCCTGCTTGCTCCATCTCGAAAGCCACGGCGCGCATTCGATCGCCGCCGACGTTAGCCGCGGCTCCTTTGATCAGATGCGCCTTGCGCCCAGCTTCCCGCGCGTCCTGGCTATTGATCAGGTCGCGCAGGGCCGCGATCTGATTGGGCATATCAAGCAGAAATTCGCGCACCACGTCCTGCATGAACTCTTCATCATTGCCCATGCGATTCGAGAAGCCGGCCCGATCAAATACCACTGGCGACGATGACTGCGATCGCGTCATTGAGATTTCATTTTGGATTGGAGAGGCATTGCCCGCCTGCCGCGCGGGAAGCCAACGCAGTACAGCCTCCCTCAAATGCGCCGGATTCACTGGCTTGGAGACGTAGTCGTTCATCCCTGCCGCAAGGCACTCTGTCCGGTCGCTGGTCTGAGCATGCGCGGTCATGGCGATGATGGGAATCCGCACATTGAAGGTTGCGGAGTTTGATGCGCGGATCTTCTTTGTCGCCTCGATGCCGTCCATCACCGGCATCTGCACATCCATCAGAACCAGATCGTAGGCGTGAGCTTCCAGCGCTCGAATCGCCTCCGCGCCATTGGCCGCAACATCGACGCTCAATCCCAGTTTGCCGAGGATACCCACAGCTACCTTCTGGTTGACGGCGTTGTCCTCGGCTAGCAGGATGCGCCCGCAAATGCCGGTGGCGTGCGCCAGAGATACGCTTACCGCGGCGTTAGCCAATCTGCTCTGTCCGTTCGAAGCGGACGTATTCAAGGGCGCGCCCGCGAGCGCATCAAGCAGTTCCCTGATTCGCACGGGTTTGGTGACGTACGTGGCAAGACCATCCTCTACCAGGAACCGGTTGTGTGGCGAAATACCAACCGATTCGAGCAGGATAAGGCGCGTCCCGCTCAGTAGTGTATCGCTCTTGATGGCGTGGGCCAGCGACTCGCCGCTCATGCCGGGCAGACGCAGATCAATGACGGCGATGTGGAATGGATCGCCCTCGGCCACTGCTCCGTTGAGCGACTGTAGCGCTTGCGTATAATTCTCGGCTCGTGACACTCGCATTCCCTCGGCCTGCAATTGCCGGTCAAGAATGCGAAAGGCAGCGGCGTTGTTCTCGACAATCATGATGCGGAGGTTGCGCAGACAGGCAATCGGAACTCGTTCCACACGCGCTTTCGCCTGCTTGCCGAAACGGACCGTGAACCAGAACTCCGAGCCGCGACCCTCCTTGCTCGAAACGCCAATTTCGCCTCCCAACAACCCCGTCAATTGCTTGCAAATAGCCAAACCCAGCCCAGTGCCGCCGTACATGCGAGTCGTCGAGGAGTCCACCTGACTGAATTTATTGAAGAGCCGGTCCAGCTTGTCTTCTGGAATTCCAATGCCAGTATCCCGCACAGATATGCGCACGAGAACCTCGTCTTCTGTCTCCTCGACGACAGCCGCGTTCAGCTCCACTTCGCCGGTGGAGGTGAACTTGATTGCATTGCCTATGAGATTGGTGACGATCTGGCGCAGACGCCCCATGTCGCCTCGCAAGAGCGTGGGCACCGCAGGATCGACATCGCAGAGCAGATCGAGCCCTTTCTTATGTGCGCGCACAGCCAGCATTGAGGCCAAGTCCTCAACAGTACTCCGCAGATCGAAGTCCAGCGTCTCCAACTCAATCTTTCTTGCTTCGATCTTCGAGATATCCAGAATGTCGTCAATCAGTGTCAGCAAACTGTCAGCACATTCCATTACGGCTTCCGCGTGGGAGCGCTGCACTGGGTCCAGCCTGGTATCCAGCAACAAGCCTGTGATGCCCATGATTCCGTTCATCGGGGTGCGTATCTCATGGCTCATGTTGGCCAAGAATTCGCTTTTGGCGCGATTGGCTGCCGCCGCTTTCACGGCCAGATCGTTTGCCCGTTCGCTTGTATCCTGGAGCTGACGGTTGCTTTCGCGAAGCGTATCCTCGGTTTTCTTGCGTTCGGTAATGTCGCGAAAGAACCAACCGCGCGCCAGATACTTTCCATCTTCATTGCGCAGGCTGGTGGTATAACGCTCCAGCGTCCGGCCGTCTTTCAACTCGATTTCATACAGGTCGTTCGCGTCTTGATCGGCGTAGAGTTCTCTGGTACCCTTCAAAAACGCCTCGGGATCCTTGATGCGCTCGAGGACCGCCTTCAACAAAGGCCCCGGGGCTGTTGCGAGTCCTCCCGCGCGCAGTGGCTGGGGAAAATCCGAGGAGCGAAGCTGCCACACGTCAAAGAATCGTTCATTGTTCGACAAGCAATTGCCGTCATTGTCCACGATCAGAATTCCATCGAGCGACACCTCTTGAATCAGCCGAATCAGCGAGTGCTGGAACTGGCGCGCCTGCTCGGCTTGAACGCGGTCGGTAATATCCGCGCCGAGACCGATGTGCCCCATGTATTCGCCGCCCGGCGAGAAGCGCGGCTCCGCGCGTGTACCCACCAGACGCCACTCGCCGTCAACTCGCTGGATGCGCGCCTCGGCGCCGAAGCGCGTGCGCTCTCTTACGGCGCGGTCAAAGGCGTCGAAATACTCTGCCGCGTCGTCTGGATGCACCGGCAAACGCCACTTGTCCGCCGGCGCCCCTTCGTAGTTGGCGCATAAGAACTCCCGGTAGGCCCGGTTAATGAATTCTATTTCTCCGCCGGCGTCGGTCACCCACATCATTGACGGGCTGCTATCTGCCATGGTGCGAAAGCGCTCTTCACTCTCGCGCACAGACTGCTCGGCTCGCCTGCGTTCGGTGATGTCCTCTACATGGACTACTGCGTAGGATGGAGTCTCGCCGGCGCTCAGGAACGTGATGCTCATATTGCACCACACCACCGTACCGTTGCGATGAACGAAGCGCCTTTCCAGTTCTGCTCGACTGACCCGATCCTGCCGATACCTTTCCTTTCTTTGCAGGGCGGCAGCCTGATCGTCGGGGTGGCACAACTCCATCCAGTTCATCTTCAGCAGCTCCTGCTCGGTATATCCCAACATTCGGCAAAACGCCTTGTTGACCTTGGTAAGTTCTCCCTCCGGCCCGGTCACGTACATACCGACCGGCGCGTGTTCAAAGACCTCGCGAAAGCGGTCTTCGCTCTCGCGCAGCGCATGTTCGGCTCGCTTGCGTTCGGTGATGTCTTCCGCATGGATCACGGCGTAGCGCGGGCTGCCTTCGACGGTTCTTGCCAGCGCAACTTGCATCCGGCTCCATACCACACTCCCATCGCGATGAATATAGCGCCCTTCCACATCCATCCTGCCTGCAGGATCAAGCCATAACTCATGCTTAGCCTTGAGGGCGGTAGCCAGATCGTCCGGATGGCACAACTCCGTCCAGGTCATTGCGAGCATTTCCTCTTTGGAGTAACCCACCATCCGGCAAAACGCCGCGTTAGCTTCGGTAATTCGTCCGGCAGGCCCAGACAGGTAGATGCCGACCGGCGCATATTCAAAGACCTCGCGCAGGCGCACCTCATTTTCACGCTGAGCCTGCTCGGCCCGCTTTCGTTCGGTGATGTCCCTCAGGATAGCGGTCGCAGCCACGATCTTGCCCGCGGCGTTTCTGACCGGAAACCCCGAAGCCAGGATGGGAACGATCTGCCCGTCCGCGTGCAGGCACTCGCCTTCATAATTCGAGATGGGCTGGCCTAGCAGAACCTGGCCGATCATCTGCGCGACCTGAGGCAATCTATCCGCGGCAACAATCAGGGAGATATGCTGGCCAATCGCTCCTTGGGCGGTGAAGCCGAGCAGCATTTCCGCTCCGTGATTCCATGTGAGAACCTTTCCATCTGGATCGGTGGCAATGATGGCGTCTTCGGAGCCTTCCACGATCGCGGCCAGAAACGATTGCGCGGCTGTGGCTGCCCGTTTCTCGGTCACGTCCCTTTTGATCGCGATGTAGCCGGTAATCGCACCCTGTGGATTCCGTGTCGGCGCGATCTGTGATTCCTCGTAGTAAAGGGAGCCGTCCTTGCGCCGGTTGACCAATTCGCCATGCCATATTTTCCCGGAACGAATCGTCTCCCACATCTCTCGATAGAAGGACTGCGATTGCTGTCCGGAACTGAGGATGCGAGGACTCTCTCCAACAGCTTCTTCGCTCGCGTATCCCGTCATCGCGGTAAACGCACGATTGGTAAAAAGGATCTTTCCGTCCGTATCCGTGATGACGATGCCTGCCGCCGCCTGATTGATGGCGTCAAACAGTTTGGACTGCACAAGACTTTCATTTTCCGCAGGCACACGCAACCTCCACGCCGCCGAGGGCTCTCGTGTGGCTTATCGGCATGGAGCAGGAGTTTATTAGGGCGTGTTCACACTACTCTCAGGGCTTCGACGATGAGGGCAAAATGAATGAACGCGAGGAACACGACGTCTAGTTTTTCGAATCTGGAAAAGATTCGGCGGAAGCCTTTGAGACGTCG